>CAEZUB010000001.1_pt1 | contig 24935 bp, 25 predicted proteins | sample 7264391 | NCBI WGS metagenome assembly CAEZUB01 (sample SAMEA6813819, study PRJEB35770) | uncultured Actinomycetes bacterium | biome: Freshwater; feature: Freshwater reservoir; material: water | place: Czech Republic | collected 2016-04-20 | depth 0.5m m
AATCATCACCGCGACGCAAACGGATTGTTACTTCACCCGTTACAGCAGAAGCCACCCAGCGTTGCAGAGATTCGCGCAACATAAGTGCTTGCGGATCTAACCAACGACCTTCATAAAGCAAGCGACCCAAACGACGACCTTCGGCGTGATAATTCGCGATGGTGTCTTCGTTGTGAATGGCGCTTAGCAAACGTTCGTAAGCGATAAAGAGCAAGGCCATTCCGGGCGCTTCATAAATTCCGCGGCTCTTCGCTTCGATAATTCTATTTTCAATTTGATCGGCCATGCCCAAACCGTGGCGGCCACCAATCGCATTTGCTTCTTGCATCAGCGCAACAACATCGCTGAAGTCTTTTCCATTAATTGCTACTGGACGTCCTTGAACAAATTGAATCTTTACATCTTCGGATGCAATCGTTACTGATGAATCCCAGAACTTAACGCCCATGATTGGGTTAACAATTTCAATGGAAGCATCAAGATTCTCTAAATCTTTGGCTTCGTGGGTTGCTCCCAAAATATTAGCGTCAGTTGAATACGCCTTCTCAACGCTGTCGCGGTAAGGGAAATCGTGCTTAACCAACCATTCGGACATCTCTTTGCGGCCGCCAAGTTCGCGCACGAAATCAGCATCAAGCCACGGCTTGTAAATACGTAGATTTGGATTGGCTAGTAATCCATAACGATAAAAACGTTCAATGTCGTTGCCCTTGTAAGTTGAACCGTCTCCCCAGATTTCTACTTTATCTTGCAGCATGGCTCGCACAAGTAGCGTTCCGGTTACTGCACGACCCAATGGGGTGGTGTTGAAATATTGTTTTCCGCCAGAACGTATATGAAATGCACCGCAGGCAATAGCAGCTAAACCTTCTTCAACTAAGGAAGTTTTGCAATCTACAAGGCGGGAAATTTCTGCGCCATATTCTTTTGCACGTACAGGAACGCTATCAATATCGGTTTCATCATATTGACCAAGATCTGCGGTGTATGTGCAAGGGACTGCGCCTTTTTCGCGCATCCAAGCCACTGCTACTGAAGTATCGAGGCCGCCAGAAAAAGCGATACCTACTTTTTCGCCAACCGGAAGGGATGCAAGAACTTTGGACATGCCGATAAGTCTAACGGTTTAGAAGGGATGCTAGAGCAGGCTTTACTTTCCAGAGCGAGACCATCTCTTCATAGCGTAATTTCTCAGCGGCATCTGCAATAGCACCGGTCTTAACTGCGCGAATCATCAGGTTGCGTGGGGTGTGCTCTCCCCCGATGAATTCAATTGCTTCTACGCGATATCCACGTAATTTCATAATCTGCATTCGCAATGCATCTGTAATTAAATCACCCAATCGCTCTTTCATAATTCCATTTCGGGTCATCATCTGCCACGGTTCAGGAATTTCATTCATCTGGGCTTGAATATCGTGATGGCAACATGGGGCAATCAAGGCCAGCTTTGCATCTGCATTTACCGCCCAGGAAATTGCATCATCAGTCGCGGTATCGCAGGCATGCAGGGCAATCGCTACATCTGCCGAACGCAAGCTCGTCTGGGAAATCTCTTCAGCTAAGAAATTAATGGTCTTGGAAATTCCCAATTTTTTCGCTATCTCATTATTTCGCTGGCGCGCACTTTCCCGCACGTCAATGCCAATTACATTTACAGGAATACCTTGGCTCCATAGATATTGATGCGCGGCAAAAGTTAAATATGCGTGCCCGCACCCCAAATCCACGACTGATAACGGCGCCGAATCGGTTGGCTTAGGAATATGTCCAGCTTCGATCGCCGCCGTCAGTGAAGGCACAAGTAAACGAAGAAATTCTTCCACCTGTAAATATTTATCATTCTTGCTGGCTTTTACTTTCCCGGATGAATCAGAAATACCAATTTCAATTAGGAAAGGGTCGCTTGCCTCTAGCAGGCGCGCCTTTGAGCGATCATGGGAAAGATCAACTTCGAAAGAATCTTTAGTGCGATGAATTAGTGCATCACCTTTTTTTGTTATTCGAATCGATATTGATCCCGTTTTTGCTTCTAGCAATATATTTGCAAAACCGGAATCAAAATAATTGAGAGCGATGAATTCGGCTGGTGAATAGTTTTTAGTCGTCATGGCTCGACCATCACTCTGCGATATCTGGTACTTGATTTCGCCCTTGATCAATACCGGCTTTACATCAATTCGCTCGGCTGGTGTCTGCATATTGCGACGGCGCCCTGAAAGGACTAGTCGAACAAAATTCTCCGACTTTTCTAAGGTTGCGACCACTTCTGCAACGGCGTTAGCGAGTGTCGACTCCATGTATTAAAAATACCGCAGTTTTAATACATTACGATCGCCCAATGATCTCAACCAATGCCTGGATTTTGACGATGTCGTTGCTCGCCATAGTTGTTTTGTTCGATTTCAGCTGGGCTGTGATTCGACGCAATCAGGAAACCTCTTTAAAGGAAGCATCTCTCTGGAGTCTTCTCTATGTTTCTCTTGCCATCGCATTCGGCATTTATTTAGGCACTTGGACAGATCCAAAGACTCAGCAAGAATTCTTCGCAGGCTGGCTAACCGAATATTCTCTTTCCTTCGATAATCTCTTTGTCTTCGTAATCATATTGAGCCGATTGAAGATAGAAGAGAAGAGTAAGCAGTTGGCACTACTCTTTGGAATTTTGATCGCTCTAGTTTTCCGAATTATTGCGATTACCTTAGGTGCTGCTGCGATTAAGCAGTTTGAATGGATCTTCTTTATATTTGGAGCGTTTCTGATCTATACCGCTATTCACCTCTTTATCGAAAGTTCGCAAGAACATGAAGAGGAAAAAGAGAGCAGAATCATTTCCTATTTGAGCTCTAAAGGAATGAAGCCATTCACGGTCGCACTTATCGCTCTTGGTCTAACCGACATTCTCTTTGCTCTGGATTCTATTCCGGCAATTTTTGGATTAACCCAGAATGTTTACATTGTCGTAACTGCAAATATTTTTGCTTTGATGGGTCTGCGCCAGCTATATTTCTTAATCGGCGGGCTGATGCAACGACTTATCTACATCGGCAAGGGTCTTTCAGTAATTCTTGGATATATCGGTGTAAAGCTTTTGTTCCACGCTTTCCATGCAGTTGATATTCATGAAATTGCTGGTGTAAATATTCCAAAGATCACAATCTCGCAAAGCCTTTCTGTGATTGTTGGAACTTTGGCAATTGCAACAATTGCTAGCCTGATCGTCACTGCACGACGAAATAAGTTAGCTAGTTAGTTCCACATCGACGGCTAAACCACCTAGTTCGCTCTTGCGAAGTTCGAGTTTTCCGTTGTGTTCCGAAACGATGGCGGCAATGATGCTCATGCCAAGACCAGAACCACCGCTTTCGCGAGATCTTGAAGGATCAAAACGATTCATTGCTGCGATCTCGCTGCGGTAGGCACTCTCTGGCAATCCTGGTCCGCCATCTTCAATTATTAATACAACTTTCTTGCCTTTATTTTTAAGGGTGATCGTAACTGGCGCCGTAGAAGGAGTGTGTCTTACGATATTTGAAAGGCAGTTTTGAATAAGACGATTTAAGTGCTCGCGCGAACCCTTTACCAACACGTTATCTACGATAGTTAGATTTAGTTCACGTTCTTTATTAAAAAATTCAAAATCATTGGCGTGAGCAATAACTAGTTCAGAAAGATCTAGCTCTTCGAAAGTGGTTGGCTTGCTCTCCCCTAATTCGGCGAGCAAGAGCAGATCATGAATAAGACTCTCCATACGTTCGATCTCGGTGCTAACTCGCGAAAAGGCCCGAACCCGATCGACTAAATCAGTTATCTGCCCTTTGCTGAGCATCTCGTTATAGCCCTTGATAACAGTTAAAGGGGTACGCAACTCGTGTGAGGCATCCCCCAAAAATTTCTGCATTCGGTCAAGCGCTTTGGCATCTAAGCCACGGTTATGTCGACGCAAGAAATAGATGCTGAAGAAAATAGCCAAAGTATCGGCAATTGCGGTGAAACCACCCAAATTCAACAGATTAGATTTAAAGTTTTGATTTAGGCCATCTAGCGATGCTGCGACAACCAGGTAATCACCGCCAGGGATTAAAACTGATCTAAATCTAAACGGGTTTTTCAACTCAACCGAAATGGGTGCAGGCAGCCCCTTCTGTAAAACATCGGGCGTTGGTATTCCGAAGTAGAGTAAATGAGATTCGTTGATTACCGTCTCAACACCCTCTTTGGTAACAAGTGCCAAAGTTAAATCTAGGTTTTCCTCTTCTACGGTCAATATCGCAGCGCTAATTGCCTCATTTGAATATTGATTGACTCGATCAACAACTAGATTAATTTCTTGATCTATCTGTCGCATATCCGAGTTGCGAGATTCAATCGTTGCAAACCCACCGATGATGCTGGAAAGCACCGTTGTTACGATGATAGATAAAACTGCAAACTTACTGCCAGACTTCTTCATTGCTACTTAGGGTCCTGGATAACAAATCCAACGCCGCGTACAGTCTTTATCCCCTCAAAACCATCCTTATGCAATTTTTTGCGGAGATATGAAATGTAAGTGTCCGCCACTGTGCTCTCGGACTCGAAGGTAATTCCCCAAACTTCATCAAGTAACAAACTTTTGGTAAGTACCCGGTTCTTATTCTCGATGAGTACTTGGAGCAATCTAAACTCGGTCGGCGAAAGTTCAACTGGTTCTCCGCTGAATAGGACTGTGTGGCTATCTTCATCAATAGTGATTGGCCCACAACGCATATCAACGCCTTGGGCAACGGCAACATTGGCCCTTCTTAAAATTGCCTTAACTCTGAGCAAAAGCTCTTCTAGGCCAAAAGGTTTGGTCACATAATCATCGGCGCCTAAAGTAAGTCCCCGAGTCACATCGACGCGATCGGCTCGCGCACTTAACATCAAGGCTGGCGTGTTATCACCAGTCGACCGCAGGCGTTCGACAAGTTCGAATCCATCCATCAATGGCATATTGATATCGATAATTAACAAATCTGGCTTCTTATTTCGGATTGCAGTCAGAGCGGACATGCCATCTGGTGCGGTCGCGGTTTCAAAACCAGCGATTCGAAGGGCATCACCTAATAGTTCTCGAACGCCTGCTTCATCATCGACGATCAGAATCATTTCAGCCATGGGGATAGCCTTGCACGGCTGAGGCAAAAAATCCAAGAGGAACAGCGACATATCACTCTCAAATAGCGTTTTCACCGAAATTTCACAAAGAGATGACAGATACTTAGCCAGAGAGATAAGGAGTGAAAAAATGAAACGCAGATTAATTCTTTTAATTCCTGCCGTGTTTCTTGCTTCTACTCTTCAATCTAATTTGGCTCTTGCAGACACCAAATCACCGCCGCCTAATACATCAGTTGATTTGCGCGAAATTTACAAATTGGCACTAGAAAAATACAAGAATGATTTCAAAACTTATGAGGATAAGCGGCGCGAGATAAATCGTAATTTTAAAGATGCAATCGATGAAGCCCTCTCCGATGCAAAATCAGCCGCATTTGGCGTTAAATCTCAATTTCAAAAACGTCAGACGATGAGTGCACGTCAAAATGCAGTGATTACGGCTATTGCAATTCGTGATGCCGCTATTGAAGAACTTGGGCCACCTCCAGTTGCTCCTACCCCACCGGCCAAATCTCCGAAATTCGAAAGAGATAAACGACCAAAACCACCTGTTTCGACAGCGCCTGCGCAATAACTAATCGTTATCAAAGCGATACATCTGCTCGCACTCTTGCAGGTTCTTTCATTTGTACCCACGTTAACTCCCCCTCTATCGTCGACTCATGACTTCAGAGAATCAATGGTGGACTGAGTCAGTTATTTATCAGATTTATCCACGCTCTTTCTTTGATAGCAATGGCGACGGTGAAGGCGACCTTCCCGGAATTACTTCACACCTTGAACATGTGCAATCACTCGGTGTTGATGCAATCTGGCTTAGCCCTTTTTACAAATCACCAAATAAAGATGGTGGGTACGATGTCGCCGACCCAAGAGATGTAGACCCAAGATTTGGCAATCTCGATGATGCTAAAGCGATGATCAAGCGTGCTCATGAATTAGGTTTGAAGGTACTTGTTGACGTTGTGCCTAATCATTTCTCGGATCAACATCAATGGTTTAAAGATGCCGTTGCCTCACCAAAAGGATCCCCTGAGCGCGACCGCTTTCATTTCCATGATGCTAAAGCAGATGGAACTCCCCCAAATAACTGGATTTCACTCTTTGGCGGACCAGCCTGGACGCAAGTAGAAACTGCGGATGGATCAGCGCAGTATTACCTTCACTTATTTGATTCGTCTCAACCGGATCTAAATTGGGAAAATTCAGATGTGTCAGATGATTTTGAAAAAACGCTTAGATTTTGGCTAGACCTTGGAGCAGATGGATTCCGAATTGATGTTGCGCATGGTTTGGCTAAAGAAAATATCCTCATCGATCACCATAATCCGCAGGGACTCAGCGATGCACTGCGACTCGATGTAGAGATGTCGGCAGAGACGCGTGGAGATTTGCTTTCTAGCGTTCCCTTCTTTGATCGTGATGGAGTGCATCCCATCTATCGCAAGTGGCGAAAGTTATTTGATTCTTACAATCGAGATGTAATGGCGGTGGCAGAAGCTTGGGTGCACCCACCTGTGCGCGCCACAAGATATGTGCGCCATGACGAATTGCAGCAAGTATTTAACTTTGATTTATTGGTTGCTCCATTCGAAGCAAAATTCCTTTATAAATGCATTAATGACACTCTTGAGATGCTTCACCAAGTCGACGCACCAGCAACTTGGGCGCTGAGCAACCATGACACACCACGCGTGGCATCACGTCACGGAGATCAAGCATCCCGCGCTTTGGCGCTCTTTGTCATGGCTCTTCCTGGATCTTGTTACATCTACAACGGACAAGAACTTGGTTTACCAGATGCGGATCTAGCTGACTCGGATCGCCAAGATCCAGCATTCTTTAGAACAAATGGTGTGCAAAAGGGTCGCGATGGTGCGCGAGTTCCGATGCCGTGGAATGGAGAAAGCGCTCCTTTTGGGTTTTCCTCTGGAAAGCCTTGGTTACCAATTCCGCAATCATGGCGTGGCCTAAGCGTTGCTGATCAAGAAAAGAATTTAGAGAGCACGCTTCATCTTTACCGTAGCGCACTTGCGATTCGACGTGAGCATCTCGTCGGAACCGGAGATATAACTTGGGTTAACCGCGGCGAAACTGAATTACTCTCGTTTGCCCGTGGTGAATATGCCATCTATTTGAACGCCGGCAATGAAGTCATAGAGATTCCAAGCGTTGGAAAATTGGCTATCGGCTCTAACTTCAAAGTTGTATTGGCCGACGGCTCATTAATTCTGCCACCGGCTACATCGGCTTGGGTTGCTATTCGTTAACCACGATCGGCATATTGCGTAACGTCTTGCGATCATGTGATTTTGAGCGTTCATGATGTTTGCGAATCTGCAATTCAAAGTTTTTAATTGCGGCATCAAATGCCGCGACATCGTTGAATTCAGCAGCTTCGGCGCGCATTAATGGGCCAGATCCGTGAGATGTGAGGATTACGCGATGTGAGTGTTTGCCTTGCCGAGGATTTTGCTCGTGCAATATTTCAACTTCTACTCTTTCAATCGTCACACTAAATCTTTCCATGCTTAGCAATTTCTCTTCTGCTATTTCGCGAAAATCTGCCGCTAGTTCTGCATGACGAGCATGAATAACAATCTTCATATACTCTCCCTTTACGATTGAGTTGCTACCTAACAATGGCACTAAAAAGCCAGTAAAGAAATAGGTAATAAAGAATTTTTCAGGAAATTTTAAAGGGGTAGCGCTACAACCAGCGCAGTCAGCACAGCGGCATAAAGTACGCATTCACCAATAATCTTCAAGGCAGTCTTGCGATCCGCTGCGCGGGCAATTGGGTCTGCAACGCGCGAAACGCTTCCTAATTTTCCAAAGTTAAAAGTTCCCGCAAATCCATATGCTAAACAGAATTTCTTACGAGATTGCACCCAACCAACTGACATCACAAGTAAAGGTAGAAATATTCCCAATCGAGCTGCACGTGGAACATCAGTTGAAATAAATGAAATCAAAGTAACTAGAGAAAGGAGTAAGCCAATAGCAGCAACAATCCTTCGGCTCTTTAATTCACTCCCACCGATATTGCAGGTTCCGGGAATGTATTCAACTTGTGCCACTTAGGCATCCTCAAGTTCATCTTCTTCATCTATCCAAGCATCTGCTGGTGCATCGTCTTGACGTTGGGCCCAAGATAAGAAGGAACCGACAGCTTGAAAAGCCACAGCGATTAACGCGATGGCTGCAAGGAGGCGGCGGAAAAACTTCATGGGTTAAAAATACCGCTTAACTGCAAAACTTTCATTAATTTCCAGCCTGCAACGCCGCATCAATATCTGCCCAAAGATCATCCACATCTTCACACCCGACTGAAATACGAATTAAAGACTCGGGAACGCTGGAACTTTCGATCGGCCAACGGCGGCGACGTTCCCAAAGTGATTCAACTCCACCAAGACTCGTTGCGTTGGTGATGATTTTCGATGATGCACATACTCGATCGGTTGCCGATGCAGATCCCGCATACTCAAAGGAGACAATGGCTCCAAAACCGTTCATAAACTCTTTCGCCTTCAAATGCTGCGGGTCTGTGGGAAGGCCGGGATAACGCACGCGAGCGACTAATGAATGGCCGCTTAATCGTTTAGCAAGTTCCAAGGCATTTTCACTGGCGCGTTGAAAACGTAGTGGGAACGTACGAATGCCACGCAAGGCCAGCCATGCTTCAAATGGCCCCGGGATTGACCCATTAAATTTACGGGCATCTTCAAGCGCTTTGTAATGTTCCGGGCTATTTGTAGATAGCGAACCTAGAATTACATCGCTATGACCCGCAAGATACTTAGTAACAGAATTCATAACGATATCTGCGCCCATCAAAAGTGGTTTTTGAATTAGCGCGGTAGCAAATGTGTTATCAACTGCAACGATTATATTGCGAGACTTTGCCGCTTTGATTAGCGCTGGAAGATCTGCGACATCTAGAGATGGATTAGTTGGCGACTCGAGCCACAATAGATCTGCTCCATCAAGAGCTGCAATAACCTCATTAGTATCTGCAATCGAAACTAAAGTTGTGCATATTTTTTTCGCTTCAGTTAACTTGCCTAGTAAAGTCATTACTCCTGAATAACCTTGATTAGATGCAACTACTTTGGCTCCGACTGGTAGCGTCGAAAATACAGCGCTAACCGCTGCCATTCCAGATGAATAAGAGAGAGTGTCGCCACCTTCTAGAGCACCAATTGCTGTCTCGAGAGCAGTCCAAGTTTCGTTTCCGTATCGGCCGTAACCGATTGGACCACCAGCGGTGAAAGTTGAATTCAATGAAATCGGTTGATTCAAATCGCTATCGGGAGCAACGACAGGGCGACCTGCGGTGATTGCAATAGTTTCGGGCTTTTGATCAGAGCCACGGTGTGATGACATGGGCTAAGCCTAATCGTTGTTGAGTACTGCCATCGCCGCATTATGTCCGGCGATACCGCTGACGCCACCGCCTCTGCGCGCACCCGCACCTGCCAAGAAAATGTGAGGTTGATCTGTTTCAGATCCCCATTTCTGTGCCGGCATATCTTCATTTTCGATAAACGGAAAATCTAGATCACGATGGAAGATATTGCCACGTGGTAGACCTATATCGGCTTCTAAATCAATTGGAGATTTCGCCTCGATTGCAAGAGAGCCGTCTCGGCAGATTGCTAAAACAGATTCAATTGGATCAAGTAAATACTGATTCAAACTATCGATCGCCGCTTGTTTAGCAGCTACTTTTGCTAGTTCCGGAGAGCCATCAAATAGTGAAGCAGGGGTGTGCAATCCAAAGAGCGTCAGTGTCTGATATCCCAACGCCTGCAATTGCGAAGAAAGAATTGTTGGATCAGTCAAAGTGTGGCAATACATTTCCAGTGGAAGGTCAGTTGGAATATTGCCTGCCTTGGCAACTTCGTATGCACTCTCTAGTTGAGAGAAGCTTTCGTTAACGTGAAAGGTTCCAGCGAATGCTAATTTCGGATCAATTCCAGATTTCAATCTTGGCAATTTTGTAAGCAGCATATTTATCTTCATCTGCGAACCTTCGAGCGAAGTTGGCTGGGAAGTGCCTCTTATCTTGGCCAATGTTTGTGGTGCACCTGCAAAGAGAAGATCGCGCGCACTAAATTTAGCTCCGGTTTCAGTTCCTACATGGACACCAGATGCATCAGAATCAATATTTGAAACTCGAGAGTTCACTATTATTTCAACACCCGAATCAAGCGCTACTCGCTTGAGTTCTTGGACTAACGCCCCCATGCCACCCTGCGGAACTCGCCACTGACCCGTTCCGTTCCCGATCAAATGGTAGAGAAAGCAGCGGTTTGCTTGAAGATCATCACTTGAGACAAATGTTCCGATTAGTGCGTCGGTAAGTACCACGCCGCGCACAATGTCATCGCTGAAACGCTCGCGAATTACTTCACCGATAGGGCGCTCCATTAAGTATTTCCAAGTTTGGCTTAATCCGATCTCTTTATTTAATTGATCTGCACTCTTTAGCGGTTGCAACATCGATGGCGCGATTCGCTCGGCAAGTAAAGCGATTTCTCCATAAAATTTCTGCCAAGCTTCTCCTTCAGAATCGGAACCAGTTAGATTTCTAAAATTCTCTGAAGTTCGCGCATCCCAGTTTTGGGATACAAGTAACCCCGCTTCATTTCCGGCTTTCGAATATGGGGTGTAGGAAGCGATAGAACGCTCTAAAGTTTTAAAATTGATCCCAAGATCGGCAACTATTTGATCGGGCAATAAAGAGACTAAATATGAGTACCTTGAAAGGCGGGCTTCGAATTCTGGGAAAGGTTTAACGCTAGTCGTTGCTCCGCCAAGCTCGTTTTCTGCTTCAAGTAGTACAACTTTTTTACCAGCCTTAGCCAAGTATGTAGCAGCGACTAAGCCGTTATGGCCACCGCCCACAATGACAGCATCATATTTTTTATCGAGCGACATTTATTGATTACAAAACTCGTGCGATGCGCTCGATCGCTTCAGTGATAATTGCCGGGCTAGTGGCAAAATTTAATCGCACATACGATTTCCCAAGTTCGCCGTAAATATGGCCGGAATTAAATGCCACTTTTGCTCGATCTATCAGTACGGCTCCAGGATCTTCACCTAGATTCAAATTGCTTAAATCAAGCCATGCGAGATATGAGCAATGAGGAATTGAATACTTAATGGATGGAACCCGAGATGAAATTAAATTAGCGACCAAATGTCTATTTTGATCCAATATGACTAGCGCTTGATCAAGCCAAGGCTCACCTTTTTCAAAAGCGGCAACTGTTGCAAATGCTCCAAGCAATGAAGCGCGATAGTGCATCGCTGGCGCTAATTCATTTAACTTCTCGTGCATTTTCTGTGATTGCGAAACGATAATTGCACATTTTAGTCCAGCGATATTCCAGCCTTTACTTGCGGCGGTAACTGTTATGCCGACTTCAGGGGCATTTTCTCCAAGAGATAAGAATGGAACAAAGGGCTGTTCTTCAAAAGTTAAAGGCGCGTGAATTTCATCCGAAATTACAATTACTCCATGCTTTTTTGCTAGTTCGGCAATTCGCAACAAGTCTTCATGGGTGTAAACCTTCCCCAGCGGATTGTGGGGATTACAGAGAAGATGAACTACGACACCGCTCTTGTAAGCAGCTTCAATTCCTGACCAATCATGACTCCAGCCCGTGCCATCAGTAGATGCAGGATCAATTAAGTATGGAACATCAACCATTTCTACATTTGTCTCACGCATCCAGGTATAGAAATTTTGGTAAATAGGAGAACTGAATAAAACTCTATCTCCAGGTTTGGTAAAGACTCGGAGAAGTTCAACCACTGCAACACCAACATCAGTTGCTGCGCGAACAAATGCTGGCTCTAGAGTCCAATTCCAGCGTCGCTTTGCAAAACCGGCAAATGAAGTTCCTAACTCTGGAATCGATCCGAGATATCCCAAGTCTGAAGTTTTAACCATCTCTATAAGCACTTCACGAATGGGCTCGGCCACCGGAAAATCCATCTCCGCGACGGGCAAAGGCAATACATCGTGTGGAAATCCACGCCATTTTTCACTGCGGTGGGTCTGCAACTCTGAAAGAGATGGGATAACTATCTGGCTCTCACTCATGTAGTTGAGTATGCCAGTTAGTTCTCACTTGGCGATAGACGCCGCGTTGAGTTTCTTACAACAAGTGTGGTTGGAAGAATTAATGAATGAGGTTCCGCGCTCGGTTTACGAAGTCTTTCCATAATTGACCAAGCAGCCATCTCGCCCATTAACTGAACTGGTTGTTCGATTGTTGTTAGATCTGAGTACTCAGCCATTTCATGTCCATCAAAACCCATAATTGAAATATCTTCCGGAACCTTCAACCCATGTCGCCGTGCCGCTTGCATAGCGCCGAAAGCCATTTCATCTGATTCACAGAAAATCGCAGTTGGTCGATTAGGGCGAGCGAGTAAATCATCCATCGCGCGGGATGCGGTATTCATAGTGAAATCACCATGTACTTCGCGAGATGGTTCCCACTCCAAACCGTTTTCTGCAAGTACTTGCATAAATCCTTTGCGTCGATCCTGCGGAACGCTGAAATTGAAAGGGTCATCAGGTCTTCCAGACATTAGCGCAATATTTTTATGTCCTTGATTTACTAAGTGTTGGGTTGCTGTGCGCGAAGCTGCAACGTCATCAATTGCAACGCTAGAACAGTTTTTATGATGCATACCAACCAAGGAAACTGGAATACCTAGGTTTAACATTGAATCAAACTCTTCTTCAGTTGGAGGCAAGCTGATCACGATTAATGCATCAACGCGTCCCTTGAGTAATTGATGCTGAAAAAGACGTTCTCGCCCTTTCATCTGACTGAAGTTATAGAGCAGCAAATCTAATCCGGCTTCACGAAGCGCTTGCTCTGCACCACTAATAACCTGAGCGAAATACCAACGCGAAATATATGGAGCCACAATTCCAACGCTGTTAGTCCGCCCTAAATTGTTTCGGCCTTGGTTGGGAGTAATCGGGTAGTTGAGTTTTTCTGCTGCAGCCATAATCTTGGCGCGCGTGGCATCGTTAACGTGCTGAAATCCTCTTAGGGCGCGCGAGACAGTTGCAGTAGAAACGCCTGCTTCTTCTGCAATCTCTTTAATCCCTGCCATCTGGGCACCGATCTAGTTGGAAACTCTGGTCTGCAATTACTGCAATAACCCTGCAATTAACTGCAAAAGTACGCCTAGTTCCTGAAAGTTGCAAGATGCAATATTTATTTAGTTTCTAGAATCAAAGAGACGGAGTTAATGCACCAGCGTTGGTCAGTCGGAACGTCGAATCCTTCGCCTTCAAAGACATGCCCCAAATGAGAATCACATGATGCGCAACGAACTTCGGTACGAATCCGTGGTGCCAGCGAGCGATCTTCAATAAGGGTTACGGCATCTTCGGCAGTTGGCGCGTAAAAAGACGGCCAACCACATCCCGAGTGAAACTTAGTCTCAGAGCGAAAAAGTTCGGCATCGCAAGCTTTACAGCGATAAATCCCGACGGTTTCCGAATCGGTATATTCCCCAGTAAATGGACGTTCGGTCGCCGCGTTTCGTAATACCTCATAGGAAAGCGGATCCAGCCTAGCTTTTAAGGCAACCTCGTCGATCTCAACTTTTTTCTTTGTCATTTTGCTACCGCTGCCGGGAAAGCAATCCCTGTACTGGAGTGGCAGTCATAGCCATTGGGGTTCTTCTTTAAATATTTCTGGTGATACTCCTCGGCTAAGTAATACACAGTTGCTTGCACGGGCAGAATTTCAGTGACAATCTCATCCATGCCTGCTGCATTTAGTGCGGCTTGATAAATCTCGCGGCTGGCGAGCGCGGTCTCCCACTGCTCGTCGGTAGTTGTATATATCGAGCTGCGATATTGCGTGCCGATATCTCCACCTTGCGCATTTAGCGAAGTTGGATCGTGCATTGTCCAAAACTCTTCCAGCAAGCGCTGATAAGAAACAAGGGCTGAATCAAATTCCACTTTAACCATTTCGGCATGTCCAGTGCGCCCAGTGCAAACTTCTTCATAACTTGGATTCTCAGTTGATCCGCCCATATATCCGACGCTGGTGTTTGTTACTCCAGCCATCTTCCAAAAGCGACGCTCAGCGCCCCAAAAGCAACCAGTTGCAAAGTATGCAGTCGACATTGTTGTAGCGCTCATAACACGTATTCTTTCAGGAGTTGCTGGATTGCGCTCATTAGACCTTGCAAGATTAGGTAGCCTTATCCCATACCTGCGCCCCCGTAGCTCAGGGGATAGAGCACCGCCCTCCGGAGGCGGGTGCACAGGTTCGAATCCTGTCGGGGGCACGCGACTTAAATCACCCAAATTTTTTCCGTACATCCTTGTTTATATAGGTGTTAACAGGGAGAATTGTCTACTTACGCACCTAGATGCGTTTATTTTTACTTACGTTCCCCGCTTTGATTAAGGAGTTCTCTCATGGATTGGCGACATCAATCAGCATGCCGCGATGAAGATCCCGAACTCTTCTTCCCTGTTGGAAATACCGGACCTGCCCTAACTCAGATCGAAGAGGCGAAGAAGGTCTGCAATCGCTGCATCGTTAAAGATGCTTGCCTTGCCTGGGCTCTCGAGAGCGGTCAAGATGCAGGTGTCTGGGGCGGGTTATCAGAAGATGAACGTCGCGCGCTAAAGCGTCGCGCAGCCCGCAACCGCGCACGCATGATGGAACAGAACAACAGCTTCTAAAGCGGAAATTTTAATTGCGCTTCGGTGCCGCGATCTGTACGAACCAAATTTATAGATCCCTTTAGCTCATTCTCCGTCAACGTCCGCACAATCTGCAGCCCTAAATTCGCAGATTCGGAAAGAGAAAATCCCGTCGGCAACCCAACTCCATCATCAAAAATGGTAATCGTCGCCACATCACCAATGCGATTTACTTCGATCTTTAATTGTTCACCCGATGTCGCAAGTCCGTGTTCTAAAGCGTTGTGAATCAACTCGGTAACGACAAGTGATAACGGTGTGGCAATTCTTGGGTCGAGCGAACCTAGCGCACCATCGCGAGCAATCTGCAACTGGCCCATTCGCGGACTAAGTTCCAAGGCATGTGCGACCAAGCGATCCAAGACATCATCAAATGCGACGGATGCTTCTGAACTACTGGAAAGAGTTTCATGAACCAAAGCTATTGAAGCAATGCGTCTTACTGCTTCATTGAGTGCGGCGCTAGCAGCGGGATCTTCGATTCGACGTGATTGCAAACGTAATAGTGCAGATACAGTCTGTAGATTGTTCTTTACCCGATGGTGAATCTCGCGAATCGTTGCATCCTTAGTCACAAGTTCTCTTTCGCGACGACGCAGTTCTGTCACATTCTGCAGCAGAACAATTGCACCAATCCGATCTCCGGCCGCAAGTAAAGGTAGAGCCATTAAATCAATAGTTCCACCAGTATTTTCTATTTCCACGCGACGCAATGATTTTCCACTTAGGCTAACTTCAATGGCTTCTTCATGTGCTTCTCTTTTTACTAAAGATAACTTGCGGGCAACTTCGCCCAGATTATTTCCTTCTAACTCCCCCGCCCATCCAATGCGATTGAAAGCTGATTTAGCGTTAGGGCTAGCGTAAATAATCGCGCCATTGATATCTAATCTGATGAGCCCATCTCCAACGCGAACGGCTGGGTCGAAAAACTCGTTATGCTCGATGTAAGGGAAGGTGCCTTCGGCAACCATTCGGTAAACATTATGGGCGACCTCGCGATAATTTAATTCGAGACGGCTAGGCTGACGCATTAAATCTGCATTTCGATGTCGAGAAATTACCGCTATTACTTGCTCATTCAAAATTACTGGAATTGTTTCCTCTTTAATTAATAATTCGCCAAATTTTTCTGGTTGTGCATCGCGAATGATTTCAGCTCCAGACAGCGCCTGATCAATTCGCGGTCTTGATCCCCAAGATATTTCATCGCCAATTACATCTTGCGGAAAAACGGTCGCAGCCGTTGTCGGGCGAATATGAGCAACCGCAACGTATCCAGTCGGCCAACTCTTAAAATCCTTACGAATTGGAACCCACAAAATAAGGTCTGCAAAAGATAAATCTGCAAGCAACTGCCAATCTGAAGTTAGTTCTCTGATGCGTCGCATCTGATTCTGGTCTAAAGGGCTGCGATCTCGCAAATGTTCTTCTAGATGTGGCATTGACTAAGCCTTTAACCATTGACTGAGTGAACTAGAAATCTCTTGAGTCGCAAACCAAGTCAGTTCTTCGCCATCAGCAGATACCAGGAAAGCACATTGAACGCTTTCCCATGCAGCTGGCGCTTTTAGATTTACGTAATTCTCGCCATGCTCGGCAATTTCCTGATCACTAACTTCCAAGGCCAAAATAAATCCAGGGCTTTTGTCAGAGGTGCGAAGCTCGAGCGCTTCATCTGCTGCCAACATAGACAGAGCAAATTCGCCTTCTTCTTCATCTAAATCGTTATTGGCCGTTAGAAATTTAATTGTTGGCGCATAAAGTGGTCCGCACTCCATAGACCCCGAATTAAGAAAGTCGGAGATCTCTTCTACTGAAACCGGTAAGTACCCACGCATATCGCCAAGGGTATAAGAGAATTGGTTTACTAAGTAATTTGGGAGGTTATGTTCAAAATAGCCTTGCGTAAGGAGGACTTTGGGCAAACTCGCGCAAGTGTTGTGCGCTCTCTGAGTGCGATTGAACAAGCGCGAACATCATAGGGAATCTGCCAAACGTGAGCCATCTTCGAAAAGTTGCTCGAACTAAGCGTTTCTCTCTTTTGTAAATTGGTGGCTTCCATCATCGCTAACGAAATTCGAGGGTCCAGCGAAATCTGGGAAATATCTTGCAGCAAATCCTTTAGACGTTTTTGCTGCAAAAGCTCATCCGTCGAAGTTATAACTAAGTCACCAGCGAAATTGCTTACCCATATTTTTATTTGAGAAGCCCATCTGCGGTCAGTTAAATCACTCGATAAGTTCGCTAAAGAACCTAGATCAAAATAGATTGCTTCAAAATATGATGCAGCATCGATTATCCAGGTGTTGAAACTATTTACTTTATCCTGTGTAACTTCCGAAACAGATAAATTCTCCGATACATCCCGCCAATTTGCCTCATGTGAAACCTTTCGCAGATCAAGAAGAGTGGCGATGGCCGGTGCTTGAAAATTCGCATCTATCAATAAGGTTTTCTTTCCCAGCATGGCAGACTCTTGCGCGAGGTTTAAAGCAAGGACGGTATTACCAGTTGAATGTCCGGCCGATCCAACACCGATGATGCTCACATCTAAATTAGGTGATTGTTGAATTAGAGGTGCACGAAGTTGCGGTGATCTGATGTTGGCACGGATATACGAGATAAGTTCAGAGGAAGATTTCGGTCTTGGCGAAATATCGGGTAACCCTTTAGCGCTTCTAACCGCATCAGCAAAGCCAAATTGAGTTTTGTTTATTCTAGAAATTTTCTGCAGCCGATCCAGTGATAAGCCAGGTAAATCACTTGAGTAAATCAGTATTACTTCGCTCATTCCGCTTTTAGTAAATTCAGTTTCCACAGCGTTCATATCCAACGCTCTGGCAATCACGTTCCAGCCTTGGCTAAAGAGAGCGCTGGAAACTAACCCTTCAAAATCTGCATCAGCTATCGCGGTTATTACTGATGGATTTGCCAGATTATCCATTAGAGCGCACTAGAACTAGTCGCCCATTAACCGTCGCACTCAGTAACTTGAATATATCTTGGCTAAATACAGATATTGATAGGGCGACATCTGTTCCAAAATTCGCACTCTTGCGATCTATTGATCGTAGATAAGCACCGGATACAACTAATTTAGGTTCTGTAATTTTCTCGACTCCCATAGCTTCCGGAATCCAATAGATATTTACCGCCTCGCCAATCTCAATGTCATTTGGAATATCACTGCTTCGCACCGAAATAGGAACTTGTTCAGATCTCATCTCTAGCGCAGTGTCGCTGAGCGCATTCACGGATATTAATTCCCCCTGGCTAATCTCGCGTAGAACAAAGGTGCCGATCGGAGAAGTATCTTTGGGAAGGTACTCGCTACTGCTGGCACCAAGGGATACCTGAACCTGCGAGAGATTTGATTCGTTGATCTGAACTCCAGGAGCCAAATTACTGCTGGCAATCCAGTATGTGTCACTTTGATTTCCCAATGCGCTAAGCGCCATTGCAGAAATTAACGCTGCCGCAAAGAGAGAGACCGCAACGACTATTCGAGTTTGAGATGCCTTACTTGAATTATTCATAGTTGCGAAGCAAAGAACATTTGGGCCACTTGTGGCGGATTTTATCCACAGTCATCTTTCTGGATGACTCCGATTCATCCCACCAGATGATCAGTTTTGTGTTGGCAAATACCAAGGTCTGCTTATGACTACCCAATATATTTCACCCCCGCTAAAGCAGTGCTTGCAATTAGTTTCTAGCAACGAAGATCCCGCTATGTGGAGCCATCCGCAATTAGATTTATATTCACTTTCCGAGGTGGCGGCCAGACGAAGAGCTACTCCCCTGCCTTCGCAAGAAGTGAAGTTGTACCTAGTTCCAACTAGTTTCGGCGAAGAATATGAACCGGGCTTCGAACCGATTCCAACTTCGGCCGCCGAACTTCCAGAACTTCATACGTGGACGATGAAATTCGCCGTGAGTGTTGTAGAGATTTGGGCCGGGCGACGTCAACCGGCACAATTGATTTCAAGATGTCATCGCCATATTTATATGCAACTACTAAAGCAAGTTGGAAGTCAGAAAGAAATTGGGCGAATCAGAAGTATTCATCAGAGCGAGCCACTAGATGGTATTTGCGAATCGACAGTCACAGTTCGATATGGCGAAAGGTTGCGCGCCATGGTTATACGTTTCGAAGGTGTTGATCAGCGCTGGCTATGTACTGAACTTAAACTAATTTAAGCACCGCCATGGCAGCGCTTGTATTTTTTGCCAGAACCACATGGACAAGGACTGTTGCGAGAGACATCGCCCTTTGTAGAAATACCTGATTCATCCGCGGCAGTGTATTGAAGTCCCGTTGCATTGACAGGTTTTTCGGTAATACCTGCAGCTTTAACTTGAGAACCATCACCTTCTACGGTCACCTGAACATTAAAGACAAGGCTGGCTAACTCTTCCTTAATTCCGTCCATCATCGCAGAAAAGAGTTCGTAGCCTTCACGTTGGTATTCAACAAGTGGATCACGTTGGGCCATTGCGCGAAGTCCAATTCCTTCTTGCAGATAATCCATTTCGTAAAGATGTTCACGCCATTTACGATCCAAAACTGAGAGCAAGACTTTCCGCTCTAGTTCGCGCATAACATCAGGTCCAAGCTCTGACTGACGCTTTTCGTATGCCAATGTCGCATCTTCCAGAATTTGAGCAGATAAATAATCTGAATCAATGGCAGCGCGAGATCCTGCTCTGGCGATCAATTCTTCGGTAGTGAATGAAATTGGATAAACAAGCTTTAGCGCCTGCCATAGTCGATCTAAATCCCAATCCTCGCCAAAACCCTGTGAAGTTTCAGCCGCTACATATGCAACCAAGGTGTCTGCTACAAAAGTTTGAACTTGAGGTGAAATATCTTCGCCTTCTAGAACCAAGCGCCGTTCTCCGTAAATAACCTCACGTTGGCGGTTCATAACATCGTCATATTTCAAGACGTTCTTGCGAATTTCAAAGTTCTGGGCTTCGACTTGTGTTTGTGCCGAACGAATTGCATTGCTGACCATTTTAGATTCAATTGGTGCATCATCCGGAAGTCCTGCAGCAGATAAGAAACGTTCAACAAGTGCTGAATTAAAGCGACGCATTAACTCGTCTTGAAGCGAGAGATAGAAACGAGATTCACCTGGATCGCCTTGACGTCCAGAACGACCGCGGAGCTGGTTATCAATACGACGTGACTCGTGGCGTTCGGTACCTAAAACGTAGAGGCCGCCGAGTGCAATAACTTCTTCATGACCTGCTGCAACTGCAGCTTTTTGCTTCGCGATTTCTTCTGGCCATGCTGCTTCGTATTCGGTTGGATTATCAACTGGTGATAAACCGCGACGTTGTAGTTCGAAGTCAGCCATAAATTCAGGGTTACCACCAAGCATGATGTCTGTTCCGCGGCCAGCCATATTTGTAGCAACAGTTACTGCTCCGCGCACACCTGCGCGAGCGATGATTGATGCTTCGCGTTCGTGAGCCTTGGCGTTAAGTACTTCGTGTGGGATGCCAGATTTCTTTAGGAGCGCAGAAAGTTCTTCAGATTTTTCTACAGACACCGTTCCGACAAGAACAGGTTGACCTTTGCGGTGGCGTTCCACAATGTCTTTAGTAACGGCCATAAATTTGCCAAGTTCGGTCTTATAAACCAAATCAGCTTGATCAATACGTTGCATTGGGCGATTCGTTGGGATTGGCACAACACCGAGTTTGTAGATTTGATGGAATTCTGATGCTTCAGTCATCGCAGTACCGGTCATACCTGAAATGGTTTTGTATAAGCGGAAGTAGTTCTGCAAAGTAATCGTAGCTAGCGTCTGATTTTCGTCTTTAATATCAATCCGCTCTTTGGCTTCAAGCGCTTGGTGTAAACCATCGCTATAGCGGCGTCCTGCAAGCATACGTCCAGTGTGCTCATCGACTATGAGGAGTTCACCGTTCATAACCACATAATCTTTATCCCGCTTGAAAAGTTCCTTGGCGCGCACAGCGTTATTCAAATAGCCAATAAGAGTTGTATTCGCTGCTTCATAGAGATTCTCAATTTTTAATAGTTCTTCAACTTTAGAGACGCCATCTTCGAGAATTCCTACGGTCTTCTTCTTTTCATCAACTTCGTAATGCGTATCTCGCTGTAATTTTTCTGCGATGTTGGCAAATTCCACATACCACTTGGTTGCTTTATCGGCCGGACCGCTGATGATCAAAGGTGTTCTTGCCTCATCGATTAAAATTGAGTCAACTTCGTCAACGACCGCGAAGAAATGATCGCGTTGTACGCAGTCTTCAAGCGACCAAGCCATATTGTCACGCAGATAATCAAAACCAAATTCATTATTTGTGCCATACGTTATATCTGAGTTATATGCCGCGCGACGTTCGGCTGGAGTCATACTGTTTACGATTACACCAACAGTTAAACCTAAGAAGCGGTGAATACGTCCCATCCATTCGCTATCACGTTCGGCAAGATAATCGTTGACAGTGACCACGTGCACGCCACGGCCAGCAAGTGCATTTAGATACGAAGGAAGAGTTGCAACAAGAGTCTTTCCTTCACCGGTACGCATTTCTGCGATATTTCCTCGGTGAAGCGCGGCTCCGCCCATAATCTGAACATCGTAATGACGTTGTCCAAGAGTTCTTTTGGCCGCTTCGCGAATAACTGCAAAAGCTTCGGGTAATAAATCATCGAGAGTTTCTCCAGCGGCAAATCGCGATTTGAATTCAGTTGTTTTCGCACGTAGCGCTTCGTCGGAAAGCGGAGAAATAGCGGGCTCGAATGCATTGACTTGATCTACAACCTTGCTGAGTTCGCGAAGAATTTTTCCTTCGCCGGCTCGCATGATCCGATCAACAATCTTTGACATCTATGCACCTCTCTAAAATCAACCCCCTTATCGTAGGGGTTTGGCGACAGCGCCCGTTACCGCGCCTTTGACCTCAAATCCTGCGGTACGTAATGCCCGTATCGCCTCCGCCAGGGTTGCCCCGGTGGTTATTAGATCATCAACAATGATTAGCGACCCAATATTCCCTGCACCTTTATTTGAGATGGCTTTATTTGGTACTCCCAAGGCACCAGAAAGATTTGCGAACCGCTGCCTGGAATTAAGTGCGGATTGATCTTTGACGCTTCGAGAATGTGTCAATAATTGAATTTTACTTACTTCAATCTTCATTGAAGATATCTTGGCAACTTCCTCAGTAATTTCGCCAAGAAAGTTGCGGCCGCGTTTTCTACTTGCCGATCTACGTGAGGGAATTGATATCAAGATATCTCCTCCGAAGCGCTTTATAAAATATCTTAATGAGTGAGAGATAGCGTCTGTTAATAAAATATCTGCTGCGGCAATATTTGACTCTTTAGCACTTAACAAAACTCGAGATGCAATCGGCGAGTATTGAACGGCGGAAACAACGGGATAGATTGAACCCAACACAGTTAATTCGCGTAGATAAATATGTGGATGCCAACTAGTTCGGCAAACCGAACAGATCGAAATGCCTAGCTGAAAACATCCAATACATCTGGAGGGAAAGATTAACTCCGTAAGATTTTTGACTGCCGATTTCTTCATTTGCAAAGACTGCAGTATTTATCAAAACCGCTTCGAAAAATTAGTTGGTCTGAGGATAATCAATCGGCTGCGGGCGAATTGGTCGACCCCCGATTTGTTGGCCAGCGATGCGTGGCAAAGTTAAAACAAAATGAGCGCCAAATCCTGGTGAACCCCAGGCATCTAATTCACCATTATGAAGACGCGCATCCTCTAGAGCAATTGAGAGTCCAAGACCGGTACCGCCTCTTACTCGCGCACGTGAAGGATCAGCGCGCCAGAAGCGATCAAAAACTCGAGAGAGGACTGAAGGTTCGATGCCAGCACCGTGGTCGCGAACACCTACTGCAACTTCTGTTCTAGTAGAAATGATTGTTACATCAATTGGCTTTTCCTCGGCATGATCAAGGGCATTAGATAACAAATTACGCATTATTCTTTCTATGCGCCGAAGGTCAGCGTTAATCATTACCTGTTCGGTCTCGTGATCAATATTTATGGAAATAATATGATTTTCTTCGTTAGCCAGTACGTCATCTATGCAACGTTCGATTAGTTGGACTAAATCAAATTCAACTGGCTCTAGTACGGCAACCTCGGCATCGAATCTGCTTACCTCTAACAAATCTTCAAGCAATCTCTCAAAGCGATCTAGTTGTGCCACCAATAGCTCTGAACTGCGGGCAATTGTTGGGTCAAAACTCTGGCGTTGACCGTAAATAACTTCTGATGCCATACGTAAAGTTGTAAGAGGGGTACGTAGTTCATGCGAGACATCGGATACAAATCTTTGCTGCACGCGAGATAAATTCTCTAGTCTAGAAATTTGAGACTCAAGCGATAGGGCCATTTCGTTGAACGCCGTTCCCAATGTGGCAATTTCATCTGAACTTTCCACTTTCATTCGTTGGGAAAAGTCACCGTCAGTAAATTGATGTGCGATACGCGCCGCTTCGCGAACCGGTTTTACAACCTGACGTACAACGAGCCAAGTAATAAGTCCGATTAAAAATAGAAGCGCCAAGCCAGTGAGAAGCAATGAATTCTTAATTAGCGCCAAGGTCGTATTTTGATTTGTAAGTGAGTAAACAAGATACATCTCATAATTGCCAGATTCTGGAATCGCTATTCTGCGTCCAGCAATTAAAACGTTGGCATCATCGCGATTCTTAAATTTAACCTTGGCGTATTCGTATTCAACTAAGTCGCTAGTTTTAACCCGCTTCCGCAAATCAGGTGGGAAGGAGGATACGTCCAGATCATCTGTCGCCGTTGTGTAATCAATTGCAGCCACGCCAGTTCCCCCATCAAAAGCTGGACCGAAGCGACTTAGAAATAGAGATTTACGATCTTGGCTAAGGCTGACTGCTGTAGACGAGATAATTACTTCTTGAACCGTTTTTGTAATTATTGAACTTCTTGCACCATCCACCAGCAAAAATTGATATTGAGCGTTGAAGAAAGAGGAGCGAGCTTCAGCGAGAGAGGTTTCAAGATTAACCTGTCGCACACCATCAGAGAGCTGTGAATAAAGAGCCGAGCCAGTTAGCCAAACAACTCCCAGAGAGAGCAGGATGGTAGAGACAATTACTTTAGAAGCTAGTGAGTTTTTAACCTTAGAAACTATGCGGTTCATTCTAAGAACCGCCCATTACTCCAGCTTTATATCCAACTCCACGAACAGTCATGACAATTTCGGGGTTCTCGGGATTATGTTCAACTTTTGAGCGAAGACGCTGCACGTGAACATTTACTAGGCGAGTATCGGTTGAGTGGCGATATCCCCAAACTTCGCCGAGCAAAGCATCGCGAGAAAACACTCTGCCAGGTTCTTTGGCGAGTGCCACTAAAAGATCAAATTCCAGACGAGTAAGAGCGATCTTTCGACCGCCTCTGCTTACTTCGTGTGCGTTAACGTCAATAGCAAGATCGCCAATGGTGAGTAATCCAGAAACATCTGCATTAGTGCGCCGCAATCGTGTTCTGATTCGAGCGACTAATTCTGATGCGTGGCGAAATGGTTTAACCATGTAATCATCCGCACCCGCTTCTAGCCCAAGTACGACATCATGAGTATCGCCTTTTGCGCTGAGCATGATTATTGGAACCATGGATTCAGCGCGAATTAATTTACAAACCTCTATTCCATCAAGACCAGGAAGCATTACATCTAGCAGAACGAGATCTGGAGGATTGTTTTTAAATACTTCCATGACCTCATCGCCGCGACTAACGAGATCTACGTCGATGCCGGCACCAGTTAAAACGATGCCGAGCATCTCCGCGAGATCTTGGTCGTCATCGACGACCATAACTAAGGTCATTAGCTACCGTGCTCCCAAGAGTTAAGGTACATATCTTGCGCAGGAGTTAAGGTGTCGATTCGTCCGCCCATTGAAATCAACTTCAGGCTGGCAACTTCCTTGTCGATGTAAGTAGGAACATTGTGAACACCTGCTGGA
>CAEZUB010000002.1_pt1 | contig 24688 bp, 23 predicted proteins | sample 7264391 | NCBI WGS metagenome assembly CAEZUB01 (sample SAMEA6813819, study PRJEB35770) | uncultured Actinomycetes bacterium | biome: Freshwater; feature: Freshwater reservoir; material: water | place: Czech Republic | collected 2016-04-20 | depth 0.5m m
ATGTGGTGGTAAGACTCGTTCATGCTGGTGCTGAAGCGAACTGCATCAAATACGTAGAACTCTGCTTCAGGTGCGAAGAACGCTTGATCTGCAATTCCAGTTGACTTCAAGTAATCAACAGCCTTTGCCACGACGCCACGAGGATCGCGTGAGTAAGGCGTGTTATCTGATGGATTGTGAACAGAGAAGATGATGACAAGAGTTTTTTCTAAACGGAATGGATCAATAAATGCTGAAGATGGAACTGGAAGTAGTTTCATATCTGATTCATGGATTGATTGGAAACCACGAATTGATGAACCATCGAACATCAGACCATCAGTGAAAACGGCCTCATCGAATGATTCAACTGGAACATTGAAGTGATGTTGAATACCAGGAAGATCGGTGAAGCGAACATCTACGAGCTTCACATCTTCTTTCTTGATGAAAGCAAAAATTTCTGCTGAATTCTTAAACATTAAACGCACTCCTCGTGTAATCGATTTTTTCGATCATAGGGCTGACTTTTATATCCGCCAGGTGTACTCGGAGCCTCACCTTTGAGGGCGACCGATCTGGGTAAACCCTAAGACTTGATAGGCCATTTGGCATAACTGGCGTGTTACAGCCATGTAAAACCTTTGGGAGTTCGGGGTGCTCAGATGTTCAGCCCTTAGTAGGCTCGCTCATATGAAGCATGAAATTAGCTTGGGGCGGCGGTTGCTTGGCCTAAGCATCGACTGGCTGATGTGTTATGCAATCGCTTTTGGCCTGATCGGGCAAACCAGATTTACCCTGGTGGTCTTTTTCGTAGAGACCTTGCTCCTAACTTCCCTTGGGGGCGCCACGGCAGGCCATCGGATTGTCAGAATCAAAGTCGTAAATTTCGTAACCGGAGCAAATCCAACACCTTTACAAGCGCTGATTAGAACCGTTCTACTCTGTCTCGTCGTTACCGCAATTACCTATGATGAAAACGGCAGAGGAATACATGAACGACTCAGTGGAACTGCTTTATTAGATCTTCGCAAAACTAGCGTTTAGGAATACGAATTCCTTTAGGCATTGGTCCCTTTGGAATAGGCAGAGACATTCCGCCAACGGCCTTGAAGCGCGCACGGACTTCTCGCATTTGATGAGCAGATAACTTCTTTGGCAACTTAGCCAGATGTTTCTGCAATTTACGAATAGGAACTTGACCGGGGTTATCGCCAACCAAGACTTCGAATACTGGAACTCCAGGCGCGAAACGCTCAGACTTCTTTCGCTCATCTTGCAGCATCATTCGAACTGCTTGAGTGCCCTCGCCGGTCAAAACAATTCCAGCGCGACCAATACTGCGGTGGACCATATCTTGGTTCTTTGTTACAGCAATGGCTGGAGTTGTAACCCAACCTTTTCTAATCGCCATCAATACGCTGGCGCCTGCGCCTATCTGCCCTTCAATTGAAACGTACGCGGCAGATGCTGCGATACGAGTAAAGAAGAACATGGCTGCTAAGAGCGCAATTGGAAGAGTGACGAAGCCAAGATAAATTGGATGACCAATAAGAATTCCGATTGCGATACCGATTGCCCAGGTAATGGCGAATACGCCAAAAATCCCTGCGCCGATCCATGGCTTAACCGATTTAGTTACAGAGTAAGCATCGCGGAAAGTTTGAAAACGAACCTTTTTTATCTTTGGCTCTTTCGCCTTATTCTTCTTAAACATGCGGCTAGTTTAGGGGAGCAGGTGCCGTACCACCAAGACGAGCGGGTGCCCAGCGTTGGCCCACATGGCTATCTGGGTAATTTGCCTGCACTTGGTGAAGTAATTGCAAGAGCGTCTCGCGCAATAATTTCTCACCCGCGTCGACATCGCTACCTTTTTCAAAAACTAGAGGTTCGCCAAAAGTTACATAAATTGGAGTTCGATTGCGTCGTAAATCGCGTTTAACTCCCTTAGTCCAAATTCTTTGCGAACCCCATACGATCGTTGGGATAACAGGTGCACCTGAGCCCATAGCAAGTCTTACTGCGCCAGATTTCAATTCTTTAATCTCAAAACTGGTGGAGATCGTGCCCTCTGGAAAAATTCCAACAACCTCGCCCGAGCGAAGTGCACGCAGTGCTGCAACAAAAGATGCCGATCCATTGTTTCGATCGACATTTATATGATGCATTCCGCGCATCAAGGGTCCAGCCAGTTTGTTGTCAAAAATCTCTTTTTTAGCCATGAAGCGAACCAAACGCCCCGTAGGAAGAGCGGCAGTTCCGATTAGCGCAAAGTCTAGATATCCGATGTGATTCATCGCCAAAATTGCTCCGCCTTTACGCGGAATATTGGAATCACCTTCAAAATGAAATTGCAGACCTAGATATTTCCAAAAAGATTTTAGAGCGACGATAACTGGGGGATAGACGACCTCAGCCACGAAGTGAACCTTCGCTAGCGCGCGCTGCCAGCGCTTGCTTGTAAAGCCTTCCTGCGCGATAGCTAGAACGAACTAGCGGACCGCTCATCACGCCTAGGAAACCAACTGCGGTGGCTTCATCGCTTAGTTCTACAAATTCTTCTGGTTTTACCCAACGCTCCACCGGATGATGTTTATTCGTTGGGCGTAAATACTGTGTAATGGTAATCAAGTCGCATCCGGCGGCATGAAGATCAACTAGCGCTTGTGATACTTCTTCGCGAGTTTCACCAAGACCTAAAATTAAGTTCGATTTAGTTACTAATCCAAAATCGCGGGCCATCCCAATAACCTGCAGAGATTTCTCGTAGGTAAAGGCAGGACGGATTCTCTTGAAGATTCTTGGAACCGTTTCTAAATTATGAGCGAAAACTTCTGGCTGAGTTTCAAAAATTTGATTTAGTAATTCAGGTTTGGCGTGAAAATCAGGAGCCAACATTTCAACGCCACATCCTGGATTTAACTCGTGAACTTGTCGAATAGTTTCTGCGTATAACCACGCACCTTCATCTGGAAGGTCATCTCTAGTTACTCCTGTGATGGTGGCATAACGCAGCCCCATAGCTTTAACGGACTCGGCGACTTTGCGCGGTTCTTCGCGATCAATTGGTAAAGGTTTACCTGTGTCAATATTGCAAAAGTCGCATCTGCGAGTACAGCGGTCTCCACCAATTAAGAATGTAGCCTCTTTATCTTCCCAGCATTCAAAAATATTTGGACAAGCCGCTTCTTGGCAGACGGTATGTAAACCTTCGCTCTTAACTAGTGAACGCAACCTGGTGTATTCGGGACCCATATTTGCGCGAGTCTTTATCCACTCTGGTTTACGCTCGATTGGAGTTTCAGTATTGCGAGCTTCAATGCGAAGAAGTTTGCGGCCTTCGGGAGCGATCGTCATGCGCTTACCTTACCTAGGGCTTCGTAAAGATACTTCTCGATCACGGGCATAACCTCAGAAATATCTATTTTTCGCCCAAGCTCAGCCGCCATTGAAGTAACAGAGGCGTCATCTATGCCGCACGGAACTATTCGGCCAAAGGCAGATAAGTCAGGAGCAACGTTTAAGGCAAACCCGTGCATGGTGACACCCGATGCAACTCGGATACCGATTGCGGCAATTTTTCTGTCGCCTTTAATGTCATGAATCCAGACCCCAGAACGATCGTCAATCCGAATTCCGTTTATTCCAAATTCAGCGCAGACCTTGATAAGAGCACTTTCTAATGTACGGACGAATCCAACTAATTCGGTTGGCTTAAGTAACTTAACTATTGGATAACCAACTAATTGTCCTGGACCATGCCAAGTTATACGTCCACCACGGTCGACGTTAACGACCGGAGTTCCATCAGTGGGTTTTTCATAATCTTGTGTTCGCTTGCCAGCGGTATAGACCGGTGGATGTTCCAGTAGCAATAAAGTATTTGGGCGGATACCGGACACAACTTCACCATGAATTTTCCGCTGCAACTGAAGAGCTTCTTCATAATCCATTAGACCAATGCGATTCAGGGCAATTTTTGTGATGCTTTTCTCGGCATCGATCGGCGATTGAAGTGGCACTGGTACAGCGTAAAGGTAGGCTGTACTCCTAGCGAATTCAGCTCCTTAACCGCCCGAAAGGCCAAATTATCGTGACCATGCAGAGCGCCCAAAGTAACCGTAAACCGTATGCCATCGCCATGTTGGTGGTTATCGCCTGGATTGTCATCACCGGAGTTTTTGGCCCACTCTTCGGAAAGCTCACCTCTGTCCAAGAGAATAACAATTCGTCATTCCTACCCGAGGGCGCAGAAGCAACTCTGGCTTCAGATCAAATACAACAATTTTCATCACAAGATTCATTTAATTTTCCGGCGCTCGTTCTCTTCGAGGGAACCTTTACGCCAGCAACTTTGGCTGCGGTTACCGACCATGTCAACAAAGTTGGAGATTTAACTTTGGCAGGCACTTCGGCGAAAATTTCCGATTACCTAGCACCGAATCAAGTTATTTCCGTATTTCCTTCGCAAGATGGAAAGGCACTTCTTGCAAATATTCCTCTAGATGGAAATGCGATTTCAAAATTACTGCCTAACGATGAACCCGTTCTCCCCGCAGCAATTGAGGCGCTTCGTGAGGACATTGGACCTATCGCAAAAGCCAACAGTTTCACTCCATATGTAACCGGTCCAGGAGGGTTGCTAGGCGATCTCTTTGGAGCATTCGGTTCGATTGACTCAACGCTACTTCTAACAACCTTAGGAGTAGTTGCTGTAATTCTGATTGTTGTATATCGCTCACCAGTCTTGTGGATCATTCCTCTACTATCTTCACTCTTTGCTCTCTCAACTGCTGGTGGAATTGTTTATCTTTTGGCCAAGAACGACATCATTGATGTAGATGGACAATCGCAAGGAATTCTTTCGGTGTTAGTTATCGGTGCAGCAACGGATTATGCGCTTTTGCTAATCGCCCGTTACCGCGAAGAATTGCATTTCACCGATAATCGATTTACGGCGATGCGCGCCGCATATAAAGGTGTGTGGGAGCCAATTCTTGCCTCTGGATCAACGGTTGCAATCTCGCTCTTGATTTTGCTATTTAGCCAGTTAACAAATACTGCTGGACTTGGCCCTATCGGTGCAATCGGCATTGTTTGTTCGATGATCACAATTTTGACTTTGCTACCGGCCCTACTTTTGATTTTTGGACGTTGGATTTTCTGGCCTCGTATTCCAGAAAATGATGGCGATGATCATGTGATGACAGGAATGTGGTCGAAAGTCTCAAACTCAATTGGTCGAAATCCTCGCAAGGCCTGGGTAATAACAGGAGTCGTTCTTCTGGCGTTTGCAGCGACATCAACAACTCTTAAGGCTGATGGAATCGGAACCGTTGATACTTTTACCGGCAATCCTGAATCAGTTGTTGGTCAAAAACTACTTGTCACGCACTTCCCAGGCGGTGAAGGCGATCCGACTCAAATTGTTGTTGATGTCCAAAAAATTGCCGCTGTTTCTGCTGCAGTCAAGAACGCACCTGGAGTAACTGATGTAACGCCAATGCTCGATGGCATGGTGATTCCTGGTCAGCCAGTTCCCGAAACAAAAATCGTAAACGGACGGGCAATATTAAATGTAACCCTGGATAAGGCTCCCGATAGCGTCGAAGCTGGAAATGACATTCCAAAAATTCGAGAAATAGCGAAGTCTGTTGATGAAACCGCCCTCGTTGGCGGTACCAGCGCGGTTTACTTCGATGTTCGCACAGCCAATAATCGCGACAATAAAACGATTATTCCGATTATTTTATTGGTTATTACATTAATCCTTGGCTTGCTGTTGCGAAGCATTCTAAGTGCAATAGTTCTTCTTGGAACTGTTGTGTTGAGTTATTTTGCAACCCTTGGCGTATGTGCTTTGGTCTTTAATCACGTTTTCGGTTTCGCCGGTGGTGATAATTCATTCCCACTCTTTGCATTTATTTTCTTGGTGGCACTCGGTATCGATTACAACATTTTCCTTATGACACGTGTACGTGAAGAAAGTGCAAAAATCGGAACCCGCGCGGGAGTAATCAAGGGTGTAACGGTTACAGGCGCAGTAATCACCTCGGCCGGAATTGTTCTGGCTGCAACGTTTGCGGTACTTGGATTACTCCCTCTCGTGCCACTTGCTCAACTTGGTTTTGCCGTTGGTTTCGGCGTACTGCTAGACACGATCATCGTTCGATCAATTTTGGTTCCTGCGCTGGTTCACGACATTGGACCAAAAATCTGGTGGCCTTCTAAACTTCAAAACAAATAGATCAAACTCGCTAAATGTATTTAGTAATTGGCGCAGGACTTGCGGGTCTAAACGCAGCGCTGACTTTGCAAGATGCAGGCATGCCAGTAACGGTAATCGATGGCTCAGATAGAGCGGGTGGGCGAGTAGCCACCGATGTCATTGATGGCTTTGTTTTGGATCGTGGATTTCAGCTGATCAATTTGAATTATCCAGAAATAAAACGACTAGCCGTCGCCAACGAGCTAGATTTTAGAATTGCACCTCGAACCGTGGGCATTTCTAGTGGAACACAAAGAATTGCAATTGGGGATCCACGTCAGGCACCGTTATCAGTTTTTTCAAAGAAGACCGGTGCTCTCACAGAGAAAGCCTCGTTCATTAGATATTTGGCCACCAAACCTTCCCCCGATGAAGATGTGGAAACCCATCTACTCAGGTGCGGAACCGGTGGTCTGTATAAAAGTGTGTTGCGTCCATTTCTACAAGGAGTTTTTCTCACTGAACCATCGCAAGTAAGTGCAATTATTGGTCGGGAACTAATCGGAAGTTTCATTTCGGGCAAGTCTGGAATACCAGCAGATGGTGTCGGCGTTTTCTCTCAAACCCTGGCGAATCGAATACTAGATCTGCGCCTGAATACTCAAGTTGAGGAAATTCGTGGCAACCGAGTAATAACAAATCAAGGCGAGTTCGTAGCTACCAAAATTGTTTTGGCGACTGATTTGACTACTGCCGCACAACTTCTTGGCGCTAATCAAGTGGCGCCTTTAATTCGCGCAACAACTTGGTATCACGTTGTCGAGAATGCGCCAGAGAATAAAGCGGAACTCATATTAGATGCCGAAAATCGTGGACCCGTAGTTAACTCAATTGTCATTTCGAAGCTTTCAGAGCGATATGCACCTGCTGGGCAAAATTTGATTTCATCAACAACGATTGCTCATGCATCAGAATCAGAAGTTCGTCGCCATCTCGCTTTAATGTGGGGGAGTTCGACGGAAAATTGGAGACTGCTCGCGAAATATGAAATTAATAGCGCGCTGCCTCTATTTGAGCCAGGCAAAGTTTTGCCAAAGAGTTCAAAATTTAATGAAATGATTTATCTTGCGGGAGATTATCGATCCGGACCTTCACAAAATGGCGCACTTGCCTCCGGCAGGCTTGCCGCTAAGGAGTTATTGTTCGATCAGGGCTTGTAGTGCGGTTGAAATATGTGGGTAGTCCCATTGGAAACCAGCATCAGCTAGAGCGTTCGGCATAACTTTTTTGGAACCAAGTACTTCACTAGAAAATCCACCCAGCGCAATCTTCAGCGCAATTGCGGGAGCGGGAAAGAGCGCAGGACGATTCATTGCTCGAGCCAGCGCAGCAGTAAATTCTTGATTGGTAACTGGGTTCGGTGAGGTCAGATTTACTGGACCTGAAATATTTTTCTCCAGAGAAAAGGTAATCGCACGTACAACATCGTGCAGAGTGATCCAAGACCACCATTGCTTTCCGGATCCAAGCTTTCCTCCGAGTCCAAATCGAAAGAGCGGAAGCATTCGTCCAAGCGCTCCGCCCGTAGGATCCAAGACCAAGCCAGTACGAAGTTTTACAGTTCGAACATCACCGGCCAGATCTGCGGCACCTTCCCATTCACGACAAACTGCAGCTAAAAAATCACTTCCCGAAGAATCACTTTCTACAACAGCGCGATTTCCTGAATCTCCATACCAACCAATGGCGCTAGCGGAGATAAACACTTGTGGCTTTACCTCGGCAACGGCTGCAGCGATGGCATTCGTTCCAAGCAAGCGAGAGTTCAATATTTCTGACTTAAATCGTTTTGACCATCGCTTATCACTAACGCCAACACCTGCGAGATGAATTACAGCATCAACACCACGCAGTGCATCTAAATCAACATATCCAGTCTTTGGATCCCAACGAATTTCATCGGGAGCAACGGTAGCGCGACGGACCAGTCGTTGAACTGTGTGTCCCTCTGATTTTAAATGCCCAACAAGTGCGCTACCGATAAGCCCGGATGCGCCCGTAATCGCGATACGTTGCGGAACTCGCATTTAATTTAGAGACCTAAATCTGATTCGAACGCTCCGCCTTCGAGGCGCTCTTTCAAAGTGACTAAGAATCGAGCAGCATCTGCGCCATCAACAACGCGGTGATCGTAGGAAAGTCCAAGGTAAACCATCGAACGTATCGCAATGGTTTCTCCTCCATCTTCACCCTTAACAACCATTGGACGTTTCACAATTGCACCCAAACCTAGAATTGCTACTTGTGGCTGATTGATAATTGGTGTGTCAAAGAGCGCGCCACGACTTCCGGTGTTGGTTAATGTAAAAGTACCTCCACCGAGTTCGTCTGGTGTGACTTTATTGTCGCGGGTGCGAGCTGCCAGATCTGAAATCTTTCGTGCGATTCCACCCATATTTAAATCGCCAGCGCTGTGAATTACTGGGACTAGAAGCCCTCTTTCAGTATCAACGGCGATACCAAGATGTTCTGCGCCGTGATAAATAATCTGGTCGCCTTCAACGGATGAATTAAGAACAGGATGTTGCTTTAGCGCTTCACAAGTTGCAACTGCAAAGAATGGCAAGAAGGATAACTTCACACCTTCGCGGGCTTCAAAAGTTGCCTTTGATCGATCACGCAAGCGAGCAATCTTTGTTACATCTACTTCAATGACAGTCGTTAATTGTGCGCTAACTTGCAGAGACTCAACCATGCGCGCAGCGATTACCTTGCGCAAGCGCGACATCGTTACTGTTGTGCCACGCAGAGGAGACACGGCAACCGCTGCAGGACGCTGTGGTTGCGATGCAGGGGATGCCGCAACTTGAGAAGTTTGTACGGGAGCGTTGGCCACAGGTCGAGCTGACTCGACATCTTCCTTGCGAATGCGCCCTCCGACTCCGGTTCCCTTTACGTTAGCTAAATTAACGCCGAGTTCAGATGCTAATTTACGAACAATTGGAGTTACATAAGCATCGAGAGGTTGCGCTGCAACAACAGGCGCAGGAGCAGCAACTGGCGCAACAACTGGAGCGGGAGTTGAAACTGGCGCTGCAACAACGGGAGCAGCAACTGGAGCGGGAGTTGAAACAGGCGCCGCACTACTTGCTCCGATAACTGCAAGACGTGCACCAACTGGAACAGTTGTATCTACCTGTACATCAATTGAAATAATTGTTCCGGCAACTGGTGATGGAATCTCTGTGTCAACCTTGTCAGTTGATACTTCAAGAAGTGCTTCATCGACGGCAACAGAATCGCCAACGCCTTTTAGCCAACGAGTAACAGTGCCTTCGCTAACACTTTCTCCAAGTGCTGGCATAGTAATTATTGTTCCGGCAGAAGAATTTGCAGCAGGTGCTGGTGGTGGAGATACAGGAGCAACAGGAGCTGCAGCAACAGGAGCCGCAGCAACAGGAGCCGCAGGAACTGGCGTACTTGGCGCTGCTGCGCTGTCAGCAATAATCGCAAGCTCGGCGCCAACTGGAACAGTTTGATCTACGCCAACAACAATTTTTTGCAGTATTCCGGCAACAGGTGAAGGAATTTCGGTATCGACTTTGTCGGTTGATACTTCAAGGAGCGGTTCGTCCATTGCGACCTGGTCGCCTTCGGACTTTAACCAACGTGTAACTGTTCCTTCGCTAACGCTTTCACCAAGCGCTGGCATTGTTACTGAGAAAGTCATAACTTTTTCCTTTTCCCTATTTCCGTTGGATTAACCGTGAGCGTGAAGTGGTTTGCCTGCAAGTGCCATATGCGCTTCACCCATGGCTTCGGAAAGCGTTGGGTGAGCATGAATGAGAGGTGCCACATCATCCGCAGATGCCTCCCAGTTAAAAATCAATTGTGCTTCAGCGAGAAGTTCGCCAACGCGCGCGCCAACCATATGAATGCCAAGAACTGGACCATTCTTTTGCGATACAAGTTTGATCGAGCCCGCAGTTCGCAATATTTGAGCTTTACCATTTCCTGCCAAGTCATAGTTAAGTTCGACGACATCAAATCCACGCTCTTTTGCTTGCGCTGTAGTTAAACCAACAGAGGCAACCTCAGGCTCGGAGTAAGTAACGCGGGGAACACCGTCATAATTAATCGGACGTGGATTTAATCCCGCGATTTCCTCGGCAACTAAAATTCCTTCGCCAAAGCCAACGTGGGCCAATTGCAGTGTTGGGATTAGATCTCCAACCGCCCAGATTCCTGGCACGTTGGTTCGGCATTTGTTATCTACCAATACATATCCACGATCCATTGCAATACCTTGTTCTTCGTAACCCAAATTTGCGGAAACTGGACCGCGACCTACGGCAACGAGTAGAACTTCAGCGGTGAAGGTTTTGCCATCTTCCAAAGTTACGGTTACACCATCTGCAGTTACAGCATGAGATTTGAAGCGAACTCCGAGTTCAAAATTAATCCCGCGCTTGCGATAGGCGCGCTCTAATTGCTTGCTTGATGATTCATCTTCTAAAGCAACCAAGTGTGGTAAGCCTTCAATGATAGTTACATCTGCGCCGAATGATTTCCAGACAGATGCGAATTCGCAACCGATGACGCCTCCACCAAGAACGATTACGCTCTTCGGTACATATTCCATCTTGATGGCATGTTCAGATGTGATGACTTTCTTCCCATCAATATCCAAACCAGGAAGTGTGCGGGCATAAGAACCAGTAGCCAAGATGATGTTCTTGCCGGTGTAACGAACCCCATTTACTTCTACGGAGTCCTTAGCAACTAATTTTCCGTGACCTTCAATGTAAGTAATGCTTCGAGATTTAACTAGGCCCTGCAATCCTTTGTGAAGCTTGGCGATGACACCATCTTTATAGGAATTAACGCCTGTCATATCGATTGAGTTAAATGTGGCGTTAACGCCGAAATGGCTCGCCTCGCGAGTACCGTCCGCAATCTCACCAGCGTGAAGTAGCGCTTTAGTTGGAATACATCCGCGGTGTAAGCAGGTTCCGCCAAGTTTGTCCGCTTCAATTAGCGCAACGGATAATCCGAGTTGTGCACCACGTAGGGCCGCCGCGTAACCGCCGCTACCGCCACCTAAAACAACTAGATCAAAGTTGGACACCTGTGCGCGCTCCTTCGTGAACTTCTTGCTCTTTGAGCCTATCTTGCCAGTTTTGCCCTGTGATTACTAAACGGCCCCCGCTTGAGCCAAGGCAACCAATGAACGAAGTGCCACCCCCGTGCCCCCTACTGGCGTATATCCATAAGGCTCACCTTCGTTATAGGCAGGGCCGGCAATATCAAGGTGTAACCAAGGCAACTCTGGCGCGATAAATTCTTTTAGGAATAGCCCTGCAACCATCATGCCTCCCATTCGTTCGCCAATGTTTGCCATATCGGCAACGGGTGAATCAAGAGAGGCGCGCAGTTCAATTGGCAATGGCATCGGCCAAAATGCCTCACCAGTTGATTTCGTAATTTCAAAGAAGTGATCACTGAACTCTTGGTTATTAGTCATGATCGCACTTGTGCGCGTACCCAGCGCAATCATTTGTGCGTAAGTCAAAGTTGCAACATCGACTATGCCATTCAAATTCTTATTTTCCTGCGCCTTAACTAAAGCATCTCCTAAAACTAACCGTCCTTCAGCATCAGGATTTAGGACTTCAACAGTTTTACCACCGAACATAGTAATTATGTCACTCGGACGAGTGGCGTTATCGCTGACCATATTTTCGGCAAGAGGTGCATAACAGTCGATAGCAACCGGAATTTTCAAAAGTGCGATTGCAATAGTTGCAGCGCAAACTGCTGCTGCACCAGACATGTCAGATTTCATCGCTTCCATCCCTGCGGCAGGTTTTAGCGCTAGTCCACCAGTATCAAAAGTTATTCCCTTGCCAACATATGCATAGGATTTCTTAGCTTTAACTTTTACGGGTGTGTAGGAAATATGTAAAAGGCGAGGAGGATTCGCCGAGCCTTGGCCCACAGCAGTTATTCCACCATAGCCCTTGCTCTTTAACTGCGTCTCATTCATAACCGAAACTTTTAGGCCGATTGCTGAACCGCCCACCTTCTTGATCAAGGCGGTAAATTCCTTACAGAATGAATCTGGAGTTAAGTGGCTTGGGGGAGTGTTTATCAAATCCCTAACTAAAGTTGTGTACTCGCCAATGATCGCTGCGCTCTTTAGGGCCTGCTTGGCATCTGCTTGCTTGGCAAGCGCCGAATGAATTGTGATTGACTTTAAACCCACTTGGCGGTTAACAAGTGAATCAACTCGGAATTTGTTAAACGAATAAGCGCCAAGGAGTGCTCCTTCTGCGATGGCTGCAATAGCAGAAGCTTTTTTAGCGGGTAAAGAAAATGTTGCGCCAACATTGCCAGCTAGGGCTCTGGCCGCAGAACCGGCGGCACGTCGTAGCGTCTCATCTGAAAATGTTGCCTTATGTTCACCAAGACCTGTAAAAACAATTAACTTTGTTGATGTTCCCGGAATCTTTATGACTTCATCGGGTTTTCCGGTCGCTCCCAAATCAGAGAGTGTCGACAACATTTTCTTAGTATCGAGTGCGACATCTCCGCTTTCGATAGTTAGCGCTCCTTGGCCCTTACCGGAAGACTTTTTAAATGAAACTCCAACAACCAGGATTTCATCTTTGATGATTCCATCTGAGAGGTGCAGGGCGGTCATTAAATCTCCTTTTATGGGCCAAACAAATCAGTACATACTTTTAGGGTCGGGTAAGTGTAAGTTGTTGCCATGAAAAATTCACCACTTGCCGATCGACACATCAACCTTTCTGCCAAGATGGCGGATTTTGGTGGGTGGCTAATGCCGATCGAGTATCCCGGTGGTGGCGTTTTGGCTGAGCACGCCGCCGTCCGTGAGCGAGTCGGAATATTCGATGTTTCGCATTTAGGAAAAGTAAGCGTTAAGGGAAAGGGAGCTCTTCAATTCCTAAACTCCGTTTTCACTAACGACCTCGACCGAATTACAGATGGACAAGCGCAATATACGTTGCACTGCAATTCCGATGGAGGCGTAATTGATGATTTGATCGTTTATCGCAATAGTTCAACGGATCTATTCCTAATTCCAAACGCTTCGAATACATCTGATGTGGTTGCGGATTTACTGTCTCGAAAGCCTGCCGAGATCGAAATAGTGAACTTGCACGAATCCTTTGGCGTTATTGCGGTTCAAGGACCACGTTCACGTGAAGTAATAAAAAGTTTCGGTATCAATCCTGAAATGGATTACATGGCTTTTGAACATGTACAAATTGCTGGCTGCCAAGTAATTCTCTGCCGAACCGGCTATACGGGCGAACACGGATATGAAATCGTGCCAAACTGGAATGAGGCAACAACCGTTTGGGATGCGCTAACGGAGGCCATAAAACAATTTGATGGATTGGTATGTGGTCTAGGGGCCCGAGATACTTTGCGAACCGAGATGGGCTACCCACTTCATGGTCATGAACTTTCACTATCAATCAGTCCGGTGCAGGCCGCAGCAACTTGGGCCATCGGCTGGGATAAAGAAATATTCAGTGGTAGCCAAGCGCTTCGCGATGAAAAGGCCAGCGGCACACACCCCAGAATAAGAGCTTTGGTTAGCCAAGATCGTGGGATTCCAAGAGCTGGAATGAAGGTAAAAAACAGTTCTGGCGAATTGGTTGGTGAAATTACAAGTGGAACATTCTCGCCAACACTTAAAAAGGGAATTGCATTGGCGTTGTTATCTCACAACGTGAAATTAGGGGACCATCTTGTAATTGACGTGCGCGGACGTGATTGCATCGCCGAAGTTACTAAATTACCTCTGGTTGCTTCGCACGTTCGATAAATTCAATCGGGGATAGAAACGCAGCTCTTTTCTTTGTTCTGCGCAGAGCGGTTAGAACGGCGGGACCTGCTGAAATAGTCAACACCGTTGTCAGAATTGCACGGGGTATATCCCAGGCCATCGCTGATAGGAAATGAAAAGTAAAGAATCGTTGCAAATTAGTTTGTAGTCCACCTCCAGGAATGAATGAGAGCTGAGTGTTGGCACCAATTGCCCAAGGCCAAAACTGCAGATCCATCAACAACCCATATATGAGCGATGAGGAAATCGAGATGAAAATTAACAAGAATATTTCACTCTTGCCGCGAATGGATTTGAGAAAAGATCCAGCGAATAATCCGATTACTCCAGCGGCGAATAATTGATAACTTAACCACGGACCAATACCGCCGGTAAAAAGAGCCGATGTCAGCATCGCTAGGACTCCGAGTAAGAAACCAAAAGCACCGCCGAAAACGCGGGCTGACAAAATAAGTAAGAACCACATCGGCTCAAGTCCTACTGCACCAGCACCCAATGGTCGCAGAGCGGCGATAAGGGCTGCCAGCATTCCAAGTAGCGCAACAGATTTGGCATCTAGAGACTTATCGCTGAGTTGCGCGATGAGCAATAGGAATGTGAGCGGGATAGCAGTCCAGAAAAAATACTGAGCGAAGTGCGCTGCACCTTTATCTTGTGCAAAAAATGGCCAGGTGAATCCAGCCATAGTGAATATCGAAACCAAGAATAGAGTTAATTGTGATTTGCGAGAGAATCGGTAAATGTCAGGAGTTTTCACTGTTGCTTCTCCATGGCGGCAACAACATCGGAAACTGTCAACCATCTTCGCGGCGACATTACCTTTGAAACTTGGGGTGCAAATGCCGGAGACGAAAGCAAGATATCGAGCGTTGGACCATCTGCAACGATTTCACCTTCGGATAGGAAGATAACTCGATCAGCAAGTTCGGCAACAAGTTCAACATCGTGAGTTGCAATCAGCACTGAGCGGCCCAGTTCTTTTGCGAAATTCTGCAGCAGGCCACATAGCAGCGCCTTAGATTGATAATCCAAACCACGAGTTGGTTCATCAAGGATTAGAACTTGCGGTTGGGCAGATAAGACAACCGAGAGCGCTAGCGCCAGGCGCTGACCCTCAGATAAATCCCGAGGATGAGTTTTTTCATTTACTGAAGGAACAATTCGTTGCAAGAGCGCCAGAGTTGTTCCTTTGGATATTTGATTGTCCTTATCAGCTTGCTGACACTCGCCTAAAACACTTTGGCCATAGAGTAAATCACTTGGTTCCTGTGGAATGAATCCAACTGTTTCGCGGCGAATTTTCCCCTTCAATTCTGTAGAAAATTCTCCGCCGATGCTCGAGCGCCCCGAAGTCGGGTTTTGTAATCCAACCAGCGTTGTTAAAAGCGAACTCTTGCCGGCTCCATTTCGTCCCATTAGGGCCACAATTTCACCAGCACGAACATTTATATTTATATTCTTTAGGGCAACATGAGAACCGTACTTCAACGTTAGATCATTAGCAGAAACCGTAATTTCGCCAGTAACAGCGATTTCACTTTCTAAATCATCTCCAACATTTCTGTATTTCTCACTCGCTCGTCTTACTTCTCTAACGCTTAGTCCAACTTCAGAGAGCCCCAACGCTCTTGCTAGGTGCACAATTGGTGGGGCGATATCGGAATCTTTGAGAATTACCTCAGGCGTATCAATTTTTGCGCTACCGTCGCCTGAAATATGAATTATTCGATCGGCAAAACCAATAACCCGCTCTAATCTGTGTTCAGCGATCACCACAGTAAGGCTCAGATCATGAACCAGCCTGTGCAGAATTGAAAGCACTTCTTCGGCGGCGATTGGATCGAGTGCACTAGTTGGTTCATCCAACACCAAAATTTTAGGATGCATTACTAGCGCACTGCCGATAGCGACACGTTGTTGTTCGCCACCACTCAAAGTGGAGATGGAACGATTACGCAGATGGGCTAGTGCCATCAAATCCAAAATTTCTTCTACGCGTTTGCGCATCAAATCTGGCGCAAGGTTCTGCGCTTCCATACCAAATGCCAACTCTTCTTCAACGGTGTCAGTAACAAATCCTTGAGATGGGTTCTGTCCAACGATTCCCACCAGATGTGAAAGGTCTCCGGGGCGAACCAGTTTTGTAGATATTCCGTCAACGGTTATATCTCCGGCCAAGATTCCACCAGTGTGGTGAGGAACTAACCCATTTATCAATTTCAAGAGCGAGGATTTTCCAGTTCCGGTAGATCCGATAATTAAAACCAGCTCACCTTCAACGATGGAGAATGAAAGATCCTCAAGAATTGTCTTAGTCGAGGTGGGGTAAATCAGAGAGACGTTAGCGAAATTGATCATCGTTTTAATACCAATACGAATGTAATTGCTGCTAGCGCTGTCGCTACAACGGCGCTGTCAATTTGTTGCCACGGTATTGGTCTATACCGAGATCTTTTACGGCTAATTCCGTAACCACGCGCGTCCATGGCGGCAGCCAGCTCGAGAGAACGTGATAGCGAATCTTCCAAAAGTGGAATCGCAATTGATCTCCAGGATGGTTTCTCGTCACCGCGCAAAGCGCGCGCCCGTCGAATACGTGAAGCGCTAAGAACTAATTGGGGGAGTGCTGATGTTGCAATAACCGTGGCTACACCAAACTCATAAATGACTATTGGGGTAATTCGCAAGAGTTTATGTGGACTAGTTAATGAAACTGCTGCACCAAATAGTGCGATAACAGTGATGATTATTAGACCCTCGTGAATTGATGAAAGTAATCTTTCCTGCGTTACAACTCCGCCAACTCGTATTCCAGCAATCCAATTCGGGAGCGGCAATCTGGGAATACTGAATAAGGCTGTACCCGGGATTGGTACACCAATCAAGACACCGACCACCGTACGTATCACCAAGATAAATGCACCAAGTTTTAGCGAGAACCAGAATGACTTAGACCATGGAGCATTCTCGGAAAATTTGAAAACCGAAATCGCGGCAACCGCCATGGCAAATCCAGCGACCCATGCATTATTGGAGGCGATAACTGCGCCAACAATAAGTAAGGACCAGATCCACCATGTAAGCGGATGCAGCGATTTCATTTTCTGTAGTTACTTCTTTAGAGCGGCTGGAGTTGAGATTTCTACTCCGCACTCTTTTGCTGGGTAACCATTTAAACCACAGATCAAACCGCTCTTGGCCGCACGTACTTTGGCTACTTGTCCAAGAACATCAATACCCTGAGATTCTTTCGCAGTTCTTACACATGTAGAGAATGTTTTTTGTACTTTTTCACCTTTTGGAGCATATGCCTTAGAACCATAATCAATGACGAGCGCGATTCGCTTTGTATCCTTATCTGCTGCAACTTTGCCACAGATACTTTTGAAGTCTGGCTTCGCAGAAGGTGCGATAGAAGGAATGTCATCTGAGCTAAAGACAAATGACCAGCCTTCGACTGCGCCATCTTTGATGTCAACTGTTGGACCAGTCATAGCGGCAGTCCAGGTTTTTGCACCGGGGGCCGCTTGGTAGTAACCCCAATAACGCCAACCCTTATCTGCAGCACTTGCACTGGAGATACTTATTAGATTGAAACTTGCTAGCGATAAAATTGCCAAACTGGCTATCGTCTTCTTTACCTTCGAAGTGTTAATCATTTGAGCTGTGAAGCCTCTCTTATATTGAAAGAGTTCCACAGGGGTAGCAGCAATAAAAGTATCGAAATACTTATTTTGTGACTACGCCCCGCAAACCTCGGCGGGTGTTTGTCTTAAACCACTTTTCCTTTAGGTAATCCGACTTAAGCGCTAGGCGCTCTTACGGTTGCGGGTCAGCGTCGGATTTGCACCGACTTCCCCTAAAAAGAAAGCTACTTAATATTGAATTGTCTTACTTTGTTCCTACACGCGAACCAAACCATATCGGTCGCCCTATGGCAACTCACCACGCGACTCTTGACCGTGTATGTATGGTGTGGGCATGGAATATAGACGCCTCGGCAGTTCTGGAATGTATGTATCTGAAATTTCATACGGCAATTGGATTACTCACGGTTCGCAAGTTGAAGCAGAAGCGGCGATTAAGTGTGTCCGAACCGCTTATGACTTGGGAATAACGACTTTTGATACCGCGGATGTATACGCGGCAACTAAAGCGGAATCCGTACTTGGTAAAGCGCTTAAAGGAATTAAGCGCGAATCCTATGAATTATTTACAAAGGTTTATTGGCCAACAGGCTCTGGAAAAAATGATCGAGGGCTTTCTCGAAAGCACATTATCGAATCTTGTAATGCATCACTCAAGCGTCTAAATACCGACCATATTGATCTCTATCAGATGCATCGTTTCGATTATGAAACGCCCCTTGAAGAATCACTGAGTGCATTCGATGACTTGATCAGATCTGGGAAAGTGCACTACATCGGCTTCTCAGAATGGAACGCTAAGCAGATCAGTGAAGCTTTGAAAATTCAAGATGCCAAGGGATACAACCGCTTTGTTTCAAGCCAGCCACAATATTCGGCTCTTTGGAGAGTAATTGAAAGTGAAGTTGTTCCACTAAGTGCCAAAGAGGGGATTGGACAAATTGTTTGGTCGCCGATGGCCCAGGGCGTCTTAACTGGAAAGTATTTACCAGGAAAGAAACCACCTGCCGGGTCACGTGCGACTGATAAAAAATCTGGCGCTGACATGATTTCTCGCTGGCTGCGCGATGACGTCTTAAGCGCAGTGCAAAAATTGGATCCGATTGCAAAGAGTTTGGATTTAACAATGGGCCAATTGGCTATTGCGTGGGTGCTTCAAAATCCAAATGTTTCGAGTGCGATTATGGGCGCCACTAAACCTTCACAGGTGAAAGAAAATGTGAAGGCGGCAGGAGTAAAGCTAACGCCAGATGTAATGACAGCAATCGATAAGGCTCTTGGCTCAATTCCGACCACTGATCCGAAAGAGACTAAAAGCCCTAATCCGCGCGCTTAACTTTTAAACTTTGTCGCCAGTTTTTACTTGCGGCTTTGGAGCGCGCATACGTCTCATCTGAGTCGAACGCAACCATCCGTAAAGACCAAGTCCTTTTGTGCTCTTATCTGGAAAACGTTTAGAGACTTCAGTTTTGATTTTGCGGGAAAGAAAGAGTCCATCGATTATCGAATAGAGCAGAACGCTGTACATAATGACGATCCCTGCAACAGCGAATGCTCCAACTGGAATCAATGATAAAACAAGAACAAAACCGATTACTGGTAAGAAGTATTCGCCAATTGAACGGCGCGAATCAACATAGTTTCTAACGAATTTCTTTTCGGGACCGCGGTCGCGAGCAGGCAAGGCATTTTCATCTCCGCGAAGATAGGCGGCGCGCTGTGCAATTCGAGCGTTACGTGCTGCATCTTTTGCACGTTGCTTCTCTGCCTTAGATGATGCTGGGGCTAACGATGAAATTTTATTTGATGCTTGTGCTTCTTTGCGCTTTGGAGTCGGGCGCCCCTTTTTCTGTGAGCTTTCTTCGATATTGGTCATGGCGCAAACTATAGAGCGAGCATCTGCTCAAGCGCTAACTTTGAAAAACGAGCGACATCTGGTGCAACTTTGATCACATTGACTTCGTGGCCGGCAACCAGCGATTCCATAGCCCAGACCAGGTGAGGCAGATCGATTCGGTTCATAGTTGAGCAATAGCAGACTGTTTTATCAAGGAAGAAAATCTCTTTGTCGGGATGGGCTTTAGCCAACCGGGAAACCAGATTCAACTCGGTACCGATTGCCCATTTACTTCCGGCGGGCGAGGTAGCCACAGTGTTAATAATCATCTCGGTGCTTCCGACTACATCTGCGATAGATACCACTTCGTTTTTGCACTCTGGGTGCACTAACACCTGTACACCCGAAACGCGCTTGCGTACTTCATTCACGGAATCGACCGAGAAGCGCCCATGCACGGAACAATGACCGCGCCACAAAATAACTTTCGCCGAACGAATCTGATCGGCGCTGAGTCCGCCCATTGGTTTCCAAGGGTCCCAAAGAACGCAGTCATCTAGGGATAATCCAAGTGAAAGCACTGCGGTATTTCGACCTAAGTGTTGATCAGGTAGGAAAAGAATTTTCTCGCCTTTAGTCAGCGCCCACTCCATAGTTTTCTTGGCATTTGAAGACGTGCAAATCGTTCCACCATGTTCTCCAGTGAAACTCTTTATCGCCGCCGAAGAATTCATGTACGTAACCGGAATTGTCTTGCTAGATACTCCTACTGAAGTTAAATCTTCCCAACACTTTTGGACTTGATTTGCTGTAGCCATATCCGCCATCGAACAACCCGCGGCAAGATCCGGCAGGATAACTTTTTGGTTTGCGGAAGTTAAAATGTCCGCACTCTCTGCCATGAAATGCACGCCGCAGAAAATTATGTACTCTGCTGAGGATTGCGCTGCGGCTGCTTGCGCCAATTTAAATGAGTCGCCAGTTATATCTGCAAAAGCTATAACTTCATCTCTTTGATAGTGATGACCTAAAACCAGAGCACGAGATCCAAGAGCCGAACGTGCCGCTTCTGCGCGCGCCACTAAATCTGGATCGCTCGCTGCAGGGAGTTCACCGGTGCACGAAACGCCTCTCTCAGATGCCAAGTCGCTGCCCTTACCCAACAAGAGCAAGTTTGTTAACGAGGTGAGGCCAGATGTGGACATGGACACATTCTCGCGCATATTTGGCGTTGCTGTCGCATCGACGGGGAGAGGAAGGTAGGCTTGGCACATGACTACTGAGACAACAACCAGCACATCAATTGCCCTTACTGACGTAGCCGCCGCTAAGGTGGCCGCTCTTCTTGCGCAAGAAGGCCGCGATGATTTGTACTTACGTGTTGCAGTTCAACCAGGCGGATGCTCTGGTCTTCGCTACCAACTCTATTTCGACGATCGAAATCAAGAAGGCGATATCGCCCGCGAATTTGGTTCAGTCAAAGTTGTTGTCGACAAGATGAGCGATCCATATTTGATGGGCGCGACCATTGATTTTGTTGACACTATCGAGAAGCAAGGATTCACAATCGATAATCCACAAGCACAAGGTTCTTGCGCATGTGGCGATTCATTTAATTAAAGTTTCAAACTTAATTTAAATTGATGAAAATCGGCGTAGCTGGCTCTGTCGGTCTTGACCATTTAATGACCTTTTCAGGCAAATTCACCGATTCTCTTGTTGCTGGTTCACTGGAAAAAGTTTCACTTTCTTTCTTGGTGGATGGATTGTCAGTTCGCCGAGGAGGGTGCGCTGCAAATATCGCATTCGGAATGGGCTCACTCGGTTTAAATCCAATTCTTATCGCCGCCGTTGGAATTGATTGGCCAGATTATGACGCTTGGCTTTCGCGCCACGGAGTAGATACCTCGCATGTATTGGTTTCGAAAACACTTCATACTGCGCACTTCATGGTGACGACTGATACCGAGCTAAATCAGATTGCATCATTCTTCCCTGGCGCGATGTCAGAGGCTCGAGACATTGAGTTAGCGCCGATTATGGAGAAGACCGGCAAATTAGACCTAATTGTTATTTCACCCGATGATCCTGAAGCAATGCTGCGTCACTCTGAAATTGCGCGCCAGCAAGATATAGCCATCGCTGCAGACCCTTCACAACAAATGGCCCGCATGAGTGGCGAAGATATTAAGTTGCTTATAACTGGTGCAACCTATTTATTTCTTAATGAATATGAGTTGGCACTGGCAATTCAAAAAACTGGATGGAGCGATCGCGAGATTTTGGAGCAAGTCAAGTATCGGGTTGTAACTCTAGGTTCAGAAGGTGCACGTATCGAATCACGCGACGGTGCAACCATTAAGGTCAAATGTCCTAAAGAGAAAGCGAAAGTTGATCCAACTGGCGTCGGCGATTCATTTAGATCAGGGTTTATTGCAGGGTTGGCTTGGGGGCTAAGCCACGAACGTTGTGCTCAATTAGGCTCCATGATTGCAACATATGTAATCGAAACAACAGGAACTCAGGAATATAGATTTACTTCAGCAGAATTTGTACAGCGATTTAGCGAAGCATATGGCGCTACCGCTGCCGCTGAGATTGAACAGCACTTACCAAAGCTTTGATAAGTCCCGCAACTTCTGAACTGGTTGTTTCTGAATGAATGGCAATGCGAACGTTTCCATCGGTAGGTAAACCCATCGCAGATAAAACATGACTTGGCTGCAGATTCATAGCCGTGCAAGCCGATCCTGAATCAACGGCAAAGCCTTGGCGATCTAATTCCCTAACCAATTCCTCCCCATTAACACCCGGAATAACGATCGAAGTTAGGTGTGGCATCGATGTTTTTAGATCTCCAGCAATTAAAACATCTGGAATTGCTGAACGAATTCCGGAACGGAATTGTTCTGTTAATTCTCTTGTGGCTACCTCCTCGGGCTGGAAATTCTCTAGTGCAACCGCGCTGGCTAAAAGCAGCGGAAGAGAATATGTTCCATAAGTTCGTCGAGCCGCCGAAATATGGGGGAGAGGATTCTTCCAATTTGCTGCGCTGTTGATCGCAATAATTGCGAGCCCGGCAGGGCCGTTCCAAGCCCGAGAATCAAAAGCGGCGGTGTCCCATTTTTCGGGTAAACCAATTCGTGCACCAGATGCCGTTGCATCGATAGCGATCAATAAATCGGTTGGCATTTGGTCTGGCAAGTCATTGATGGCTCCGCTTTCACCATTTGCTAACTGAAATGCAAGAACCGAATTAGCTAGAAACTGTGTTGTTGCAAAATTTAATCTTCCGTCGGCAGATAAAGGTATTTCAAAAATTTCCCCGTCGTGTGATCTAACGGTTGCGATAACACCACTGCGATCGCCGGCACCATAAAACAACTTTTTACCGCTATTTAAAAGCCCGCCTAATGAAAGAAAGTAGCTAAGGCCCACTTCACCTGTTACTTCAATTTGATCTGGGGAAAGTCCAAGTCGATCCGCAATGGCGGAAAGGGCGTTGCTTCGCAGGATTGCTGCTTTACCTGGATGTTGACCAATCTTCTTCGGATCAGCCCAGCCGGAATCAATGGCAGCCAAAAGCGCCTCGCGGGCTAGCGAATTAAGTGCTGCCTCGGATTGAAAGTTTCCTGTGATTGGAACCACCCCGTTAACGCTACTAGCCAATGCGCGGAAGAGGGAAATACAGCACTATCCTTAGGCTCATGTCTGCCAAAGATCTTCGCTCGAAACTAAGACTTCTCCTGCTCGCTCCACTGGCTCTTGCCTTAACTGGATGCGCAAAGGTGTCAGGACTCGGTTTTGAAGAAGGTTTATCGAGTGTAAACGATATCTCGCTCTCACTCTGGTCGTGGTCTTGGATTGCGGCAGGCGTCGTTGGCGTATTTACGTTAATTTTGATTTTATGGCCGGCGGTATTTCATCGCGCGAGTGCCAGCAAAGGTGAATTTCCGAAGCAAACTCAATACAACGTACCTGTTGAAATTGCCTACACAATTATCCCATTCATCATTGTTGCGGTTCTGTTCTACTTCACCGCCGTTAAAGAGACAAAGATCGTGGAAAAAACCACAACTTATGCGCACGAGATTACCGTTGAGGGAATTCAGTGGTCGTGGCAGTTTGGTTATCCGGAAGCAGGCCCTAAAGCGGTATTAACTGGTACTCCCGCTAATCCACCAACGATGGTTGTTCCTCTTGGCGAGAAAGTTCGATACACAATTACTTCTAACGACGTGGTTCACGGATTCTGGATTCCGGCTTTTATGATTCAGATGCAGAATTTGCCAGGAGTTACCAACAGCCTTGAATTTACAGCTAACAAACTTGGAACCTATCCGGGCCGTTGCAATATTTTATGTGGAAGAAATCACGCGCAAATGCTTTTCACGGTAAAAGTAGTTACCCCGTCTGAATACAAGGCTTATCTAGAAACTCTGAAGGCGAGCAACGCATGACAACTTATGCAGAACGTCCGACTATCGATGCAACCGCAATTGCACCGTCTGCTAAAGGTAAGAATTTCGTAAAGTGGATAACCTCAACCGACCATAAGACAATCGGCTATCTCTACCTGATGACCACATTTGCGTGGTTCTTGGTTGGGGGGCTATTAGCTTTGGCTTTGCGTGCAGAACTTTCTCGCCCAGGTATGCAGTTCCTCAGTAACGAGCAGTACAACCAAATCTTCACAATGCACGGCACCATAATGCTTTTGATGTTTGCAACACCACTTTTTGTTGGCTTTGCCAACGTAATCATGCCGCTTCAAATCGGTGCAGCTGATGTGGCTTTCCCGCGTTTGAATATGCTTTCGTTTTGGCTCTTCTTCTTCGGAAGCCTCACTGCTGTTGCAGGTTTCTTAACTCCTGGCGGGGCTGCATCTTTCGGGTGGACTGCATATGCACCACTTGCCAACTCAACTTATTCTCCTGGTATCGGTGGAGATCTTTGGGTAATTGGATTAGCCGTTTCTGGTCTCGGAACAATTCTCGGTGGCGTTAACTTCATTACAACTATTTTTACAATGCGCGCGCCTGGTATGACGATGTTTCGTATGTCGATCTTTTCTTGGAACGTACTCTTAACTTCAATTCTTGTTCTTCTAGCTTTCCCACCACTGGCCGCAGCTC
>CAEZUB010000003.1_pt1 | contig 23143 bp, 27 predicted proteins | sample 7264391 | NCBI WGS metagenome assembly CAEZUB01 (sample SAMEA6813819, study PRJEB35770) | uncultured Actinomycetes bacterium | biome: Freshwater; feature: Freshwater reservoir; material: water | place: Czech Republic | collected 2016-04-20 | depth 0.5m m
ATTGCCAAAGATTTAGATACTCCCCGAGCAATCTTGCGACTTCGCACAATAGAAAAAGACACACTGCTATCTCCTCAAGAAAAACGAGCTTTCTTTATCTATGCAGATCAAGCGCTCGGCTTAGATCTAATGCGCACAATCGTGGCCAAACCGCTATCAGAAGATCAGCAGAATTTACTTAACGAGAGAGCCGAAGCGCGTAAGTCAAAAGACTGGAATTTAAGCGATCTGTTGCGAGATAAATTATTGGCACAGGGAATTTCAATTAATGACGGCCCTGATGGCCAGAGTTGGACTTGGAACTAATTTGCAGGCAATGCGATAGCAATTGCAAGCGCTGCAAATGAGATAAAGAAAAAGGCATTTCCTAAATTATCGCCCTGTACAAACAATTCTTTTCCAACTCCAAATGATGCAGCCCGGAAAAAAATAGCGATCCAGCCAAGAGCTGCAACTGCCTTAAATCGTCGCCCTGCGTAAATTCGGCCAATTGTCCAAACAGCGGTAAAGGTTCCAATAATTGAAATAACTAATCCAAATGGTGGCGCAAATTTATGTAAAAAAGTTGCTGCAACTGCACTTGCAACTCCGGCAAGAAGGGAAAACAGGTACTTCATTTAAAGAATGACTCCGGCGAATAGATCGGATTCTCGTCCGGCTTCATCAAAAGGCTCGGTCTTTTCTCCCTTAACTAGGGTGTAGAACTCATTTCCCCAAACCTGTAATCCCAGATTGTTAGAGAGTGCAAAAAATGGACCATCTAGGGCAATCTGGGTGTGATGAGCTTTCATCGCATCCATTTTCTGCTCCACATATGCATTGCCATCAATAAGGGCGTGAACGAATTGATCATCTTTAGCAAAAGGAATGTCTTCAACGTTATCGGTGCCAAAGAAATCAGATCCGATTTCTTTCATCTTTTCCATACTTTCGGCAAGTACCGATTTAGGCATGGTGTTCCAATAAATCTTTTGAATACTCCACTTAGCTTTTTCTGAGGCTCGCATTGCAACTCGATGCGCTTGAATATGATCTGGGTGGCCGTAACCGCCAATTTCATCATATGTAATAAGAATGTGAGGCTTAACCTCTTCAATAACTTTGACTAAGTAGTCTGCAGCTTCCTCTAGATCTGCTTGCCAGAAAACATCGGGACGATTATTGGGGTCTGTTCCCATCATCCCGCTATCGCGATAAGTCTTCTCACCTTCGGCAAGAAATCTGTAATCCGTAATACCAAGTGCGTTCATCGCATTAGCAAGTTCAGTTTCGCGATGTTGACCAAGTCCGTCATTTTCCGCACTAGATAGGTGACTTAGTTCTGGCGTGAGGATTTCACCTTCTTCACCACGAGTACAGGTAACAAGGGTAACTTCGGCTCCAAGGGCTGCATATAAAGCCATCGTTGCACCATTGTTGATCGTTTCATCATCTGGATGAGCATGCACCAAGAGGGCTCGAAAACCTTTATACGAACTACGCATTAATAAACCGGCAGCGATTTATCAATTTGTTTTGCCCAGGCGATTACACCGCCCGCTACGTGAGTCGCACCCGAAAAGCCAGCGCCCTTAAGGATCGCTAGACATTCCGCAGATCTGACACCGCTCTTACAGTGCAAAATTATTGGCTTATCTTGTGGAAGTGAAGACAAGACAGTTCCATCTAGGAATCCTTGCTTTGGGATCAGATGGGAACCAGGAATTCGAACGATTTCGAATTCACTTGGTTCGCGAACATCTACTAGGTAGAAGTCATCTTTTGCATTGATCTTTGCTTCCAACTCCGAAACTGAAATTGTTGAATCTTTAACAGCAATTTCGGCGGCATCAGATAAAACTCCGCAGAAAGCATCGTAATCCGGCAGCAATTCTGTCTGAGTGGGATTATCACCACATAATGGACAGTTAGGATCCTTGCGAACCTTCATCTTCTTAAAAGACATTTCCAGAGCATCGTAAATCATTAGTGAACCAATGAGCGGATCACCTACTCCAGTAATTACCTTGATCGCTTCTGTAGTTTGAATAGATCCGATAGTTGCGCACAGCACTCCAAGTACGCCACCTTCTGCACAACTTGGCACCATTCCTGGTGGTGGTGGTTCTGGATATAAGCATCGATAACAAGGACCGTATTCAGCCCAAAAAACGCTGGCTTGACCATCGAAACGATAGATCGAACCCCAAACGTAAGGTTTCTTAAGTAAGACGCAAGCATCATTTACCAAATAGCGCGTTGCAAAATTATCTGTTCCATCAACGATGATGTCGTATTGCGAGAAAATCTCTTTTACATTTGAGTTATCGAGTCGAACTTCATGCGTAATCACATTCACGTATGGGTTTATCTCAGCGATCTTTTCTTTTGCAGATTGCGCTTTGCTCTTTCCGATATCGCTTTGGCCATGAATGATTTGACGTTGTAAATTTGATTCATCGACAGTATCGAATTCAACAATTCCGAGAGTTCCTACTCCTGCCGCCGCTAAGTACATGAGCGCTGGTGAACCTAGACCACCAGCTCCGACGCAGAGAACTTTTGCGTTCATCAATCTTTGCTGCCCCGCCATTGCAACATCCGGAATTATTAGATGTCGGCTATATCGGCGAACTTCATCAACAGTTAGCGCCGGTCCTGGAGATACTAGGGCCGGAGGTTTGATTTGCTGGTTCGTCATAGCGATATTCTGCCGTAGGCATTGCAGGTGCGCCAATTAGATAAGTTCCCGAGGCTGCAAATCATTCTCATCTGCAATTGACCTTTCGCTATCCGCGCAAATGCGTCTACGATATGAGCAATGACTACCTTGGATGTAAACACAAAGGGCGATAAGGCGCGCCTGCCACGCGATGAACGTCGTGCAATTTTGCTCACCGCCGCCCTCGAAGTGTTTACCGCGGCTGGATATCACTCTGCTGCCATGGATGAGATTGCAGACCGTGCAAATGTCAGCAAGCCAGTTCTATATCAACACTTTCCTTCAAAGCTTGATCTGTACTTAGCCGTCCTTGATTTACATATCGATTCCTTGGTATTTGCTTTGCAGAAGGCTATTTCTTCAACACCTGATAACTCAAAGCGCGTGCATGCAACAGTTGTTGCGTATTTTGAATTTATTGAAAAAGAAGGTGAAGCGTTTCGACTTCTTTTCGAAAGTGATATGAGTGTTGAACCACAGGTGCGAGAACGACTAAATCGAATGACTTATGACTGCGCAGCGGCAGTGAGTGCAATCATTTCCAACGACACTGGACTCCCCCAAGAAGTTGCCATGTTGCTCGGCGTTGGCTTAATTGGATATACGCAAGTAACCGCACGACATTGGTTGGAAAGAGATAGCAAGTTAAGCCGCCAACAAGCCGTCGAATTAGTTGAAAACTTAATGTGGCGTGGAATTTCTGGCTTCCCACTCTCTGAAAGCTAATATCGCCAACTCAATTCGGAGAGATTGACTTCACTTTTTGCCGATATGATGGCCACATGAGTACAAAGAAATCAGATGCTGGGCAAAGCACTCAAGTCCGCATCGCAATCGCCAATATCGCTGGCGAACTAGTTATTGAGACGAATACATCTGTTACCGAAGTTAAGGCTGCTGTAGCAGCCGCGCTGGCTGGTCAGACTCCCCTGGCGATACAAGATATTCGGGGCCATGAAATTGTTGTAGCAGCGGACAAGATCGGTTTCGTCGACATTGGTGTCGCCGCTGATCGTCGCGTTGGTTTCGGCGTTCTCTAAGGTGTCGATAACTTTCGCAGATTTACCACTTCGTCCCGAAACGCAGGCCGCGCTCGCCGAACATGGATTTATCTCGCCTTTCCCAATTCAAGAGATGGTGCTTCCTATTGCTCTCGGCGATGGCGATGTAATCGGTCAAGCTAAAACTGGAACAGGTAAAACTCTCGCTTTTGGAATTCCACTTATCGAGAGAGTTATTGCTCCACTTGATACCGAGTGGGCCGATCTGGTTGCTAAAGGGCTACCTCAAGTTTTAGTAGTAGTTCCTACCCGTGAACTCTGTGTTCAAGTTACAAAAGATATTGATGAACTAACCGGAAATCGCGGAATTCGCACCTTGGCTGTTTATGGAGGTCGCGCATTTGAGCCGCAAATCGAAGCGTTAGATAACGGTGTAGAAATAGTTGTCGGAACACCAGGTCGATTACTAGATCTCTATCGACAAGGACAATTGAAATTAAAGGAAGTTTCTCGAGTTGTTTTAGATGAAGCTGACGAAATGCTCGATTTAGGTTTTTTGCCGGATGTCGAAAAAATATTTACAAGTACACCAAATCGCGCGCAAACCATGCTGTTTTCAGCAACTATGCCAGGGGACATTATCGCCTTAGCGCGTCGCTTCATGAATCAGCCGATACACATTCGCACACAAGATAACGAAGATGAAGGCGCGGTTGTTTCTCGGATCAAGCAATATGTTTTGCGTGCACACGCACTCGATAAAATTGAAATGCTGGCACGAATTCTCCAAGCCGATGGTCGTGGCCCAACAATCGTCTTCTGTCGTACTAAGCGCACATGTCAAAAGACTTCAGATGATCTTGCTGAACGTGGATTTCGTGCAGCATCAATTCACGGAGATCTTGGTCAGAGTGCGCGTGAGAAAGCTCTTAATGATTTCAAGGCGGGCAAGTCAGATGTCTTAGTTGCAACAGATGTGGCAGCGCGCGGAATCGATATCGATGGAATTACGCATGTAATCAACTATCAATGCCCAGAAGATGAAAAAACTTATGTGCACCGTATCGGACGTACAGCGCGTGCTGGAGCGGATGGAATATCAGTAACTTTTGTTGATTGGGATGACTTGGCTCGCTGGAAGATGATTGATACCGCTCTTGTTTTGGGCTTAGGCGAACCAGAAGAGACATATTCGTCCTCTGAACATCTGTATCAAATGCTAAATATTCCTGCAGGTTCAAATGGGCGAATCACAAAACAAAAACCGATTGCAAAGACAGAAAAGTCTGAACCACGCGAGAAAGCAGCTAAGCCCGCTACGGAGAAAACTCCACGTAACCGCACGCGCACCAAGAAATTTTCTTCTTAGTCTTTTTTACTCCAGCCCCAGTAATTCAAGTATCGAATATGCCGCACTGCGGTAGCTCTCTGATACATCTGAGCTCTTATTTGTACTTAAGACGGACAGGTTTGTGCTCGCCGCGTTCTCGACTTCATCACTTCGCAAAATTGCTACATCCAAAACTGGTGAAATTTCTTCAGGATCAACAGCGCCAAAAGTGATCGCGGTTACTGGCTTATCACTAATCTTTCGCAGTTGAATTAGCCCTCGTAGCGAATGTAAAGATTGTGAAACAGGCACGAAAACATGATCAGAAGAATTGAGCGCTGAACTGAGTGAAGGTGTAAGTGTCGAAGCAACATCTAATATTACGACGTCATATTCTTTCGGTAATTTCTCCAAAACTTTAGCAAGCGCATCTTCATTTAAGTTCGCCGTCAATCGTGAATCGGATGCAATGAAATCAAATCGCTCTGGAGTAGTTATTAAATTTTCTTCGGTTATTTTCACCCCTGCTATAAACTCTGTAATTGTTACTCGAGGATTTTCTAGCCCAAGGCGAAAAGTGAGTGAACCAAATGAATCGAGATCTATCAGAAGAGTTTTTTTGCCGAATTCAGCAAAGGCAACGGCAAGTGCATGCGAAAGAACAGTTTTGCCGGTACCACCTGCGGGATTTGCAATAGCAATGATCTTCATTTAGCCAACGCCAATCCCCATCGCTCTTGCGCAGCCTTATATACAGGTGGCGCCAAAATCGCATCTGGAATCGCGCCTAAAGTTTTGCGAATAGCTTTCAATGAAATTTCAGTTGCGAAATTTTGACCAGGAAACGTCGGAGTTCCGTATAGAGATTTCGCCCAAGCCGGCAACGAACTTGCGGCGAGTAATGCAAGTGAAGCCCACGCGGGAGCAGCAGGAGTTGCAATGCGCACCGCAGTTGGCAGCGGTGGAATAGTCAAGAAGAGTGCAGCGCGCTTGGCATCATCTGAGGCGCTAAGTTCTGGTGAGATCTTTAGAAAATACTCTTGCATCTGCGCAACTGAAGCAGGAACCTCGTTTGCGCTAATTCCAACCGCTTCTGCAAATACCACCATTTCGGCAACATATTGATCCTGTTGCTCGGGAGTTAGCGATAACCCTGAGCGAACCGCTACATCTAAAAACGAATCAACCATCGACATGTGTACCCAAAGCAAGAGATGTGGGTTATCTAATCCAAGTGATGTATGGATCTTTCGCACTCGTGCCGCTAAAGCATCTGCTTCATCACGGCTCCCGAAAGTTATTGTTGAGACATAATCGCCCGTACGTTGTAATCGACCCCAAGCATCTTCGCGAAAATTTGAATTCTTGGCCACACCATCCATCGCATCCGGATGCAGCGCCTGTTGCAAGAGCGCGCGGATTCCACCAATTGCCATGGCTGGATCTGAATGAATTTTCCAAGCGATGGTTTCGGGCGAGAATTTCCCGCGCGGATCTGTAGTCATAAAGATAACTTTATCTGAGCCTTAATTATTGTGCAGTGAATGCTTTTATGGCATCAACAAGCATCTGAACTGCGATTGCAGCGAGCAATAATCCGGCAATTCTGGCTAAAAGGGTTACACCTGCATCTTTAATGATCCCCAGAATTGTTGTTGAAGCCATCAGTGAAATTGCAATAACTATGTGCACGGCAACTACTGCAGCGATAAGGCCGATGCTCTGCGCCGGAGTTTGGATTTGCTGAACAAAGATCATGGTTGCCACGATTGCTCCAGGCCCTGCCAAGAGCGGGGTACCTAGCGGAACAAGTGCAATGTTTTTATCCTTCGACTCATCCCCACCCATATCGCGGCCTGTTAAAAGTTCGAGAGAAACATAAAGAAGCAGTAATCCACCGGCGGCTTGCAACGCTTCTATCGAAACGTTCATATATTCCAGAATCAATCTGCCAAAGAGTGAGAAGAAGGTAATAACGATTAAAGAAACCAGTGCGGCTTGCCAAGCAAGCTGAACACGTTCTTTCTTAGTTTTGTCGGCAACTAGCCCAAGAAATATCGGTGTCGCACCTGGTGGATCAAGAATTACCAAAAGGGTTACGAAAGCTTGGATTGAAAATGTTACTGCGCTTACTTCAATGACGTTCACTTTGTTACGACCCTTCGGGCGCTTGCTAAAGATTCAAGACGAACCCATTGATCGGGATCGGTGAGATTTTCTCCCAGTGCATTTAGTTTACCGTGGCCGTGGTAATCACTCGACCCAGTTTTTACCAATCCAAGTTGATCTGCAATGTCGTTAAGTTGTTCACGCTCCGTTTGAGAATGATCACGATGATTCACTTCAATTCCATGCAACCCAGCCGAGACTAAATCTTGAAATGTTGCTGCTGAAATAACTTCGCCACGTCGAGATGCAAACGGGTGTGCAATTACTGCAACGCCGCCTGCCTGATTGATCTGCCGTATAGCGTCTTCTGGCGTCGGAGCAGCGTGTGTTACGTAATATTTCGAGTCATTATGTAGCAAATCAAGAAAGGCCTCATCGCGTGATGCCACCACTTTATTTCGGACAAGGGCATCAGCTAAGTGAGGTCTTCCCAAAGTCGCACCAATTGGAGTAACAGCCATTACATCTTCTATTGAAATATCAATCCCGTCGGCCGCAAGTAACTCGATCATCTTGCGCATGCGTGGAATGCGGGTATCCCTAGAATCTGCCAGCATTTCTTGCATACCTTTATTTTCACCATCAAATAACAAGCCAAGCATGTGCACGCTAATTCCATCCAAAGTTAGCGTTGAAATTTCTGCTCCAAGTACTAAAGAAAGTGGCGAGCGAAGTGCGGTAATCGCTTCGCTCCAACCAGCAGTGCTGTCGTGATCTGTGATCGCTAGAATTGTGATTCCAGCAGAGAGCGCTTTATTTACCAAGGCAGCGGGTGAATCTGTGCCGTCGCTGGCGGTTGTGTGGGTATGTAAATCAATCACTTTAAATCCATTCGTTTTTACTCTTCAATCATTACTTGAGTAGGTCTGGTGCGTAAAACAACTAGTGCACATCCGAAAAGAATTAAGACGATTCCGGGAATTACGCCCACTGGTGGCCGCTGGTCCAACCACCATATAGCCAGTATTGAACTGACCGGAACTTCGAAGAAAACAATTAAAGAGACAACGGCCGGAGAAACGCGCTTTAAAACCGAGTTAAACATTGTGTGTCCTAAAAATTGTGCACCGAAAATTAAGCCCAGCAGGATCCACCATTCGCGACCACTGAACTTAAGAAGTTCATTGCCAGCAATAATTGCCATAGGCAATGCAGTAATTGCACAAAAGAAATAGCAGATGGATGTGTAAGTAGCGGTTTCTAAAGTTCTTTGTGCGCGAGCACCAATCAACATATACATCCCAGCAAGAGCTGCCGAAATAATCGCGGCTAAATCACCCAGAAAAGCGCGCAGAGATATTTGTAGGTCAACACCAGAGATCAGCAATACTCCACCGAAACTTACAAACATTCCCATCCATGCGCGAGACGGAATATCGCCTCCTGTTAATTTCACAAATAGGGCTGCGAAAATTGGTTGAAGGGCAACAAGTGCGGTTCCCGCAGCAACAGTTGTCATACGCATTGCTAAGAAGAAACCATAAAAATGTAGTGCCAAGACAACTCCTGAGAGAATTGCCCATTTTGCGCCGGTTCGATCAATGCGATGACGAAGCGCAAAAGGTGCGGTCATTAGAGCCCCGCCGAAATTTCTCCAGAAAATCAGTGAAAGGACTGGCATAGAACTCATGGCAATCAGTGGCCCTGATGTTCCAATTCCAATAATTCCTACCCCTAGCCGAATTAAATCGGGGCGCGCAGGAATCTGTGTGTGGTTATCACGATTTAAAGGATGCGACATGACAGTAACCGTAGCCGATACCCTTAGCCATTGAAGGGAGGCCAAAAAATGAGTGGCAACACATTAAATCGAGTCTTCATCGCACGCTTGGCAGGAACCGCAGTCTTTGATCCAAATGGAGATCCAGTTGGCAAAGTCCGCGATGCTGTCGCGACTTTGCGTTCCAATAATCAGCCACCGCGCATTCTTGGCCTCGTTGTCGAAGTGCCTTTACGTCGCAGGGTTTTTGTTCCGATTACACGAGTAACTTCCATTGAATCAGGTGCGGTTGTAATCACCGGATTAGTAAACATGCGCCGCTTTGAATCACGCACTGGTGAAATCTTAGTTTTAGGTGAATTACTTGATCGCTCAATTAATTTAAATGAAAATGGCGAATCTGTAGTTGTCGAAGACATGGGAATGGAACAAAACCGCACCGGTGATTGGTTTATAAACCGTGTTCACATTATGAAAAAGGGCAGTGGGCTGCGCCGTAAAGGTGCGACGTCAACTGTTGCATGGGAAGAAGTAACCGGCTTTTCTCTTCCTGAACACAATCAAGGTGTTACCAACCTGCTTGCCACAATAAGTAATTTGCGTGCTGCAGATTTAGCCGCTGTTATTCAGGATTTGGCTCCGAAGCGTCGCGTCGAAGTTGCGCGCGCCCTTGATGACGAGCGTTTGGCAGATGTTCTCCAAGAAATGGATGAAGTAGAACGCGTTGCACTTCTTGCCGAACTTGAAGGTGAACGTGCCGCAGATGTCTTAGGTGAAATGGATCCTGACGATGCTGCAGACTTGCTCCGCGAAGTTGGCGAAGAACGTGCACAAGCTTTGATCGAACTCATGGAGCCAGAAGATGCTGAAGATGTTCTGCGCCTGATGACTTATGAAGATTATTCTGCAGGTGGAATGATGACTACCGAGCCAATAGTTATGAGCGCTGACAATTCAGTTGCAGACGCTCTGGCAAGTGTTCGCGCAAGTGAAGTTTCACCGGCACTTGCTTCTCAAGTATTTGTCTGCCGCCAACCACTTGAAACTCCAACCGGACGCTATATCGGATTAGTTCATTACCAAAGACTCCTACGCGAGCCACCTTCAACTTTGCTCGGTTCGATCGTTGATACAGATACGCAAGGGCTTAATCCCAACGCATCTCTGCATGAAGTTTCGTCATACTTAGCTAGTTATAACTTGTTATCTGTCCCAGTTGTCGATGCTAATGATCGACTACTTGGCGCAGTAACTGTCGATGACGTACTGGATCACTTGTTACCTGAAAATTGGCGTTTGGAACACCGTGATTCAACTCGCGGTACTGGCCCAATACTCAATCTGGGCGATGTTGCAGGAACAGAAGTTGACCCAGAAGATATTGAATTAGATCAATCAATGGAAGAGGAGGCGCGCTAATGGCACGTTCAATCATTTCACGCCAGAGCGGATTAGATACGCCGCGCGAATCTCGTCGATCATTGCGCCCAAACTATGATCCAGAAGTTTTCGGCAGATTATCAGAACGCTTTGCTCGATTCTTAGGAACTGCTCGATTCTTGGTTTACATGACGGTATTTGTTCTGTCATGGGTTTTCTGGAATGCGCTAGCTCCACGAGATTTACGGTTCGATGACTATCCATTTATTTTCTTGACGTTGATTCTTTCGCTGCAAGCATCCTATGCCGCACCGCTGATTTTGTTAGCGCAAAATCGTCAAGCAGACCGTGATCGCATTTCCCTTAATGAAGATCGGGCACAGAATGCTCGCTCAATTGCTGATACTGAATATCTGACTCGTGAACTTGCCAGCTTGCGTATCGCACTCGGTGATGTAGCAACCAGAGATTTTATGCGCAGCGAACTTGAAGATTTGCTAAAGGATTTACGTACTAAGCCCGAGTCTGACGCCAAGTAAAGAGTTTGTGCGAACCATTAGTTTTTCTGCAATTGCTGCAATTGCGATGGCGCTAGGTGAATCAGGTTCAGCGACAACAACAGGTTTTCCATCATCTCCACCTGTGCGTAGTTGAGTACTAAAGGGAACCTTTCCCAAAAGCGGAACTTCGCCACCGACCAAAATTGATAATCTCGAGGCAGTTTCTTCTCCCCCGCCTTCACCAAATAATGAAATTTCATCTTGGCAATTTGGGCACGGGAATGCTGACATGTTCTCAATAACGCCAACAACCCGCTGGTGAATTTGATGGGCAATTCGGCCTGCTCGTTCGGCAACTTCTGCCGCAGCAATCTGCGGAGTTGTAACAACTAAAATTTCTGAAGTTGGTATTAATTGACCTAGAGAAATTGCAAGATCTCCGGTTCCTGGAGGTAGATCAATTAAGAGTAGATCTAAGTCTCCCCAATACGCATCCGATAAGAGTTGTTCAAGGACGCGGTGCAATAACGGACCTCTATAGGCAACCGCATCAGATCTTTCAGGCTTAAACATTTCCATAGAAACTACTTTTACGCCGTAAGCCTCAAGCGGAATAAACATTTGATCAATTGCAGTTGGGCGCTGTCCCATCAAACCCATTAAACGTGGAATTGAATGTCCATAAACATCGGCATCGAGAATGCCGACTCGAAGCCCACGTTGTGCTGCTGAAATAGCCAAATTGGCTGTTAACGAAGATTTTCCTACACCGCCCTTGCCGGATGCGATACCAAGAACTCTGGTTAGAGATTCGGGTTGAGCAAAGGGAATAAATTTTTCTCGCCCACCGCGCAATAGTTTCTTAACATTATTTCTTTGCTCTTCCGACATAACGCCAAAGACGATTTTTACTTCATTAATTCCATCAACCTGGATTACGGCCGCAGTTATATCTGAGCGAAGCCGATCTTGCATGGGACATCCAGAGATCGTCAATAAGATTTTTAGATCTGCAGTTGCCCCGTTTACGGATACAGATTCGACCATGCCCAAATCTGGTAACGGGCGATGCAGTTCAGGATCTGAAACCGTGGCAAGAGCAGCGTTGATTAGATCGATTGTTGTCATAGCAAATCAGGATCTAACTTGGCTTTAAATTTTGGCTTCACATCATCTTCTTCATCTAGAGCGCTGGCAATCTGTTTCTTAATAAACTTCTTCGGATGAAGATCCGATGGCTGCAAATCTTCGAAACCCGGTCCTAAATTTTGACGTAAATCTGCAGTCAAATTCTGGGACATGTTGCGAATCTTTTTAACTAACTTTGCAGCATCTACTGCCAAATTCGGTAGTCGCTCTGGGCCGACCAAAATTATTGCTAAAACCGCTAATCCAAGGATCTCTCCGGCACCAAAGTCAAAGAACATAATATTATTTACCTGCCTGCAAAATTAGAGTTGCAGTTGCAGACACGCTATTTCGGGTATATGTCAGGACAACTTTGTCGCCAACGTTTTTTGAGCGAATAGCCACGATCAGCTCTTCGGAAGATAAAATTGTTCTTCCCTCAAATTTTGTAATGATGTCGCCTGGTTTAAGCCCTGCAAGTGCCGCAGGTCCACCAGGCAAGATCGCATTGTCAGTTTTTGCGATCATCGCGCCATCGCCTTCATATTTCATATCAATCGATACGCCGATAACCGGGTATGTGGCTTTTCCATTCTTAATCAATTGATCCGCGGTCTTGCGCGCTTGATTAATTGGAATAGCAAACCCGAGTCCAATGGAGCCGCTCTGCGAACCGAAGGATGAACCAAGGGTTGCGATCGCAGAATTCACACCAATAACTGCACCTGTTGAATCAACTAGGGGTCCACCAGAATTTCCTGGGTTAATTGCGGCATCTGTTTGTAGCGCGTTAATGAAAGAATTATCGTTACCAGATTCGCCTGCTGTTACTGCGCGATTCTTAGCGCTGATGATCCCCAAAGTTACTGTTCCGGATAGACCTAGCGGTGACCCGATAGCAATTACTGAATCTCCCACTGCAACTTGGTCGCTATCACCAAATTGAAGAGCAGTTAATCCAGTGGTTGCGATTTTTAGAACAGCTAGGTCATAAGAAGAATCTCGGCCAATAACTTTTGCAGTAAAAGTTTGACCACTATTCAAAGTAACTTCAATCGTACCTTTAGCGGCAACTGCCCCGGCGATTACGTGGTTATTGGTCAATATGTATCCGTTACTTTCAATAACGAATCCTGTTCCAGTTGAACCACCATTTTTTGCGCTAGCTTCGATAGATACAACCGATGGAATAACTCGCTTTGCAATATCTGCAACAGATCCTGGAGCTCTCTCTATTGAGCTAGAAGATCTGGATAGATTGATGGATTGCCCAAAGAGAGATCCGGATGAAGAGGCACCAAAGATTGCTCCAACAAGTCCTGCAACAAAGGCTAGAAGTATCGCGTTGGCACGCGTAATTAAATTAGCTTTGCCGTTTTTATTGGCAGGTATCCACCATGGACCCTGTGAACCAGTTGGTTGCGAATTACTCATATACCCATCTTCCTACAGTTTCGTAGCAAGTAACAAACCATCACCTACGGGTATGAGTGAACTCACCCAAAGGTCTGTCTCTTTTTTCATGGTTTTCCCAGCCTCGCGAAGTGCCACTGTCTTTGGGTCGCGCTGAGCTGGATCAGAAACTTTTTCACCGCCGAAAAAATTATCGATAACAAAAACTCCGCCACTTCGCAGTACGCGATGCGCCTCGGTAATTGCAAAAGGTAGGTCTTCGGGATTATGACGGAAGATAACCATGTCATATGCGCGATCAGCCAATTTTGTCATTACATCCATTACTGGATTAGTTATCAGCCTAAATCGAGCTGCTGCTATATCTGCTTCTTGAAGTGCAATTTTGGCGGCATTGCTATGTTCCATTTCATCGTCAATAGATGTGAGAGTTCCGCTAGATAACATCCCCTCAAGAACCCAAAGAGCACCGACTCCCGCACCTGTTCCAATTTCAACAACTGACTGCGCAGAGAGAATATGCGCTAAATGTTTTAAGTACGCACCTGTTCCGCTAGTTGTATCAACAGCTCCAATTTCTTCTCCGCGTGCGCGAGCTGACTTCTTTACTTCATCTTCTTGAATAAAACTTTCAGCGTATGTATGTGGATCTATCATCATCACAGTGTTGTCAGCCATTCAATAAGGAGACGGACGCCGTAGCCGGTGCCGCCTTTGGGATTTTCGCCAGAGTCGCTTTCGCTACGCGCAACACCTGCAATATCTAAATGCACCCAAGTGCGATCACCCACGAATTGTTCAAGAAATAGCGCGGCAGTGATTGAACCTGCGCTGAAACTCTTCTTCGCCGTAACGTGACTTAAATCAGCAATCGGACTTTCCAGCGCTTCGTGATAATCGTCGACCAATGGCATGTGCCAGACGCGGTCACCAGATCTTTGTCCAGCTTCAAACAAATTCTTGGCTAATTTCTCATCGCGGGTGTACATCGCAGCATGTTGGCGTCCAAGACCTAGGGTGGCTGCTCCTGTTAACGTTGCAATGTCAATCATGTAATCAGGATTAAGGTTTTTATCCGCATAAGCCAAGCCGTCTGCTAAAACCAAGCGACCTTCTGCATCGGTATCAAGAATTTCAACGGTTTTTCCACCGTATTGTGTAATTACATCGCTGGGGCGTTGCGATGTTCCTGAAAGTGCGTTTTCAGCCAACATCATCAATACAGTCACATGCACCTGCGGTTGAAAATGATTTAGAGCGCTGATTGCTCCAAGAGCGGCCGCCGATCCCGCCATATCGGATTTCATTGCCATCATGATGTCGTAGGGGCGCTTTAGCGAAACTCCACCCGTATCGAATGTGATTCCTTTCCCAACTATTACTACATGAGGCAGTGCACCAATATTCTTTTTCATTCCGCGCGGATGATAAGAAAGTTCAACAAAACGCGGTCCAGGTTTTGGCGAAGAATTTCCAACTGCCAGCAAACCACCAAACTCCGCTAACTCTTTTCCAGCCAAGATTCTTATCTCTAAGCCAGTTTCGATAGCAACCTTCTGCGCTTCATCAGCCATCCAAAGCGGATTTTTGATATTGGAAGGGGTGTGAATTAAATCGCGGGTTAGAGATATGGCACTTGCAATAACGCTAGCGTCATCGATTACTGATGGCTTATCTGTTGCAAATAAGAACTGCGGTAACTCTTGAGTGGCACTTGTTTTTTGTGTCCATATATATGCACCGAGTTGCACGGAAATTGCAAAAGCTTTCAACTGATCGTGAGCCGCAACGCAGATTGATGAAATTACCGTTGCTTTGCCACGGCCTCTGCGACCAAGAGTTGCGCCCGCTTGTCTCAATGAAGAAGTTGTTGCATCACCTAAACCAATTAATAGGATTCGATCTGCTTGCATCTGATCAGATGCGACAGGAATTTCAAATAATTCTCCGGTCTTTCCAGATGCAGAAAAGAACTCAAGTTCATCGCGAAGATCAACTTCGAATAGTTTCTCTAATTTTTTTACCAGCGCTGAATTTGCGGGAAAATCAAAAACTTTTTTTTCGCCATCTGCAGTTGATGTAAATCCAATTGCAATGGCCTGAGAATCGGCGAGCGCATCAACACTTGCTTCCACGGCGCTTAGCAAGGAAGCAGAAAATTTAACTGCGCTTTTCGACATCATGATTGCCAAAGGCTAGCGACTGCAGGGGCAGAAAGTGCGACTAGCAAGCGGGTGAAGTTGGATTACTTCTTAATTAAGGCGACTGCGGCTTCGAGGGCAGCGCTGAGGTTATTGGCTTCTTGGGCATTTAACTCAACTACTAAACGTCCGCCGCCTTCTAGCGGAATTCGCATGACTAGGGAGCGAGCTTCCTTAGTAACTTCCATTGGTCCATCACCAGTACGAGGTTTCATGGCTGCCATGGGGAGGACTCCTTTGTTGCGAAAGATGCGGCCATATTTGGCCACACGGTTATTTGCAGAGGAGTAAGTATCTCGCAGATCGGGTGAGGTGTGAAATCGAGATCGGCTCTGCCTTAACTCAGGCCAAGGAGCGCGGTAATTCGCCCTTTTCCCGATGCCATAACTGTGATCACCGATTTTTCAGGGACTCCAAGTAGCTGTGCAATTTGGGCACTTGGCATCGACCTCAAATAATGTAACGACAAAATGATCCGCTCTTCCTCTGGTAATTGCGCCAAGGCATCAGCCAAGGAAAGGGGCGCGTTCATAACGGCAAGGTTACTCGGGTCTGCCCAGCGTTGCTTTAAGGCGAGCCAGAGATATTCGAACGCCAAGCCACATAAACGGGTAGATGGCAAAAAATTTCCAGCGTGAGCACTCAATTCCTTCCGACCAATTAAAACGAGTTGAGTTCGGAGAAATTTCTATAAGTTCGAAGGCGCCTAAACCTTTTAAGATTTTTCCGGTGTGCAGAACTTCGCATCTTTGTGGCACTTGCCAACTTGTAACAACCATTGTGTCCAATAAACCTAACTTTGAAAATTTTGGATAGCTCTTATAGAGAGGTCCCGTAAATGCCGATATGGAAGTTCCAACGCCTTCGCGGATTTGTGAAGTTACCCAAACTTTTGTCTGCAACATCCACTCGCCTTGACTCTCCCAATCTGCGATTGCGCTCCAAGCTCGAGACCTAGAGCAAGGCAATATCACAGATAATCGAATTGTGTGTGCCATTGTTTTTACTTCGCTGCTATGTCGAGTGCTTCATCAACGCTTCGCGCCCAGTGCAATAATTCCCGTTGCCCAGGTTTTACGAAACCGTGTTCTTCTAAATGATCGATTAAGGTTGCAAGTGGCGCGTATAGATCATACGGATCTAAAACTATTACTGGTTTGGCGTGAAATTTAAGAAATCTCCCTACCCAAATTTCAAATAACTCTTCCAAAGTTCCAATACCACCAGGCAGAGCAATAAAGGCATCTGACAAATCTTCAATCATCGCCTTGCGACTGCGCATCGAATCGACAACATGCAGTTCATCGCATTCCTTATCTGCAAATTCGATATCAACTAGGCGTTGTGGAATAACGCCGATAGTTCGCCCACCTGAGGTGCGAGCACCGCGGGAGACCGCACCCATTGCAGAAATATGTCCGCCGCCAGAGACTAATTCCCAAGACCGAGATGCAATCCCAGCTCCTAGGTCATGTGCTAGTTCTATGTACTTCGGATCAATCGACTGTGACGAGGAGCAGTAAACGGCGATACGCATGAGCCAAAGGATAGGGGTTAGGCTTATCGCATGTCTTCATCACAGAAATCGCCTGCAGGACTTGCCTCAGGTCATGGAATTGCAACTTTATCTGGCTCAACCGTTCTCGATGTCTGGTTCCCAAGCCCATCGCTCGGTACGCTAAAAGGTGCACCTGATGATTTTTTGTCTGCACTAGTTGGCGCTGATGATCTTCGAAAAGTAACGCGCGAAATAATTTCTATTGAAATTGATCTTGCATCTGCTCCACAAAGCGCAGCTGATGCTTACTTGCGACTGCATCTACTATCTCACCGTTTGATCAAGCCCCACGGCGCTGTTATGGATGGCATCTTTGGTCTTCTAACAAATGTTGTTTGGACTTCAGCCGGACCATGTGCGGTAGAAGGATTTGAAAGCGTACGAGCATCCTTACGCGCTAAGTATGGACATGTCACTGTTTTTGGAGTCGATAAATTCCCACGTATGGTCGATTACGTAATTCCATCTGGCGTTCGTATCGCCGATGCCGATCGCGTTAGATTGGGTGCGCATTTAGCGACTGGCACAACAGTTATGCATGAAGGTTTCGTTAATTTCAACGCTGGAACGCTCGGAACTTCCATGGTCGAAGGTCGTATTTCCTCCGGTGTCGTCGTTGGAGATGGAAGCGATGTTGGTGGCGGTGCATCAATCATGGGAACCCTTAGCGGTGGTGGAAAAGAAGTTATTTCAGTTGGTGAAAAATGTTTGCTCGGCGCTAACTCAGGTCTCGGAATTTCACTTGGCAATAATTGTGTGATCGAAGCGGGTACGTACATAACCGCAGCCGCCAAGGTGCGTTTGCCGGATGGTGAAATTGTTAAGGCTGGAACCTTATCCGGAGCAAGTGATCTTTTATTCCGTCGAAATTCCCTGGATGGTTCCCTAGAAGTTGTAATGCGAACCGGCACATGGGGCGGGCTTAATTCAATTCTTCACGCAAATTAATTAGCCAACTATTGAAAACCAAGCAGATGGCAATTTACTTCTGCTTCTAAAAGTCTCTCCCCTAAGTTCCGCTGTTATTCCGGTTGAGGAAGTTGCTTGAATCAGCGCCACGGTTCCTGCGGGATTCATGGATATAACTTGCAATGAAACAACATCGTCTAAGACAAATGCTGCGGCAATCACTGACTGTGGAATCTGCCTAGACCATGATGCAAAACGGGGATTCAACGCAACATCAACGCTGGCTGTATCCAAAACGCTCAGCGTGTAAGGAGTTGCCGTTCCCCAGGCATGTTCTGATGTTTCAGTAATGCCGCCGCTCGATGAAGAAAAGTAAGCGGTTATTGGTGATCCAGCGAAAGTGATGATCTGTCCGATAGTGCTGTCGACTGCGTTTTTCCAAAGAACTCCAAACTTAGGTTCGCCTTCTTTAGCAAAACCCGCAAAAGTTTGATCACTGATTGAGCCATATAAATGACAGTCACATGCGGCACGTATCCGAACTGCTTTAGCAAGAGCATATGTTCGAGAAGCAATAGCTTGTGCCTGTAGAGCAGCGGTTGGCCATAGCGATGGGACTTCACTTACTCCCCATAAATATTCGTCTTGCAATCTAACAGAATTAACAATTTCGATACGTTTTCCTAAAAGCTTATCTTTGACAACTTTAAATTGTATTTGGCCGTGGCGATACCTGTTCACAACATTGTTTGTGGTTACAGAAAGAACTGCCGGTGCACCTTCCATATATCGAGTGCCGCTCCAGCGCAAAGTGAATACCGAACCGCTCGCGATTTGTGTGGTCTTTGATCCTCGCAATGTCGAAATTGAAATCTGGCCCCCGCTTAAATTCAAATTAAGTGTGGTCTTACTAGGGTAATTTAAGATCGCAGTTGATGTTCCGGTCTCTGAAACAGCGCCTGCATAAAGTGCAAAAACAGCACCCGCCGAATCGCTTCTAATTTTTGCCGACGTTAAAAGATGGCCGATATTGATGCGTAATATCTGCGTATCTGTCGCGGTTTCAACTGAAGTTCCACTGTAATAATAATTTAGAATCGCAGTGGCAGATTCTCCTGCTAAAGCTTTTGCTCTTGCACCAATTTGACTCATACCGACGCCGTGGCCATATCCACTTCCTGTAAAAGAAAAATTGGCTGGAATCTCATTTGCTTGTGCCGAAATCGGAAATGCAGATAATAAAAGTGCAACCGAGAGCGCCTGCGAAAATCGCTTAAACATCCTCATTTGCTGCCGCGCTCTTTCCAGCGTTTGTAAATTCACGATATTGCTTGATTACTTCAGCTGGATTACCTCGCGCCATCAACTTACCTTTGTGCAACCAAGCGACTTCATTGCAGACATCTTCAATAGTTGCCATGGCATGACTTACCAAAATCAAGGCTCGATCTGCGGTACGTAATTCCTTAATGCGATTAAGACTCTTTTCTTTGAAGTGGGCATCTCCAGTACTGAGAGCTTCATCAACTATCAAAATATCTGGCTGCACAGTCGCTGCAACCGAGAATGCCAACCTGGCATACATGCCTGATGAATAAGTACGCATCGGGGCATCAATGGCCTCACCTAACTCAGAGAAATCGGCGATCGCATCAAATTGCTTATCTATTTCCGCGCGCGACATTCCGGCGGCCAAACCGCCGAGGTAAACATTGGCTCTGCCAGTCATGGATGGGTTGAAGCCAACACCGAGGGCCAGAAGAGTGCTCACAGAACCATGAACTTCTACACGACCTTCGGTGGGAGGAACAATTCCGGAAATAACGCGCATGAGTGAAGACTTTCCAGCGCCGTTAGAACCAATAACTCCGAGCACAGTTCCATAATGAACATCCAAGTTCACCTGGCTCAGCGCGTTCACAACTCTCGTATGTTTCTTGCCGCGACCGAGTGACTTAAGGCGCGCTTTTAGCGTCGGGCGTTTATCAATTGAAGTTGTATAGGTAAGTCCAACGTTTTGAACTGATACCGCCAAACCATGAACAGCGTGACTTGAGTTTAGAGAATTAGAGGCGGACAGCGAAATCACGCTCCCTAGATAGGAAGAAATAAGTACCAATGATAAAAATTGCTATCGCCCAAATAAAACTGTGAAGTAACGAGAACATATCAGGTGCTTGTGCATAAACCATAACTTGAGACCATGCATCTAATAGATAGAAAATTGGGTTTGCAATTTCAAAACTTTTTAACTTATCTGACAAGTCGCTCGCCTGATAAAGAATCGGAGATAAATACAAAAGACTGCGTGTCATGTAAGGCAAGAAACTTGCGATATCTCGGAAATAAACGTTTATGCAGGAAATCAAAATTGCCATACCTAAGCCCATTAGCAATGCAATGAGAATTACTGGGATAGCCCAGAACATCTGCCATGAATAATCAAGTCCCAGAATTGTGCGCATCACAAAAAAGACGGCCAATGTTGGAACAAATTTAAAGAGCGCAATAACCAAGGCAGAAATAGGCAACATCGCTCGCGGGAAGGCGGTATTTAAAATTAAGCGCTGACCGGCGGTAATTGATTTGACGCCTCCGGTTAGGCTGTTGCTAATCAAATAAAACAAGAAGAGACTGGCTGTTAAGTGCCCATATCGAGTTGAGTCACTTTGTCCACCGATGATGTATATCAATAAGAAATAAACGCCCGAAAGTAAAAGTGGATTAAGGACTAGCCAAAGCTGGCCAAAGACCGATCCATAATTTTGTTCACGTAGTTCCGAACGTGAAAACTCCGCAATAAATGAGCGTCTCGTCCAAAGCGAGCGAAGGTATGCGCCAAGTGGAGGCAGGCCTGCACGAAACGGTTCGTAGATAGCAACTGGAGCGCTCATATAGGTAAAGGCTACCGCAGGGTTTTAGTTGAGGTGATGAAGCCCGCGCCCCACGCAAAGTGCATAGTAGGAATTATCGCCAATAATGAAATGTACTCGCGCGGAGATTTTGCAATCAAGAGAGATGAAATGAGAACAAAGGCTCCGTAAACTGCCGCTGGAATATAGAAAATCGGATGAATCATTAGCCCGCAAATCAATGAGATCAGCGTTCCCAAAAGTGTAAATGGCGGTGCTAAGTAGCGGAGATTAATTGTTCCGCTATGACTGCGGGAAACAACGCGACGCCATGTTCCATATTGAAAATACTGCTTAGCCAGCTTTGGTAAGTTCGGTCTAGGGCGATATGTAACGTGAAGTCTTGGATCAAAATAAATCTTCCCGCCATTTTTTCGCAGCCTATGGTTTAACTCCCAATCTTGTGCCCGGGTATAGCGTTCATCAAAACCACCGGCGGCGTTAATCGCCTGGCGCAAAAAAACTCCTAAGTAGACGGTGTCGACTTCGCCGGCTTCTCCGCCGGTGTGAAAACGCGATGCACCAACACCAAGTGGACTACGCATGGCGCGAGCAACAGATTTTTCAAATTGTGTAATACCCTCGGCGGCCATTACTCCACCAACATTTACTGAGCCAGTTTTTCGCAGTATTTCCACAGCGAGCGATAAATAATTAACTGGGATTTTGGCGTGACCATCTACACGGACAATTACTTCACTTTGTGAAGCTGCGATTGCTAAATTTAGTCCTGCCGCTGTTTTGCCAGTTGGGTTTGAAACCAACTTGATTCGGTTATCGCGCGCCGCTAGCTCGTTCGCAATTTCATCTGTGCGATCTTTTGATGGCCCAAGGGCGAGGATTACTTCAAATTTTCCTTGATAATCCTGAGAAAGAATTGCGGAAATTGATTCCCGTAAGTGCGGCTCTTCATTTAAGACTGGAAGAATGACGCTAATGGCCGGTGAGGCAGATAACTCGCCCAATGATGTCGACATAACCCCTCCACGCTATCGCCCAAGTAGAGTTCGCATGTGAAATCGACGCGCGCGATACGAATTATTACATCACTCTCTGTGGGTGTTGTCGTTCTTGCCTCTGCGTCTTGGTTTGGACTTGGCCAAGTAAGCGGAAAGATCGCGCGAATCAGTGTTTTTTCTGGCCTCGAAGATCGTCCTGAAAAAACTTCTAAAGCGCTCAATTATTTATTGGTGGGCTCTGACACTCGTGAAGGTCTAACCAAGCAAGAGATGAAAGATCTGCGCGTTGGTTCGACCAAGACAGCTGCAGGTGGTCGATCAGACACAATGTTGCTAGTTCATATAAGTAAAGGTCGAGACAAGGCATATGTGGTTTCACTCCCACGTGACAGCCTTGTAACGATTCCGGCACATTTAAGTACAGATGGAAAGTCCCAAATCCCTGATCGCCAGAATAAGTTAAATGCAGCCTTTGCTTTCGGTGGAGCACCACTCTTAATTCAAACAATTGAAGGCGAAACTAATTTAAAGATTGATCATTACATTGAAGTTAGTTTTGCTGGTTTTGCGGGAATTGTTAATGCACTTGGCGGTATCGATGTTTGTACAAAAGTTGATATCGATGACCCAAAGAGCCATTTGGTTCTTGCCGCTGGAACTCACACATTAAATGGCATTGAAGCTCTGAAATATGTACGAACTCGAGATTTTGATGGCCGCGGTGATATTGGGCGAATGCAACGTCAGCAACAATTTATGAGTTCTGTTTTGAAGAAGGCAACTAGCTCCGGTGTACTTCTAAATCCAATCAAATTAGTGAACTTCATGAATGCCGCAATCTCAACAATCAAATTAGATGAGAACCTAAATGAGGGTGATCTTCTTGAATTGGCAAAACAGATGCGTGGATTATCTTCAGGAAATGTTCGTACTTTGACCGTTCCACTTTCAAATGCAAATGGAAATGTGCCTGGAATCGGTTCTGTCGTGATCTGGGATCAAACGTTGAGCGCAGACCTTTGGACTCGAATTCGTGATGATGCCGCACTTGTTGATTTGGTTACACCTTCCCCTTCTGCCAGCGCGACCGCTTCGGCCAAGCCTGAAATTGTAGATAAATTTAAGACTCGTACCGCCGCGGAAAATCCGTGCGGTGAAATCAAATAGAAGGTGTCATAGACTCCAACCCATGAAGCTATCGGTAATTGGTTGCGGATATTTAGGCGCAACACATGCAGCATGTATGTCATCACTCGGTTTTG
>CAEZUB010000004.1_pt1 | contig 21537 bp, 19 predicted proteins | sample 7264391 | NCBI WGS metagenome assembly CAEZUB01 (sample SAMEA6813819, study PRJEB35770) | uncultured Actinomycetes bacterium | biome: Freshwater; feature: Freshwater reservoir; material: water | place: Czech Republic | collected 2016-04-20 | depth 0.5m m
ATGCCTGTTTATGGATCTTGTGCAGGAATGATTCTCCTAGCTGATCGAATAGTCGATGGAGCGGTCGGGCAAGAAACTTTCGGTGGGATTGACATGACCGTTCGCCGCAATGCGTTTGGACGGCAGGTTGATTCATTTGAAAGTGATTTGAATTTTGCCGGTTCACAAATGCGCGCTGTATTTATCCGTGCTCCATGGGTTGAAGAAGTATCGAATTCGGTGCAAGTCCTTGCCGAAGTGTTGGCCTCAGATGGCAAGCGCCACCCCGTAGCAGTTCGTCAAGGATCTTTATTGGCTACCTCCTTCCATCCCGAATTGACGGGTGATTTACGCGTACATCGCTACTTCTTTGATCAAGTATGTGTTGGCGCGATAAAGTAAGGCCATCAAATTCGAAAGTGATATTTTCGTAACTATTGTGATTGAGGTGTTTTAAATGTCAGGCCATTCCAAATGGGCAACGACAAAGCATAAGAAAGCTGTTATTGATGGTCGCCGAGCGAAAAACTTCGCCAAGTTAATTAAAGCCATTGAAGTTGCAGCGCGAAATGGTGGCGCCGATGTTGATGGCAACCCAACCCTCTTTGACGCAATCGCTAAGGCTAAGAAGAATTCCATGCCGGCAGACAATATTGAACGTGCAGTAAAGCGTGGCGCAGGATTGGAATCTGGCGGTGCTGACTGGCAGACAATTATGTATGAGGGCTATGGACCAAATGGTGTAGCGATCATGATCGAATGTCTTTCAGACAATCGCAACCGCGCCGCATCTGAAGTTCGCGTAGCCGTAACTCGCAATGGTGGATCAATGGCAGATCCGGGTTCGGTTTCTTATTTATTTAACCGCAAAGGCGTAATCATCGTAAGCAAGAGTGGTGGCGTCACAGAAGAGAAAGTTCTCGAAGCTGTTCTCGAAGCGGGTGCTGAAGAAGTTAATGATCTTGGAGAATCTTTCGAAGTGGTTTGCGAAGCCAGCGATTTAGTGGCAGCCCGAACCGCTCTGCAATCTGCTGGAATAGATTACGAATCCGCGGATTCCTCATTCCTGCCTTCGATGAGCATTCCATTAGATGCAGAGGGCGCAACCAAGGTTTTTGAACTCATTGATGCAATCGAAGAACTAGACGATGTGCAGAATGTCTATAGCAACTTCGATGTATCTGATGAGGTTATGGCGAGCCTTTCCTAGGCGTAAGTACTTCACGTCATAGGCTTTGAAGTTATGGGCCAAAGACAAATTCGCGTTCTGGGTGTTGATCCAGGTTTGACGCGTTGTGGAGTTGGCGTGATATCCGGTGCCCCAGGTTCACCCCTTCAACTTATCGGCGTCGGTGTAATTTTGACTCCAAGCACAACTGCCCTGGAACTTCGACTTTTGCAATTAGAACAAGATTTAACGCAATGGGTAGAAATTCATAAACCAGATGTGATCGCTGTGGAACGGGTTTTTGCACAGCACAATGTGCGAACCGTAATGGGCACTGGTCAGGCTGCAGGTATTGCGCTGTTAGTTGCAGCTCGCGCCGGAATTCCAGTCGCTATGCACACTCCCAGTGAAGTCAAAGCGGCAGTTACTGGTTCAGGCCGCGCCAATAAAGTTCAAGTAGCTGAAATGGTTAAGCGCTTACTTTCACTTAAAGAAATTCCAAAGCCTGTTGATAGTACTGATGCACTTGCACTAGCAATTTGTCATATCTGGCGCGGTGCTGGAAATGCGAAATTGGATTCGGCTGTTGCCGCGGAAAAATCGCGCTTGGCAAAGTTGGTTGGAAAATGATCTCATTAATTCATGGAACCGTCAGATCTCTAACTTTAGACCGCGCGGTGGTTGAAGTTGGGGGAGTCGGGTTGGCGCTATCAATCACTCCAGCGACAAGCGCCTCCTTAAATATCGGAGCACCTGCGCAGTTTTTTACAACTCTGGTTGTACGCGAAGATTCGCTCACGCTTTTTGGTTTCTTAGATGATGACGTGAAGTCTCTTTTCGAACTGGTTCAGACAGTAAGTGGAATCGGTCCCAAAGTCGCTCTCTCGATTGTTGCAGCGTTATCGCCTAGTCAACTAGGCGTTGCAATTGCGCAAGAAGATATTGCGGCGATCGAAAAAGTGCCTGGAATCGGAAGAAAAGGTGCGCAACGTTTGATTCTAGAATTAAAGGGCAAGCTCTCTGATTTTGGTACGTCAAGCAAAATCGCACATCATCAACCCGCTTGGCGCGAGCAATTGGCTAGCGCGCTAATTTCGCTAGGTTTTAGCGCAAAAGAATCCGACAACGCCATTACCAACGTTGTTAACCAGATCTCTGAAGAAGGTGGAGATGCCAATAGCGCTGATCTCTCCGATCTTCTTAAACGTGCATTGCAAAAAGGCGGTCGCTAGAAATGAGTGATGATCGTTTGGTAACACCGGAATTTACGAACGATGATTCTGCGGCCGAACATGCACTGCGCCCAAAAACTTTATCCGAATTTATTGGTCAGAAAAGGGTTCGGGATCAAATAGATGTTTTGCTCACTGCAGCTAGGCAACGTAACTCTGCGGCCGACCATATTCTGCTTTCAGGTCCACCGGGATTAGGCAAGACCACCCTTGCACTGATTCTTGCTAGTGAGATGCAGACCCCGATCAGAATAACTAGTGGCCCAGCAATTACACACGCGGGAGATCTTGCGGCAATTCTTTCTTCACTCGTCGAAGGTGAAATACTTTTTCTAGACGAAATTCATCGCCTGCCACGTCCGGCCGAAGAACTCTTATATCTAGCAATGGAGGATTTTCGAGTCGATGTTGTAGTTGGAAAAGGTCCGGGAGCAACGGCGATTCCTTTGCAGCTGCCGCGATTTACGTTGGTCGGTGCAACAACTCGTGCTGGTCTATTGCCGAGCCCGTTACGTGATCGTTTTGGATTCACGGCGCATTTGGATTTTTATGAAGAAGATGAGCTTCAAGAAGTAATAAGACGAAGTGCAGCACTTCTGCAGTTAACAATAGATTCTAAAGCTGTTGAGGAAGTAGCGGGTCGTTCACGCGGAACGCCAAGAATTGCGAACCGATTACTTCGCAGAGTTCGTGATTATGCCCAAGTTCGTTCTGGCGCCAAGGGTGCAAATCAATTGACCCATGCAGATGCGATGGCCGCACTTGAAATGTATGAAGTTGACGAAAAGGGGTTGGATCGCCTCGATAGATCAGTATTGATGGCTTTGATTGAGCGATTTAATGGTGGTCCAGTGGGCTTATCTACATTGGCGATCGCAGTTGGCGAAGAGACCGAAACAGTTGAATCAGTTGCTGAGCCTTTCTTGGTCCGTAATGGATTTATGGCCAGAACGCCACGAGGTCGAATAGCCACCGAACTCGGATGGCGCCATGTGGGACGTACACCACCTGCTGGGATCGCCTCGCTTTTCGACACACCCGCGCCTAACGCCTAGACTCTGCTCTTATGTCCACACCTAATAAAACTGTGAAGAGCCCTGCGCGCTCTGGCCGATCTCTGTTGATCTTGGCCGTGCTAATTCTCGGATTACTTGTTACCGCATTCGTTCAAGGCGCTTCTTCAGTCCGCCTTGGTCTGGATCTGCGCGGTGGCACAAGCGTTACGTTGCAACCTCGTGCATCCAATGATGCAAACAAAATAACCAGCGAGGCAGTTGATCAAGCAGTCTCCATCATTCGCCAACGCGTTAACTCACTCGGTGTGGCCGAAAGTGAAGTAGCGGCGCAGGGAAGCGGAACAAATCGTCAGATCGTTATCTCTGTTCCAGGTGACAGCGGACGTCGCGTAGTTGATTTGGTTGGGCAAACTGCCGAACTTCGTTTCCGCCAAGTTTTGGCTGAAACCGCCGGCGTTGCAGTTCCTGCAGATACATCAACTGCAGCGACACCAGCGCCAGGCGTTTCCGCCGATATAAATGCTCGATTTGCAGCTCTCGATTGCTCTATTCCAGCGAACAGAGAAGGAACTGGCGCCGATAGTCCAACCGACACAATCGTTTCTTGTTCTCGTGAAGGCGGTGCGAAATACATTCTTGGGCCTGCAGAAGTTCTAGGTCAACAAGTTTCGCAAGCAACTGCAGGTATGGATCCGCAACAAGGATTAACTTGGTTTGTATCCCTAACATTTAATGGAGAAGGAACAAAGGCTTTTGGCGCACTTACAAATCGCGTTACGACCTTGGCGGCTCCGCTAAATCAAGTCGCAATTGTTCTAGATGGATTAGTAGTTTCTGCGCCAAGTATTAGAGAAGCCATCCCTTCAGGTAATGCGCAAATTTCAGGTTCGTTTTCTCAGGTTGAAGCCCAGGATCTAGCCAACGTACTTAAGTACGGTGCCCTACCTCTAGCTTTTGATCGTGGCGAAGTGCAGCAGGTTTCCCCAACACTTGGCGCTGATCAGTTAAATGCTGGCTTACTTGCAGGTTTCCTCGGCCTTGGTCTTGTAGTTATCTATTCACTTCTTTACTACCGTGGACTTGGTTTGGTAACGGTTGGATCCCTAGCAATTGCTGGTGGTTTGGTTTACCTACTATTCCTTGTTCTAGGTAAGTCGATTGGATTTACTCTTACTTTGGCCGGTATTGCCGGAGCAATTGTTGCAATCGGTGTTACCGCTGACTCGTTTATCGTCTTCTTCGAACGTATTCGAGATGAAGCGCGAGAAGGGCGTTCACTGCGTTCGGCCGTAGAAAGTGGCTGGTTAAAGGCACGTCATACAATTTTAGTTGCAGATGCTGTCTCGTTAATCGCTGCAGTCCTTCTCTACTTCTTTGCTGTCGGCGGTGTACGAGGATTTGCATTCACTCTCGGACTCACAACTGTTGTCGACTTGATTGTGGTCTTCTTCTTCACCAAGCCAATCGTAAGTATTTTATCTGGAGTGAAGTTCTTCTCTTCAGGTCATCCACTCTCGGGCTTATCGCCTAAGAGCATTGGCATGAAATCAACTCAACCAGCAACATCATTGGAGGCATAAGCCATGGCAAAATTCTCAGGTCTTGGTGGACGTCTTTACTCTGGAGAAACTTCATTTGATTTCATCGGCAAGCGACGTCGTTGGTACTCAATTTCTGCCCTCTTTATTCTCGCCTCTATTGGAGCACTTGCGATCCAAGGTTTGCATCTTGGAATTGAATTCAAGGGTGGATCTTCATACACGGTCAATAAATCGGGTATTAGCGTTGAACAAGCTCGTGCATCTGTAGAAAGCGTAAATATTCCTGGAGAAATCATTGTTCAAAAGATTGGCGATTCAAAGATTCGCATTCAAACTGGTGCACTCTCGTCTGAACAATCAAAGGGCGTAGAGAACGCATTGACTCAAACATTTTCGGTTCCAATTGAATCGATTGATACTCAAATAATTGGACCATCTTGGGGTAAGGAAATTACCAAGAAAGCGCTTTACGGCCTCATTGCATTCTTACTCGTAATCATGCTTTTCCTTGCTATGGCTTTCGAGCCCAAAATGGCGATCGCTGCAATTGTTGCGGTAGTTCACGACGTCTTCATTACCGTTGGCATTTACGCACTTGTTGGTTTTGACGTTACACCCGCGACAGTGATCGGTTTCCTCACGATTCTCGGATACTCCCTATACGACACGGTAGTTGTATTCGATAAAGTTCGTGAAAATACGAAATCTGTTGCCGCGGTTGGCAAAGTTACTTATTCGCAAGCTGCAAATTTGGCAGTTAATCAGACAATCGTTCGCTCTGCTAACACTTCTTTAATTGCTCTCTTGCCTGTTGGGTCGATTTTATTTGTGGGTGCAGGTTTGCTCGGAGCTGGAACACTTAAAGATTTGTCGCTCGCACTATTCATCGGTCTAGCGGTCGGAACTTACTCATCGATTTTCATTGCTCCACCATTCTTGGCATCACTTCGCGAAAAGGAGCCTGCGATGCAGGCGCTTGCTAAGCGTGTTGCTTCTCGTGGGGGAGCAAGTGTTGAGGCAGTTTCATCTGCATCGGCATCTCGCCCAACGATTGCGCCTAGTGCTAACCGAGGACCTCGCAATCAGCCAAAGCGTAAGGGTCGCAAGTAAGGCGAATTAATTGCCTGGGGCGTGCGAATTGGTTGACCTTTGATGGATACCTTGATCGCGCCGTTAATTGCCACGCTGAAAGAGAGCCATCCAAATAGCCGTTTGGATGATGTAGAACGTGCTTACGAGATTGCTAAATCAGCGCACACCGGTCAATTTCGAAAATCAGGTGAAGAGTACATAACTCATCCAGTTGCGGTTTCCCTAATTTTGGCCGAACTAGGATTAAATGACGACACAATCATTGCTTCACTGCTTCATGACACAGTTGAAGATACGCCTTATTCTTTAATTCAATTGCGTTCAGATTTTGGTGATGAAATTGCTAACTTGGTTGATGGAGTTACCAAGTTAGACAAATTAACTTATGGCCCTACAGCCGAAGCTGAGACCGTTCGCAAAATGGTCGTTGCTATGTCCCGAGATATCCGTGTCTTGGTTATCAAGTTGGCTGATCGTCTCCATAATGCCCGTACCTGGAAGTACGTTTCCACCGAAAGCGCCGAACGTAAAGCGCGTGAAACGCTAGATATCTATGCCCCGTTGGCACATCGCCTTGGTATGAACGCTATTAAATGGGAGCTAGAAGATCTTTCGTTTGAAGTTTTGGAACCCAAAAAATTTGAAGAGATTTCGCGTTTGGTCGCAGAAAGATCTCCATCTCGGGATGCTTTGACTCAGGAAGTCATTGATGCTGTGCAAAGTGATTTACTAAAAGATTCGGTACCTGCAACTGTTACCGGAAGAAAAAAGCATTTTTATAGCGTTTACCAAAAGATGGTCATAAGAGGGCGAGATTTCAACGATATTTACGATTTGGTCGGGATTCGTGTACTAGTTAATGATGTTCGTGATTGTTATGCGGTACTTGGATCTATTCACGCGCGATGGTCCCCAGTCCCTGGTCGCTTTAAAGACTACATTGCAATGCCTAAGTTCAATCTTTATCAGTCACTTCACACAACAGTTATTGGTCCAAATGGCAAAGCGATCGAGATTCAGATCCGCACATACGATATGCATTCACGTGCTGAATTTGGTATTGCTGCGCACTGGAAATACAAACAGGGCAACGCATCTGATTCGTCATCTCCTGAGATGCTTTGGCTTCGACAACTGCATGAATGGCAAAAAGAGACCGAAGATCCTTCAGAATTTCTTGAAGCGCTGCGCTTTGACCTCGGAAGTCCAGAAGTTTTCGTATTCACACCAAAGGGCAGTGTTATCGCTCTTCCAGGGGGATCCACACCAGTCGATTTTGCGTATTCAGTACATACAGATGTTGGCAGTCGTTGCGCTGGAGCAAAAGTAAATGGTCGACTAGTTCCGCTCGATTCGCGCTTGGTCAACGGTGATGTCGTTGAAATCGTTACGAATAAAAGTGAGCACGCCGGGCCATCGCGAGATTGGCTCAACTTTGTTAAATCTCCTCGTGCGCGCTCCAAAATAAAGGCATATTTCAGTAAAGAGCGTAGAGAAGAAGCGATAGATGCTGGTCGAGAATCGATCGCGCGTCAGATGCGTAAGGCCGGATTGCCATTACAAAAGATTTTTGCAGGACATTCGCTTCTTGAACTGGCTCACGATTTACGTTACCCAGATATCTCCGCTTTATACAGCGCGGTCGGTGATGGTCATGTTTCTGCAGCTTCAATCATTGAGAAGTTAGTTGTTTCCCTTGGTGTTGAGGATTCACATCCTGAACCGACGATGGAACAGGCTCCAACAGGTTCACACTCAGTACGACGTTCGAGTAACGCCATTGAGGTGGAAGGCGTCGGTGACGTTCTCGTTAAGCTGGCTCGTTGTTGCACGCCAGTGCCGGGGGACTCAATAGTTGGATTCATTACTAAAGGCAGTGGAATTTCAGTGCATCGTGAAGATTGTATAAACGCTGCTGATCTGCAGTTAAATCAAGGAGAGCGAATCGCGAAAGTCAGATGGTTGGCGGGTGCGGGGAGTGTTTTCTTAGTAAATATTCAAGTGGAAGCGCTAGACCGCGCGAGACTATTAGCCGATGTAACTAGAGCGCTTTCGGAACAGCATGTGAATATTCTCAGCGCAGCAGTAAACACTTCAAAAGATCGCACTGCGATCTCCAAATTTACTTTTGAAATGGCAGATGCAACGCATCTTGATTCGGTTTTAGCTGCAGTGAGGGCTGTTGAAGGCGTCTATGACGTCTATCGAAATTAGTTAAATTCGGCGAGAGATTTTTCAGCCTCAGCTAGCCAGACTTTGCGAGCATCAGCTGAATCAAGAGCTTCTTTGGCCTTCTTTTCATTGCCAGCGGCTTGTGATTTGGCAGCAATTTTTTCGTAATTGGCGATTGAATCCGAGAGTTGCTTAACAACATCAGCAGCACGGGCCTTTGCGGCTGGATCTGTCTTGCGCCAAATTTCTGCTTCTGCGCTCTTAATTGCTTCCTCAACTTTTGCAACGCGCGCGTCTAGCGCTGCGCGCTTGTCGCGATGGGTAATTCCGATCTTTTCCCATGAGCGTGAAAGTTCGCGGAAAGAGTTTTTGGCGGCCTTAACATCCGTAAATGGCACCAGCGCTTCGATCTGAACGATTAATTCCTCACGCTTTGCCAGATTAGCAACCATAGAAACTTCACGTTTTTCTAAATCAGCGTTCTTTGCAGTAAAGAATTGATCCTGAGCCGCTTTGAACTTCGCCCAAAGTTTGGCGTCATCGCTCGGCTTTCCTCGACCTGCTGCCTTCCATTGATCCATTAGCGTCTTGAATTTGCGAGCTGTCGCAATCCAATCAGTTGATGTGGCTAGTGATGTTGCTTCTTCAACCAGCGCCTTCTTAGCGGCTGAAACTTTAGATGTTGTCTCTTCCAGGTTTGCAAAGTGGGTGCGACGTCGCTTATCGAACTTGTTGCGGGAAGCGGAGAATCGTTTCCATAATTCGGCATCAGCCTTTTTATCTAATCGTGGGGCAGATTTCCATTCTTCGAGAAGTGTCTTTAAGCGATCGCCCGTAACTTTCCAATTTTCAGAAAGTGCGAGAGATTCTGCCTCTGCAACAATCTTTTCCTTTTCTACAGCAACTTGCTCACGGCGAGCCGCCTTAGCAGCGGCTTCTGCCGCCTTCTTAACTTCGTAAGCTTCGCGATGTCCTTCGATTAGTGGCTCGATCTGTTCTACAGAGAGTGCAAGAGCCGCGAGATCACCGACACCATTAAGTTCGCGCACTTGCTGACGTAATTTCTTAACCGCTTCGTAAGCATCATCAGGGACCATTGCACCGCTTGTGATTCGGGCTGCGGTTAGTGCAACCTCAGATGCCAAAGCTTCAAATTTACGAACGAAATATTGGAGCGCTTCTTCTGCAGTCTTGCCAGGATAAGAGCCAACTGCTTTTTCACCTTCAGGAGTGCGAACATAAACTGTTCCATCTTCTGCGACTCGACCAAACTTAGATGGATCTCCAATTAGTGCGGAAGCTGCACTGGCATTGGCTGGTGTGATGTTGATAGATCCTGGATTGATTTGCTCGGTCATGGTTAATCCCTTTCAGCGCGTCGGCAATTCGCCTTCGTTGTTTGAGTGTGCAGATGAGGTCTTGCGGAGTTAAAAGGTACCCTGTCTTACTTATTGGGGAAAGTTCGCGCTCAAAATACGTCAGAAATAGGGGTCAAGAAATGTTGGTTACTTCATTCGTAGCCCCTATGTTCGCTACGAATTGCTGGGTAATCGCGGCCGGCCCTGGCCAAGAGTGCATCATCGTCGATCCTGGCATGCCAGATATTTCACATGAAGTAGAGGCTCTCGTTGCCGAACATGGATTGAAACCAGTCGCCGCTCTAATCACTCACGGACATCTTGATCATACATTCTCGGTAAAGCCACTTGCCGATGGTTATGGAATATCTGCATATATTCACTCTGAAGATCGCGATCTATTGCTCCGTCCGCAGTCAGCACATGGCGCCGAATTTATCGCGACTCTTGATGCAATGGATTTTGCTGAACCTAAAGAAGTTAAGAATTTGCGGCACGCAGATGTGATTGAAATTCTGGATATGAAGATAACTGCCATCCACGCTCCTGGCCATACGCGTGGCAGCACCATGTTCGCGATTAATGATGAAATTTTGATTAGCGGGGATGTTCTCTTTGCTGGATCAATCGGTAGGACGGATCTGCCATCGGGTTCTCACGAATCCATGGTGAAGACTCTTAAGACACGAGTTCTGCCGTTAAATGATGGCTATCGAGTCCTTCCAGGCCACGGACCGGAAACCACGATTGAATTCGAGCGAAAAAATAATCCATATCTGAAAGAATTGCGTCTATGAAGTACGAAAAGATTCAAGCGCCTAAGGGAGTAAGCGAATACGCTCCACCGATTTCGGCTGCCTTCGAATGGGTACGTGAATCTTTGATTGCCCCTGCCAAACTTGCTGGATATCAATTGATGGAACTTCCGGTTTTCGAAGATACTGCACTTTTCTCACGAGGAGTCGGTGAATCAACAGATGTAGTCAGTAAAGAGATGTACACATTTGAAGATCGTGGCGGTCGTTCTATTACATTGCGGCCCGAAGGAACTGCCGGGGTAATGCGCGCAGTTATTGAAAAAGGTTTAGATCGAGGTCAACTGCCAGTAAAGGTTTGGTATTCGGGTGCATTCTTTAGAGCCGAGCGACCACAAGCGGGACGATATCGACAGTTCTATCAAGTTGGAATTGAAGCTATTGGTTTAGATGATCCTGCTATTGATGCCGAAGTAATAGCGATTGCCGATCAAGGGTTTAAGTCCTTAGGTTTACGTAATTACCGCCTTGAAATTACTTCCCTTGGCGACAATGCATCCCGCGCTGCCCATCGCGTAGATCTACTTAAGTTTATTGACACTCTTGACTTGGATGAAGCGACAAAAACACGGGCTGCAATTAATCCGCTTCGTTTATTCGACGACAAGCGTCCTGAAATGCAATCTGCCATGGCGGGTGCACCGCTGCTGCTTGACTATTTATCTCAAGAATCTTCGGAAAATTTCGAGCAAGTTAAGAGCTATCTCGATCAACTAAAGATTGCTTATGTTGTAAATCCTCGCATGGTGCGCGGACTCGATTATTACACCGGCACTACATTTGAATTCATTCATGAAGGATTGGGCGCACAGTCTGGAATTGGTGGCGGTGGTCGATATGACGGGCTAATGGAAATTCTTGGAGGGCAGGCACTCTCCGGAATCGGATTTGGTTTAGGAGTTGATCGTGCACTCCTTGCCGCACAATCAGAAGGCGTTTTAGTTGAAAATCAATTTTCATCCGATCTTTTTATTATTCCACTAGGTGATAATCAGAAATCTGTTGCATTGTCTTTAGCCGCAGAGTTGCGTATTGCGGGTATCCGCACGGAGATCGCCTTTGGTGATCGCGCTCTTAAAGGCGCTATGAAGGCAGCCGACAAGAGCGGATCGCGATATGTAATAGTGCTCGGCGATTCCGAGGTGGCATCGGGCACTGTTGAACTAAAACGCATGAGCGATGGCTTCACTTCTTCGGTTAAGATTGGCGAATTGCAGAAAGCTCTAATCGGAGCGCTCTGAGGTATTTAACTTTCTAAGGCGGATTTTCTCTCATGTTAAGAACACACGATGCTGGTGCTCTCCGAGCATCTCACGCGGGTCAGACTGTTTCGTTGGCTGGATGGGTTGCACGTCGTCGTGATCACGGGGGAGTCGCATTTATTGATTTAAGAGATGCCACAGGCTCGGTCCAAGTCGTTATTCGCGACGAAGCGCTAGCCGGATCGTTGCGCGCCGAATGGTGTTTACAAATTACGGGAGAAGTAGTTCTTCGTCCGGATGGAAATGCCAATGCTGCACTGCCTACTGGCGCGATCGAGATTATGGGCGATGACATAAAAGTTTTAAGCGAATCTGCGGCGTTGCCGTTTCCCGTTGATAGCGGTAATGATTCCGAGATTTCCGAAGAAGTTCGTCTTAAATATCGATACCTAGATCTGCGTCGCGAAAAACCTGCCGCGAACTTACGACTTCGCTCAAAAGTAACTTCAACAATTCGACGAGTCATGGAAGATTTGGATTTCCTAGAGATTGAAACTCCCTACCTAACTCGCAGCACACCCGAAGGTGCGCGCGACTTCCTAGTTCCAGTTCGTCTTCAGCCTGGAAGTTGGTACGCACTGCCGCAATCTCCACAGTTGTTCAAGCAACTTTTGATGGTGGCTGGGATGGAAAGGTATTACCAGATAGCCCGTTGTTTCCGAGACGAGGATTTCCGCGCGGATCGTCAACCAGAATTTACTCAGCTAGATATTGAAATGTCATTTATTGATCAAGCTGATATTTTAGCGGTTGCTGAAAAATTGCTCGTTAAAATATGGAAAGAAGCTGTTGGATACGATATTCCAACGCCTATTCGTCACATGACTTATGCCGATGCGATGCAAAATTATGGTTCTGATAAACCAGATCTTCGATTCGACCTACAACTAATCGAGCAGACCAAGTTCTTTGCAAAGACCGAATTTCGAGTATTCCAGGCTCCTTATGTCGGAAGCGTCGTCATGCCTGGTGGCGCTTCGTCTCCACGCCGAGAACTAGATGCTTGGCAAGATTGGGCGAAGGCGCGCGGTGCAAAAGGTCTCGCATACATTTTGGTAAACGAAGACGGAACTCTTGGCGGTCCAGTATCGAAAAACATTTCCGAAGAAGAGCAGAGCGGAATCGTGGCGGCCGCCGGCGCTAAAGCAGGAGATGCAATTTTCTTTGCAGCTGGTGAACGCAGCGCATCGCTGGCTTTGCTCGGCGCAGTGCGACTTGAGATTGGCAAACGCTGCAATCTGATAAACGAAGGCGCATGGGAATTTCTCTGGGTTGTAGACGCTCCGATGTTTGAGCCGACCGATAATGGTGGCTGGACTGCAGTTCACCATCCATTCACCGGACCAAAGCCAGAGTTTGCAGAAAGTTTTGCAAAAGATCCTGCCTCTGCTCTGGCTTATGCCTACGACATTGTTCTTAACGGAACCGAACTCGGTGGTGGTTCAATTCGTATCCATGATCGCCAGATTCAAAAAGATGTGTTCACTGTAATTGGCTTAAGCGATGAAGAGGCGGCAAGCAAGTTTGGATTCTTACTTGAAGCATTTAACTACGGACCTCCACCTCACGGCGGAATTGCATTGGGACTTGATCGCGTATGTGCATTACTTACCGGCAGCGACTCGATTCGTGAAGTAATTGCTTTTCCAAAGACCGCCAGCGGGGGAGATCCTCTCACGGGGGCTCCTACTCCTATCACTCCGGCACAGCGCAAAGAGAGTGGAATTGATGGGGCAGCGAAAGTCGAAAGCAAGGGCTAAGAGCCATCTCAGGTAGGCTTCACTAGAAGTTGAGTTTTTCAAGGTTTTCTTAGATCCAATTAGAAGGGTGAACGAAATGGTTACTGGACCAGGTGGAGTTGCAACGATTATTGCCGCTTGCTCACTTTTGGTTATTGCCATCGCCATTTCTTATGCCGTCATTCGTATTGGTCGTTTAATTGACGAAGCCCGCGTCTCTTTGAAATCACTTACGGATGAAGCCGCACCATTAATTCACGAATCCACTCGTACCGTGGAACTAGTAAATAGCCCGCTGGAAAGTTTCGCCAGGATTACAAAGAACGTGGAAGATGTAACGACGAAAGTTGCTGATGCAACAACAGGTTTTATGGATAAAAGTGGCCCCGCAGTGAAAGTTGCGGGAGCGCTGATAAGCGCTGCGAATTTGAGCAAAGCGCGTTCGAAAAAGAAGAAGAAGGCGGAGTGACCTTAAACAGTGGAATCCGCCGAGATCCGTTCGCGCTGGCTGCGCTTCTTCGAAAGTGATAACCGCGAGGGTTTAACCCACACAGTTGTCCCATCCGCATCTCTTATTGCAGATGATCCAAATCTTCTCTTAGTCAACGCCGGAATGGTTCCATTCAAACCTTATTTCCTGGGTGAAGTTACGCCGCCGTATAAGCGTGCAACATCGGTTCAAAAATGTGTTCGAACGCTAGATATCGACGAAGTCGGAAAAACAACTCGTCACGCATCTTTCTTCCAAATGTGTGGCAATTTCTCATTTGGAGATTACTTTAAAGAGGGAGCAATTGCTCTTGCGTGGGATTTGTTAACTCGTCCGATTGCAGATGGCGGATATGGTTTTCCTGAAGACAAGTTGTGGGTAACCGTTTACTTAACAGATGATGAAGCTGCTGATATTTGGCATAAGAAAATAGGAATTCCTAAAGAACGAATTCAACGCCGAGATATGGCGGATAACTTCTGGTCGATGGGTGTTCCTGGACCGTGTGGACCATGTTCTGAGATTTATTTTGATCGCGGACCTGCATACGGTCGCGATGGTGGACCAATCGCAGATGAGAATAGATATCTTGAAATTTGGAATTTAGTGTTCATGCAGAATGAACGTGGCGCTGGTGGTGGAAAAGATGGCTACCCAATTCTCGGAGAATTACCGGCAAAGAGTATTGATACTGGACTCGGCCTCGAACGCACTGCGGCGCTGCTGCAAGGAGTAGAAAACATCTACGAAATTGATACGACCATGCAGATTCTATCCAAGGCAATGGATCTAACTGGCGTTAAATATGGAAAAAATGAAAAGACCGATGTTTCACTTCGTGTAATTGCAGACCACGCTCGAACCTCGGCCATGCTAATCGGTGATGGCGTAACGCCAGGAAATGAAGGACGTGGCTACGTACTGCGCAGAATGATGCGTAGAACGATCCGCAATATGCGCTTACTTGGAACTAACGATCCAATTATGTCGGAGCTAACTCTCGCTGCAATTGGAGCGATGGGTCCGCAATATCCAGAACTAATCTCTGACAAAAAACGAATAGTGGCGGTCTCGGTTTCAGAAGAAGAGTCCTTCTTGCAAACTCTTAAAAGCGGTACACAAATTTTTGATCTTGCTTCTTCCGAACTTAAGAATAAGAAAATAAATGTACTCCCGGGAGAAGATGTATTTAAATTGCATGATACATACGGATTCCCATTTGATTTAACTTTAGAAATGGCTCGCGAGCAAGGGTTAGAGGTTGACGAAGCAGGCTTCACTCGATTAATGAAAGAACAACGCGACCGCGCGAAGGCTGATGCGAAAGCCAAGAAGAGTGGCCACACAGATTTGACGGAATATAAGAAGATCGCTGATTCTCATGGTGCAACTGAGTTCGTCGGTTACGCCAATGTGTCTGCAGAATCTAAAGTAAATGGAATTCTTCTCGATGGAATTAGCGTAAAAAGCGCTCAAGCAGGTGATGATGTTGAGATTGTTTTAGATCGAACACCTTTCTACGCCGAAGGCGGCGGACAGTTAGCTGACGGTGGATTAATTACGTTGGCTAATGGAGCAGTGATTGAGATTGATGATGTGCAAACTCCAGTAACGGGTTTATCGGTACATCGAGGTCGCGTAATCTCAGGATCAGCGGCGGTTGGTGATGCAGCCCTTTCACAAATAAATCAAGAACGTCGCGATGCTATTTCACGTGCCCATACCGCAACTCACATGGTTCACAAAGCTTTCCGCGAAGTGCTTGGTGAAACAGCAACACAGGCAGGATCTGAGAATTCGCCAGGACGCTTCCGTTTTGATTTTCCTGCTACTGGTGCGCTCTCTGAGGGCGTGCTAGATGAAGTTGAATCTCGCGTAAACACACTTTTGCTCGATAATCTCGAAGTCACCGCTGAAGTTATGTCTCAAGACGAAGCCAAGAAGTTAGGTGCGATGGCTTTGTTTGGTGAGAAGTACGGGGATCGTGTGCGCGTAGTCAGTGTTGGAGACTGGGCGCGTGAACTTTGCGGTGGAACGCACGTCGCACGCTCCGGTCAACTCGGCGTTATTAAATTATTAAGTGAATCTTCAATCGGTGCAGGTGTGCGACGTGTTGAAGCCGTGGTTGGCATAGATGCATATCGTTTCCTTGCGCGCGAACATATGCTTCTCAATTCTCTGACTAGTTTAATCAAGGGAGCTCGTGCTGAAGAGCTTCCTGAGAGAATTTCTGATCTTCTCTCCAAGATGAAGGAGATAGAGAAAGAGTTAGCAGCTGTGCGCTCGGCTTCTGCAATGTCAGATCTTTCTTCAGTTGCGGCTAAGGCGAAAAACGTCAATGGAACATCCGTCATCCTTACCAAGATTGCTGACGGTATTGCGGTGGATGACTTGCGCAAAATTGCACTGGATTTACGTAATCGAAGCGCGGACTCAATTGTAGGTTTAGTAAGCATCTGCGATGCAAAACCAGTTTTAGTTGTTGCTGTTAGCGATGCTGCGCGAGCCAAGGGTTATAAAGCGGGTGCGCTAGTAAAAATTGGTTCAACAGTTTTAGGTGGAGGCGGCGGCGGGAAAGATGACTTCGCACAAGGTGGAGGCACTGCAATCGGTGAAATCGATGCGGCTCTCACAGCGATAGAACGCGCCCTCTCAGGAAATTAATGTCACGCATCGGCCGAAGAATTGCTTTTGATTATGGCGATGTTCGAATCGGTGTTGCGGTCTGCGATCCAGATGGAATTCTGGCTACACCTTTAGCAACTCTTCAAAGCAAAGACCCATCTCTTAAGAGGTTTATCGCAGAGTTCGTTGATGAGTATGAACCAGTTAAATTCTATGTTGGTCAACCTATATTACTAAGCGGTGAAGAGGGTGCCGCAGTCTCGAAAGTTCTGGCATTCACCCAAATGTTGACTTCAAGCTTTGATATACCAGTTATTTTAGTTGACGAACGTCTTTCTACTGTTTCGGCGACCAAGCAACTACGTGAATCTGGCATAAACGCAAAGGATGCGCGTTCAATAATTGATTCTGCTGCAGCGGTTGCAATTCTGGAACAAGGATTAGCCAATGAACGTAAATAAGGCGGCTTTATTAAGAGTTGTAGCAGCCTTAACAGTGGTTTTCGTCTTCACAGGGGGATTGCATCAGTTTAGATCCGGCGTGCGATCTGCTCCAGATTTTCCATGCGATTCTAAGGCGATCGATGAGGTGTCAGTCGAAATCGCTAAAGGAGAGACTGGTTCTGACATCGCCCTAAAACTATTTGATGCCGGTGTAGTGAAATCTAGTTCTTCATTCTTTCGATTAGCAGTTTCAGATAAAAGCTCTTCAATGATTGCCCCAGGTGCGCATATTCTAAATAAAGAGATTTGCGCCGAGCAGGCTCTGGATCAACTCTTAGATCCAAAAAGGATTGCCGGCTTAATTAGCATTGTAGAAGGAGCTTGGAACTCGGAAGTTTTTAAGTTAATGAACGAATCTGGTTTTCTGCAAGCAGATATTTCCAAGGCTGTTAGAGAAATCGCACTTCCAAATGGTTTTAAAGAATTGGAAGGTTTGCTCTTTCCTGCCCAGTATTCCTTCGCTAAAGGAACAACCGCAAAAGAGGCGCTTCTAAGTATGGTTACCCGTGCAGAGAGTGAATTGTCCAAGAGTGGAATAACTGGTCAATCTGGGAAATACAGCTCGCAGGATTTGTTGATCATGGCATCAATAATCCAAGCTGAAGGAAATACCCAAGATTTCACCAAGATATCTCGGGTTATCCGAAACCGCTTGGAAAAAGGAATGCCACTGCAAATGGATTCAACAGTTCATTACGTGAAGAAGGCAAGAGGAAAGATTTTCCTAAGCACTCAATCGACCCTACTTAGATCTGATTACAACACCTATCGAAAATACGGCCTACCACCGGGTCCAATTGGCAATCCTGGCTTTGATGCACTGTTCGCCGCTGCCAATCCAGCAGTTGGCGATTGGATTTATTTCATAACAGTCGCACCCGGCGATACTCGCTTCACTGCATCCAACGACCAGTTTTCGGCTTGGAAGATAGAATATAAAAAGAATTTAAGTGCAGGTCTCTTTGGGAGTTCGAAATGAGTTCTAAATCGCTAAGAGGTGCTGTGCTTGGTTATCCAATAGAGCATTCACTTTCACCGTTATTACATAAGACCGCCTTCAAACTCCTAGGTATTGATGGAGAGTACTCAGCGATAGAAGTAAAAAGCGGGGAACTAGATCGCTTTATCAAAGAAGAGGGTGAACGCTTTGATTATCTCTCACTGACAATGCCTCTAAAAGAGGAGGCGTTGGAATTGCAGATTCCGATGCAAATAGATGCCTTAGGTCAACGAATACAATCGTTGAATACCTTGGTAAAGAACAATGGTCTTTGGTCGGCTACAAGTACCGATGGATCTGGCTTCCGTAAAGCTTTGGCTAACGCTGGTTATGACCATTTTAGTAAAGTTCTGATTCTTGGTGCTGGAGGAACCGCTCGCGCTGTAGCCGGAGCTTTAGATGATTTTGCAACATCTGTTGATGTGATGCGCAGAAGCGTGCGGCGAAGTCCAGCCATCGCCGCGTGTTTCACTCGCATCGAATGCAGTTTCTTAGATTGGAACGATCAAATTGATCTAAGTAGTTATGACCTAATAGTCAATACTACTCCTTCGGGTGCTGCCGATCTTGTCGCGGAGAATTTGCCGGCTCAGGTAAGCGGAGTTCTTTTTGATGTCTTGTACAAACCTTGGCCCACGCTCTTGGCTAGAAGATGGAGCGATGCCGGTGGAAAAATAGTAAGCGGGCTCGAGTTATTGCTATACCAAGGTATCGATCAATTAAATTTAGTTGCTCCGATAGGTCAGAATTTTATAGATCAAGAATTGCGGTTGGCGCTAAATAACGCGCTTATTTAATCCACAGGTCTAAATCTTTTACATTTCAAGAGTTCTAGACTTTAGAAATGTTCGTGTCCCTTGTTCTATTTTCGGTTTATATTTCTGCTGTGGATTTACGCCACCACCGAATCACTAATCGAACGATTCTCGCCTGTGCTGCTGTCTTCGCTGCGCTAAGCGCCATTTCTGGTGAACAGATAAATCCGTTCTCATTCTTAACTGTTTTGGCCTTTATTCCGCTTCTTCTTAGTTTGGGAATCGGGGCCGGAGATATTAAACTTCTTATTGTCTTATCCCTGTTCTTTGTTCCGTTTTCTTGGTTGGCTTTATCCAGTTTCATGCAGGCTTTTACACTGCTTTCCGCATTATCTTTGGCTTATTATTTAGTTAGATCGCGATCTTTCGCTGGCTCTGTAGCGTTAGCGCCCGCGCTATGCGGCGCGGTAATTTGGTGCGCAAGATAACGCTGGGATCTGCGACAATATGCCAATGCGTTGGCTAACTGCAGGTGAATCTCATGGACAAGCTCTTTCGGCGATTATCGAAGGAATTCCTGCGAGCGTTTCTCTAACCTCAAAAGATATCGATTTTCACTTAGCGCGCAGACGACTCGGTTTTGGTCGAGGCGCTCGTCAGAACTTTGAGGCTGACAAAATTACGATTCTGGGAGGAATACGTTTAGGACTCACTCAGGGTGGACCAATCGCAATCCAGGTTGGAAATTCAGAATGGCCAAAGTGGGAAAAAGTTATGTCAGCAGATCCTGTCCCCAATGAAGAGATTAAAGATCTGGCGCGTAATGCTCCATTATCGAGACCACGTCCTGGACACGCTGATTTAGTAGGAATGCAGAAATATGATTTTGATGACGCAAGACCAATTTTGGAAAGAGCAAGTGCTCGCGAAACTGCGTCACGAGTTGCTTTAGGTGCAGTAGCACGCGCATTTCTTGAACAAAGCGTAGGTATCATAATCCTTAGCCATGTTGTTTCTATCGGCAAGGTTCGCATTCCTGAAGGCACGGAATTACCGGCGCAGAACGATATGGAACGAATCGACGCGGACCCAGTCCGATGTTCAGATCCAACAACTAGTGCGTTAATGATTGCGGAAATTGAAGCGGCACATTCCGATGGAGATACTTTAGGCGGAGTGTGTGAAGTACTTGCATACAACCTTCCTCCCGGACTTGGTTCGCATGTTCATTGGGATCGTCGATTGGACGCGAAACTTGCCGGAGCAATGATGGGAATTCAGGCAATTAAAGGCGTGGAAATTGGGGACGGGTTCTTAACCGCAACGCGACGCGGTTCAGTTGCTCATGATGAGATTGAACGCGGAAGTAACGGATTAATCACAAGACGAACTGATCGTGCCGGAGGTACGGAAGGCGGAATGTCTAACGGTGAAATTTTGAGAGTTAGCGTTGCGATGAAGCCAATATCTACAGTCCCCAAAGCTTTAGACACGATTGATGTAAAGACTGGTGATGCGGCAAAGGCAATCAATCAACGTTCTGACGTTTGTGCAGTTCCTGCAGCGGGAGTCGTCGCGGAGGCGATGGCGGCGCTAGTTCTTGCAGAAGCCGTGCTTGAAAAATTCGGCGGCGATAGCGTTTCTGAAACTCGACGTAACTACGAGTCTTACATGGCAAATCTCCGTTTTAAGTAGTCGAAAATGACTAAATCAATAGTTCTAATAGGCCCACCTGGTGCAGGAAAAAGCACTATTGGAAAACAACTTGCGCGCAGTTTAGGTAGTTCATTTACAGATACGGATGAAATTATCGAAGAGCAAACTGGTTCAACTATTTCACAGATATTTATAGATCAAGGTGAACCTTGGTTTCGTAAACTTGAGGAAGAAGTAGTTCTGCAGGCAATCACTGATCTTGATGGAGTTCTCTCCCTTGGCGGCGGCGCTCCCTTGTCGGAAGCAGCTCAAGCGAAAATTAAATCAATTTCAGATCCAGTGGTTTTTTTAGATGTTTCACTTGCAACTGCTGCGCCGCGAGTAGGTTTTAATCGGGATCGCCCGCTTCTTCTGAATAACCCTCGAGCTGCTTGGCAAGAGTTGATGGATAAGCGCCGCCCCATCTATGAAGCTTTAGCCACACAGAAAATCGCAGTTGATGGGCTTACTCCAAAAGAGATCGCTGCAAAAATCATTCAGGTTGTCGGTGGTTCTAAATGATTATTGAAGTTAAAGCAGAGCACACCTACCCGGTCATAATTAGCAACCAGTGGAGCGTAGAACTTTCCAAATTGCTAATAGGGCGAAATAGAGCAGCGGTGATTGTCTCTGAAAAAATGCAAGATTTGGTTAAGAATTTTCCAGAGACTGATACCGAAGTTTTGTTCTTTCCGATTCCAGATGGAGAATCAGGAAAGAGCAGTGCCACACTTTTAAAAATCTGGGATTGGCTTGGCGCTGCAGGATTCACGCGCAGCGATCTAATCATTGGAATAGGAGGGGGAGCGACAACAGATTTCGCAGGTTTTGCCGCGGCGTCGTGGTTGCGTGGTATGGATTGGATAGCAATCCCAACCACAGTTGCGGGTGCCGTTGACGCTGCTATTGGTGGCAAGACTGCAATTAATAGCGAGTATGGAAAGAACTTGATCGGGGCCTTCCATTCACCAATTGCAGTAATCGTTGATTCATCTTGGTTTAAGACCTTAAGCGATCGAGATTTCGCTGCAGGATTGGCGGAGGTCGTAAAAGCCGGTTTTATTTCCGATGGAAAGATAATCGAGAACATTGGTA
>CAEZUB010000005.1_pt1 | contig 20083 bp, 18 predicted proteins | sample 7264391 | NCBI WGS metagenome assembly CAEZUB01 (sample SAMEA6813819, study PRJEB35770) | uncultured Actinomycetes bacterium | biome: Freshwater; feature: Freshwater reservoir; material: water | place: Czech Republic | collected 2016-04-20 | depth 0.5m m
GCACCACCAACTTGCTCTACCTGCAAAAGAAGAGCATCTCCGTCGCAATCTAAGGAAATTGAAACAACTTTCTGGGTATGTCCAGAAGTTGCACCTTTCTCCCAGAGCTCACCTCTTGAACGACTCCAGTAAGTGGCGCGCCCAGTTTCGAGTGTGATGGCTAGAGATTGCTCATTCATATAAGCGAGCATTAAAACTTGGCCCGAGTTTGAGTCTTGGGCGATTGCGGGAATTAATTCACCGGAATTCTTTAAGCGTGCCGCAACTTCATCTGGCAGGTGCAGGCTCATGGATACATTCTGCCTTAGAGGGTCGCGTTGGTGCGAATGGAATAACCCTGCCCGCTCAAGTAGTTCTTAACATCGCTGATTCGATGAACTCCGAAGTGAAAAACACTCGCCGCAAGCAACGCGTCAGCCCCAGCATCTAGCGCTGCGGCAAAATCTTCAAGTGAACCCGCGCCTCCACTGGCAATCAATGGAACTTTTGAAATAGCACGCACCGCGGTGATCATTCCAATGTCATAGCCGGCACGCGTTCCATCGGCATCCATCGAATTTAACAAGATTTCTCCTGCTCCAAGTTCGCACGCTTTCTGCACCCAAGCCAATGCATCTAATCCTGCACTTTGGCGCCCGCCATGAGTCGTAACTTCAAATCCAGATTCGGTACGTGCTCTTCGTGCATCAATAGATATGACTAGCACTTGTGAACCAAATCGATCTGCAATCTCTGCAATCAATTCAGGTCGAGCAATCGCTGAAGTATTAATTGAAACTTTATCCGCTCCGGCGCGCAGTAACCGATCTACATCTTCAACTGTGCGGATGCCACCGCCCACAGTTAGCGGAATGAATACTTGCTCCGCAGTTTTTCGGACCACATCCAAGGTCGTTTCGCGATCAGAACTACTTGCGGAAATATCGAGAAAAGTCAGCTCGTCGGCACCTTCGGAGTTGTAAAGAGATGCCATTTCTACGGGATCGCCGGCATCTACAAGATCTGTGAAGTTTACTCCTTTCACAACGCGACCATCGGTTACATCTAGACAAGGAATGATGCGGATAGAGAGAGACATTTATTTCTTGCCTTTAGTTAACTCAAGAGCCTCTTGCAATGTAAATTCTCCGGCATAAAGCGCCTTACCGACTATCGCGCCTTCAACTCCGATTTCATGCAATGCAGAAAGCGCTGCAATGTCTGCGAGAGATGAAATACCTCCACTGGCCACAACTGGTTGGCTAGTTACAGCACAAACTTCTTTGAGTAGTTCGAGGTTTGGTCCTTGCAAAGTTCCATCTTTCGTCACATCGGTTACAACATAACGGGCACAACCATCGCGCTCTAGCCTCTCCAGCGTTTCAAATAAATCGCCACCCTCTTTTGTCCATCCACGCGCGGCCAAGACATGGCCTCTTACATCTAAACCGACAGCGATGCGATCTCCGTGTTCGGCAATAACGCGAGCGGTCCAATCTGGATTTTCAAGTGCGGCGGTTCCTAAATTCACTCGACGACATCCGGTAGCCAATGCGCGCGTTAAAGATTCGTCATCTCTAATGCCACCTGAAAGCTCGACCTTAATGTCTAAACGACCCACGACTTCGGCAAGCATCGCGCTGTTATCGCCGCGACCGAAAGCAGCGTCAAGGTCTACTAGATGCAACCATTCTGCGCCCGCGTTTTGAAATTCCAGCGCCACCTCGAGTGGTTGACCATAAATACTTTCACGCGCCAGTTCGCCTTGAACTAGTCGAACCGCTTTACCATCTTTTACATCAACTGCTGGCAAAAGTTCTAAGTATTCTGAATTGTTCATAGCATTCCTACCCAGTTCTTTATAAGTGCCAGACCTGCATCACCAGATTTTTCAGGGTGAAATTGCGTTGCACAAATTGCGCCATCTTCTACCGCGCTGAGAAATTTTTCCCCGTGAGTGGTCCAGGCCTGCGCGCTGCCTACTGATTTTTTGGCTGCATATGAATGCACGAAGTAAAAAGATTGATCACCCAGCCCCTTAAACAAATTGCTATCTCCTGTTATTGAAACAGTATTCCAACCCATGTGCGGCAGAATTGGGGCGTTTACTTTTGAAATACTTTCCTGCCAAACTCCAACGCCTTTATGTAGCGCGCCTTCAGTATGTTCATCACCATCGCGAAAAAATATTTGCATTCCGACACATATTCCTAAGGTTGGCCGCTGCGCTGCAACTCGCGCACGGACTATCTCATCGCCGCCTACGCCGATGAGACCGCGCATACACGCGGCAAATGCGCCAACACCTGGCACAACTAATCCAGCAGCGTTAAGAGCAATATCTCTGTCAGAAGTTACGACAACTTCAGCACCACTGCGTTCGAATGCTCGTTGGGCAGACCGCAAATTACCTGACCCATAGTCAAGAATTGCGATCACTATTAAAGCGAACCTTTAGTTGAAGGAACTCCTGCGATTCCGCCGTCTAATGAAACTGCATCACGAAGTGCACGAGCAACTGCTTTGAATTGCGCCTCAAACACGTGATGGGCATTTCTGCCTTCTAATACGCGAACATGAAGTGCGATGCGGGCTTCGGCAACAATAGATTCCCAAATGTGCTTTCCAAGTGTTGTATCGAATGTGCCGATTAATTCAACGATTTCAGGTTGGCGATGTACCAAATATGGGCGGCCCGAGAGATCTACGGCAGCTTGAACCAAAACTTCATCAAGTGGAACCATGGCATCACCAAAGCGTCGGATACCTACTTTATCTCCGAGAGCCTCACGTAGCGCTTGACCAAAAGCCAGCGAGGTATCTTCAACTGTGTGATGTGAGTCGACATCTACATCGCCAGTTGTTTTCACCTTTAGATTAAATCCAGAGTGTTTGCCAAGTTGCGAGAGCATATGGTCAAAGAATGGAACGCCAGTATCTACAGAAATTGCACCTTCACCATCTAGGTTTAATTCCACAATTACATGGGATTCTTTAGTCTTGCGTTCGACGCGAGCTGTTCTCATTGGCCTTCTCCGATCAGAATGTCCTGCAGGGCTTTTATAAACTTTGAGTTCTCGGCTTCATTGCCAATAGTTACACGTAAGTGAGCCAATAATCCCACATCTCTGATCAGAACTCCGCGATCTAGCAACTGGCGCCATAGTTGCGCGGGCGGCATAGGGAATCCAGAGAAGATAATGAAATTGGCTTGGCTTGGAACAACTTGCAACCCCATCTTTTCAAGTTCTGAGACAACCGACTTACGCGCTTGAATGAGAGTAGAAACATTTCCCAAAAGTTCGCTTTGAAATTCCAGTGCCACTTCTGCGGCTGCCTGAGTCAAAGTACTCAAGTGATAAGGCAGGCGAACAAGAAACATCGCAGAGACTAGTTCTACGTTTGAAACCATATAACCTAAACGCGCACCCGCAAAAGCGAATGCTTTACTCATTGTGCGAATCACAATCAAATTAGAGTGCTTGGCAAGCAAGGTCACTGCAGACGGCTGATCCGAAAACTCGGCATAGGCCTCATCCACGATCAAGAGGCCATTGACTTGCGCCGTGGCGCTAACTAAATCTTCTATTTCGGCCAGAGTTACAGTTGATCCCGTCGGATTATTTGGCGTAGTTACAAATGTTAAAGCAGGTTTAGCGGTTGCGATCTCAGATTTTGCTTTTGCTATATCTAAAGAAAAATCTGCACGACGTCCGCCATCAATCCATTGAGTTCCAATCACCTTGGCGATTAGTGGGTGCATGGAATAAGAAGGTGTGAATCCAAGGGCAGGTCGGTGCCCAAATGCCATGAATAAGGATTGAATAATTTCATTACTGCCATTGGCAGCCCAAATATTGTCAGCTGAGAATTCTGTGCCAGATAAGGAATTAATAAAATTAGCAAGCGCGCTTCGCAATGCGATGGCATCTCGGTCCGGATATCGATTTAAATTACCGGCGACTCTGTGAACGCGATCGGCAATAGCCTGAGCAATTTCAGGTGAAAGAGGATACGGATTCTCATTGGTGTTTAAAGTCGATTGTGCTGGAACTTGTGGTGCGCCATACGGTGATAGAGGTTTGAGGTCTTCACGAAGTGGCATCCAGAGTGGCCAATTTACTTCACTCATAAATTTTCCAATCGGGCAGACATCGCTTCTCCGTGTGCGGGTAAATCCTCTGAGTTTGCAAGTGTTATTACCGTTTGTGCAATATCTGCAAAAGCCTGCTTTGAGTATTCGATGTAGTGAAGCCCGCGCAAGAAAGTCTGAACAGATAAACCGCTGCTATGACAGGCACATCCTCCGGTTGGTAGAACGTGGTTTGAACCCGCCGAGTAATCACCAAGTGATACAGGTGAAAATCGGCCGATAAATACTGCGCCGGCATTTCGAATCTTCAGTGCGTCAGTTGCTGCGTTCTTGGTTTGGATTTCTAAATGTTCAGCCGCATATGCGTTTACTACATCAAGTCCCTGCGCGATTGAGTCAACCAGAACAATTGCTGATTGAATTCCAGATAACGCTTCGCGAATTCGATCAGAATGCTTCGTTTTAGCAGTGCGCACTTCTAGTTCAGAAATAACCGATTCAGCAAGCTCGGGTGAATCTGTTACTAAAACCGCTGCTGCAATGACATCGTGTTCGGCCTGACTGATTAGATCTGCTGCAACATCAGAAGCGATGGCGCTGTCATCTGCCAAGATTGCAATTTCAGTTGGTCCTGCTTCGGAATCAATTCCAATAACGCCCCGGAGTGCACGTTTTGCGGCGGCAACATAAATATTGCCAGGACCAGTTACGAGATCACATTTTTCAGATAAACCTTCCATGCCGTAGGCGAAGAGTGCGATTGCTTGAGCTCCCCCGACCGCGTAAACCTCTGTAATTCCAAGAAGTGAACACGCTGCCAATATCGTTGGGTGTGGAAGTCCGCCAAACTCCTTTTGTGGTGGTGATGCCACAGCGATACTAGACACTTTTGCAATTTGCGCTGGAATCACATTCATTAAAACGCTACTTGGATAAACCGCGCGCCCACCTGGGACATATAGTCCAACTCGATCGACCGGAATCCAACGTTCAGTAACTTCGCCACCATCGGCGACCTTCGTGATTTTTTCTTCTCGAATTTGATCGGAATGAACCTTTCGAATTCTTACTATTGAAACTTCAAGCGCCTTGCGCACCGCTGGGTCTAATTCAGTTAGCGCCTTATCTAATGTTTCTTGAGGAACCTTAATTGCGGGTGGAGTTACGCCATCGAACTCTTGCGCTAATTTAATTAGTTCAGCTTCATTTCCGTTCTTGACGCGATTTAAAATCGGTTCGACCGCAATCATGGCAGTCGCAATATCTAAGTTTGCACGTGGAATAGCACGCTGATAGCCGGCTTTGGAAAGGCTTTTACCGCGCAGATCAAGCGTACGAATCATGGGGTAAGTCTAACGGTTGGCCTCTTAGCCAAGTGCCGCATTTAAATTCGAATCAAACAATCCGGTCCCAGAATAGATTTGAGATCAGCGCTCAGGCTAGGGGATGCAGTAACCAAGGCGTCAATCTTCATAGTCGTCAGAGTTCCTTGATCATCGATCTGCATATGAACTTCGCGTTTTCCTGGATGTGAACGCAAAATTTCTTTCATGCGATCAACAATGGGTGGGGTGCACTGTGAAACAGGAAGGGAAATTAGTAACGGTCCAACCGGACCAGTTGAAACATCAAGAGATTTCATTTCCATGGCGGTAAAACGAACTTGCTCGTCTCGACGATCAAAGCGCCCGCGCACAGTTACGACTCGGTCTTCAATCAGAGTTAAGGCATATTGATTGTATGTATTTGAAAAGAAAAGCACTTCAATTGCGCCTTCAAGATCTTCTAGGCTAACAATTGCCCAAGAAGAACCCTGTCGCGAAACTTTTCTTTGTACTCCAGTGATTAGGCCGCCAAGAGTCACCATTCCATCAGGTGTGTTGTCATCAGCTAAGAGAGCGCTGATTGACATATCGGTATTGGAACGCAGAATATGTTCGACGCCCAGAAGTGGGTGATCAGAAACATAAAGTCCTAACATTTCACGTTCGAAACTTAACAGAGTCGCCTTGTCCCACTCGAAGGTTGGAATTTCAATATCGAGACCCGCTACCTGAGTCATTGACTCACCACCGAAGAGATCAAATTGACCGATCGCTTCAGCACGTTTGGTTTCGATTACCGAATCGATCGCTTCTAAATGAATTGTCATCAGTGCTTTACGGGGATGTTGTAGCGAATCGAAAGCACCACCTTTGATGAGCGATTCGATCGTCTTTTTATTGCATACCTGCGCATCGACCTTAGCTAGGAAATCTCCGAAAGAAGAAAAAGGGCCCTTGGTTTCACGGGCACTTTTAATTGAAGCAACAACGCCTTCGCCAACATTTCGGATTGCGGCCAGACCGAAGCGAATGTCGTTACCTCGTGGTGTGTATTCGGCGTTAGATTCATTTACATCCGGTGGCAAAACTTTGATTCCCATGCGTCGACATTCGGACAGGTATAGCGCTGACTTATCTTTATCATCGCGAACACTTGTTAGAAGTGCAGCCATATACTCGGTTGGGTAATTGGCCTTTAAATATCCGGTCCAAAAAGAGACCACTCCATAACCCGCGCTGTGGGCACGGTTAAATGCGTAGTCGGAGAACGGAATCAAAACATCCCATAGGCGTTTAATGGCAGCTGTTGAGAAACCGTTTTCCTTCATTCCCGCTTCAAAAGGCACATACTCTTTATCGAGAATTTCCTTATTTTTCTTACCCATCGCCTTACGCAAAAGATCTGCACGGCCAAGTGAGAAACCAGCAACTTTTTGGGCGATCGCCATAACTTGTTCTTGGTAAACAATTAATCCGTAGGTATCCCCCAATATTTCTTGCAAAGGTTGCGATAACTCTGGGTGAATTGGTTCTACGGGTTTGCGACCATTCTTACGATCGGCATAGTTGTTGTGCGCATTTTCTCCCATAGGACCTGGGCGATAAAGGGCGATCACCGCTGAAATATCAGCAAAAGAATCTGGGGCCATGCTGCGTAGTAGTGAACGCATTGGTCCACCGTCGAGTTGGAATACTCCAAGAGTGTCGCCTCGAGATAAGAGTTCGAAAGTTTTTTGATCGTGAAGTGGCAAATCTTCAAGAACTATGTCAATTCCTTTATTCTCTTTAATATTTAGAAGCGCATCATCTAGAACCGAAAGATTTCGTAAACCTAGGAAATCCATCTTAAGTAGACCTGTTGATTCACAAGCACCCATATCGAACTGCGTGATGATCGCACCGTCTGCTTCGCGGCGATGAATTGGTATTACATCAAGTAAGGGCTCACGCGAGAGAATTACTCCAGCAGCATGAACACCCCATTGACGCTTTAGCCCTTCAAGGCCCCTTGCAAGGTCGACAACTTTTTTAGAATCAGGATCGCTTTGATAAAGCTCACGAAATTCACCTGCTTCTCCGTGACGTGAATCAGAAGGATCAAACACACCTGATAAAGAAATATCTTTCCCCATCACAGAAGGTGGCAGGGCCTTCGTTAACTTCTCACCAATTACATATGGGTAACCAAGGACTCGGGTTGCATCTTTGATTGATTGTTTTGATTTAATTGTTCCGTAAGTGATGATCTGAGCGACGCGGTCTTCACCATATTTCTCTGTTGCGTAACGAATCATTTCACCGCGGCGACGTTCATCAAAGTCAAGATCGATATCTGGCATCGAAATACGCTCTGGATTTAAGAATCTTTCAAAAAGTAAACCATGTTCAATTGGATCAAGTCCAGTTATTCCAAGTGCGTAAGCAACTAAAGAGCCTGCAGCAGATCCACGGCCAGGTCCTACTCGAATTCCTACCTTTTTAGCGTGCCAAACTAAATCTGCAACCACGAGGAAGTAACCAGGAAAACCCATCTTTTCCATGACATCTAGTTCGTAATTAAGTCGATCAATGTGCGTTGGGGAAACTTTATCTCCGAAACGATTGATAAGGCCCCGTTCAGATTCTTTACGAAGCCAACTATCTTCGGTCTCTCCCTTTGGTACCGCGAATGCCGGCATTAAGTTTTCACCTTCGCGCAATTTCACATTGCATCTTTCGGCGATAAGTAGCGTGTTATCGCAAGCCTCGGGAGTATCTTTAAATAGTTCGCGCATTTGTGCAGGCGTCTTGAGATAGAACTCATCGTTATCGAATTTAAATCGCTTTGGATCGGCCAGAGTTGAGCCAGACTGGACGCAGAGCAGCGCTTCGTGCGCGGGGGCATCTTCATGGCGTGTGTAGTGAAGATCATTGGTGGCAAGCATCGGCAATTTCAATTCACGTCCGAGCTTTAAAAGATCTTCCTTTACTCGGGTTTCGATAGATATTCCATGATCCATCAATTCGAGGAAGAAGTTGTTGGCCCCGAAAATATCTCGGTAATCACTAGCTGCGCGCATCGCTTCTTTGTAATTTCCCATGCGCAGGCGAGTTTGAATTTCTCCACCAGGACATCCGGTGGTTGCAATTAAACCATCGGCATATTTAGAAAGTAGTTCGCGATCCATGCGAGGTTTGTAGTAATAACCTTCAAGGGATGCCAACGAAGATAAACGAAAAAGATTTGCTAAACCGTGGTTATTTTCAGCCAAGATCGTCATATGTGTATATGCGCCACCTCCTGAAACATCATCTTCCCCACCGTCTGCCCATTGCACTCGTTTTTTATCATGGCGTGATTCGGGTGCGACGTAAGCTTCGATACCAATGATTGGCTTTACGCCGGCCTTAGTTGCTTGTTTGTAAAAATCGAAAGCGCCAAAAACATTTCCGTGATCGGTCATTGCAATCGCCGGCATTTCTAATCGAGCGACTTCTTCTACAAGGTCTCCGACTCGAGCGGCACCATCAAGCATTGAGTACTCGGTGTGAACATGCAGGTGTACGAAAGAGTCGCGTTTATTCGCAGCAGGTGTTGGGTTTTCAGTCGTCACAGTTGCACAAGGTTAGTGGCTAAGGGAGAACGGCTTCGGATAGCAACGCCAGGCAAGCCTGAAGGTCAGGTGCATAGGGAGCCTTCAGAACTAACGGTTGCTTCGTAACGGGATGGTTAAAGCGCAGCTCTAACGCATGCAGCCAAGGTCGAGACATTGCTAACGATTTTCCAAGTACTGGATCCGCGCCATAAGTAGTGTCGCCGACGAGCGGATGATTAAGCGCTGAGAAGTGAACTCGAATTTGATGAGTACGTCCAGTTTCTAATTCGACTTTTACAAGAGATACAGAACGATAAAACTCGATAACTTCATAATGAGTAATGCTCTCTTTACCCGTAGCAACCACTGCAAAGCGATGATCTTCCTTGGGATGGCGATCAATTGGTGCATCAATCGTTCCAGAAACTGGGTCCATATGGCCCTGCACAAGTGCATGATAAGTTTTTTCGACTTCGTGGTTGCGAAATGCTTCTTTTAAAGTTGTATATGCACGGTCAGTTTTCGCGACAATCATTAAGCCGCTAGTTCCAACATCAAGACGGTGAACGATGCCGGCTCTTTCTGCAGGACCTGATGTCGAAATTGTGTAACCGGCTGCAGTAAGTGCGCCAACAACAGTTGGTCCCATCCAACCTGGGCTGGGATGGGCTGCACACCCGACTGGCTTATCAATTACGACAATATCTTCATCATCATAAACAACTGTTAATCCAGCCAGTGGAGTCAATGGAATTGGATCTTGATTTAGAGGTTCTGGCATTAATACTTCGATTACTTGACCATTAGTTACGCGCTCGGATTTGGCCATTGCGCGTCCACCGGTCGTGATGTCGCCATCTTCAAGTAAGCGCACTATTGAAGTGCGAGATAGCCCAAGAACTCGAGTTAGCGCACTATCAATTCTTTCTCCAGCTACGCCTTCAGGAACACTTAACGTGCGCGCTTCGCGTGACATTTAAGCCCCCATCGGTGAAATATTGCGAATAGAAAGGATTACTGCGATACCTGCTGCAACCACAATAGCGGTATCTGCCAAGTTAAATACCGGCCAATGGGTTAGCTCTATCCAATCAATCACATGGCCGGTGAAATATCCCGGGGTGCGAAAAATGCGATCGGTTAGGTTGCCAAGAATTCCCCCAAGGGCAAGACCTAAAACTATTGACCAACCCTTAGATGTGATGCGTGGCGCAAAGTATGCGATGGTTGCAACAACAGATATAGCGAAGCAAGTGAATATGATCGTTGCGCCTTGAGCAAGACTAAATGCCGCTCCTGAATTTCTGATTAAAGTGAGCTGCAGAAAGTTACCAAGAATTTTCGTTGGGTTGGAGGCGCTTAAATTATTGAGCGCCCAAACTTTCGTTGCAAAATCAAAAAGCCAAATTGCCCATGCAATCGTGTAGAGCCTTTTCCAAAGATTTGAACTGGGGCGCACTTTAGCGCCGCTCTTCCTTCTGCTTGCAGATCATGCAGAGAGTAGCTCTTGGAAATACTTGTAGTCGCGCCTTGCCGATTGCATTGCCGCACTCTTCGCAACTTCCGTACGTTTTACTGTCAATTCGATCAAGAGCGCGCTCGGTCTGCAAAACCATATCGCGCGCATTTATAACTAGAGACATCTCATGTTCACGTTCAAAAGTTTTTGTTCCTGAATCGGCTTGATCGTCTCCGGCGCCTTCACCAGATTCTGCGATTAACTCATCCATTTCTGCTTCAACAAGCGCGAGTTCTTCACGCAAACGCGCCAAATCTTTAGCGATTTCTGCACGTATAGATTTCAATTCTGCAGCCGACCATGGAGCTTCACCATCACTTGCTGTAACTGGAGTAGGCGCTGCCTTAATCGGCTTAAGTGGCGCAACTTTCTTTCCGGTCTTAGTTGGGCGTGGCGGTGGGGGCATTACTAGGCGACGCTCTTCAACAATTGGCGCCGCAACTGGAGCAACGACAGTAGCAACGCTAACTGTCTGAGATTTCTCATCAACTGTGAGAGTTGTCTTGCCAACTTTTGAAGGAAAGGGACGACCAGGTGCTTTTTTGACTGGCGCTTTTTTAGCAACCGCTTTCTTTGCAACCGCCTTTTTTGCTGGCGCTTTTTTCGCCGGAGCTTTCTTAGCCACCTTTTTCGCAGGCGCCTTCTTAGCCACCTTTTTTGCAGGGGCTTTCTTGGCTACCTTCTTGGCAGGGGCTTTCTTTTTTGCTGGCACGCCGCGCACCTTATGCTCTTTTTGGCGCACTACCAACTTTGCCACTCGCACGAATCTATTAAATTGCCGAAGTTGGCGCGCCGATTAGAACTTCATGAGGGCATTAGACTCTCCCCCTTATGACTCTGAGACCAATTCCTGCTCAAATCGACCTTCCTGCAATGGAGCGTTCGATTTTGGAATTCTGGCGTAAGCACGATGTATTCGAGGCGAGCACCGCGGCGCGCGTTGGCGCACAACCTTGGACTTTCTACGAGGGACCGCCAACTGCCAACGGCATGCCGGGCACACACCATATTGAAGCGCGCGTCTTTAAAGATGTATTCCCGCGCTTTCACACCATGAAAGGTAAATATGTAACTCGTAAAGCGGGTTGGGATTGTCACGGTTTGCCAGTTGAGATCGCTGTTGAGAAAGAGTTGGGATTTTCTGGAAAAGGCGACATTGAAAAATATGGAATCGCCGCTTTCAACGATATGTGTCGTGCATCAGTAACTCGCCACGTCGATGCTTTTACGACAATGACCAACCGCATGGGTTTCTGGGTTGATTTCGATCAAGCTTATTGGACTATGGCCCCCGAATATGTGGAAAGTGTTTGGTGGAGTTTAAAAGAAATCTGGAAGAAAGGTCTCTTGGTGCAAGATCACCGAGTTGCACCTTACTGCCCACGTTGCGGAACCGGTCTTTCAGATCATGAACTTGCCCAAGGGTATGAAACGGTTACCGACCCTTCGGTCTATGTTCGATTCCCGATTACATCAGGTGAACTTGCCGAACTCGGCGCTGCGCTATTGGTTTGGACAACTACTCCTTGGACGTTGGTTTCAAATACCGCAATTGCAGTGCATCCAGATGTTGATTACGTAGTTGCTGAAGTAACTGTTGAAGATAATCGCGAAATATTGGTAGTTGCGCAGCCACTTCTTTCCGCCCTGACCGGTGAAATTAAAATTCTAAAGACTCTAAAAGGTAAGGACCTTGAACGCACTAAATATCAGCGCCCACTTGATCTGGTTGAAATACCTGATTCTCATTTTGTGGTTCTGGCAACGTATGTAACAACTGAGGATGGAACCGGGCTTGTGCACCAGTCTCCTGCCTTTGGCGCCGACGATTTAGCGGTTTGCCGTGGCTATGGCCTACCCGTCGTCAATCCAATTGCACCAGATGGAACTTTCTTAGCCGATGTTCCTTTGGTTGGTGGGATTTTCTTTAAAGATGCCGACAAAATCTTGGTGAAGGAACTTAAGTCACGTGGGGTTTTATATAAGCACCAACCTTACGAGCACCCCTATCCTCATTGCTGGCGTTGTCACACTGCGCTTATTTATTATGCACAACCATCTTGGTATATCCGCACGACTTCAATTAAAGATGCGCTGATTCGCGAGAATAATCAAACCGACTGGCATCCTGAAACTATCAAGACTGGGCGATACGGCGATTGGTTAGATAACAATATTGACTGGGCACTTTCCCGTAATCGCTATTGGGGAACACCGCTACCAATTTGGCGTTGCGAAGAAAAGCACGAGATCTGTGTGGATTCGCTTGCAGAACTGGGCGCACTTGCAGGGAAAGAACTTTCCAACTTAGATCCACACCGTCCCTTTGTAGATGACATCACTTTCGCTTGTGCAACATGTGGCAAAACCATGAACCGTGTTCCAGAGGTTATCGACTGTTGGTATGACTCTGGCGCTATGCCGTTTGCACAATGGGGTTATCCGCATAAGCCCGGTTCAGTTGAAAAATTCCAAGCCGCCTACCCAGCAGACTTTATTTGCGAAGCTATCGATCAAACTCGTGGCTGGTTCTACACGCTGATGGCAATCGGAACTCTGGTCTTTGATAAAGGCTCATATAAGAGCGTTCTCTGCTTAGGGCATATCTTGGATAAAGATGGTCGCAAGATGAGCAAGCACGTCGGAAATGTTATTGAACCAATTTCATTGATGGACCAGCACGGCGCAGATGCTGTTCGTTGGTACATGTTGGCAGCCGGTTCTCCATGGTCTGCCCGTCGAGTCGGCCACGATGCAATAAGCGATGTGGTGCGCAAGACCCTTCTTACATATTGGAACACGATTTCATTCCATACCTTGTATGCACAGTCATCTAACTTTGAACTTTCACAAATTCCGGCAGTTAAAGATCGCTCAATGATGGATCAATGGATTTTAAGTGAATTGAATTCCTTAATCCAAGAAGTAGATTCTGCTTACGAAGAGTTCGATTCTCAACTTGCTGGTAAGGCACTTGCACGATTTATCGATGATCTTTCAAATTGGTATGTCCGTCGCTCACGTCGTCGCTTCTGGGATGGCGATGTTGCTGCTCTCGGAACATTGCACGAATGTTTAGTAACGCTTACTCAGCTTCTTGCACCTATGGTTCCTTTTATAACCGAGCATGTGTGGCAGGAGTTGGTCAAAGCCGCGGATTCAAAGGCAGCCGATTCGGTTCACCTAACTGACTTTCCTGTTGCTGATACATCGCTGATTAATCTTGATTTAAACGCACAAGTTGCAATGACCCGTCGAGTTGTAGAACTAGGTCGCGCCGCACGTGCGGAATCTGCAATCAAGATCCGCCAACCTCTACAACGCGCTCTTATTTCGGCAAACGGTTGGGCGAAACTGCCTAAGGATATGAAAGATCAAATTGCTGATGAGTTAAACGTCATCGAACTCGCAGATATTGCAGATGCCGACGGTGATTTGGTAAATATCTCGGTCAAGGCTAATTTCAAATCACTTGGCGCCAAATACGGCAAGGAAGTTCAAGATATTGCTAAGGCAATTGCTGCAACGGATGCAACAACTCTAGTAAAGACGTTGCGCGCCAATGGCGCCACAACCGTTGCCACCTGGAAGATCGAACTAGAAGATCTCGTAATCACTGAGGTGCCAAAGAGTGGCTGGATGGTTGCAAGTCATGAAGGCGAATCAGTGGCGCTCGATTTGGCGCTTTCTCAAGAGTTGATTGATGCCGGAAACGTTCGTGAAGTAATCCGCTTCATCCAAGAGCGCCGTAAGAGCGATGGTTTCGAAATCTCAGATCGCATCAAGGTTCGCTGGAATACAGATGCCGCAATCGTTTCTGCAATAACAGCAGCCGCTAAACATATTAGCGACGAAGTTCTTGCTCTGGAATTTACTCACGATCCAACACTTAGCCCAGAAGAAAATGACCTTCAGATTAGCGCGGTTTTGGAAAAAGCCTAAGTCTTAAAGAATTACAACGATAATGCTCTTGGCTATGCCAATTGCAATCAGAAGCACAATAAAAGATAAATCTAGTGAGACCCCACCCAATCGAAGTGGCGGAACAAATCGACCAACAAATTTCATTGGCGGATCTGTAATTGTGTAAATAAATTCAAAGAAAGCAATAAGCGCTGAGTTTGGACGCCAGTTACGAGCAAAGATCCTCACATAATCAATGATTAGGCGAATAAAAAGTGCATACTTGAAAAGATCAAGCAGGGTCAGCAACAGGTTAGTAATCATATTTATCTAAAGCCTTGCTTTGTAAATCAGCTCTGGTTAAAGAAGCTGGCTTGTGCCGCAGCAGTTTTATCTTCGCTGCTCACATTTACATTTGCAGGAGAAAGTAGAAATACTTTATGGCTTACTCGTTCGATGCGACCGTGTAGACCAAAAACTAAACCGCTCGCAAAGTCCACTAGACGTTTGCGCTCCGACTCTTCCATGTCATCAAGGTTAATTATTACCGGATTGCCTTCGCGATAATGCTCTCCCATTTTGCGGGCTTCGCTATAAGAGCGTGGCTGCAAAGTAATGATGTGGTAGTTCGCTTCTGGTTGAAGAGATTGTGCAACTGCAACTGTTGAACCAACAACGGTTACTCCGGCGCGATCACGTGATCCACGTGAAAGTTCGCGAGAAGGACGTTCGGTGGCGCGTGCAGGAGTTGCTTCGGCTTGTGCCTCTTCTTCTGTATCTACAAGACCGAGGTAGCCCATCATTTTGTTAAGTGCTGACATAGGTAAAGGTTAGGGGTGATAGGTGCGCGAACCGAGGATTTCGCTACCTACGCGTAGATGTGTCGCGCCGTAGGAAATGGCGACCTCAAAATCAGAGCTCATGCCAGCGGACAATGCTATGGCTTTGGGATAAGAACTTTTGAAGCCAGAGTGGACTTCTGCAATTTCGTTAAATGCTCGATTAAATTCATATTCCACTGGAGGTACACACATTAACCCTGCCAGATGCAGATTTGAATTAGACATTATCTGATCGGCCAACTTCGGCAATTGATCGGCAAGGACTCCCCCGCGATCTGGCGCCCCATCTAATGAAAGTTGCAAGAAGAGAGAAATACTGCGGTCTTTTTCAGAGCAGATTCGCGACAATTTAGCGATGTGATCACTTGAATCTATCGAGTGAATAAAGGAGGCCCAGACTGCAATATCTTTTAATTTTCTTCCCTGAACTTGTCCCTGGAAATGCCAGGTTGCGGGAAAAAGTAATGACTTCTCCAGTCCTTCATCGCTGCGGTTCTCGCCGAAATTCTCTATCCCAAGATTGCGCAAAATTTCTACATCTGAAGCGGGATAGGTCTTAGTAACTGCTATCAAGGTTATTTCACTTCGATTACGCCCCGCTAGCGCTGCTGCCTTAGTGATGCGATCCTGCACATCCGCTAACGCAGTTGCAATATCTTCTGTGCGCTGGTTCATAAGCTCACCAATCCAACTTGTCGGCCAGTAACTCCGTCGCGGCGATAGGAAAAATGAGCCGAGCTTTCAACAGTACAGATTCCGCTTTCAATGATTTCTGAAATGCCAGCAGAGTTAAGAGCTGTCTTAAGTGCTTTGGGCAAATCTAGTGCGGGGGTGCCTGTTGAAGTTTGTGCAACAGCAATCGGGTGTAATTCAAGAACTTCTGCTTGAATCTCTGGCGATACTTCATAACATTGCCCACAGATAGCCGGTCCAATATGTGCTCGAATATGAGAGGCGCCCATCTCGCGCATTAAATCGATCGTCTTGATTGCAACGCCATTTACTAAGCCACGTCGTCCTACATGAACTGCTGCGACCGCTTCCTGAGATGTCAAAAGTAATGGAATACAGTCGGCGACCATAACAGCCAAAGTTATTCCACCAATTCCGGTAACAAGCGCATCGGCTGTCGGAACTTCTTCGGTGATGGTTTCAATGATTGCAATACGACTGCCATGCACTTGATTCATAAATTGCACAGCACCATATTTAGATTGCAAAATTTCACGATTAGCCTGTACATGGTCTGAGAGATCATTTACGTGATCGCCAAGATTAAAAGAATCAAAGGCTCCCTGGCTTACTCCACCAGAACGGTCTGTAAATGTTGCCAGCATGGGTAATTAACTCACTCGCTGTGGGAGTGCGCCACTTTTACTTCATGAAGTCAGGAACGTCGATTTCGTCTTCGGCAACGAGATCTTCAAATGTAACTCGTTTGCGAGGAGCGGAACCATCAAGATCTAGTGCAACCGAAATTGGATCATTTGCCGGAATCGGATCCGCAATTCCACTTAGCGTTGCTTTATCAATAACCGGTACCGACACCTTCTTCGGTTCTCCGCCATCAAAGCCAGCTGCAATAACAGTTACGCGAACTTCATCGCCGAGTGCATCATCAATTGTTGTTCCAAAGATAATTCGAGCATTTGGATGAGCCGCAGCCTGAACAAGTTCGCAAGCTTCGTTGATTTCAAATAGCCCAAGATCAGAACCACCAGCAACTGAAAGTAGAACTCCCATAGCGCCATCAATTGAGGCTTCTAGTAATGGACTTGAGATAGCAAGTTCTGCAGCACGAGTTGCACGATTTTCTCCACGCGCGGACCCGATGCCCATCAGTGCAGAACCTGCATCTGTCATAACTGTCTTAACATCTGCAAAGTCAAGATTGATTAAACCTGGCTGTGTGATTATCTCAGTGATGCCTTGAACACCTGAAAGCAATACTTGATCTGCACTCTTGAAAGCATCGACTGCAGTTATGTTGCGATCTGAGATTGCGAGTAAACGATCATTTGGGATCACGATGAGTGTGTCTACTTCTGCACGTAGTAGTTCAATTCCCTCATCGGCTTGCGCTGATCTAATCTTTCCTTCAAATGAGAATGGACGAGTTACTACACCAATGGTTAGTGCACCGAGATCGCGCGCAATTTTTGCAACGATCGGAGCCCCACCAGTTCCAGTACCGCCACCTTCTCCAGCAGTAACAAAAACCATATCTGCGCCACGCAGAATTTCTTCAATGTCTTCAGTGTGATCAACTGCAGCTTGTCTTCCTTTTTCAGGAGCTGCACCTGCGCCAAGACCTTTTGTAGACGCACGACCGATATCTAATTTCACATCGGCATCACTCATTAACAAATGTTGTGCATCAGTATTGATTGCAATGAATTCAACGCCTTTTAATCCGACATCAATCATTCGATTGATTGCGTTAACTCCACCGCCACCAATGCCAACAACTTTGATAACAGCTAAATAATTCTGTGGTGCAGCCACAAGATCCTCCTTTAGAACTGTAAACCTCTACTTGAGAATTACATTTCTACTCTCTGTAATGGTGGCAACGTAAGGCGTTAGACGCTCGAAAGCAAAGACCGACTCAAACTATTTATCTAATTTATTAATGAAACTTTTATCTCTAATTCACTCAAAATTACTTAACGATTGGTGCATGTGGAGCTGTTACATCAATCATGCGAATCGATTTGTTTTCTGGTTGTTCCAGAAGTGCTTTGATCACTTTTACTTTCAAATCGGTATCAAGACCATCGCCCCAAATAATTCGTAGATCTCGGCCTGAGAACACTCCATAAATCAAGAGATTAGTTGGCCGTGCGGCGCTTAAGCGATCTATTCCATCGCTAAATTCCCTTGGTAACTCCGTAAATACTTTTATCGCCGCTAATCCACTAGCGACTGATGTTGCCGAAACGCGAGGAAGATCTTGCGGCAACTCTGCCGGTGGCTTAAATGATTTACCCGAAGCATCAAGTGCAACTTGAGGTTGACCCGGAGCGGTGTAGAGAGCAACTGGCACTCGGGGCGTAATCAATATTTCAACTTTTCCGTTTACCCAATTGCGAGAGACTTTCGAATCTTGAACCCATCCATTTGCAGATAATCGCGTGGCAATAGCTCTTGGATCAATGCGGGCTAGTTTTTCGCCGATTTCCAAATCTAGTGATCGAATTAGAGAGTTTTCAGATTGTGTGGTGGGCGCGCCAATGATTTCAATACTGCGAACTGTTAACAAAGTTGACCATCCCAATAAATATGATCCTCCACCAAATACCAAAACACCTATTGCAATAGCGATAGCAGTTCTCGTTGATTTAACTTTCATAGTCGATTTCACTAATTAAAGCGACGTGAAAGACCGTCGCTAATGATTGGGGCCAACGAATTCACGTCGCCTGCTCCAAGTGTGATGATGACATCTCCAGGTTTAGCGTTTTCAATCACCCATTCGGATGCTTCAAGGAAATTGGGTATGAATCTTCCATTATTCATCTGTTCAGCGATAGTGGCGGACGTTATCCCGGCAATTGGCGCTTCACTGGCGGCATAAACTTCTAGTAACACGACTTCGTCAGCAATTGAAAGCGCCTTAGCAAATTCATTCATAAATGCTTTGGTGCGGGAATAGCGATGGGGTTGGAAAATTACCAGTAAGCGTCCGTCCCCGGCATAACGCTTTGCCGCAGTCAAAGTTACATCGATCTCGGTTGGGTGATGACCATAATCGTCGATCACTCTAATTCCATGCACGGTTGCCTTTAATTCGAAACGTCTCCCAGTGCCGTGAAAACTAGCTAAACCACTTAAGGCTTCGGCTGCAGGTGCACCTAGTGCAAGGGCCATAGCCAGCGCGCCGCCAGCGTTTAATACATTATGCAAACCAGGCACTTGAAGCGACATCGTGCCAATAGTTCTTCCATGCCAAATAACACGTGAGGTGGAGCCCATAGGCAGCAAATTAATGGAATCGATAAGCAGGTCGGAACCCTCAGTTGCACCGTAGGAGATCTTCTTTGGTTCAGATGACGAGTCGGCTAAATGTGTAGCACCCGCGTCATCTGCGCAGTAAACCAAAATCCCATCTGAAGAAATTGATTTAGCAAACTCTGAAAATGCCCTAGTAACGTCTTCAGCTGTAGCAAAAAAATCGACGTGGTCGTGTTCTACATTTGTAACGATCGCCGCAAATGGGTGGTATTCGATAAATGAGCCATCTGATTCATCGGCCTCTGCGACGAACAAATCTCCAGTACCTCTATGCGCATTAGAACCAGATGAAGTGAGGGTGCCTCCAATTGCAAATGAAGGATCCAATCCGCATGCTTGCAATGCGACGGTGAGCATTGATGATGTAGTTGTCTTTCCATGTGTGCCGGCTACTGCGACGCTACGAGAATTCGACATAAGCGTGGCTAAAGCTTGGGCGCGAGTAAGGATCGGTAAATTCAAATCTCGGGCTCGTACTAATTCCACATTTGCTGAGCTAATGGCAGTTGAATAAATCACGAAATCTGCACCATCAACTTGTTCCGCAACGTGAGACGCATGAACTTGTGCGCCAAGCGCCTGCAGCGCACTCAGCACAGTTGAATCTTTCGCATCAGATCCAGAAACTGTTATTCCGTGAGACAAAGCGATACGCGCTAGGCCGCTCATTCCCGCTCCACCGATTCCTACAAAGTGCAGACGTTTTCCCATCCAATTATTTAGTTGATTGACTTTATTAGACATCAGCGCACCCGATCATTCAGGGCATGTTGCATGTAGTTATAAATCTTTTCAGTTGCTAACGCATCGCTATCTGAGCCATTTACACTGGA
>CAEZUB010000006.1_pt1 | contig 19058 bp, 18 predicted proteins | sample 7264391 | NCBI WGS metagenome assembly CAEZUB01 (sample SAMEA6813819, study PRJEB35770) | uncultured Actinomycetes bacterium | biome: Freshwater; feature: Freshwater reservoir; material: water | place: Czech Republic | collected 2016-04-20 | depth 0.5m m
CTTGATCGGGGCCTTCCATTCACCAATTGCAGTAATCGTTGATTCATCTTGGTTTAAGACCTTAAGCGATCGAGATTTCGCTGCAGGATTGGCGGAGGTCGTAAAAGCCGGTTTTATTTCCGATGGAAAGATAATCGAGAACATTGGTAACTCCAATATTTCGCAGATCAGGAATGACGAATCCCTGGTATTAGATCTTGTATCTCGATCCATAGCCGTTAAAGCGGCAGTGGTTTCGATGGATTTCAAAGAAAGTTTTGCACGAGAAATTTTGAATTACGGACACACCCTGGGCCACGCGATTGAACTTGATTGTAAGTTTGAACTTCGCCATGGTGAGTGTGTTTCAATAGGAATGGCCTTTATGGCCGAGCTTCAACTCTCTCTCGGTTTGATAACAGCAGATTTGGCTCAGCAGCATCTAAATATTCTTCAGAATTTAGGGTTGCCAACATCGTACAAGCGGCATGCTTGGCCGAAATTGTTGTCAAACATGTACTTAGATAAAAAATCACGCGGCAAGACCCTACGATTGGTTACTATTAAGGGGATCGGATTAACCGATCGCCTAGAAAATCCAGATGAAAAAGTTTTATTCGCAGCATACGAAAAGGTGAGTTCATGAACGTTCTAGTGATTAATGGCCCAAATTTGGCGCGTTTGGATATTCGTGATTCTTCGATCTACGGTGACATGACTTATCCGCAATTGGTCGCACATATCGGATCGGCTGCTAAAACTCATGGATTTGTCGCAGATGTTCGCCAGAGTGATGATGAATCGACAATAATCTCTTGGCTTCATGAGGCGGCAGATAAGAATCTTCCAGTCATTATTAATCCAGCCGCTTTCACACATTATTCATATGCGATACGCGATGCAGCTGAATTGGTGAAGACCCCGCTAATAGAAGTGCATCTTTCCAACCCGTTGGCACGTGAAGAATTCAGACATACATCTGTTATTTCTGGGGTAGCAAACGGGACTATCGGGGGATTCGGTCCAAATTCATACGTATTGGCTTTAATTGCCTTGAAGGCGTTGACTGCTTAAAAGTTCGGGTAAACTTTCACAATTGCCTTCGAAAATCGAAGGCCAACCTCGCCTAAGCTCTTTGAGTCCGCAAATGGTTGATGTCTTGCGCAGATTGCGCGAACTGGAGTAAATCGTGGCAACAACAAATGATCTAAAAAACGGTATGACCCTTGATATTGATGGTCAGCTTTGGACTGTTGTTGAATTTCAACACGTAAAGCCAGGCAAGGGACCAGCATTCGTCCGCACCAAGTTGAAGCAAGTTTTGACTGGAAAAGTAGTCGATAAGACTTTCAACGCAGGCGTTAAAGTTGATGTAGCCATTCTAGAAAAGCGCGAAATGAATTTCCTTTACAAAGAGGGCGAAGATTTCGTATTCATGGACAATAAAACGTTCGACCAAATGAATATTTCGTCCGCAGTTGTTGGAGAAGCATCCAAGTACATGCTTGAGAATACTGAAGCAATAGTCGCAATTCACGAAAACAATCCACTATATATTGAGTTGCCTGCATCGGTTGCGCTAACAATTACTTACACCGAACCAGGCCTGCAGGGAGATCGATCTTCTGGTGGAACTAAGCCGGCAACTGTTGAGACCGGCATTGAAATTCAAGTTCCACTCTTTATAAAGCAAGATGAAAAGGTTCTGGTCGATACACGCGATGGTTCATACCAAGGTCGCGCCAACTAGTGTCTGCAAGAAGTAAGGCTCGAAAACAGAGCCTTGATCTGCTTTACGAGGGCGATATTCGAGGGCAAGAGCCTGGCGAGCTACTAGCTCTGCGCGATGTAATTGAAGAAGGCCCTGATTCGCGTCCTATTCGTGAATACACAAAAGAATTGATTACTGGCATTGCCGATAACCGAAGAAAGATTGATGAACTTATTTCAACCTATGCACAAGGCTGGGATATGGATCGTCTTCCTGCCGTAGATCGAAATATTTTGCGACTTGGAATATACGAGATTCTTTGGTGCAAAGAGTTAGATGACGCGATTGCTATTGATGAGGCCCTGAATTTGGCGAGAGAGCTTTCAACCGATGACTCTGCTGGTTATATTCACGGGGTTCTTGGCAGAATCTCCAACATTAAAGACAGTCTGGCTATTTAAGAGTAATAAGTAGCAATTGCTTTTCAGAGAGCCAATCTTTTAAGTCAGGCAATGAAATCTGAAAGACCAAAGTTAAAGTATCAAAGTCGGTTGCACGTAGAGTTAAAACTTCCCCGTTCCAATCGCCTCGGCGAGCAGCGATAGCCGATATATATGAGTTTATGACTGCGACTCTTTCGTCATTGTTGTTGGCGGTTAACTCAGCGAGCCTCCTTTGATCAATCGTTAAAGCACCGGCGGAGGTGGCATCAGTCCGAGAGAAATCGCCAAGCAGGCTTGCAATCGGGATGCCAAAGAGATCTGCGATCTCGATGGTACGTGTGAGTGAGAGAGCTCGGGAGCCACGCTCGTATGAACCCATCACCACTGCCTTTATCGATCCAGATGTTCTAATTTCTACCTCATGCAGAGTCCAGCCTCTGCCTTTACGGAGGGCGCGAATGCGCTTTGCTACTGATTGACTTGTTGGCTGTTGAAATGTTCCGTTTTTCATCATCGGGCAAGGCTAAGTTCAAACTTGCAAGCGTGTCGGGGTCTATCCACAGGAAGCATCGATTGGGATGTATCATTTGCCAACATCCTTTAACGACCCGTCCTGCGAGGCGGGGAAGGAGATTTAAATGAGCCTTGCCCTGCCTGCGCCAGATATTGCACGTGCGCTGATTCGTATTTCCCATGAAATTTTGGAACGTAATTCTGGTTCCGCAAATATAACGTTGCTAGGAATTCCAACTCGCGGCGCCCATCTTGCCAAGAGGATTGCATCTGCGATCGAATCGATTGAGGGAACCAGCGTTCAGATGGGCACCCTTGATATCACTTTGCACCGTGATGACCTCCGACTTCGTGCACCCCGCGCCTTGATGCCCACAGTAATTCCATCCCTCGGTGTCGAAGGTCGAGACGTTGTACTTATAGATGATGTTCTCTTCTCAGGAAGAACTATCCGCGCAGCCTTGGACGCACTTGGTGAAATTGGTAGACCAAAATCAGTCCAATTGGCCGTGCTGGTTGATCGCGGACACCGCCAACTGCCAATTCGAGCAGATTTTGTTGGCAAGAATCTACCAACTTCTATCGAGCAGAGCGTTGTAGTTCATCTGACAGAACTAGACGGTGCTGATGAAGTCCTGATTGAGGGCACATCATGAAGCATTTGCTCTCAATTAATGATCTTTCAAAAGTGGAAGCGATATCAGTTTTAGATACAGCGCAAGAGTTGGCCAGAGTGAGCGATGGCCCTATGAAAAAACTTCCTACGCTGCGCGGTCGAACAATTGTAAATCTCTTCGCTGAGGATTCAACACGTACTCGCATTTCTTTCGAAGCAGCGGCGAAGCGTCTCTCTGCTGATGTAATCAATTTTTCAGCTAAAGGATCAAGCATCAGTAAGGGTGAATCTTTAAAAGACACTGCACAAACACTTCAGGCGATGGGTGCAGATGCCGTGATCATTCGACATTCAGCATCAGGTGCCGCGCAACGACTCGCAGATTCGAAATGGATGTCAGGTTCGGTTATTAATGCAGGCGATGGAACCCACGAACATCCTAGCCAGGCGCTCTTAGACGCTTTCACAGTAAGAAAGCATCTCTCAAAAGGTGGCAATGATTTGTCTGGATTACGAGTTGCAATTGTTGGTGATGTGCTTCATTCTCGCGTAGCCCGATCAAACGTTCTCTTGCTGTCTAAGCTTGGCGCACAAGTAGTTTTAGTTGCTCCACCAACACTTTTACCCGTTGGTGTGGAGTCTTGGCCATGCCAAATCTCTTATGATCTTGACGAAATAATTTCGAACGTTGACGCAATAATGATGTTGCGAATCCAATTAGAGAGAATGAACGAATTGTATTTTCCCAATGCTCGCGAATATTCCAGATATTTCGGTTTAAATAGCGACCGAATTCGTGCCATGAAACCTGAAGCCATTGTGATGCACCCCGGTCCAATGAATCGTGGTTTGGAAATTACCGCTGATGCTGCAGATGGAGCGCGTTCGGTAATTGTGGAACAGGTGGCAAATGGTGTGAGTATTCGAATGGCGATTCTTTACTTGCTCCTAGCGGGTAACCAAGAGCATGCAGACATTGGAGTGAACTTATGACAAGCGGACGTTATCTATTAACGGGATTGACCCTGCCCAACGGTGATAAAACCGATATCGCTATTTCTGATGGCAAGATTTCCGAAATCGCCGAGAATTTATCTGCTGCAGAAGGCGCCACCAAGGTTGATCTCGCTGGTTCCATCGCCCTTCCTGGACTCGTTGATCTACACACGCATCTACGTGAACCTGGAAAAGAGGATGCTGAAACAGTTCTTTCGGGATCTATGGCCGCAGCGAAAGGCGGTTATGTTGCCGTTTCCGCGATGGCAAATACATCCCCTGTTGCCGACACGGCCGGAGTTGTAGAACAGGTTTACGCACTTGGGCAGAGCGCTGGATACGTAGATGTGTTTCCAATCGGTGCAGTCACTCAAGGGCTGCAAGGTGAGAATTTATCTGAAATTGGCGCAATGGCAGACTCTCGTGCCAAGGTTCGAGTTTTCAGCGATGACGGTAGTTGTGTATTTGATCCGCTAGTAATGCGAAGAGCTCTTGAATATGTAAAGAAGTTTGATGGAGTTATTGCTCAACATGCGCAGGATCCTCGATTGACTCAAGGCGCACAAATGAATGAAGGCGAGATCTCGTCGAGACTTGGTTTAAAGGGTTGGCCTGCGGTTGCAGAAGAAGCCATTATTGCGCGCGATGTTTTGTTAGCAGATCATGTGCAATCAAGATTACACATTTGTCATTTAACAACTGCTGGGGGAGTCGAAATAATCCGCTGGGCAAAGGCACGGGGAATAAATGTAACCGCCGAAGTAACTCCTCATCACCTGCTTTTAACAGATGAGAGCGCGCTAAGTTATGACCCAATTTTTAAAGTCAACCCCCCATTGCGAACCCAAAAAGATGTTGAAGCTTTGCGAGAAGGTTTAGCAGACGGAACTATCGATATCGTTGCAACTGATCATGCTCCGCATCCAGCCGAAGCCAAGGAATGTGAATGGCAGGAGGCGGCTTTCGGAATGCTCGGCCTAGAGAGCGCGCTTTCTATAATCAATCAGACTATGGTTGCAACAGGTTTGATGAATTGGGAGGCGGTTGCCGATCGTATGAGTTATGCCCCAGCAAGAATTGCGCGATATTCAGATCATGGCGCCGCTATAAAGGTTGGCGCAGTCGCTAATTTAACTCTAATCAATCCAACTCAGACTTTGCGGGTTGATCGCGACCTAGTCGCCTCGCGAAGTCGTAATACTCCCTTTCACGGTATGGATTTACAAGGTTCGGTCACTGCAACTTTCTTCAAAGGACATCCCACTTTTCTCAACGGAAAGCTTTCCTCAATCTATGAAGCCAGAAATCAAAGTGGTGGTAGATGATGTCTAAAGCATTCCTTGTTCTAGATGACGGACGCATTTTTGAAGGTAAGTCATGGGCAGCAACCGGGCGTACCTTCGGTGAAGCGGTCTTTCAAACAGGCATGACTGGATATCAAGAGACTTTAACTGATCCAAGTTATCACCGCCAAGTGGTGGTCATGACGGCTCCACATATTGGAAACACCGGCATGAATACCTTCGATAATGAATCTCGCAAAATCTGGGTAGCCGGCTTTGTAGTTAGAAACCCTTCGACGATTACCAGTAATTGGCGGAGTGAAAAAGATTTAGAAGTCGAATTAATCGAGCAATCTATCGTGGGAATTCAAGGGATAGATACTCGGGCCTTAACTCGCCACTTGCGAGATCGCGGTGCGATGCGTGTTGGAATTTTCTCTGACGTCGAATTAACTCGAGAAGAGATGGTGATTGAGGTTAGAAAAACTGCTGCAATGTCCGGCGCGTATTTGAGTGAGGACGTTTCAACTAGACAAACTTATATTGTTCCGGCAATTGGCGAAAAGAAATTTACTGTCGCGGCTATTGATCTAGGAATAAAGGGAGCGACGCCCCGCGCCCTTGCCGCAAGAGGTGTTGAAGTGCATGTACTTCCTTACAACGCTAGCTTCCAAGATATTCAAGCAATCAATCCTGACGGAGTTTTTCTATCAAACGGTCCGGGAGATCCTTCGACGATGACTGATGTCGTTGAGCTGGTTCGAGAAGTACTGCTTGAGGAAATTCCGATATTTGGAATTTGTTTCGGACATCAAATCTTAGGTAGAGCTCTCGGATTTGAAACTTATAAATTGCAGTTCGGCCACAGAGGAATCAATCAACCTGTCCTTGATAAGAAAACTGGCAAAGTAGAGATCACTGCGCACAATCATGGTTTCGCAATTAAGGCTCCTACAGATAGCGTTTTCAATACAGTGTTTGGTTCCGGTGAGGTTACCCATGTTGGTCTAAATGATGGCGTCGTTGAGGGGCTGCAGTTATTGGAGCGAGGGGCTTTTAGCGTGCAATATCACCCCGAAGCAGCCGCTGGACCTCACGATGCTGCGTATTTATTTGATCGCTTTATTTCGCTCATGCAGAAATATCCCAGAGTTAGGGGAGTGAATTAATGGCTCGCGATCAATCAATTAAAAGTGTTTTGGTAATCGGATCTGGTCCGATTGTTATTGGACAAGCCTGTGAGTTTGATTATTCGGGAACGCAAGCTTGTCGCGTGTTACGCGCCGAAGGCATTCGAGTGATCTTGGTAAATTCAAATCCAGCAACCATCATGACTGATCCAGAGTTTGCAGATGCGACATATATAGAACCTATTACCCCAGAATTCATTGAAAGAATTATCGCAAAAGAGCGCCCTGATGCTGTCCTTGCAACGCTAGGCGGCCAAACTGCGCTAAATGCTGCGATCGGTCTGCACAAAGCAGGTACGTTAGAAAAATATGGAACCAAATTAATTGGCGCTGATGTGGATGCAATTGAACGCGGAGAAAATCGCGAGATTTTCCGAGGAATCGTTGAAAAGATTGGCGGCGAATCAGCCAAATCAATCATTTGCCACACCATGGACGAAATTATCGCTGGCGTTGAAATCCTGAATTATCCTGTCGTAGTCAGACCATCTTTCACTATGGGTGGACTTGGATCTGGAATTGCCTTTGATGAGGAATCGTTGCGACAAATTGCCGGCGCTGGGTTGCGCCACAGTCCTACTTCTGAAGTTCTACTTGAAGAATCCATCATTGGTTGGAAAGAGTATGAACTTGAAGTTATGCGAGATAAGTCAGATAACGTAGTAATTGTCTGCAGTATTGAAAATATTGATCCGATGGGCGTTCACACTGGTGATTCGATCACGGTTGCGCCAGCTCTGACCTTAACCGATGTTGAGTTTCAGAAGTTGCGCAATCTATCGATCGATATTATCCGTGAAGTTGGAGTTGCCACCGGTGGATGCAACATCCAGTTTGCGGTCAACCCAGATGACGGTCGAATAATTGTTATCGAGATGAATCCACGCGTTTCCAGGTCTAGCGCTTTAGCCTCTAAGGCGACCGGTTTTCCAATCGCAAAAATCGCAACCAAACTGGCAATTGGTTACACCCTTGACGAGATCAAGAACGACATTACCCAAGTTACGCCAGCATCATTTGAACCTACTCTCGACTACATAGTTGTAAAAGCTCCACGCTTTGCCTTCGAAAAATTCGCAGATGCGGATCCTCGGCTTACTACAACGATGAAAAGCGTTGGTGAGGCGATGGCAATCGGACGGTCTTTCCCTGAAGCGCTGATGAAAGCCTTGCGTTCATTGGAACGCAAGGAAGCCATATTTAAGTTCCAATCAGATCTTTCGCGCATAGACGTTGGCTCGCTACTGCAATCTATGCGAATCCCAACCGAATATCGCCTACAACAGGTTCAGCAAGCGATGTGGGCTGGCGCAAGCATCGATGATGTTTTTAACGCGACCAAAATTGATCGTTGGTTTTTACACCAGTTGGATTTGATTAATCTTCGAGCAAGAGAGTTGGCACAACCAGCCGAATTGTCCTTGGAGTATTTGAAATCGGCTAAGGAGATGGGTTTTTCTGACTCCCAGATTGCGGATCTAAGAGATGTATCGGAAGAAGATATTCGCAAAGTACGCCAGCACTTAGGACTGCGTCCGGTTTATAAAACCGTTGATACATGTGCGGCAGAGTTTGAAGCCTTTACTCCTTATCACTATTCAAGTTATGAGGAAGAGACAGAAGTCCGACCTCGAACAAAACCAGCTGTCATAATTTTAGGCAGCGGGCCAAATCGTATTGGTCAAGGAATTGAATTTGATTATTCATGCGTTCACGCATCTTTTACATTGCGCGAAGCTGGATTTGAAACGATCATGATCAATTGCAACCCTGAGACGGTTTCTACAGACTATGACACTTCAGATCGACTTTACTTCGAACCCCTAACTTTGGAAGATGTTTTAGAAGTCGTTCATGCCGAATCTCTTGCTGGTCCAGTCCTAGGTGTCATCACACAACTTGGAGGTCAAACTCCGCTAGGACTTGCTGCCGGCTTAAAGGCGGCAGGAGTGAATATTTTAGGTACGTCGCCTGATGCAATTAATTTGGCGGAAGAACGGGGAGCATTTGGCCAGGTCCTTTCCGAGCAAGGGCTAACTGCTCCCGAATTTGGTATGGCATCCTCGCAAATGGAAGCGTTAGATATTGCAGCCCGAATTGGATATCCAGTACTGGTGCGCCCATCCTTTGTTCTTGGTGGTCGAGGTATGGAAATTGTTTACGATGATGCAGCCCTTTCGAGTTTTATTACTAGAGCCACGGATATAACTCCGGATCATCCTGTCTTGGTCGATCGGTTCTTGGATAGCGCAATCGAAATAGATGTTGATGCGCTTTATGACGGACACGAGCTCTTCCTTGGTGGGGTCATGGAACATATCGAAGAAGCAGGTATCCACTCTGGTGATAGCGCTTGCGTTCTACCTGCAATGACAATTACCGCAAGTCAGCAAAATAATATTCGTGAAGCAACTCTAAAAATTGCACAAGGTGTTGGTGTACTTGGGCTTATAAATATCCAATTCGCAATCGCAGGCGATGTGCTTTATGTATTAGAAGCAAATCCGCGCGCATCCCGAACCGTACCTTTTGTTAGTAAAGCGACTGGTGTTCCATTAGCCAAAGCAGCAGCCCGACTTTCACTAGGTACTACTATCGCCGAATTGCGCAGTGAAGGTTTACTGCCCGCAAGCGGGGACGGAATTGCAAAGGGAATTTCAGTCAAAGAAGCAGTACTTCCGTGGAATCGCTTCCGCAGGACAGATGGACGCGGAGTAGACGCCGTTCTTGGTCCAGAGATGAGATCTACTGGCGAAGTTATGGGTATTGCACAAACATTCGGTGAAAGTTATGCCAAGAGTCAAATAAGTGCATTTGGCCCTCTGCCAAAATCTGGAACTGTCTTTATTTCTCTTGCTGATAAAGATAAAGCTAGTGGCATAGCTCCATCACGAGCCTTTGCACAACTCGGGTTCACACTAATTGCAACTGGTGGTACAGCTGATTATCTAGCGAACCATGACATATTGGCGCGAAAGGTGCGCAAGAATTCAGAAGGATCTGGACCGATGGGGGAGAAAACAATCGTCGAACTTCTCAACAGCGGTGGAGTTGATTTGGTTATTAACACTCCTGTTGGACGCGGAACACGCGCGGACGGATGGGCGATTCGAACCGCTGCTGTACAAAGGTCTATTCCTTGCATAACGACGACCGCAGGTTTTAGTGCGGCAGTAGAAGGCATAAAAGCGCTGCAACGTGGCGACCTTGAAGTGCTGCCAATTCAGGAATGGCTAAAAAAGTAATGTCACAAATTAATCGAGGCGCTGCTCATCTAAACGCAACAGTTTTGGCGAATAAAAGAGTTGGCCAGTATCACCAGATTGTTTTAGGTATCGGTGATCTCGTTAAAAGTTGTCGTCCCGGTAATTTCGTTGCTATCAAAGTTGGTGGCGAAAGCTCGCGGATGATTCTGCGCCGTGCTTTTGCAATCTCCCGAGTCGCAGAAAGTGCAAGCTTTGGTGGAACTATGGAGCTAATCGTGGCGCCTCACGGCTCTGGCTCAAAGTGGTTATGTTCACAGAGCGAAGGCTCTGAAATAGATATCGTCGCACCGCTTGGAACCGCATTCGGAATTCCAACATCTCCGGTAAATGCACTTCTAGTTGGTGGAGGTTATGGTTCGGCTCCTCTGTTCGGCTTGGCCGAAGTCTTAAAAGCGCGAGGCTGCAAAGTAGATATGTTGCTCGGCGCTTCTACGGGAGCGAAAATTTATGCACCGATGGAGGGGAAGCGTGCAGTAAATTCTCTAAAGATATTTACCGAAGACGGATCTATGGGAGAACTTGGTCGAGTTACCGAGCCCATTAAAGTTTTGATTGATCAAAAATCGGTAGATGTGATTTATTCGTGTGGTCCCATGGGAATGTTACGAGCCATCTCCGAACTCACCGACGATACCGATGTGGTCCATCAATGCGCGGTAGAAGAAGCAATGGCGTGCGGTATCGGAATCTGCATGACTTGTGTTTTACCTGTAAAGGATGACTCCGGTGCAATATCGATGTTGCGATCTTGTATAGATGGTCCTGTAATGGATGGGTCACAAGTTCAATGGCATCTCGTAGGCCAAGTTCCAGAGGCCAATTTATGAGCAACTTCGATTTTTCAACAACGCTAGGAAATGCTTTCTTCAACACCCCAGTTTTTACAGCCAGTGGTTGCGCCAGCTCAGGTAAAGAGTTGGCACAGTTTTTTCCACTTAAAGATATTGGGGCAGTAGTAACTAAATCAGTTATGAATAAGCCTAGGTACGGGCGACCAACTCCGCGCATGGCCGAAACCCCATCTGGCATGTTGAATTCAATTGGTTTACAAGGTCCGGGAATTGAAGCATTCCTCGCAAAAGATATCCCTTGGTTAGTTGAACAAAATTCGCGTGTAATCATTTCCATAGCAGGAGAAACTGTTGAAGAGTACGCAACGCTCGCTCGAAAAGTTAGATCAGTTCCCGGGATAAGTGCTATTGAAGTAAATATCTCTTGTCCAAATGTAGAAAATCGAGGACTTGTTTTTGCGTGTGATCCGGATTCGTCTCGACGCGTTATTGATGGCGTTCGCAAGACTATTGGTGGAGAAATCCCCATAATTGCCAAGCTTTCTCCTGATGTTACAAACCTGCCGTCGATCGCCCAAGGAGTAGTTGAATCAGGTGCTGATGCTCTCGCTTTAATCAATACTGTTCTTGGCATGGTGATTAATTTGGAGACAATGCGACCACATCTTGGCGGAAAGACCGGTGGATTATCGGGACCTGCGATCAAGCCAGTTGCCGTTCGTGCGATCTATCAAGTTCACGCGGCAATGCCAGATGTGCCTATTCTAGGAATGGGTGGCGTTTCATCCGGACGCGATGCCCTTGAATTAATTCTGGCAGGAGCATCAGGAGTAAGTGTTGGCACTGCTAGTTTTGGCAATCCACACGCAGTGATAGAAATTCAACGTGAACTTCGTGAGCTGTTAATTGCTAAAGGCTTTCCTACATTAAAGTCGGCCATTGGTTATGCGCACAGAGAGGCAAGTGAGTGAAAGCCCCAATCATTTTGGCTGTAGACACCTCAGATCTTGATACAGCGATATCTTGGATAGAAGCCACCAAGGAAAGCGTGAGTGTTTATAAACTTGGTCTTGAGTTTTATTTGAATTTCGGTGCAGCCGGCGTGGCCAATGTTATGTCACGTACGGGTGCAGATATTTTTCTGGATCTGAAACTGCATGACATCCCACATACCGTCTCTGGTGCAGCAAGAGCAATTGCTCAATTACAACCGAAATTCTTGACTGTTCACGCAAGTGGCGGCTCTGCCATGGTCAAAGCAGCAGCGGATGCCGTACCAAATATTTCAATAACCGCGGTAACAATCCTTACCTCAATCTCAGAGAGCGATTTATTCGAGATTGGTTATGCAAATCCAGCGTTAGAAAGTGCTGTGGCCCTATCAAAACTTGCGGTTAATGCGGGGGCAAAAGCAATTGTTTGTTCGCCACTTGAAACGGCAGCGATTAGAAGTGCGCTAGGCGAAGGACCAATAATTATTACGCCGGGAGTAAGACCTCTCTCGGAAGCGGGTGGAGATGATCAAGTTCGTACTATGACTCCGGCAGATGCTATTTCTGCGGGCGCAAATTACGTTGTCATTGGTCGCCCGATCACCAAAGCTTGGGCAGACGGGGCCAAAGCGATGAACACGAAGGCGCGTGCGATCGCCGATGAGATTCTTTCGGCAATTGCGTAGAGTCAGCCTGTGCCTATACCGCCGAAGTTAACTGATGCACAGCGAAAGAGTGCATTGGCTAAATCAACTGCTGCCAGACAAGTGCGAGCATCTACAAAGGCGCGAGTTAAAGCGGGGGAGTTAACTCTTTCTGCTGTATTTGAACTTGCACAGAGTGATGAAGCAATAGCTAAGATGCGAGTTGTTGAACTATTAGAATCTTTTTCAGGCGTTGGTAAAGTTAGAGCCATTGCAACGCTAGATCGCTTATCAATTTCGCAGACCCGCCGTATTCAAGGGTTGGGTAGCGCCCAATGCGCCAAACTTCTCCTTGAATTTCCTGATCGCGTTGCGGCTACCAAACGTGGAAAACTTATAGTTCTCTCTGGTCCAGGTGGCGTAGGAAAGAGCACGGTGGCGAAATCTCTGCGACAGACACAGACATTCTGGGTAAGTATTTCCGCAACAACACGAGCGGCCCGACATAATGAGGTCGATGGAGTTGATTACTACTTCTATTCCGATGCTGAATTCGATAGCGCGATTAAGTCTTCTCTTTTCTTAGAGTGGGCCGAATTTGCAGGATCAAGATACGGAACTCCACGTAAACCTGTTGAAGATGCTTTGCGGGACGGAAAGAATGTATTGCTAGAAATCGAAATCGCTGGTGCACGTCAAGTCAAAGATCGAGCGCCGGAGGCTGTACTTGTCTTTCTCCAACCACCATCATGGGAAGAACTGGTATCGCGCCTTGAAGGTCGCGGTACGGATTCTCCTGAACGCCGAGCCGCTAGATTGGCGCTGGCTCAAGATGAACTTGCACAATCGAGCTTTTTTGACTTAAACGTCGTAAATGAGCGCGTAGAAGAGGTCGTAGAACGCCTGATAGGATTGGCCACACACCAGTAGACATTTAGCTTTATTTCGCACGTAACCAGGAGGACCAAATGGACGGAATCACTAATCCACCAATCGATGAGCTTCTCGATAAGAGCGGATCTAAGTACAGCTTGGTTCTCTATGCTGCAAAGCGTGCCCGTCAGATCAATGCATATTACTCACAACTAGGTGAAGGTCTTCTCGAGTACGTAGGTCCGCTAGTTGAGACCCACGTTCACGAAAAGCCACTTTCAATTGCACTTCGTGAAATTAACGAAGGTTTACTTACAATCGAAAATCTCGAACCAACGGCTTAAGTAACAACTTACTTTAAGAAAATGGCTGGAGTTCGGGAAGTAATTCTCGGGGTAGGTGGCGGAATTGCCGCGTACAAATCATGCGATTTACTCAGACGCCTCCAAGAACGTGGATACGCGGTCACAGTTGTCCCAACTCCGTCTAGTTTAAATTTTGTTGGTTCAGCGACATGGGAAGCGCTGTCTGGACGTCCGGTTACAACGCAAGTTTGGGAACGTGTGGATGAAGTCCGCCATATCTCATTGGCCGCCTCTGCAGATGCCCTAATCATTGCTCCTGCTACGGCAGATTTAATTGCACGTGTCGCCGCTGGCCGAGCCGATGATCTCTTAACTAATTTAGTTTTGGCAGTTGATGTCCCGATTTTAGTCGTTCCGGCGATGCATCCTCAGATGTGGTTGGATCCCGCAACCGTTGCTAACGTTCAAACTTTAAGAAGTCGAGGGTTCGTTGTGATGGATCCCGAGGTCGGAAGGCTAACTGGCGAAGACATTGGCCCAGGTCGATTTCCTGAAACTCTTTCAATAATTGAGAAATTTGAGAAATCCCTTTCTATCGAAAAAGATTTCCTGGGTATAAATGTTTTGGTAACAGCAGGTGGTACGCGAGAAGATATCGATCCAGTCAGATACATCGGAAATCGTTCGAGTGGCAGGCAAGGAGCTGCGGTTGCTCGAGCGGCTCGAGATCGTGGAGCCACTGTAAAGTTGATTATGGCGAATTCTCAGTTATCGCATGAAGAAACGGCGACGCTCAATGGCATCGAAATAATTCCAGTTGAAACAGCAACACAAATGCATGCCGCGTTGGAGAAAGAGTTTCCAACGACGCGTTTATTGATCATGAGCGCCGCGGTTGCAGATGCCAAACCATCGCAAGTTTCCGATGCCAAGATTAAAAAAGGTGAATTAAAAGAGATTCAATTGACAGAAAATCCCGATCTCCTTAAGTCAATCGCCAAGATGCGCGATAAGCAAGTAATCATTGCTTTTGCCGCCGAAACTAATGGTGATCTCGGTGCCGCGCGCGAGAAAATGCAAGCCAAGGGGGCTAATATTCTGTATCTGAACGATGTCTCTGGTGGTGCGATCTTTGGGTCGGATCAAACAGAGGGCGTTATTCTCACGGGCAATGGCGCTCACATACCTGTTACCAATACCAGCAAAGACACGCTTGCCGAGCTACTACTTGATCAAGCACTTATCCAGTTAGGTTAATCCAATGTCAAAACGTCTATTTACTTCCGAATCTGTTACAGAAGGTCATCCAGACAAGATTGCAGATCAAATTTCTGATGCAATCCTAGATTCTCTTCTCTCCCAGGATTCATCAAGTCGCGTCGCTGTCGAAACGCTAATAACAACTGGCCAAGTACACGTTGCCGGAGAAGTTACGACTAATGGGTACGCCGATGTAATGGGAATCGTGCGCGACACCGTAATTGGTATTGGTTATGACTCATCCGATAAAGGATTCGATGGCAATAGTTGCGGAGTTTCAATCTCAATCGGCCAGCAATCACAAGATATTGCGCAAGGTGTGGATGATGCTTATGAAAACCGTGTCTCTTCATCAGCAGATCCGCTTGATTTGCAAGGTGCCGGCGATCAGGGCTTGATGTTTGGTTATGCGTGTGATGACACCAAAGAGTTAATGCCGCTTCCAATTTGGTTGGCGCACGAATTAGCGCAACAACTTTCCGCGGTTCGTAAATCAGGCGCGCTCCCTTATCTTCGCCCAGATGGTAAGACTCAAGTAACTATCGAGTATGACGGGGACCGCGCAATTGCTCTTGATACGGTCGTTATTTCAAGTCAGCATGCCGAAGATGTAGATGTCGCAAAGAAGTTAACACCTGAAATAATTGAACATGTAATTGAACCTATTCTGGCCAAGATTGATCTTCCTCGCAAAGATATGCGCACTCTAATTAATCCGACCGGACGATTTGTAATTGGTGGTCCGATGGGTGATGCCGGCCTTACTGGTCGCAAGATTATTGTTGATAGTTATGGTGGAATGGCACGTCACGGTGGTGGCGCATTTTCTGGAAAAGATCCTTCGAAAGTAGATCGTTCTGCAGCGTACGCGATGCGTTGGGTTGCTAAGAACGTGGTTGCGGCTGGGCTAGCGCGCAGATGTGAAGTTCAGGTTGCCTATGCAATCGGAAAAGCTCAGCCGGTAGGTGTTTTTGTGGAAACTTTCGGAACGGAAACTGTTTCGGTGCAGAAGATTCAGGATGCAGTTACAAGCGTATTTGATCTACGTCCAGCAGCAATTATTCGTGATTTAAATCTACTGCGTCCAATCTATTCTCAAACCGCTGCGTATGGACACTTCGGGCGTGAACTTCCTAATTTCACTTGGGAATCGACCTCTCGCGTTGAAGCACTTCGCGCAGCCGTTAACTAATTAGGGGAGTGCGCCGTGTCGACTGCGCGGCCACTTCGTCTTAAGACCGAGGAAGTATCGAGACAAGACAAAGCTATCGCCAAAGTTTTACCAGTCGCGCGGCTTTGGGTCGATAATTCGCTTTCACACCTAGACGGAACTTATGACTATTTAGTTCCTGAACGTTTGGACTCGCAAGTTCAATCTGGCGTACGAGTAGGTGTGAATTTCGCTGGACGTGAAGTGGAAGCGCTCGTTCTAGAACGCCTTGATTCGAAATCGCACGCTGGACTCAAAATAATTTCTTCAGTTCTATCGCCCATAGTCGTAGCTCCCTTGCAGTTGATTTCATTAATTAGCGAAGCTTCCAAACGTTGGTTGGCCCATCCTTATGATTTGATCAGAAGTGCGATACCGCCACGGGTGGCAAGCGTGGATAAGAGCTTTGTTTCAAGAGCTAAGGGAAATGAAGCGGCATCAACGAAAGCAAATCAGATTTCATTTATCCACATTCAGCCGCATGAAAACGCGATTGCAAAGACCGTCGAATTCGCCCTAAGTAAATTGAAGTTAGGTTCGGTCTTGCTAGTCGTGCCTGAAGATCGTGAACTTCAACGTCTGATCGAAATCTGTGGCGACAAGGCGCTCATTTTATCTGGTTCGCAATCGCGAACAGACCGTTATCGCAATTATCTGGCGGCGCTTGGTGGTAATAACAATCTTATTATTGGTACAAGAAGTTCGATTTTCACCTGTGCGCCCGACCTTAAAACCATAATTGTTTTTCGTGAGATTTCGGAGTCTTTCTATGAACCAAGAACGCCGGGATGGAATGTTCGCGACGTATCTCTTATGCGATCTACAACTGAGGGTTTGAACTTATATTTTGCCGGATATTCACCATCGAGTGAAATAGCGGAGAAGATAGCGGATTCCAAAATACGATTCATTACCAAAAGAAGTAAATTAAAGGTGAGCAATTTTCCATCAGCGAATGGGGAACTTCTGCCTGGGCGCATCTTCGCGTCAATTCGATCAGCTTTGAAAACGGGTCCGGTTCTCTTTCTTGTTCCTCGCAAAGGCTATGCCAGTTCGATTCTTTGCAAGAAATGCCGCAACATTGCGCTCTGTGACTGTGGTGGAAAGTTATCGAAAAGCGGAGCGAATACTCCGGCTCATTGCGTTCATTGTGGAGCGAAATCTTCCATATCTAAATGTAAGTGGTGTGCAAGTGATGCCACAATTCTCATTGGTCGTGGCGCAGAGCGTCATGCAGAAGAAATCGGTCGCGCTTTTCCGGGTTATCCAGTTTTCTATTCGAATGCGCAGAAACCAATTGAAGAGTTAGAAACAAATCCCGCTCTGGTCATAGCTACTTCAGGAATGGTGCCGCGAACGAAAGATGGTTACGCAGCGGTTGTTTTATTGGAAGGGGATTCATTCTTTTCCTATGCTGACTTGAGAGCACAGGAGAGAGCGCGCGAGTCTTTCTTTGAAGCAGCTTCGCATGTTCGCCAAGACGGTGAAATCGTTACAGTTATAGATTCTTCTCATCCAATCACCTCAGCGCTAACTCGCTGGAATCCCTCAATTATGGCAACTAGAGAATTGGCGGATAGGAAAGAGGTAGGTCTACCACCATATAAGCGGGCGGTGATAATTGATACTGAAAACAAGGAAGCAACTGGAATTATCGCCGGCATTCGTAAAGCGGTATTCGATAAACGACTTCCAAGTTCAGTTGTTGTGCTTGGCCCTTCACAGGTAGCCGGAGATATTGCAAGGATTCTTTTGACTTGTGATTTATCTCAGAGTGATGAATTTCTTAATTTTCTTCATGAGTTTATCCGTCATCGTGCGATTACCAAGAAAAGTAAGGTATTTCTGCGAGTAGATCCGTACTCTCTTTCATCTTAGAGACACTACTAGGCTAGAATTGGAACATGTCTATTCAACCGATTCGCCTTTTTGGTGATCCTGTACTGGTTACGCCGGCCGCACCAGTAGTTGATTTTGACAAAGAGTTGCGCACATTAGTTGCAGATCTTACGGACACCATGCTTGAGGCGCCTGGGGCTGGCCTTGCTGCGCCGCAAATTGGAGTTGGATTGCGCGTCTTTGTTTGGGATGTTGATGAAGCGCTAGGACATTTAATCAATCCAACGCTTGACCTAAGTGCTGAGTTGCAGGATGGCGAAGAGGGTTGCCTTTCATTCCCGGCGCTAAGTTATGAAACTCCACGCGCCTTTCGTGCAGTTGCCAAGGGATTTAATATGTATGGCGAACCAATCACGGTTGAAGGTACTGAGCTTCTTGCGCGATGCTTACAGCACGAGACAGATCATCTTGATGGAATCGTATTTATAGATCGTCTGTCCGCAGATGATCGCAAGTTGGCGATGAAAGAGATACGCGAGTCCGAATGGTTTTCGAGCGCGCAATCTATCGGGCTAAATCCGACTATTAAGGTTTCACCTCACAATATTTTCGGTAAAGGCGTTTAGTGCGTATTTGCATAGCGGCAACGCCAAGTGTCGCCCTGCCGACTTTGGATGCACTTCTTAAAAGTCGTCATCAAATAGTTTCGATAATAACTAGACCTGATGCCCCAGCAGGTAGAGGTCGTGAGTTCAAAACAAGTCCAGTTTCCGATTGGGCGGTCGCTAACGGAGTTACTCTTCACAAGCCAATAACGACAGATCAAATTGGTTTAATCGTCGCGCAGTGCGATCTAGTGGTAACAATAGGTTTTGGAATTATTCTTCCCGAGGAACTTCTTCAGATTCCTAAATTTGGTTTTATAAATCTTCATTTTTCTCTATTACCTCGTTGGCGAGGTGCTGCTCCAGTACAAAGAGCTCTGGAGGCGGGGGATACCAGTACGGGGGTAACAGTCTTTCAACTTGATGCCGGAATGGATACTGGTCCGATCTACTCATCATTACCTTTCCAGATTAGTTCAGATATGAATACTCCAGAAGTACTAGAGAAATTATCCATTCTCGGTGTTCCGGCGGTATTAGAA
>CAEZUB010000007.1_pt1 | contig 17917 bp, 13 predicted proteins | sample 7264391 | NCBI WGS metagenome assembly CAEZUB01 (sample SAMEA6813819, study PRJEB35770) | uncultured Actinomycetes bacterium | biome: Freshwater; feature: Freshwater reservoir; material: water | place: Czech Republic | collected 2016-04-20 | depth 0.5m m
CTCATCTCTTGCGGGCACACAACAACTTGGCAATCTAAAGATGATTTATGACGACAATCGAATCTCAATCGAGGGCGATACTCATGTTGCCTTCACTGAGGATGTGTCGGCTCGTTATCGCGCTTACGGCTGGAATGTTATTGAAGTTCCATCTGCTTCTGATGGAAATGTAGATCTGATCGCACTTGATGCAGCGATGATTTCTGCAAAATCTGAAACGATTAAGCCGACTTTGATTCGTATGAATTCCGTTATCGCCTGGCCTGCCCCTAAAGCGCGCAACACCGCCGAATCTCATGGCTCAGCTCTAGGCGCCGAAGAAATTGCCGAAACAAAGAAGTTACTTGGCTTGGATCCAAATGAACACTTTGCAATGCCACCTGAAATTTTGGAGCATGTTAGAGCGGTCAAAGATCGTGGTGCAACAGCGCATAGAAATTGGAATGAAAAATTCGAGGCTTGGAAGAAAAGCAACCCCAACCGCGCAGAACTCTTGGAACGTCTAGTTAAGGCAGATTTACCAACAGGGTGGGATTCCGAACTTCCTATTTATCCAGCCGGAAAAGATGTAGCTACTCGTAAAGCATCCGGAGAAACAATTGTTGCGCTTGCAAAAGTGCTTCCAGAATTCTGGGGTGGGTCGGCGGATTTGGCGGGCAGCAATAACACCACCATAAGTTCAGCAGGTTCATTCCTACCAGCATCTAGTGAAATGTCCGGGGCCAATCCTTACGGGCGCATGATTCACTTTGGTATTCGCGAACATGCCATGGGTTCAATCATCAACGGAATCGCACTTCACGGATTATCTAGATCCTTCGGTGGAACCTTCGCTGTATTTAGTGATTACATGCGCCCATCTGTTCGCCTGGCAGCGATTATGGACCTACCAAGCATATTTATTTGGAGCCACGACTCAATTGGTTTGGGTGAAGATGGACCAACGCATCAACCGGTAGAACACATTGCTTCGCTTCGTGCTATTCCTAATTTCGCTGTTGTTCGTCCAGCCGATGCCAATGAAGTGCGAGAAGTTTGGAAATCTATATTGCGACGCAGGAAGCCTGTGGGCTTATTGCTTTCTCGCCAGAATCTGCCAGTTGTAGATAGATCTACGCACGCCTCTGCTGATTTAGTAGACAAGGGTGCTTATATTCTCAAAGATGCTCAAGGTCCCGCCGATGTCATTTTGATTGCAACCGGTTCTGAAGTATCTATCGCGTTATCTGTTCAAGAACTGCTAGCAAATAAATCAATTTCAGCCCGAGTCGTTAGCGCGCCATGTTTGGAATGGTTTAACGAACAAACCCCTGATTACCGTGAGAGCGTGCTTCCCAAGAGCGCTCGGATAAAGGTAAGCATCGAAGCCGGAATCGCTCAGGGATGGCGCGAATACATTGGGGATTCCGGAATTGCCATCTCGTTGGAACACTTCGGGGCTTCAGCATCAGCGCCAAAACTCTTTCAAGAGTTTGGCTTTGGTGCAGATGTAATCGCAGCCAAAATTGAGGCGGCTCTTCGTTAATGATAAAAATCAGTGGTGCATCTCTTCTTCATATCGACCGAAGTGATGTCAGATATTCTCTTTTAGAAAAAACTAATCCGCGAATTGCTGCCAAAGATTCGACAACTTGGGGGCCTGCAGCGGCCGCAGAAGCCGCCGTACGTTTGAACTGGGTTGACTTAGATGAATCATCACGCGCCTTGCTACCAATTCTGGATGCAATAGCCGCTAAATTCCGAGATAGAACTGATTTAGTTCTCTGCGGAATGGGTGGATCCTCGTTAGCCCCCGAAGTAATTGCAAAAACTTTTAACAAGAGCGTTTTTATCTTGGATTCAACGGATCCGCAATATTTGGCTCACGCCATAAAGGGCTCCCCCGAAAATCTTCTAGTTCTCGTGGCATCAAAATCTGGTTCCACAATCGAAACCGCATCACAGCGCGCTTTCTTTGAGAGCTATATTTCATCGGCAGGTCTAAATCCAGTTGAACATATGTTATTTGTTACAGATCCTGGATCACCTCTCGATCTTGCGACGCGATCAGCTGGTTATACAGTTATCAATGCGGATCCAAATGTGGGTGGTCGCTTTAGCGCACTAACCGCTTTCGGTTTAACACCTGCAACGCTAATGGGCGTGGATGCATCTGTTCTGCTGGATCAAGCATCAGATGCTCGTTCACAAATAACAACAGAACCCCAGTTCATCCTAGATGTCGCATATCTCCTCTTGACGCAAACAGAACAGTTCTTGGGTTTTACAGATGCTGGTTCTAAGTACCCTGGTTTATCCGATTGGATCGAACAATTAATTGCTGAATCAACCGGCAAGCAAGAGGTTGGACGTTTGCCTATTGCTACAGAAGGATTTAAAGAAGCGCAAAGTGGTGGTGCATTCTCGGTTTCATTCGCACCGGGCGCGCAGTTGGTAATCGAGGCTGAACTTGGTGAGCATTTTCTATTCTGGGAATGGGTTACTGCGTTAATGGGCGCCGTACTTGAAATTGACCCGTTTAATCAGCCAAATGTTACCGAGGCGAAAGAGGCAACCTCAGCAATCCTTAAAGAGTGGTCAAACAAACTGCCGGCGTTAGTTGCACCATCTGTTGATGACAGTATTGAAATTTTCGGCGATGGGAACACACTTGTCGCAGCTTTAAAGAACTTGATAGCGACTACTGACGCCAATGGTTACATAGCGATAATGGCTTATCTGGATAGAAAAGATGATGTTGCGATTTCCAATCTAAGATCAATCTTGTCGGAGAAATCTGGGCGTCCGGTTAGTTTTGGTTGGGGACCACGTTTCTTGCATTCCACTGGACAATTCCACAAGGGCGGTCAGCAGAATGGTTCTTTCTTGCAGATAACCGGAGAGTGCACAATAAACTTTGAAGTACCTGGTCGCGACTTTGACTTTAAGACTCTGTTAATGGCGCAGGCTCTTGGTGATGCACGAGCTTTAGCGACAAGAAAATACCCACTACTGCGATTACATCTTGCTAATCGAAGAGCGGGTATTGACCAACTGCTTATGGCAGCTAAAGCGCTTTAATTACTCGTCGTCTCCTCGAAGTTTACGTAGCGCATCTTCAAGAATCTTTGCACCTTCAGTATCAGTGCGACGTTCTTTAACGTAGGCAAGATGAGTCTTGTAAGGAATATTGACAACAGCCTTAGGTGGATTATTGCGATCACGTCCCGCTGGTAATCCGCACTTTGGGCAATCCCATTCCGCTGGAATCACGACAGTCTCTTCTACTGCAAAAGATGGTCGAACTTCATGTCCGTTTCCACACCAGTAGGAAACTGTTGCGCGTTCAATTTGATCTCCGCGTTCAGCCTCGCCCATTGGGCCAGCGCCGACACGACTTCCGCGAATTGCACTTGCCATGGATTAACCCTTCAATACAAGACTAAGTGCGACAACGCCGCCGAACCAGACACCACCAACAACAATTGTGATGCGATCTAGATTGCGTTCAACAACCGATGAGCCACCGTAATTTGATGAGATGCCGCCGCCGAAGAGATCAGATAAGCCTGAACCTTTCCCTTTGTGAAGAAGAACGAGCAGAATCATCAAAACGCTGGTGATTACTAACATGATCGAAAGTGCTAAAGCCACGATGTAAAACTCCTCAGATTGTGGATGGAGATAGAGCGTAAGGATACTAGATCGAGCCTAGCGCCTAGCCATTTTCTGCTGCGTGGAACTTAGCGATCTTGGCCAATTCCTCAGGATCTAGGCTCGCTCCCCCAATAAGGGCGCCATCGACGTCTGCCTGTTTCATGATCTCCACCACGTTTGAAGATTTCACAGAACCGCCATACAAAATGCGCATTCCAGCTGCAATTTCAGCAGATCCGATTGTTTCGATTTCTTCGCGAATAGCGGCGCAAACTTCTTGTGCATCTTCTGGGGTCGCGGTCTTTCCAGTTCCAATCGCCCACACTGGTTCGTATGCAATGACAATCTTTTTAAGTTCAGGCTTAGTAAAACCTTCTAGCCCAGCGCGCACTTGGCGAATTACGTGTGAAACATGTGCACCAGATTCGCGAATCGCAAGTTCTTCACCGACACAAAAAATTGGAGTTAGCTCATTCGCCAGCGCCGCTTTGATCTTTCGGTTAACCAATGCGTCGTCTTCCTTGTGGATGGCGCGTCGTTCAGAGTGGCCGATAACAACAAAGGTGCAGCCAAGCTTTGCCAACATTTGGCCAGAAATATCTCCCGTGAATGCACCGCTTGTTTCAGGAGAAAGATCCTGTGCGCCATATTGCAGACGCAAACGATCGCCATCGACCAAAGTTTGGATAGATCGGATGTCGGTAAATGGAGGAATGATCGCAACGTCGACTGCATCAAAGTCTTTATCATCTAATGAATAGATCAATTTCTGCGCAACGGCGATCGCTTCAAGGTGATTGAGGTTCATCTTCCAGTTGCCTGCCATTAGCGGTTTACGCATGCGTTGCTCCTTATATTTTTTTGGAATTTAACTTTAGAGATCGAGGGCGGTCAAGCCCGGTAATTCTTTACCTTCCAAGTATTCAAGTGAAGCGCCACCACCTGTTGAGATATAACCGAATTGGTCATCTTTAAAACCTAGCGCACGAACGGCGGCCGCAGAATCGCCACCACCGACGACGGAAATGCCAGAGACTTCTGTAAGTGCCTGCGCAACGATCTTGGTGCCATTTGCAAAGGAAGGAAATTCAAAAACGCCCATAGGCCCGTTCCAGAATACTGTCTTGCAACTCCTAATCGCTTTCGCAAATGCGGCTGCTGAATCGGGACCAATATCCAATCCCATTTGATCAGCAGGGATCGCGTCAGCCGAAACTAGGGTTGCGGGAGCATCAGATGCAAATTTTGGTGCAACGACAATATCTGTCGGCAGAACTAACTTCACACCCATTTCAGAGGCTTGTTCAATTAGGCCTTTAACAGTTTCAATTAAATCGGTTTCGACGAGTGAAGTGCCAATCTCTTTTCCTTGTGCGGCTAGAAAGGTAAAGACCATTCCCCCGCCGATCGCCATCACATCGACCTTGCCCAAAAGATTTGAGATGACTCCAATCTTGTCGGAAACTTTTGCGCCACCAAGAACAACACCATATGGGCGTTCAGGGTTTTGAGTCAGCTTCTTTAAAACTTCAACTTCTGCGGCAACCAGATTTCCGGCAACATGTGGCAAAAGTTTTGGAAGATCAAATACTGAAGCATGCTTGCGATGAACCGCACCAAAACCATCTCCGACGTATAGGTCAGCTAATTTTGCTAACTCGGCAGCTAAACCGGCGCGTTCTGATTCCTCTTTCGAAGTTTCGGCGGCCGAGAAGCGAATATTTTCGAGCAAGAGCACTTGCCCTGATTGCATGGCTTCGGCCTTAGCCTGAACATCAGCACCTGTTACTGCACCTGCAAAAATTACTTGAGTTCCAAGAAGTTCGGATAGTCGAACACCAACTGGTGCCAACGACAGTTCTGGTTTTGCCTCACCTTTTGGCCGGCCTAAATGCGCAGCAATTACGATGCTCGCTCCATTTGCAAGAAGAGTTTTGATAGTCGGCAGCGAGGCGCGGATGCGTCCATCGTCTGTGATTTTTCCTTCTTTCAAAGGAACATTTAAATCACAACGAAGAAATACTCGCTTGCCGGCTACATCAAAATTTTGCAGCTTGCTTGTTGCCGAATTAACCATTTAAATTAGAGAGACTTTCCGACAAGGCCGACCAAGTCGACTAGGCGGTTTGAGTAACCCCATTCATTGTCATACCAACCAACAACCTTTACTTGATTTCCGATGACCTTAGTTAGACCAGAATCGAAGATGCAAGATGATGGATCGGTGACGATATCTGAAGAAACAATTGGATCTTCAGTGTAAGAAAGGTATCCCTTAAGAGCGCCATTTGCGGCTGCCTTCATAGCTGCATTGATTTCGGCAGCCGTTGCTTCCTTCGCAAGTTCAACAGTTAGATCTGTTGCAGAACCAGTTGGGACAGGAACACGCATTGCATAACCATCAAGCTTGCCCTTTAGCTCAGGCATGACCAAAGAGATCGCCTTTGCAGCACCTGTAGAAGTAGGGATCATATTTGTTGCTGCAGCGCGTGAGCGGCGCAGATCCTTGTGTGGGAAATCAAGAATTACCTGATCATTTGTGTAAGCGTGGATCGTGGTCATCAAGCCCTTAACGATTCCCCAGTTATCCTGCAAAACCTTTGCCATTGGTGCAAGGCAGTTGGTTGTACATGATGCGTTAGAAATAACGTGGTGGCTAGCAGGATCGTACTTCTCGTCGTTAACGCCCATAACAATCGTGATGTCTTCATCAGTTGCTGGAGCAGAAATGATTACCTTCTTGGCGCCAGCTGTGATGTGCTTCTTTGCATCAGCAGCCTTTGTGAAGTGGCCGGTTGATTCAATGACGATATCTGCTTTAACTGATGCCCAAGGCAAGTTTGCAGGATCGCGATCTGCGAATACTTTTATTGTCTTGCCACCGACAGTAAGTGTGTCTTCTGTGAATGAAACCTCTAGGCCTAGGCGACCAAGGATTGAGTCATACTTTAGAAGATGCGCCAAAGTGGCGTTATCGGTGAGATCGTTGATACCTACGATATTGATATTTGGGTTGGTAAGTGAAGCGCGGAAGAAGTTACGACCGATACGTCCAAAACCATTAATTCCAACATTAACCACGTGAAAACCTCGCTTAAGAATTGTAAGGACCCTGCGCTTTGGTAATTGGCTAGAGCCACTTTCGCGCTTTATGGGTATGGGGCTTTAAAAATGCCACATCATTGGGGTCGTGGCTAACCTTACCAGCCGCAACTGGTTACTTCTGCGTAAATCTAAGCGACAAGGTCAGTTCAGTAGATCAGGCGAGAGGCCCGCTTCGGTATCTGGGATTCCAAGTTCGCCTGCGCGCTTATCGGCCATCGCTAGCAATCTGCGGATTCGACCTGCAATCGCATCTTTTGTCATTGGTGGTGAAGCAAGAGAGCCAAGTTCTTCAAGGCTGGCTTGGCCGTGGCTAATACGAAGTTCACCTGCCTCTTTTAAATGATCCGGAATTTGAGGTCCCAGAATTTCCATTGCACGTTGCACGCGAGCTGCGGCGGCAACTGCTGCTCGGGCTGATCTACGTAAATTTGCATCATCGAAATTTGCTAAACGGTTTGCAGTTGCGCGAACTTCACGTCGCATTCGTCTTTCTTCCCAAGCCAATACGCTTTCGTGCGCACCTAGCCTTGTTAACAAGACGCCAATGGCATCGCCATCACGAATAACAACACGATCAACTCCTCGAACTTCGCGCGCCTTAGCCGTGATACCTAAACGTCGCGCTGCACCGACTAGCGCAAGCGCTGCTTCTGGTCCGGGGCAAGTGATTTCAAGTGAAGAAGAACGACCTGGTTCTGTTAGAGATCCGTGTGCAACGAATGCGCCTCGCCAAGCAGCTTCGGCATCACAAATATTTGCAGCAACTACTTGCGGTGGCAAACCACGAACTGGTCGACCATTACTATCGATTAAACCTGTTTGGCGCGCCAGCGAGTCTCCTGCCTCAATAACGCGAACGACATAACGACTTCCTTTGCGCAATCCACTGGATGAGAGAACAGCTAAATCGCTGTCGTGGCCGTAGATATCTGCAATATCTTTCTTTAGACGGCGCGCACTTTGGGAAGTATCTAATTCGACTTCGATGACAACTTTTCCGGCTGCAATGTGAAGTCCACCTGCAAAGCGAAGAAGTGATGAAACTTCGGCCTTACGGCAACAAGGCTTAGTTACCGAGAGACGACTTAGTTCGTCTTTAACTGCTGCGGTCATTGCCATGGGGTTATCCAACCAGCAATTCACGCGCCATGTGTGCCAAAAGTGAGGTCAATTTTCGAGGATCATGATGAATTAGCGCACTCGCATCCCTTAAATCACCGACAACTAACTCTCCACCTGTACTTGAAAGATATTTTTCTATCTCTTCACCCTGCCCGACCAAACTTTCATCGGCAATTATGTAATCAAAGCGAAGGCCGGGTGCGTACTGGCGGAGAATCTCAATATGTTCGATGGGCGTATAGCCGGCGTATTCTCCAAGGTTAGAAGTCGAAGAATTGGAAATTGTTGAATCTAAATTCAAAATTAGAAACTTTTTAGCCTTACTGGCAATTAAAGCCTCACGTTGTTGTGGAACCAATAAATGTGGAAGAACACTTGAGAACCACGATCCTGGTCCCATCACAATCCAGTCAGCATCGGTAATCGCGGCGATGGATTCAATGCGTGCCGATGGATTTTCGGGGTGTAATCGAAGAGATTCCAATCGTCCCTTGGCAGTTGCAACTTGGACCTGTCCTTTAACAATAAATCGTCCCGTCGAATTAGTAAATGTTGCTTCTATATCGAGCGGCTCTTGAGACATTGGTAAGACACGGCCAATTACTTTTAACAATGAACCAACCCGATCTAGTCCAGAGACCGGATCATCACCTTTATTCCAAAGAGCAGCGAGCAACAAATTTCCAACTGCATGACCGTTTAAATCACCATCGCTCTGGAATCGATATTGCATAATTTGCGCCCAGCTACGGCCCCATACGTCATCCGAACAGAGAGCCGCCAGCGCCATTCTTAAATCACCAGGCGGATAAATTGAAAATTCTTCACGCAGACGTCCGCTGGAACCGCCGTTATCTGCAACAGTAACGATTGCAGTGATATCGGAAGTTATTCCGCGTAACGCCGATAGCGTCGCTGCGAGTCCATGTCCCCCGCCCAATGCAACTACTCTCGGATTGCGCCCACTCATTCACGACCTACATCTCGATGTGTTGCATGTGCGGAAACTTCTATTTCTGTTAAATCTTGTGAGAGCTGACGGGCAATCTCTTCGGCGATAGCGACACTTCGATGTTTTCCGCCCGTGCATCCAATCGCGATAGTTACATATTTCTTACCTTCGCGAAGATAGCCCGGCATCATTTGGCGAATAACCGCGACATAACTTGAGACGAACTCGGAAACGCCTTCGCTATTTAATACCTTCGACGACACTTCTGAAGTTAATCCAGTTAGAGGTCTAAGTTCGGTTATCCAGTGTGGATTTGGAATAAAGCGACAATCCAGAACTAAATCAGCGTCAACGGGTATGCCGTATTTGTAACCAAAGGAGAGAACATTGATTCGGATTGCATCTAACATACCGGCAGAAAATATCTCTCCAACACGTTTTTCTAGTTGATGGACGTTTAAGTTGGAAGTGTCGATTACTACATCTGCTTGAGAGCGAAGATCTTCCAGTTTGGCTCTTTCGCGTTCGATTCCATCAACAATACGATCTTTAGCCTGCAGAGGATGGGGCCGGCGAGTCGATTCGAATCTTTGAACTAAAGATTGATCAGTGGCATCGAGAAAAAGTAAGCGAAATGAAACGTCCTTAGACTTTAGAGTTTGTAATGAGTTGTTAAGTGCATCAAAGAATTTTCCACCGCGAACGTCGACAACAACGGCTAATGAGGCAATCTCAGAGCTGCTGGTCTGTACAGCAAGCTCTGGAAGTAGCGCCGGTGGCAGGTTGTCGACAACATACCAACCTAAATCCTCCAAAGCATGCGCCACAGTTGAACGACCAGCACCTGACATTCCTGTAACTATCAACAACTCTTTGGTGGCCATGTCTATATTCTGCCTGCCTTGTCAAGGATCTGCGAGTCGCTCAAAGAAACTCTCCGGTCTGCATGTCAACAGAATCCAGGCTCTGCTCACGTTGTAAATGTGTAAAAATGATTTCGGCAATCTTCTCTCCTATGCCTGGAGTCATAGCTAAATCAGCCAGCGTTGCTTTGCGCAGGGCTGCAACAGAACCAAATCTCTCTAACAGCGCTGCCCGGCGCGCCTGACCCATCTGAGGGATTTCATCAAGGACCGATTCCAACATAACTTTTGATCGACGTGATCTATGGAATGTTATTGCAAAGCGATGCGCTTCATCGCGAATTCGTTGAAGCAAATACATTCCCTCACTTGTACGAGGCAGGATCAGTGGATCTTTTTCGCGGGGTCGCCAAACTTCTTCCAAGCGCTTAGCCAAACCGCATAGGGCGATATCCGTAATTCCCAACTCATCCAGGGCTCGCTGCGCTGCCGCAACTTGTGGCGCTCCCCCGTCAACAACTATCAACTGGGGAGGATATGAGAACTTACTTAGTTTGCCACCAATTGCGGCAACATCACTTTCATCGACAGCGCGATCATTAAGTAAACGCTTCATTCTTCGGGTTATAACCTGATGCATTGCTCGAGTGTCGTCATTTGCATCCGTCGTATCAATTATGAATCTTCGATATTCACTTTTTTTCGCCATGCCATCCTCGAAGACGACCATTGAGGCCACAACTGACGTTCCGGAAATATTTGAGATATCAAAACATTCGATTCGAAGTGGGGTTCGCTTTAATTCGAGTTGCTCTTCTATCTCTAGCAGGGCTTTTCCGCTAACTGCGGCATCGGTTGCCCGCTTACTTAAGAATTGAATCAGTGCGTAATGTGCATTTCGATCGACCGTCTGAAGAAGTTCTACCTTTTCACCTCTTTGTGGAACTTTTATGGATACTCGAGCGCCTCTGAGTTCAGTTAGCCACGCTTCTAGCGCCAACTGGTCAGCCGGCTCACGATTTAAAAAGATTTCATTTGGGATTTCTGCAGGAGTTGCGCCGTTATAGATTGAAAAGAACAGTGAAGCAACTTGATCATCACCCTCTAAAGCGCGTTCTTGATCAACAATCCAAGAACGCGAACCTTTAATGGATCCGCGGCGAACCATAAAGATAGAACCTGCAGCATGCAAGCCTTCTTCGTGAATGGAAATAAAATCTCCATCTAAATCATCTGACAGATTTCCTTGCGTAGATCTTTGCGCTTTTTCAAAGGATTCGATTTGATCTCGAATTCGAGCCGCTCGTTCGAACTCTTCACGCTCGGATGCTGCATCCATTTCGGAACGCAGCTTAGGCAAGATATCTTCCATGCCAGCTTCCATAAAAGCATCTAACTTAACCGCTATTTCGCGATGCTCTTCAGGCGTTACCCAACCGACGCAGGGAGCGGCGCACTTTCCGATATCCCCCAACAGACACTGTCTCTTGGAGCGTTTTGCACGCTGAAAATTTCCTTCGCTACATGAACGAACTGGAAACACTTTCAGCAGAACTTCATAAGTATTCCGAAGCGCCCATGCATTCGTATATGGACCGAAGTACTTCAGGCCAGGTCGTTTTTCCTTGCGGGTAATAAAGATGCGCGGGAATTCATCCTGCATTGATATCGCGAGATACGGATAAGACTTATCGTCCTTAAACTGTACGTTGTAAGTAGGTTGGTATTGCTTAATCCATGAGAATTCCAGAGCGAGTGCCTCAAGCTCGGTTCCAACAATCGTCCAATCAACCCGCACCGCTTCATTAACCATGCGATGAGTCTTGCGCGCTAAATTCGAACCAAAGTAAGTTGTTAGACGATTCTTTAGATTCTTTGCTTTACCGACATAAATAACTTTATCTTTACCGTTATAGAAGCGATAAACACCCGGTAGCTCAGGTATCTCCTTTGGGCGATAGCTTGCGGGATCAGCCATTTACTTAACGGCAGCCTTTTTCTTAACCGGCGCACGATTGCTGGCCAATATTTCCGCCAAGAAATGTCCGGTGTAACTTGCCTTCACCTTGGCTATATCTTCAGGGGTGCCTTCTGCAACAACTATGCCACCACGGAAGCCACCTTCTGGACCCATATCAATAACCCAATCGGATGATTTAATAACATCGAGGTTGTGTTCAATGACAACTACAGTATTTCCAGATTCGACCAAACGACTTAACACGCCTAACAATTTATTTACGTCTTCAAAATGAAGGCCAGTTGTTGGCTCATCTAATACGTAAATTGTCCGACCGGTGGAACGCCGCTGCAATTCGGTTGCAAGCTTGACGCGCTGTGCTTCGCCACCTGAAAGCGTTGGGGCTGATTGCCCAAGGCGCACATAACCCAGACCAACGTCGCAAAGCGTCTTTAGATAGCGCGCGATTGTTGGTACAGATTCAAAAAAGGTATGGGCGATTTCAATTGGCATATCTAGTACTTCTGCGATCGTTTTGCCCTTGTAATGCACTTCTAGAGTTTCGCGGTTATATCGCGCTCCATGACAGACCTCGCAGGGTACGTAGACATCTGGCAGGAAGTTCATTTCAATCGTAATCGTGCCGTCGCCAGAACAATTCTCACAACGTCCACCTTTAACGTTAAAAGAGAAGCGACCTTGCTGATAACCACGCACCTTCGCTTCGGTTGTCTCGGCAAAAAGTGCGCGCACCTTATCGAAAACTCCCGTATAGGTTGCAGGATTTGAGCGGGGCGTACGACCGATTGGAGATTGATCTACGTGTACAACTTTATCTAATTGATCAATGCCAGTAACGGTTCGATGGCGTCCCGGAACAAGGCGCGCCCCATTTAGCTTATTGGCAAGAGTTGTGTAAAGGATGTCATTTACTAAAGTTGATTTTCCAGAACCGCTAACACCGGTAACCGAGACAAATACTCCAAGCGGAATATCAACTTCAACATCTTTTAAGTTGTTCTCTTTCGCTCCCTTGATAACTAATTTACGCTTTGGATCAATTGGGCGACGTTTTTCAGGAATAGCTATCGATTTACGTCCCGATAGATAAGCACCGGTGATGGACTCTTTTGAATCAATCAAATCTTGGTAAGAGCCAGAGACAACAACTTTGCCACCGTGCTCTCCTGCGCCGGGACCGATATCAACAATCCAGTCAGCGGTACGTATGGTTTCTTCATCATGTTCTACAACAATCAGGGTATTTCCGAGATCGCGCAGACGTGTAAGAGTTTCGATTAAACGACGATTATCGCGTTGGTGCAGACCAATGCTCGGCTCATCTAGAACATAGAGAACTCCGACCAACCCGGAACCAATCTGTGTCGCCAAACGAATTCGTTGCGCCTCACCACCTGAAAGGGTTGCTGCAGGGCGAGCTAATGACAAATAATCCAAACCAACATCGAGTAAGAATCCCAGACGGGCGTTGACTTCTTTCATTACTCGTTCTGCGATCTGTGCCTCGCGCGCGTTCAATGAAATCGCCTTGAGGAATTCGGCACAGTCTGCGATAGAAAGTTCGCAAATTTCAGATATATTTCTATCTCCGACTGTAACCGCTAGAACTTCGGGCTTTAAGCGAGCTCCGTTGCAGACGTTACATGGGATTTGGCGCATATAAGATTCGTACTTTTCGCGAGAGTAATCACTTTCGGTCTCGTCATGTTTGCGATGGATAAATGGGATAACGCCTTCAAAGCCGGAAGAATAATTGCGGACACGACCGTAGCGATTCTTGTACTTAACATGAACTTCATATTCGAAGCCATTAAGAATTGCTTCCTTGGCTTTAACAGAGAGTTTCTTCCAAGGGTTGTCGAGCGAGAATTTAACTTCCTCGGCTAACGCTTCGAGCAGGCGCATGAAATATTCTGAAGTGTGCCCACCCGACCATGGGGCAATAGCTCCCTCGTTTATTGAAATGGAATCATCTGGAATAACAAGTTCTTCATCGACTTCTAACTTTGTACCGATTCCTGAACATTCAGGGCAGGCTCCGAATGGAGAGTTAAATGAGAATGAACGTGGTTCTAACTCTTCAAAAGAGAGGTTGCAATCATGGCAGGCAAGATGCTCACTATAGGTTCTTTCCTTCTCAGTCCCTTTTGCATCCACAAAATCCAAGAGCACTATTCCACTTGCCAAACGCAGGGCGGTCTCTATTGAATCCGTCAATCTAGATTTAGATTCCGCTTTGGCTGTAAGGCGATCGACAACTACTTCGATGGTGTGTTTTTCTTGCTTCTTCAACTTTGGTGGTTCGGAAAGCGAAATAGTTTCGCCGTCAACTCGTGCACGTGAATAACCTTGAGTTACGAGTTCTGCAAAAAGGTCAACGAACTCACCTTTTCGCTCGCGGATTACTGGCGCTAATACCTGAAACTTAGTTGTCGCCGGCATTGTGAGAATCTGATCAACGATCTGTTGCGGACTTTGGCGCGAAACTGCCTTTTTACACTTTGGACAGTGAGGTCTGCCGGCACGCGCAAATAGCAAACGAAGGTAATCATAAACTTCTGTAATAGTTCCGACCGTAGAACGCGGATTGCGATTAGTTGATTTCTGATCAATCGATACAGCTGGTGATAGACCTTCGATGAAGTCAACATCAGGCTTATCCATCTGACCTAAGAACTGACGCGCATAGGCCGACAGCGACTCGACATATCGACGTTGGCCTTCTGCGAAAATGGTGTCAAAAGCGAGCGAGGATTTTCCTGAACCGGAAAGACCAGTAAAAACAATAAGCGCTTCCCGCGGTAGTTCTAGCGAGACATCCCTAAGGTTGTGCTCACGCGCACCGCGCACGATCAACTTATCGATACTCAATTAAATCCCCGCCTCGTCCATTCCGCGTAACTCTTTCTTAAGCTCTCTGATCTCATCACGCAATCTTGCAGCAAGTTCAAATTGCAGATCTGCAGCCGATGAGCGCATCTGCTCAGTCAGGGAGCCTATCAAGGCAAGTAACTCTTGGCGCGGGAGCGAGAGCACGCCTTTGCTATGGAATCCAAGATCGGGGACGCTAGCCTTGCCACCTTTTTTCAACTTTGCGTTTGCTATCAAATCATCTGTGTCATCACTCTCGCGTGCAATCGTGTCAGTGATATCCGCAATCTTCTTTCGAAGTGGCTGTGGGTCCACGCCGCGTTCTAGGTTGTAAGAAACTTGCTTCGCACGACGACGATTAGTTTCATCAATTGCCTGAGCCATAGATTTCGTAATGTTATCGGCGTACATGTGTACCTCACCCGATACATTTCGTGCGGCGCGACCTATCGTTTGAATCAACGAGGTTGCCGAACGTAGGAAGCCTTCTTTGTCCGCATCAAGAATCGCAACTAGGGATACTTCGGGGAGATCCAGACCTTCACGAAGCAGATTGATGCCGATTAAAACATCGTATTCACCGGTGCGAAGTTCTCGTAACAATTCAACGCGTCGAAGTGTGTCCACTTCGGAGTGTAAATAGCGAACTCGAACTCCGCGTTCCTGTAAATAATCTGTGAGATCTTCTGACATTTTCTTAGTCAGAGTTGTTACAAGAACACGTTCATTGCGAGCAGCACGGATATTTATTTCATTTAGCAGATCATCTATTTGCCCTTTGATTGGCTTAATAATGATCGCCGGGTCTACTAAGCCGGTTGGGCGAATCACCTGTTCGACAACATCGCCATCAACTTTGGCCATTTCATACTTTCCGGGTGTTGCCGATAAAAATACTTTCTGTCCGACTCGTTCCAAAAACTCTGGCCATTTCAGAGGTCGGTTATCCATTGCACTCGGTAAACGGAATCCATGTTCAACCAGAGTTCGCTTGCGAGAGGCATCACCTTCGAACATCGCGCCTATTTGCGGAACGGTCACATGGCTTTCATCAATGACTAAAAGGAAATCTTCTGGGAAATAATCAAGCAAACAGTTGGGTGGCGATCCGGGTCCGCGACCGTCCAAATGTCGTGAGTAGTTTTCGATGCCAGAACAAAATCCAAGTTGTTGCATCATCTCTAGATCAAAGGTTGTACGCATTCTTAAACGTTGGGCTTCGAGCAACTTGCCTTGTTTTTCGAAGAGATTGAGTTGAATCTGCAACTCGTCTTCGATCTCGCTCATTGCACGCTTCATCGTCTCTGGTCCAGCGGCATAGTGTGTAGCTGGGAAGATATAAATCTCAGTTTCATCTCTCAAAATCTCACCGGTAAGCGGGTGCAATGTCATGATCTTTTCGATCTCATCGCCAAACATTTCAATGCGTATCGCTAATTCTTCGTACATTGGGATGATTTCGATAGTGTCGCCCCGCACGCGGAAGGTGCCACGTTCAAAAGCCATATCGTTTCTCTGGTATTGCACATCGACGAAGCGGCGCAAGAGTTGATTGCGCTCGATTTCATCGCCCACCTTTAAGCGAATCATGCGATCGATGTACTCCTGCGGTGTTCCCAGTCCATAAATGCAAGAGACTGTGGCTACCACGATTACATCTCGTCTAGTTAATAACGAGTTCGTGGCCGAGTGGCGCAAGCGCTCAACTTCATCGTTAACGCTCGAGTCTTTCTCGATAAAAGTATCTGTCTGAGGAACATATGCTTCCGGTTGGTAGTAGTCGTAATAAGAGACAAAATACTCAACAGCATTATTCGGCATTAATTCACGAAATTCATTTGCCAACTGGGCGGCAAGTGTCTTGTTCGGAGCTAAAACGAGTGTTGGTCGTTGCAGACGTTCTATGAGCCAAGCCGTTGTCGCTGATTTTCCCGTGCCAGTCGCACCCAAAAGAACAACATCTTGCTCGCCAGCATTTATGCGTTTAACAATTTCTTCAATCGCTTGCGGTTGATCTCCGGCCGGAACGTAATCGCTAATGACCTGAAAGGGTTCAACCTTTCGCTGTAGATCAGAGATAGGGCGCATTTTCCTAGCCTACTTCGCTTGCCGCTGTAAGTCCTCCCAGAGGTTTTCCACCTTACGCAGCAAAGCATCCTCATCATCGTCATTGGTGATGATTTCATCGGCTACTTCTTCACGCTGTTCGCGGGTCGCCTGGGCGGCTATGCGTCGTTCTATTTCAGAGATAAACATTCCTCGTTTTAGAAGCCTGGCCTTGCGCGTTTCTAGATCTGATTCGACTGTAATGATTCGGTCAAAATTAGATGCAGCACCGGTTTCTACGAGAAGAGGAATCTCATAGATAAGAATTTCGTCTGCAGAGAGATCGGCGACTACTTCAGAGAAAAGCTCTCGAACACGTGGATGAATAATTGCTTCGAGATCAGACTTCGCTAATTCATCACGGAAAATTATTTCTCCGAGAGCCTTCCGATCAATATCACCGTTACGCAGAATAATTTCGCCAAAACGTGTGACTACAGCATCAAAACCTTCAGAACCTCGTTCTATGGCAATTCGCGAAAGTTGATCTGCATCCACAACTCTTGCGCCGAGTTCCGAGAAATATTGGGCAACTAAAGATTTACCAGCGCCAATTCCGCCCGTTAGCGCCACGATCAACATGCGGGCAACTCTACCCTCGGTGGGAAATTTTTGAGCATAAGAAAAGGGCCCATCCGAAGATGAGCCCTTTTTCTTAACTACTATTTATTCAGCTGCAACTTCTTCTGCAACTGGCGCTTCTGGCGCAGCAGCGTCGGCAGCCTTCGCCTCAGCCTTCTGCTTCTTATGTGCAAGGAAACGAGTTTGTGCTTCCTGATATTGACGTTCCCATTCTTCGCGTTGTGAATCAAAGCCAGGCTTCCATTCCTGAGTATCAGGATCGAAACCTTCTGGGTAGATGAAGTTTCCTTCAGCATCGTAACGCGCAGCCATTCCGTATTGAGTTGGGTCGAATGCTTCGATCTCAACTTCATGTCCTTCGTTAGCTTGCTTTAGAGATAGTGAGATGCGACGACGCTCTAAGTCGATGTCGATAATCTTTACAAATAGCTCATCATCAACGGCTACAACCTGCTCAGGAATTTCTACGTGGCGCTCTGCCAACTCTGAAATATGAACTAAGCCTTCAATGCCTTCGTGAACACGAATAAATGCTCCGAACGGAACCAACTTAGTAACAACACCCGGAACAACTTGATTGATTGTGTGGGTGCGAGCAAACGCTTGCCATGGATCTTCTTGAGTAGCCTTAAGAGAAAGCGAAACACGCTCGCGCTCGAAATCTACTTCGAGAACTTCTACGGTTACTTCGTCGCCAAC
>CAEZUB010000008.1_pt1 | contig 17551 bp, 18 predicted proteins | sample 7264391 | NCBI WGS metagenome assembly CAEZUB01 (sample SAMEA6813819, study PRJEB35770) | uncultured Actinomycetes bacterium | biome: Freshwater; feature: Freshwater reservoir; material: water | place: Czech Republic | collected 2016-04-20 | depth 0.5m m
ATTGGCGTTGTAATGGCTCATGGGCAAATAATGCTACCCGCCAGTAACTTACGCAAGCCCCAGCGCGCACTTCGCCAAACTTTTCCTTGTGGTCATATAGGCTCACGCCGTGCTTCTAAGTGATCGCGATATCCGCTCCGAAATCAACGCTGGCCGCGTAGCTGTCGAACCATTTGAAGAGGCGATGATCCAACCTTCATCAGTTGATGTCCGCCTTGATAAATTTTTCCGCGTCTTTGAAAACCATAAGTATTCGGTGATCGACCCTTCAATTGAACAAGCAGAGCTAACCCGCGAAGTTGTCGCCGAGGATGGCGAAGCATTTATTTTGCACCCAGGTGAATTCGTTTTAGCGAGCACTTACGAAATCATTACCTTGCCAGATGACATTGCCGGTCGCCTTGAAGGAAAATCATCGCTGGGACGCCTCGGGCTGCTTACCCACTCAACTGCTGGATTTATTGATCCTGGTTTTTCCGGACACATCACTTTAGAACTTTCTAACGTCGCAAACTTGCCGGTCAAGTTATTTCCAGGAATGAAGATCGGTCAGCTCTGCTTGATCAAACTTTCATCACCTGCCGAGCATCCATACGGCTCTGCGATTTACGCATCACGCTATCAGGGTCAGCGCGGGCCAACCCCAAGCCGATCTTTCATGAATTTTCATCAGAGTAAGATCAAGTAATCAGCAAGGGAATACAACCTTTGCTTAAGGGGTTGAAATAAATATGGAAATCATCATCGCGCTCGCCGTAGTCGGCTTAGCTGTTCTTTTCTTCATCGCCCAATACAACCGATTGATCCGCTTGAACATCAGCGTCGATGAATCATTTGCCCAGATCGAAGTTCAACTAAAGCGTCGCTCTGATCTGATTCCTAACCTGGTTGAAACCGTTAAAGGTTATGCAGCACACGAACAAGGCACTTTTGACGCTGTCGTAACCGCGCGCGCGAAGGCAACAACTGCATCAACTGTCGCGGATGTCGCAGCCGCTGACGGAGCGCTTACGCAAGCCCTGCGTGGTTTGCTTGCCGTTGCTGAGGCTTACCCAGACTTAAAAGCATCTGCAAACTTTCTTTCTTTACAAGAAGAACTTTCAACAACTGAAAATAAAGTTGCCTTTGCGCGCCAGTTCTATAACGACAATGTCCGCAACTTAAACACTGCTGTAAAAACCATCCCCACCAGCTTCTTTGCAGGTTTTGCCAAAGTTACCGAACGCGAATTTTACGAAGTTGAAGACCCACAATCACGTAATGTGCCAAAGGTAACTTTCTAGTATCTAATGGCAACAAACGATTTTCGCGCACAACAGAGCGCAAATAAAGGCAAGACCTATTTCCTACTTGCTTCAATGGGTTTGCTAACCGGTCTTGTCGCATATGCAGCACTTACTTATTTCGGCGCAGGAACATCAACTTTTATGGTGCCACTTGCCGTTGGCATTTCATTAATTGGTGTTTGGGGTTCCTATTACGGATCCGACAAATTAGTTATAACTATGACCGGTGCCAAAGTTATTCAACGTGAAGATAATCCAGAACTCTTTAACGTCATCGAAGAAGTTGTTATTGCAAGTGGATTACCAATGCCAAAGGTGGCAATAGTCGTAGATAGCGCACCGAATGCTTTTGCTACAGGCCGGGACCCAGAACACGCACTAATTGCATTCACAACCCGCATCCTGGAAATAATGGATCGCGATGAACTACAAGGCGTAATTGCCCACGAGTTATCTCATGTTGCCAACCGAGACACTTTAGTTTCAGCCGTTGCTGCAACTACGGCTGGAGCCATTGCAATTTTGAGCGATTTTTTAATGCGCATGATGTGGTTTGGTGGAGGTCGTCGTGATCGCGACAGCAACGCCAATCCAATCATGTTGATTGTTTCATTATTCGTTTTAATCTTGGCGCCAATCGCTGCAACGCTACTTAAGAGCGCAATTTCACGTCGCCGTGAATCACTAGCTGATGCAACTGCTGTTTCATTTACCCGCAATCCTGCAGGTTTACGCAAAGCTCTCGAAGTTTTGGCCGCTGATTCAACTGTTGTGCATCAGAAATCAAATGCGGTTGCGCATATTTGGATCGAATCACCACTTGATGGAAAAGCAGTTTCCAAGATGTTTTCTACGCACCCGCCGATTCAAGAGCGCATCGCAACCTTGCGCGCCATGGAGTCCTTAGGAAATTAGGAATTTAAGGGAAAGAAGAGCGTGAATGTTGCTCCTTCACCCGGCTCTGATTCAACACTTACCTGACCGGCATGTGCGCGCATAACCGCATCAACAATGGAAAGTCCAAGTCCGGTGCCTTCACCATCTGTGCGAACTCGCGAACTGTCGGCTCGATAGAAGCGTTCAAAGATTCGAGCCTGATCTTTTGCAGTCAAACCTGGCCCATTATCTGAAATTCGAATTCGCACACCATCTTCACTTTGGTAAACGACGACGTTAATTTCAGTTCCGGCAGGTGTATGCGTACGTGCATTCGCAAGTAAATTAGCAACAACCTGATGGATGCGATCGTTATCGCCCAGCGCATAAATCTCTTCGGTTGGCTGATGATAATTAACAATATGATCAGGACCAGCAACACGGGCAGATTCAACAGCGTCAGAGACCAACTTAGTCAAATTGACTGGTTCTGATTTCATTTCGCGAGATTGATCAAGCCGAGCGAGCAACAATAAATCCTCGACAAGAGAGCCCATTCGTTTTGATTCATTTTCAATACGTCCCAAAAGCTCTTTCGTTTTTTCTTCTCCGCTAACAGCGCCTTGACGATGAAGTTCGGCGAAACCACGAATTGCGGTAATTGGTGTGCGAAGTTCATGAGATGCATCAGCTACGAATCTACGTAACTTGCTTTCACTTTCAACTCTGGCAGCGAAAGATTCTTCGATACGGCCAAGCATTGTGTTGAGTGTGTTTACAAGACGACCAACTTCGGTATTGGGTTTAACTTCGGGAAGGCGCGCGGTGAGATCGCCTTCGGCAATGCGTTCTGCGGTTGCTTCAACATTTGCTAATGGTCTAAGGCTTACAGTTATAACTTTTCGCGAAGCAAGAGCGATAAAGAAGATCATCACAAAGCCAATGAGAATGAATAGCCCTTGCAAGCGATTTAAAGTGCGATCTATATCTTCAAAAGATTGGGCGACAATTACGCTTCCAAGTCCAGATGGAAGCTCTCGTGTTAATACCCGAAAATCTGAACCCGGAGTTTCAATAGTAAAAGGCCTACCCCCGTGTTTGGCCACTTTATTAGGAGTAATTCGGCTTAAATAATTGGTAATTTCACTGGCATTTAAGTCGCCACCGATCTGACCAAGGACCACTCCTGCCGGCCCAATGAGCGTTACTGAAGTTGATGTAGGTATGTTGCGCAGCGGAGCTTGTCTCCGGCCCCGACCATCACGTTCTTCAAAATCATCTTCATCTGATTGGATTCCTGCTTGTTCCAATCGAGGAATAGAGCCGCCAGCAATACTTAATAGTTCGTTGTCGACTTCATGCGTTAAATAGTTTTTAAGAAGAGATTGCGCTGCAATATCCGATGCCACAAATCCCATAGTCGAAAGGAGAACTACGCCTAAAGTTAAGCGATTGAGCAGGCTCCAGTTCGAAGTTGGGCTCTTCATTTATTTCGCCGCAGGCAATCTCAGGCGATAACCAACACCACGCACAGTATGAATAAGTGGCGGATCAAACATATCAATCTTTTTTCGCAAGTAAGAAATATATGTTTCAACAATTCCGGCATCACCGCGGAAATCGTATTGCCATACGTGATCAAGTATTTGCGATTTAGAAACAACTCGATCAGCGTTGATTAGCAAGTAACGAAGTAATTGAAATTCAGTGGGGGACATTTCAAGTAATTGCCCAGCACGGTGAACTTCGTGAGTCGCTTCATTTAACTCAAGATCTGCAAAACGAATTTTTTCGTCATCGGTATCAATTTCGACAACACCAATGCGGCGCAATAACGCGCGAAGACGTGCAACCAATTCTTCCAAACTAAATGGCTTTGTCATGTAATCATCGCCACCGATAGTTAATCCAGCAACTTTATCTTCCATGCCATCTTTAGCGGTTAAAAATAAGACGCCGATATTTAATCCTTCGCTGCGCAATTGGCGGCAGACTTCAAAACCATCAAGGTCGGGCAACATCACATCTAAAACAACTGCATGTGGTTTAAATTCTTCGGCAACCGTCAAAGCTTCTGATCCGGTTGCTGCTGTGCGCACATCAAAACCTACGAAACGCAGGCTGGTTGAAATTAAATCGCTGATACTAGATTCGTCGTCGACGACAAGAATTCGGTGAACGGTCTTACTTTCAGTAGTTGCCATGGTTCGAGAATGCTCTCATGACCTGAGAGAACGCTGAGAATGAGGTTAGTTTTTAACGCTTATCGCCATTTAGTCAGGCGATGACGCTTCGCTTTAGCGCCATTTAGTCGCGAGGCTGAATCCAACCCCCACGAAGCTAAAGCCGATAATCATGTTCCAAGCGCCGATACCCGGAATTGGAAAGCGAGTCTGGCTCACGTAGAAAATGACGATCCAGAAGAGGCCGATCAAGAAATTGGCGACCATTACTGGCGCTAACCAGCTTGGACTCTCGAGCGGGCCGTGTGGCTCGGCATCGTGAATCCGCTCTTCGTGAGCATTGTGCTCTTGGACTTTTTTACGCAATTTCGACTTAGGCATGGGGAAAGGTTACATGCTAAATCCCCGACATGGAACTACATGGCGGGAAACAGCGAAGGGGGCAACCTGCCAGAATTGCGCCATGGCCCGCATCCTCGTAGTCGATAACTATGACTCTTTCGTCTTTAACTTGGTGCAGTATCTAGGCCAACTCGGCGCCGAATGCACTGTAAAGCGCAACGATGAAGTAAAGGCTAGTGAAGCTTCTAATTACGACGGAGTACTAATTTCGCCAGGGCCCGGAACACCAGAAGAAGCTGGTATCAGCATTGAAATGATTAATTATTGCGCAGAGAAGAAAATTCCTTTATTCGGAGTTTGCTTAGGACATCAAGCAATCGCGGTTGCCTTTGGTGCAACCGTCTCGCGCGCACCAGAATTACTTCACGGAAAAACATCACAAGTTATTCACGAAGGCAAAGGTGTTTTAAGCAATTTACCTTCACCATTTATCGCAACTCGATATCACTCACTTGCCGTAGAACGCGACACTGTTACAGATGCTCTTGAGATAACCGGAGCTACCGAATCCGGCGTTGTAATGTCGCTTCGTCACAAAAGTTTGCCGATCGAAGGTGTCCAGTTTCATCCTGAATCAGTGTTAACCGAACATGGACACTTAATGTTGGCTAACTGGTTGGTGCAGTGCGGAGATGCAAGTGCGCTCGCTAAGTCGGTTGGACTCTCGCCAGTTGTTGGACGTAACTCTTAAATTACGGCGCTTTATTAATTGTAATAGTTACTGGTTTACCAATTGTTTGTGTTGTACCTGGATCCGGTGCTTGTCTAATTACTACACCAATACCTTGTGCCGCATCGTAATCGTTGAATTCACGAACTAAGAATCCCGCTTGAATTAACAAAGTTTTAGCCTGAATTGCTTCAACCCCAATTAGGTTTGGAACTTCTACTTCACCACTTGCGATTGTTAAAACAACACCAGAACCAGCTGTAATTTTTGAACCAGGTTCAGGCGTAACGCTAAGAACAGTTCCTTGCGGTTCATCTGAAGGAGCTGCTTCGGTCTTTGAAATAACCAAGCCTGCGGCCGCTAACAATGTACGCGCATCAATTAAAGACATGCCAACTAGATCATCAGGAACGATCGCATCTCCCGGACCATCAGAGATAGTCAAAGTCACGGCCGATCCTTTTGTCGCTTGGGTTGTAGCAAGTGGGATTTGGCTAGCAACACGGTCTTTAGGAATTCTCGGATCATGAGCACGCTGCACAGTGACTGTGTATTCGGTTAACAGTGCTCGTGCTTCAATTTCAGTCAAACCAACCACGTTGGGGATCGCATTTCCAAGCGAAGGTGTGGAACTTCCATTTAGCGAAAGTCCAAGTACTGCGGCAATACCCGCGGCCATAACTACCAAACCAGTAAGAATTATGGTTCGACGCGATGCAAGAGGTGCCCGGGCAACTTTTGTAGAAATATTTTGTCCCGCTCGAATTTTGTTGATGTCTTGCAACATCGCGTTTGCAGATATGTAGCGATCTTCTGGTTTCTTTGCGAGTGCAACCGCTAACAAAACTTCGACACTTTCAGGAAGATCCGGTTGAACTTGTCGCGCAGGGATTAGTGAACCTGAAACATGTTGGTATGCAATAGAAACTGGAGTTTCGCCGCTATATGGTGGTCGGCCAGTAAGTAATTCATATAACAAACAGCCCGCTGAATAAATATCGGTAGGGGTATCTGCGATCTCACCCAGGGCTTGTTCAGGCGAAAGATATTGCGCAGTACCAACCACATTCCAAGTGTTAGTTAGCGTCGCGCCGAGATCATCCATGGCGCGAGCAATTCCAAAGTCCATAACCTTCACATCACCTTTATCGGTGATCATGATGTTGGCAGGTTTTATGTCGCGGTGCACAATTCCGCGTTGGTGTGAATAATCAAGTGCTTCCAAAATTCCAGCGCCAATTTCCAGTGCGCGATCAAGTGGCAACCTTTCGCCACCATGAATTAACTCGCGCAATGTATGGCCAGAAACTAATTCCATAACAATGTACGGAGCGGGCTCTTCGCCAGAGTCATAGACCGCAACAATGCCGGGGTGGTTTAAGCCAGCCGCAGCCTTGGCTTCCTTTCTGAAGCGCGAAACGAATGTGGGATCTTTAGCTAGATCGCTACGCAAGATTTTTACAGCGACCTCGCGAGATAAACGTTGATCCTGCGCAATGTAAACATCAGCCATTCCACCGGTGCCAATCATTTCGCCAAGTTGGTAGCGGGCGCCCAAAATTTTATTCATCATGCTTTGGCCGCTCCTAACTTTTCAATTTCAGATGTACTTGATTCGACCAAGTCAGCGATAATGATGGTTACGTTATCGGGTGCGCCATTGACATAGGTAGCATCAACTAATGCATCAACGGCTTCTGCAGCGCCTTTACCCTTTATCAAAGATTTAATTTCCTTATCGGTTAGGACTCCAGTGAGTCCGTCGCTACATACTAAGTAGCGATCCTTAATTTTTCCTTCGAAAACAAGCAGCGCTGGTTCGAGATTTCCCTCGCCCATCAGCGCTTGGGTGAGCATAGATCTCTGTGGGTGATCTTGTGCTTCAGATTCAGAAATGATTCCTTTATTAAGCAATTCCTGTAAGACAGTGTGGTCGGCGCTGAGTTGTTCTAGATTTCCGCCCCGCAAGCGATACGCCCGCGAATCTCCGATATGCAGCAGCGAAATCTCTGTTCCTGAAATAAAGAGAGAAGTAAGAGTTGTTCCCATGCCCGAAAGTTGCGGTTCATCCTGCGCAACCAGATGAATTTGAGCATCAATAGTGTGAAGTGAATTTAAGAATAAGTCACTTGCCGAATCAATATCTATATCCGCATTGGTAAAAGTTGGTGCAATTTCTGCCAAGGTATTTATTGCAACCGAGGATGCAACTTCACCACCAGCATGACCGCCCATGCCGTCAGCCACCGCAATTAATTGTGAACCGCTTAGCGCCGAATCTTCATTTCCATTTCGCACTAAACCGACAGCCGAACGAGCCGCGCATTGGAAGTACAGCTGGCTCATGCCGCTTAGCCTAATGGTGTTAATCTCGAACTATGAAGATCTACGCTCACCGCGGGGCATCTCACGACTTTCCAGAGATGACGGCGCTGGCCTATGAAAGCGCCGTGAAGCAAGGTGCCGATGGATTCGAGTGCGATCTGCGACTTACCAAAGATGGCGTTGCGATTTTGTGGCACGACGCGGATTTAAAGCGCAGAGCAGATAGTGACGCAGTTGTTGCAGAAACAAAGTTCAAAAAACTTAAGAAGATTTATCCGCAGATTCTTACTTTTGACGAATTTTTAGATTTTGGAATTGCTGAAAAGAAATCCTTATTGCTAGAAACAAAACATCCAGTTCCCTCCCGCACCGAAATTGAAGAAGTAATTGTTAAAAAATTAAAAGACGAAGATTCACGTATCAAGAAGGCGGGAATTGAAATAAATGTAATGTCATTTTCTTGGTTTGCAATTGAAAAGATCAAAGCTTTAAATGCCGAGTTACCAACTACATTTTTACTGCATGATTACACACCTTGGTTCACCGCTCGATATTCCTCAGCACAATCAATTGGTCCTGGGATTAATCTGCTTCGCAAGAATCCAGCGTTGGCAAAGCGAATAAAGAGCACTGGCCGAAAACTAAATGTATGGACAGTCGATGAGGCCGCGGATATAACGCTTTGCCACCACTTAGGTGTCGATAATTTGATTACTAATCGTCCCGGTTATGCGCGCCAAGTGCTGCGAAATATTTAAGCACGGGATTAATTAGGGAACGCCGCCCACTTTTAAGCGGGTATCCTTAACCAGTGAGCGCAGCAGAAAGCCAGACATTTGCCTATTTAGGGCCAGTAGGAACTTTTACTGAGGCTGCCCTAAAGAAAATTACCTGCGATTCTGATGTGCTAATTCCTTTTGCAAATGTGACCGCTGCGCTAAATGCGGTGCGCCAAGGCGATGCCCAATTTGCGCTCGTCCCAATCGAAAATTCTGTTGAAGGCGTTGTCGCGCGCACTCTTGATGAACTTGCAACAGGTGATCCGCTAACAATTGCCGGTGAGGTTACTTTGCCAGTCACCTTTGCATTGATGGCTAAACCTGGATTAACCAAAGTATTACGAATTGGTACACACCCGCATGCAGAGTCGCAATGCCGCGCCTATATTGCTAAAAATTATCCGCAAGCAGAAATCGTTCCGACTAGTTCTACATCCGCCGCAGCCGAACTAGTTAGCAAAGGCGAGCTCGATGCGGCGATTGCTTCAAGTGTTGCAGCAAGCCACTTTGGCCTAGAGATACTTGCAGAAAACATTGGAGATAACGCGGGCGCCGTAACGCGCTTTATTTGTGCGCAGAAACCAGGTTGGATTCCCGAGCCAACAGGAAATGACCGCACTTCCATGGCGATCTTTATTGATATCGATCACGCTGGTGCGCTACTTGAAATCTTGCAGGTATTTGCAAAACGCCAAGTTAACCTGACATTTATTCAAAGTCGCCCCACTGGACGCGAATTAGGTCACTACCATTTCATTATTGATGTCGAAGGACATATCAACGATCCAGCCGTTGGTGGAAGCGTCGAAGAGCTGCGGGAAATATGCGATGACATCAGATTCTTAGGTTCTTACCCACGAGAGGCGCACTGACAATGATTGATATTAAATTCTTGCGCGACAATCCGGATGCAGTCCGTGCATCTCAAAAAGGTCGCGGCGAAGATGTAGGGATCGTGGATCGCATAATCGCAGCAGATGAAATTCGTCGTGCTGCACTCTCTGAATTCGAAACTCTGCGCGCAGAACAGAATGCTTTATCTAAATCTGTTGGAGCTGCAAAAGGCGATGAAAAAGCAGCACTTCTTGAAAATGCAAAATCATTAGCTGAAAAGGTCAAAGCGGCAGATTCCAGGCGCGCCGAAATAGAAGCCGAAACCAGCGCCTTGGTTATGCAGCTTTCTAATCTTTTAGATCCAGAAGCGCCAATTGGCGGAGAGGCCGATTTTGTAACTATTGAACATGTGGGAACACCACGCGATTTCGCAAAAGATGGTTTTGAGGCAAAAGATCACGTCGAACTCGGCAAGTTATTAGGTGCAATTGATACCGAACGCGGTGCAAAGGTTTCGGGATCACGTTCTTACTATTTAACTGGCGTAGGCGCTATGTTGGAATTTGCACTCGTTAACTATGCAATCCAAAGTGCGCTTAAGGCTGGATTCACACCGGTTATTCCTCCAGTGCTGGTTAAACCGGCAGCTATGGAAGGAACAGGATTTCTTGGACAGGCCGCAGAAAATGTTTACCATCTTGAGAAAGATGATTATTACTTAGTTGGAACAAGTGAAGTTCCCCTTGCGGCGTATCACATGGATGAAGTCCTACCAGCGGAGAAATTGCCGATGCGTTATGCCGGATATTCATCTTGCTTCCGTCGTGAGGCAGGTACTTACGGAAAAGATACTCGCGGAATCATTCGTGTTCACCAATTCGATAAAGTTGAAATGTTCTCTTTCTGTAAACCAGAAGAAGCCAAAGCAGAACACGCTCGTTTATTGCAATGGGAAAAAGACTTCCTAAATGCAATGGAGATTCCATTCCGTGTAATTGATGTGGCATCCGGAGATTTAGGTTCAAGTGCGACTCGCAAATTCGATATCGAAGCGTGGATTCCAACACAGAACGCATATCGCGAAGTTACAAGCACTTCTAATTGCACCGAGTTCCAAGCTCGCCGTCTAAATATTCGCTACAAAGATGCCGACGGTACTAAGACAGTTGCCACACTCAATGGCACTTTAGTTGCGATTCCGCGCATGATTGTTGCGATTTTGGAGAATCACCAGAATGCCGATGGAACAGTAAATGTACCTACAGCGTTGCAACCATTCTTGGGTACAAAAAGATTTGAGCTTGTGTGAGTGATCGCCGCCCCAAGTTAATTGCAACAGATCTAGACGGCACGATAGTTCCACACGACGAAGGAATTTCACATCGCACAATTGCCGCATTTACAAAAGCACGTGATTTAGGTGTAGAAATCTTTTTTGTAACCGGACGGCCACCGCGATGGATGGGTGATGTGCGCGAAGCTTTTGATTTCGGAACAGCAATCTGTTGTAACGGTGGGCTTTTATACGACATGCATAATGACAAAGTTTTAGAAGAGTGGATGATTTCTCCAACTCAATTACAAAGTGCCGTGGACGTTCTTCGCAAGACAATTCCAAACGTTTCATTTGCTGTCGAATCAAATGATCATTTTCATCGCGAAAAGGCATACATCCCACGATGGGATATCGGCTTGGATAATGTTGGAGTCGACACGATTGATTCTGTAACCAATAGACCAGCGCTAAAATTGTTGGCGCGTTTATCGCAACAAGAAATATCCGCCGATGAAATGTTGGCTTTAGCAACTCCTGCTTTGCAAGGAATCGTAAATGTCACGCATTCGGCAACCAATGATTCACTTCTTGAAATTTCAGCCCTTGGAGTTTCTAAAGGTGAAACGCTTGCAAAGATGGCGGCGCGAATTGGAATTGAAGCGCAAGATTGTGTTTCATTCGGTGATAACCCAAATGATTTTTCGATGTTGCAATGGTGCGGACGCTCATACGCGATGATCGATGGTCATCACGCCGGGCCAGCAAATGCGAAAGATGTTGCACCACCTCACAATCAAGATGGTGTGGCGATCATTATTGAAAAGCTCCTCGAACTTCCGCAGTAAATAGCGCCGATTTTTAATGGCCGAGATCTTCGGGTAATCTCTCCCACGGAGGGCTCGCATAGCGGCCGAGTGCACCGGTCTTGAAAACCGGCAAACGAAAGTTTCGTGGGTTCAAATCCCACGCCCTCCGCCATTTTTATTGAAGTTGTGGCTGACTTCATAGCCTCTTCGCGGGCTTACGCCTAGCCACTTTTGACTTAGAAGCGCACACTTCTCCTTAGTGAACAACAATCCTGCAAAGGGCATAAAGGGGTAGAAATGTCGGGAGTTTTTTCTCCAACGCGCGCCAAGATTAAAGAGCGCACGCTACGCACGGACAAATGGTGGTTGCAACCTGCAATTACTTTCGGAGTTTTATTTAGCTTCGTTATCTATGCAACGTTTCGTGCTTTTGAAGGTGCGAATTATTACAAAGACCATTTAATTTCACCTTTCTATTCGCCATGCCTTTCTGAAGCTTGTGTTCCAGAAGCAACAATTTTTGGTTGGACTCCAGTAAGTGCAGAAATATTTAACTTCGCACTTTCACCAGCACTAATCATTTTGATCTTCCCGCTCGGCTTCCGAATGACTTGTTATTACTACCGCAAGGCTTACTACCGTGCGTTCTGGTTATCACCACCAGCATGCGCCGTTGCTGAACCACACGAGAAATACACTGGCGAAACACGCGCCCCACTTATTTTGCAGAATGCGCACCGCTGGTTCTTCTACGCAGGTCTGGTATTTAACGTATTCCTAACTTATGACGCGATTCTTTCTTTTAAGAACATAGAAGGACAATGGGGACACATGAGCGTTGGCTCACTTGTCTTAGTTGTTAGCTCTACTCTTCTTTGGTTCTATTCATTGTCTTGCCACACTTGCCGCCATACAGTCGGTGGACGATTGAAGCACTTCTCGAAACATCCAATTCGCTACAAGTTGTGGACATGGGTTTCAGTTCTTAATCATTCACACCAACAATTTGCTTGGTACTCACTTGCCGGGGTGGCTTTTGCCGATATTTACGTTCGCCAAGTTGCAACTGGCGCCTGGACCAATTTCTACTTCTTCTAAAGGATGCCAATAGATATGACAACTGATAAATCAGCGCTAGAGCGTCACAAGTACGACGTACTGGTAATTGGTGCAGGTGGCGCAGGATTGCGTGCTGCCGTAGAAGCTCGCGAATCAGGCTTACGTGTTGCAATTATTTGTAAATCTTTATTCGGCAAAGCTCACACAGTTATGGCTGAAGGTGGCGCTGCAGCATCAATGGGTAACGCTAATTCAAACGATAATTGGCAAGTCCACTTCCGAGACACAATGCGCGGTGGAAAATTCCTTAATCATTTCCGCATGGCAGAACTTCACGCCAAAGAATCACCAGATCGCATTTGGGAATTAGAAATGTGGGGTGCGCTCTTTGATCGCACTAAAGAAGGAAAAATCAGCCAACGTAACTTCGGTGGCCACGAATATCCACGTCTTGCACATGTTGGAGATCGCACAGGGCTAGAACTGATTCGCACAATGCAACAAAAAATTGTTGCATTGCAACAAGCAGATAAGCGCGAACATGGTGATTACGAATCACACATTAAAGTTTTCGCAGAACTTACAATTACCGAAATTTTGAAAGAAAACGGCAAGATCGCCGGTGCTTATGGTTATTGGCGCGAATCAGGTTCAGAAGTTTTATTTGAAGCGCCTGCAGTAATCATTGCAACAGGCGGCGTTGGCAAGACATTTAAAATTACATCCAACTCTTGGGAAGGTACTGGCGACGGCCACGCACTTGCCCTTAAAGCAGGCGCAAACTTGGTCGACATGGAGTTCTTGCAATTCCACCCAACCGGAATGGTTTGGCCACCGTCTGTTCGTGGAATTTTAGTTACTGAATCTGTGCGCGGTGAAGGCGGAATTCTCACCAACACAAATGGTGAGCGCTTCATGTTTAAGTACATTCCGGATGTATTTAAAGATAAGTATGCAGATAATGAAGCAGAGGCTGACCGTTGGTATGAAGATCAAGATAACAACCGTCGCCCACCAGAACTTTTGCCGCGCGATGAAGTCGCCCGCGCGATTAACTCTGAAGTTAAGGCTGGTCGCGGCACTGAACATGGTGGCGTATTCCTTGATGTTTCAAAGCGTTTATCAGCTGAAATCATTAAAAAGCGCCTGCCATCCATGTGGCATCAGTTCTATGAATTAGCTGGCGTTGACATTACAAAGGAGCCAATGGAAGTTGGCCCAACATGTCACTACGTGATGGGCGGCGTAGAAGTTGAGCCAGATACTGCAGCGGCAGTCGGTGTTCCAGGGTTGTACGCAGCTGGCGAAGTTGCTGGTGGAATGCACGGATCCAACCGACTTGGCGGCAACTCACTTTCAGATCTCTTGGTATTCGGCCGTCGTGCCGGAATGGGCGCAGCTGCTTACGTTAAGCAAACAACTGCAACACCAGTAACTGATGCAACTATTGCAGCGGCTGCAGCAAGAATCGAAGCGCCGTTTGCACGTAGTGGTGGCGAAAATTCTTACTCACTTCACGCAGAACTGCAGGAAGTTACTCATAACTTGGTCGGCATTATCCGTACGGGTACAGAACTTAAGGATGCGATCGAAAAAATCGCCGATATCCGAAAGCGCAGCGCAAATGTTGCAGTATCGGGTGGCCGTAAATTCAATCCTGGTTTCCACTTAGCATTCGACTTAGACAACATGTTGTTGGTAGCCGAAAGCACAGCAAAATCTGCGATCGGTCGTGAAGAATCTCGTGGAGGTCACACACGTGATGATTTCCCAGGAATGAATTCTGATTGGCGCCAGTTCAACCACATTTCTTCATTCGATGGCAATCAAGTAAATGTACGCAAGCAAGCGTTGCCATTTATGCCTAAAGAACTATTTGATCTCTTCGAAGTTGAGGAGTTAAAGAAATATATGACACCGGATGAAGTTGCGAAAGGCGGATCCAACTAATGGCGCGCAAAATTAATCTTCGCATCTGGCGAGGAGATGCAACTGACGGTGGTCTACAAGATGTTCAGGTGGAAGCCAATGAAGGCGAAGTCGTCCTTGATGTAATTCACCGCGTACAAGCTACCCAAATGGGCGATCTAGCAGTTCGTTGGAACTGTAAAGCCGGCAAGTGCGGATCTTGTTCAATGGAAATCAACGGTAAGCCAAGACTTGCATGTATGACACAAGTTGCTGCTTACGGTGAAGATGAAACTATTACTGTCACACCACTTCGCGCATTCCCAGTGATTAAAGATCTCGTTACTGATGTCTCTTTTAATTACAAGAAGGCGATGGAAATCCCTGCTTACGAACCACCTAAAGATCTCAAGCCAGGTGAAGCGCGCATGGAACAAGTGGACGTTGAGCGTTCGCAAGAATTCCGTAAATGCATCGAATGTTTCTTATGTCAGAACACATGTCACGTAATCCGCGATCATGAAGAGAATAAGAAATCATTCGCTGGACCACGATTCTTTATTCGTATTGCAGAACTTGATATGCACCCACTTGATATCTTGAAAAACCGCAAACGCACTGCGCAAGAAGAGCACGGGCTCGGAATGTGTAACATCACCAAGTGCTGTACTGAAGTTTGCCCAGAACACATCAAGATCACCGATAACGCAATCATTCCGATGAAAGAACGCGTCGTAGATATTAAGTACGATCCAGCTCGCATGTTTGCCGGACTACTCAAGCGAGAGAAGCGCAGCTAAACCATGAAGTCACTGCTACTCGTCGCCATTGGCGGCGTAGCAGGAACCTTGGTCCGTTTTGGACTCTCAGTTGCGATTCCAAATGATCGCAGCGGAACTCTTGCCGCAAATCTTGTTGGAGTTGCTTTCGCGAGTGCCTTATTGGTTTTAATGGAACGTCGTGGTGTTACTGAACTTCGCCATCTTCTATTGCCTGGCTTCTGCGCTGGTATGACCACCTTTTCAGCGGTAACGGTTCAGGTTGTGGAACCAATCTCTGGCGGCCCGCTCTTCTTGGCGGAGAATGTTTTCCTAAGTTTATTGATCGTTCTGATTGTTTTGCCGCTTAGCCGCAGGTTGATTCCGGTGCGTAAATGAATACTTTTTATGTAATTTTAGGTGCGGCCATTGGTGCACCCGCACGCTTTGCCATTGATCAATACATAAAGAAATTTACCGATAAGCCATACGGAATATTTCTTGTAAATGTTCTTGGCTCCTTCATTATTGGACTGACTTTTACCAAAAATGAAAAAATATACGATCTAGTCGCTGTTGGCTTTGCTGGTGCATTTACTACCTGGTCAACATTTATGCTCGACATATATCTAGGGTTCGAATTAAAACGGTACCGCGAAATAACCATAAACCTAGTTTTATCACTGGGATTTGGTTTGCTCGCCGCCTACCTTGGTTTACAAATAGCTAGTTAATTAACTTAGCTAAGAATTGAAGCCATCCACGCTTCAATTGCATCTGGGTGGCGTGGAATGTATTCACTCAAGTTGCGATATCCATCTGCTGTTACAACGACATCATCTTCGATTCGGATTCCGATTCCTCGGTATTCCGGTGCAAAGAGTTCGTCATCGGGTTGAATATACAAACCAGGCTCAACAGTTAAAACCATTCCTTCTCGCAGTTCTCCATCACGGTACATATCCTGACGTGCATGTTCACAATCATGAACATCAAGACCTAAATGATGGCTGACTCCGTGCAAGGTCCAGCGCCGATGTAGTCCAACTTCTGGCTTCATTGATTCTTCAGCGCTAACTGTAAGAACACCCATGTCTGCTAAACCTTGCGCGAGGACACGTTGTGCAGCGCGGTTGATTTCAAGGAATTTAACGCCGGGTTTTACCGCAGCAAAACCAGCTAACTGCGCTTCATATACCAACATATACAAGGCGCGTTGAGCAGGTGTGAATTTTCCATTTACCGGCAATGTGCGAGTGATATCTGCGGTGTAATAAGAATCCATTTCAACACCAGCATCGAGCAATAACAATTCACCGTTTCGCACCGCTCCGTCATTACGAATCCAGTGCAACACGCAAGCATGCGAGCCAGCGGCAGCGATTGTTGTGTAACCAATGTCATTACCTTCAAGACGGGCGCGACCAAAGAATGCACTTTCCACAATGCGTTCACCGCGAGGATGATCGGCAGCAGCTGGCATTGCAGCGATTACATCTGAAAAACCACGTCCAGTCGAATCAACAGCTGCCTGCAATTGGGCGATTTCATATTCATCTTTAACTAATCGCTGTTCCGAAGTGAAAGTTTGAAATTCCGCTTCACGTGCATGAACTGAAATTAACTTATCCATTAATTCATCTTCACCACGTATAAGAAGTGTTTCTTTACTAAATCGCAATAACCCTTCGATGTTATCTACATTGCGCGTTTCAATTTGGTAAACAGTCGCAGCTTCTTCAAGTGTGAAGTGGCGCCCAACCCAAAGTTCTCCATATTTGCGATCGGTATAAAAAGCATCAGTTTCGCGAGTAGAACGCGGATGTAAATATAGATAGGAATCGTGCCCGCCGTCTGTTTTTGGCTCCAAGATTAAAACCGAATCAGCAACCGCGTCGGCTCCCTGAACGCCGCTGTAATACGCGAACGCGCTATGTGGGCGGTAGACATACTCAGTGTCATTAGATCTAGTTTTGAAATTGCCAGATGGAATCACTAAGCGAATATTTGGAAATGATGCCGACAAAACCTGGCGCCGCGTAAATGCATAAGTGACTACTTCAAGCGGATGAAGATCTTCCAAATCAGAAGGTGCCCAACCGGTGCGCATAAATTCTGCGTACTGTTGTGCAGGAGCTACGTCATAAGAACGCACGTTCTTTACTTCTTGATCTTCAACCTTCTCATTCATATCCCTTAGAGTACAGAACAAGTAAAAATTAGTACTACTTGATATAGGTATTGACCAGCACGCTTAAGCAAGTAGGGTTAGAACACTATGTCGATCGATACACGGGAAATTGCTGATTTAGCGCGCGAAATCCGCCTACAAATTCTGCACACAATTAAAGGTGCTGGCATGGGCCACATCGGTGGAGACTTTTCAGTA
>CAEZUB010000009.1_pt1 | contig 16698 bp, 15 predicted proteins | sample 7264391 | NCBI WGS metagenome assembly CAEZUB01 (sample SAMEA6813819, study PRJEB35770) | uncultured Actinomycetes bacterium | biome: Freshwater; feature: Freshwater reservoir; material: water | place: Czech Republic | collected 2016-04-20 | depth 0.5m m
AAGAGATGAAAAATGATGGCGACGAGAAGAAGGATGACACTGACGGCTCCGCCGCCCGGTAAACACGATGGCGACCACCACTGGCGGTCGTATGCCGCTAATCGAACATTTACGTGAGTTTCGTAAGCGAGTAGTTCGATCAGCGATTGCAATTTCACTGGCCTCGTTAATCGGTTGGTTTTTCTACGATGAATTAATCACAACTTTGGCGCAGCCAGTTTGTGATCTTAAAGCGGCACAGGAACTTGGATCTGATAGTTGCGGGGCCCTCTACATAAATGGTGTTCTTGGTCCACTTAATCTACAAATAAAAGTTGCGCTTCTCTCTGGTGTAATTCTCAGCGCGCCTATTTGGCTATATCAACTTTGGGCATTTATAGCCCCTGCATTACATCGTCGCGAGAAGCGAAATTCCATTTTTTTCATTATTGCCGCGACCCCATTCTTTGCAGCTGGCGCCTATCTCGGTTACACCATTCTGCCGATAGCCATAAGGGTGCTCTTCGGATTCACTCCAGAAGCTTTGAATAACCTAGTTAGGTTCGATGATTATCTTGATTTTGTTATGCGCGCAATCCTGCTTTTCGGATTAGCTTTTGAATTACCTGTATTTTTAATTACTTTCAATTTAATTGGGTTCTTAAGTGGATCCTCAATACTTAAACCTTGGAGGATATGGGTTTTTTCTATATTCCTCTTTGTCGCTGGATTTACTCCGAGCGCCGATCCTTTATCAATGCTTGCTCTTGCACTTCCTTTAATCGCGCTTTATTTATTCTCTGGATTCTTTGCGGTTTTAAATGATCGCCGACGAGCGAAGAAGAAGTTGTCGGCGGAATCTAACTAAAATATGTGGGCAATAGTCATAAATCCAGTTTCGGGTGGTGGAAAGGGAGCGTCTTTAGGTAGAGAGGTCTCAGGTTATTTCGCAACCCGGAAACTTTCCTACCAAGTTATTACAGCCACATCGGCAGTGAAACTGCAAAGCAATTTGCGAGATTTTCTAGAAGTAAATGGCAAGAATTCTGAAGGAGTAATTGCAGTTGGTGGGGATGGGCTGGCACATTTAGTGCTCCAACTTTGCGTTCCGCGAAAAATAGCTTTCACGGTAATCCCGGCCGGTACCGGAAATGATTTGGTTCGAGCCATGGGTTGGCCAATAACGTCCATCACTGCCCAACTAGATTTTGTTACTACCGAGCGATCAAAAAGTATCGATCTTGGTTTAGTAGATTCTGAATGGTTCGGTGCGATCCTTTCAACTGGGTTTGATTCTGTCGTTAACGAAAAAGCAAACCGAATGAAACGTCCAAAAGGTCAGATGAAATATAACCTGGCGATAGCGATGGAACTTCCAAAGTTCAAGCCTTTGCAATACACGATCGGTTTGGATAATCAGGCCATTCAGACCGAAGCGATGTTAATTGCCGTTGCAAATGGTTCAAGTTATGGGGGAGGGATGCTGGTCTGTCCGGATGCGGATATGAATGATGGACTCTTCGATGTAATGGTCTTGCGACCTGTAAGTAAAATTGAATTCTTGAAAGTCTTTCCCAAAGTCTTTAGTGGATCTCATATTGATCATCCGAAAGTAGATATCTATCGCTCGAAAAAAGTTTCACTCTCAGCCCCTGCCATTGCTTACGCCGACGGAGAAAGAATTGGTGGGCTACCAATTCAGGCAGAATGTATGACAGGCGCTGGGCTATCGTGGACCCCATGACTACTCCTGCTGCAAAATTCGCCGCAGCGAAGGCCCGATCAAAACACCTAGTTACCGAAGAATTCATCTCGGAATTTGAATTCCCATTTGATCAATTTCAGATAGATGCCTGCCATGCAGTAGAAAGTGGCCATGGCGTCCTTGTCGCGGCACCGACCGGTGCTGGAAAAACGGTAGTTGGAGAGTTTGCTGCCTATCTTGCGCTTCGCAACGGAAAGAAATGTTTCTACACCACGCCAATTAAAGCTCTTTCAAATCAGAAATTCCAAGAGTTCGTCGCTCGTTTCGGCGAAGATCGAGTTGGCCTATTAACGGGTGATACAAATATAAATTCTGAAGCAGACATATTGGTAATGACCACAGAAGTTTTGCGCAATATGTTGTATGCCAATTCAACGACACTTACAAATCTAGGATCTGTGGTGATGGACGAGGTTCATTATTTGGCGGATAAATTCCGAGGTGCGGTTTGGGAAGAGGTCTTGATTCACTTAATGGAGTCTGTTCAAGTTATCTCGTTATCTGCAACGGTTTCCAATGCTGAAGAATTCGGTGAATGGCTTGGCGAAGTACGTGGGCAAACAGATGTCATTCTTAGCGAACATCGTCCAATACCGCTTTATCAGCATGTACTTATCAACTCCAATTTGATCGATCTCTTTAGTCAACCGGGAAAGATAAACCCTGAAATCCTTGCTTTAGAACGTGAAGCAATGCGCAAGGTTCGTATACCTAGACACCGTCGCGAACAATGGGGGGCGCAAGAATCACGTCTATCTCGCGCGGAAATCATTGAGAAGTTAAACCGTGAAAACCTGCTACCTGCGATAACTTTCATCTTCTCGCGCATGGGCTGTGATGCTGCGGTTAAGCAATGCTTAGCGGCAGGTTTGAAACTAACGAATACCGAAGAGCGCGCTGAAATTCTCGCCACCGCTGAGAAATACACATCGAACTTACCTGATGAAGATCTGGAAGTTCTTGGATACCGCGAATGGATTACAGCGCTAGAACGCGGTATCGCCGCTCACCATGCTGGGCTGCTACCGAGTTTTAAAAATGCAGTGGAAGATCTGTTTCAGCGCGGATTGGTAAAGGCAGTCTTTGCTACTGAAACTCTGGCGCTCGGAATCAACATGCCGGCGCGTACCGTGGTTTTAGAGAAGTTAACAAAATGGAATGGCGAAGCGCATGTTCCGATTACGCCAGGGGAGTACACGCAATTAACTGGTAGAGCTGGGCGACGTGGCATCGATATTGAAGGAAATGCAGTGGTGCAGTGGTCGCCTACGGTTGATTCAGCAACTGCCGCAGGTTTAGCTTCAACTCGAACATATCCACTTCGCTCTTCATTTACGCCGACCTACAACATGGCTATTAATTTAATCGCACGATTCGGCCGTGAAAGAGCACACGGAAGTCTTGAATCATCATTTGCGCAATTCCAAGCGGACCGCGCGGTCGTCGGACTGGTCAAACAAATAAAGAAAAATGAGATTGCGAGATTAGAACTGATCGAAAGCGCTAAATGCCACCTTGGAGATTTTGAAAGCTATGCACGGTTTAGATCAGAAATTAAAGAACTCGAGAAATTACTGTCAAAACGTGATGGTCGCCGCACCTTTGATAACCGGCAGCGGGCACATATGGAATCTGAGATCGATGGATTACGCCGCGGCGCTAGAAATCATGCATGCCATTCTTGCAATGATCGTGAAACACATGCCCGTTTCGCTGAAAGAGCCGAACGAATTGCTCGTGAATCAGAAGGCTTAAGGGCGCGAGTTGAGAATCGCACCCATGTTATTTCTAAAACATTTGATCGAATATGTGATGTTCTTACTCATCTGGGGTATATCGAGGGCGAAAAACCACTTGCGCAAGGAAAAATTCTTGCAAAAATCTACGCAGAATCGGATCTTTTATTAACCGAGACAATTCGTGAAGGTGTACTAGACAATTTATCTGCTCCTGAACTTCTCTCAGTTGCCTCCTCGATGATCTTTCAGTCCAGATCCCGTGAAGATTACGCTCCTAAAATGCCGCATCAGAATGTGGCTAACGCACTTGCCTCAGTTACTCGCCTCTGGGCCAGACTCGAAGAGATTGAGAATGAATTTGATGTCAAAACTCAGAAAGAACCAGACTTCGGTTTTGCTTATATTTCCTATCGTTGGGCGCAAGGAAATTCACTTACCAATGTTTTAAAAGGTAGTGACATGTCAGTTGGAGATTTTGTCAGATCAACGAAGCAGTTGATGGATCTCTTGATGCAAATCGCGGGAGCCAGCGAACAACTTCGTCCGGTCTGCCGTGAAGCGATCAAACGATTAGATCGCGGGGTAGTTTCGTATATGGTTGATGACTTATGACACTGATGCTTTTAGATAGCGCTTCACTTTGGTATCGCGCTTATTACGGTATGCCAGATACCTTATTAGCCCCAGACGGCACGCCCGTTAATGCAATTCGTGGCTATTTAGATATGACAGCGCGTTTAATCGGTCTGTATTCACCAAAAAGAATTGTTGCTTGTATTGAAGGCGACTGGCGACCTTCTTGGCGAGTGGAACTATTTCCAGACTACAAAGCTAATCGTGTTGATGCAGACGGCGATGGCGAGGAAGAGCCAGATTTACTAACTCCACAGATTCCGATTCTTCTTGATTTACTCGATCTCTTTGGAATTCCTATGGTTGGCGTTGATGATTATGAAGCGGACGACGTCATGGCAACCTTTGCTGTTCAGGAAGATGGTCCGATCAGAATCGTCACTGGGGATCGTGATTTGTTTCAGCTTGTTGACGATAAACGAGATGTGAAGGTCGTTTACTTAGCACGCGGATTATCGCAACACGATTTAGTAGATGTTGCATGGGTCGGTCGCAAATACGAGATCCCCGGCGATCGTTATGCGCTCTTTGCAATGTTCCGCGGGGATCCATCGGATGGCCTTCCAGGAGTACGTGGAATTGGTGAAAAAGGTGCTGCACTTATCGCGAAGAATTTTGCGACAACAGATGAAGCGCTAGCTGCTGCTCACGAAGCACATCCCGCGTTAACGCCGGCACTCGCCAAAAAAATTATTGCAGGAGCCGATTATCTAAAGATTGCTCCGACTCTTGTCCATTGCGCTAAAGATGTCGCTTTGCCAAAACTAGACATCTCTATGCCTAAAGCACCGAGTGATCTTTCAAAGATCTATGAAATGAAAGAACGCTATGGCCTGGGCGCGAGTGTGGATAGGTTGATAGCTGCACTAAAATGGTAAAAATTCTAATTGCGGCTCTCTTGGCTAGCGCCGCATTCGAACCAATCGGTATCTGGTATTTGGCGATTTTTGGTTTTGCACTTTATTTTCGAAGACTTCAACGTTCCAGCCGTCCTGCTTGGCACAGCTTGGTTTTTGGATTTACTCTTAATGCAATAGTTCTTCACTGGAGCGGAAAGTATGTGGGAGCCCTTCCGTGGATTCTTTTGTCCCTACTTCAAGCGCTTTTCTATCTCCCTATCGGTTGGATTTATAAAAGGACAAATAGCCTTTGGTTTGCTGCGATAACTCTTTTGCTTATGGAGCAATTGCGATCAAGCGTTCCATTCGGTGGATTTGGTTGGACACGAATAGGTTTTAGCCAAGTTGAATCTCCGGCACTTCCGATAGTTGCCATTGGGGGAGTTATAACCCTTTCGTTGATCACGATTATTGCTTCATTACTTCTAACGCGATTCAATATTAAAAGCGCCTTTCTTTTGCTGATTCTCTTTCTCGCAACCTTTCTTTTACCAGCAAATCCGCAGGGGAGTGGTTCGCTAAATCTTCTGGCGATTCAAGGAAATACACCGGAAATAGGTCTTGATTTTAATTCGAGAGCGAAAGCAGTTTTCGATCTCCACAGAGATGCGACTAAAGAATTTGCGACTGGAGAATTTGACGCAATTATTTGGCCTGAAAATGCTATAGATATTGATCCAAGATCTAATCCAGAAGTTTCTGCTGATATAACTGCTTTAACCCAGTCTTTAGGAGCCCCCTTAATCGCTGGTGTCGTGCAGCAAAATGGTGGAAGACCACAGAATGTCTCAGTTATGTATTCCAAAGCCGGGGATCAGGTAAGCAGATACATAAAGCGTGGGCTAACACCTTTTGGTGAATACATGCCATTGCGCTCTTTAGCGGAATTTGTAAGTCCAATCGCCAAATCAGTCATTGATTTTGAACCTGGTCAAGATCAAGTCATTCATAACGTTTCCGGGTATAAATTGGGTCCAATTATTTGTTATGAAATTATCGAAGATGGACTAGTCAGAGATATGGCCGTTAATTCGCAGGCTCTAATTGTCCAAACCAATAGTGCGACATTTGCAAATACAGCCGAAAGTGCGCAACAACTGGCGATAACCCGAATTAGAGCTGTCGAACATTCTCGTGAGATATTGAGCGTTTCCACAATCGGCATTTCTGCTTTTATTGATTCAAACGGAAAAGTCATCAGTGAAACTCCCGAGAATAGAAAAGCCTATTTACTAGGCTCATTAACGATGAGCGATCACAGGACGGTAATCGACCGAGCACTTGGGTAGATTTACGATTGAAGGTAAACGCCGATAAGTTACATTATGTTAAGTAACCTAAATCAGCTCCACCCCTGACTAATCAGCGCGGTCTTATGAGGAATATGCCTCAATTGGAGCGCATGAACAGACCAGATTTCGATCGCCGAAGGCGCCATCAATGCGTCCAACGGTCGGCCAATACTTACCCTTAGTTCCTATTAGCTCGCCACTTATAAGTCCGCTAGAAGGCGCTGGAAAGGCTCCCATTTCACGTGAATAAGCATGGTTCCAGTTCGATGAAATAACGGCGCTGGCGGTATGAGGTGCGTGGCGCAGGGCTGAATCTTCAACCGAAATAGCACCAACAGTAATCTCGGCAATCTCACGATGGACTTCGATCATCGCCGCGATAAATCGATCGATCTCAGTCAAATCTTCAGATTCTGTCGGTTCGATCATCAAGGTACCAGGAACCGGGAAGCTCATTGTTGGGGCGTGGAAACCAAAATCCATTAATCGTTTAGCAATGTCATCAACAGTTACGCCACTGACCTTCGTAATCTCACGCAAATCCAAGATGCATTCGTGTGCGATCAAACCATCTTGTCCCGTGTACAGAACTGGGAAGTATGGGTTTAACTTCTTCGCCATGTAATTGGCAGACAAAATCGCAATCTGAGTTGCACGAGTTAAGCCTGCTCCCCCCATCATGCGAATGTAAGCCCAAGAAATTGGCAGAATGCTTGCCGAGCCAAATGGTGCAGCCGAGATTGGTCCTGGACCTGTGGCAGGACCCGCGGTCGTATCCAAAGGATGATTTGGTAGATACGGCGCTAGATGAGCGCGAGCGATTACCGGACCAACACCTGGTCCCCCGCCTCCGTGAGGAATACAGAAAGTTTTATGAAGATTCAAATGTGAAACATCTGCGCCAAATTTTCCGGGCTGAGCAACACCAACCAACGCATTTAGATTTGCCCCATCAACGTAAACCTGACCACCTGCATCGTGCACAAGTCCACAAATTTCACCGATCGCTGATTCGAATACGCCGTGTGTGGATGGATAAGTAACCATAAGCGCGGCCAAATTGCCTTCGTGTTCAGCAATCTTTGCCTTCAAATCATCGACTGAAACATTTCCTTCATCATCACACGCAATAACGACTACTTGCATGCCAGCCATGACCGCACTTGCAGCATTTGTTCCGTGAGCGCTAGATGGAATAAGGCAAATTGTGCGGTGTGAATCACCGCGTTCGTCGTGATAATTTCTAATTGCTAACAAGCCTGCGAACTCACCTTGACTGCCCGCGTTAGGTTGAAGCGAAACTGCGTCATAACCAGTGATTGCAATTAACCATTCAGATAGTTCTGAAATCAAGCGACGGGATCCAACGCTCTGGTTTGCCGGAGCGAATGGATGTAGCCCGGCGAATTCTGGCCAGGTTACCGCTTCCATTTCTGTTGCAGAATTCAATTTCATTGTGCAAGACCCAAGTGGAATCATCGTGCGATCTAAAGCTAAATCACGATCTGCCAAAGTGCGCAAATAACGCATCATTGCAGTTTCGTTATGGTAAGTGTTAAAAACCGGATGCTGTAAATACGAACTGGTGCGATTAGCGAAGGAAGGTATCCCCTCCCCCGCGCTCGTTGATCCAGCTTTTGCACTAAAGATGTCGAAAATCTTTGCAAGCGTTGAATCAGTAATAGTCTCATCTAGCGAAATCGCAATCGTCTTCTCGTCTACTTTTCGGAAGTTAAAACCTGAAGCAAGCGCTTTTGCCAATAATTCATCCGCAGATGCCACACCAACACTTAAGGTGTCGAAGAACGTGGAGTTATTTACGGAATAACCTGAAGCTTTAAGAGAATTAGCAAGCGAAGCAGTCATTTCCTGAACTCGAGTTGCAATTTGCGCCAAGCCCTTTGGGCCATGCCACATCGCATAGAAGGCGCTCATATTTGCAAGCAGAACTTGCGCGGTGCAAATATTGCTCGTTGCCTTATCGCGACGAATATGTTGTTCGCGAGTTTGCAAAGCTAAACGAAAAGCAGGATTTCCGTGGACATCAACGCTCTGTCCGATTAACCGACCTGGAAGGGAACGTTCAAGTCCAGTACGAACTGCCATAAACCCAGCGTGAGGTCCGCCAAATCCCATTGGAACACCAAAACGTTGCGCGCTACCAACAGCAACATCTGCGCCCCATTGTCCGGGTGGAGCGATAATTGTTAGCGCCAAAAGATCGGTGGCCGCGATTAGGAACGCGCCCTTGTCATGCACAACGCCGGCAAGCTCGCGGTAATCGTTGATTTCGCCAAAAGTCGTTGGGTATTGCACGAGAGCACCAAAGAAATCGAGTTTTGATAGCTGTGCTACTTGCGCAAGATCAACCTCTAACACGTTGATGTTTAGCGGCTTTGCGCGAGTTAACAGAACCGCTTTCGTTTGAGGATGCAAATCTTTATCGATTAAGAAAATAGCCTCATCGCTTCCCTTGAAATTACGGCGGGCTAACGTCATGGCTTCAGCTGCGGCAGTTCCTTCATCTAGCATTGAGGCATTTGATATAGGCAAGCCAGTTAAGTCGCTAACAACTGTTTGAAAAGCAAATAAAGCTTCTAGCCGTCCTTGCGAAATTTCGGGTTGATAAGGCGTGTACGCGGTGTACCAGGCAGGATTTTCTAAAACATTTCGCTTAATAACTGCCGGAGTGTTGGTGCCGTAATAGCCAGTACCAATAAGTGAAGTTACAGAAATATTCTCATTCGCCATTTGACGCAAAAGGGCAATTGCTTCAACTTCAGAGACCGGTCCGGGCAAATGTTTTTCTAAAGATTCTTTCATCGCAATCGACGCGGGAACTACCGCCTTTGTAAAAGAATCTAAATCTTTATACCCCACCTCAGCGAGCATCGCCGCTTCATTAGCACTGGTTGGACCAATGTGCCGAGTAGCAAACAGCTCACCTTCGTAATGCATTAACGATCCCCTTATTTGATTTAATTAAGGGGAAGGATATTGCAGTTAAGCGCCTTTCGCCTTTCGACGTAAAGAAAGTTCATCGTTACTTTCAGCACCACTGGCTGTAACGGCATGGCCGTTGATTTCGCCCTGCAAAGTTGCCAGAGATCCCTCAACTTCGTGCCAAACCTTGCCGACCGCAATGCCGAATACACCTTGTCCACCTTGAAGCAGGTCGATGATCTCATCCGGGCTTGAGCATTCATAAATTGATGCTCCATCACTCATTAAAGTGATGCTCTCAAGTTCAACTACACCTCTACTGCGTAGATGATTAACCGCTGTGCGAATATTCTGAAGTGATACACCAGCATCTAACAAACGCTTTACAATTTTTAAAACCAATATGTCGCGAAAGCCGTAAAGACGAGCAGTTCCAGAACCGCTTGCAGTGCGAACACTTGGTTCAAGAAGTCCAGTACGTGCCCAATAATCTAATTGGCGGTAAGAAATTCCTGCGGCTGCGCAAGCAGTTGCACCGCGGTAACCAATTTCATTCTGATCTTCTGGCGTAACTGGGGAGGTCACGTTTGCTCGATTCTGTTGGGGTTAGGCGAAATTTTACGATCTAAGCGACCCACCTACAACGACCGACACGGGGCAAACCTCAAGTAGAGAGTGAGACTTTCGAGGGGCTATCCGGCGAAGTCTTCCGGGTTGATCTGATCCAAGAACTCACGGAAGCGCTCAAGTTCGATATCCGAGCCACCGGGCTGGGATGGGCCCTCTTCCCCGCCTATCAGTCGTTCTGGAATATCGATGCCGACTTCATCCAATAGGTCCGAGTCGGCCAAAATATTGCTCGCTGTCCTCAAGGCAATCGCGATCGCATCCGATGGTCGGGCGCTGATCTTTAGGTTCGAACCATCGGCGCTACGAAGTGCGATCTCGGCGTAGAAGATTCCATCCTTAAGCTCGGTTATGTGTACCGAAGTCATTGTTAGATCCGCAGTTTCAAAGATATTTGCTATCAAATCGTGCGTTAAAGGTCTTTGGGATGAGAGCCCTTGTTGGGCAAAAGCAATTGAAGTGGCCTCAACGGCACCGACCCAGATGGGAAGAAAGCGAGTGCCTTCCATTTCCTTGAGGAGGACGATCGGTTGATTCGACGGCATCTCAATGCGAACGCCGACAACCTCCATATTTACCATCATCGCTAGGTATCGAACAGTTTCAGAAATTAACGAGGGCGATTAAGTCCGGCGCGCACCAAAGAAGCATGCAGTCGCACAGACAAAGATGCAATTTGTTTTTGAACTTCTTCGGCTCGTGCCTTTGAGTCGGCGCTCTTTTGGCGATTGATCGGCGTTATCACTTGCTCGATCAAACCGATCTCGCGATCTGCTGCAGATTTAAATGAACGGAGATGGCGCGTTTCAATTCCAAAACCTGCCATCTCGGCAACCGCTGTCGCAACTGAGAGCGCATCGTTGTCATAGTGGCGACCACGAAGTGCTACAAAACCGTAGGACTCGAGTTCAACCAACTGAGCATCTGTCAGCCCACTTGCTTTAAGAAGTTCATCGCGGGATAGACGAAGATCTGATGTACTGACGAATGATTCAGGTGATGAATCACCATCAACGCTTGCCAAAGTTGGACGAGGCGAGGCGACTCCCCCGTTAGCTGCTGGCTCGAGCCCACGATCTAGAGCTTCCAGATTTTCCTTAATGACACGAAGTGGCAGATACTGATCGCGCTGCAATAAAAGTACATAACGCAAGCGGTCCAAGTCGGTGGCAGTGAATTTGCGATAACCCGATGGCGTGCGTTGAGGTTCTATTAACCCTTCAGATTCTAGGAAACGGATCTTTGAAATCGTAATATCTGGAAAGTCTCCACGGAGCTTACTTAGGACTTCTCCGATACTTAAATACGCGCGGGCTGGAACACTCACTAGATACTCCCCTATTACTTTTCGTTGGTTAATTTCTGGATTTTGCTTGAATAAAAATTAAATGAAATTTTCCTATTTGGATCTCATCGCCAGTCTTTAACTGTGCAGATTGAACCGAGCCATTGTTTACATAGGTTCCATTGAGGCTACCTAAATCAAGAATCTCAAAACCATTAGTTTTCTTGGTTATCTGCGCATGTGCACGTGAAACCGTTACATCATCGAGAAAGATTGCACTTTCAGAAGAGCGACCAATTGAACAATTTTCTTCGGCGATCAAGAATCGAGCACCTTTTCCTGGACCACGATGAATAACCACCATTGAACGGTCATCGTTACCATCGATAATCGCCTGTATTGCGCTTGCAGACTGCGGGTCCATCGATGAAAGAAGTGCGCTAATGGCATCTTCCGGGGAAGCATCGACGACCGAACGCACTCCGAGATGCAGAGTTGTGGTTAGCTCACTATTTTTTGGTTCTTGCTTCAAAAGTGGACTCCCCTTTCTCTGGTGATCTGGCCAGGTTCAACTTCAACCTGAGGCTGACATTAGAGTCAGCGGCTCAATAAATCAAGCGGAAAGATCCCCGAAAAGCGGGCACAAATATTTGCTATTTACGCAGTAATTTGACGGTAATCAGTCGGAGATAGTAAGCCAACAGGGGTTGCGCTAACTTCGATTTCGGCTAACCAACCAGCTCCATACGGCTCCGAGTTGATCGTTTCAGGAGCCGATGCAAGTGCCTCATTGATAGCAACAATCTTTCCTGTAACGGGAGAAAATATTTCTGAAACGCTCTTTGTTGACTCTACTTCGCCACAAACTTTATCTGCCGTTACTGATTCACCGATCTTTGGTAGCTGTACGTAGACGATGTCTCCAAGAGCACCTTGCGCGTAGTCGGTAATTCCCATTCGGAAAATATTCTTACCGGTCTCGCTAACCCATTCATGTTCTTTTGTGTACTGCAGATCATCAGGAATCAGGGACACGGGATCTCCTTCTTTAACAATACCGAATTGGGCAATTGGACTACCGCGCAACTCTAATGGTGCGTACTGCGGTTAGGAAATATGAAACGCCCGTAAAGAGATATAGGGCGATCCCCCAAATCGCAAAACTCCATCCGAAGATAAATGCCAACGTACCAGCCCAATTCTCTGCCAACGCGAGAAGAAGAAGTGGAAATGCGTAGAGAAGATTAAATGTTGCAGCCTTACCAAGATAGGTAACCTTAAGTGGAGGTAGAGAGTTAAGAGTTAATCCAATAGTTGCAATAGCCAAAATCAAATCACGAGCCAATAACAGTGCAATTACCCAAATTGGAATCGCATCTCGGATGTAAAGGACGATCAAAGTGGCAACTATGTACAAGCGATCGATTGCAGGATCTGCCAACTCTCCGAAACGAGACTCCTGTCCCCAAGCGCGAGCCAACTTTCCATCGAAATAATCGGTAGCGCCGCCAATCGCCAAAGTCAGGATTGCCCAACCATCAGATTCAAGGCCAATGGCAAGGTAGATGAAGAGAGGAATTCCGAGGGCGCGCAGGCCCGTCAGAGCGTTAGGAACGTTGAAGTTCTTATTCCGGGGCATCAATCGCGCTCTTTTACTCGAATCGCAACTTGGACCGGTGTACCTGGGAAACCAAATTCTTCACGCAGGCGCCGCTCAATGAAGCGACGATAAGAAGCTTCGATCCAGCCACTTGAGAAAACAACGAATTTTGGAGGCGCGATCCCGGCTTGCGTCGCATAGTAAATCTTCGGTTGTTTGCCACCACGCACTGGCGGCGGAGTCGCACCAATAAGGGCGCCCAGGAATGAATTGAGTTTGGCAGTTGGTACGCGACGTTCCCAACTATCGATTGCAGTCCGAAGTGCTGGAGCCAAGCGATCGCGATGCCATCCAGTTTTTGCAGCGACATTTACCCGCTGGGCCCACTCCACCTGATCCAAGTGGCGATCAATTTCGCGATCTAATTGATCACGACGATCTTCATCAACTAAATCCCATTTATTCATCACTATTACCATCGCCTTGCCAGCTTCTTCAACCATGGTGATTACTCTTAAATCTTGCTCCGAAATTGGAAGCGATGCATCAAGAACGACAACTGCACATTCGCAACGTTCGAGTGCTGCTTGCGTGCGAAGAGTCGCATAGTAATCCGTGCCACTGGCTTGATTCGCGCGTTTGCGTAGACCCGCTGTGTCGATGAAACGCCAAACAGATCCACCAAATTCAATTAACTCATCAACAGGATCTCGAGTTGTACCTGCAACATCATCAACGATCGAACGGTTCTCGCCCGCTAACGCATTTAACAAACTTGATTTACCAACGTTAGGTCTGCCGATTAGCGCAATCTTGCGATAACCATCTTGAGTTTGTGCTCCCCCCACTTCCGGCATTTCCGAAACTATGTAGTCAAGAAGATCTCCGCTACCACGGCCGTGCAACGCAGAAACAAAGCGAGGCTCCCCTAAACCTAAGTTCCAAAGTGCGTGAGCATCAGCTTCATCAACATCGCTATCAACTTTATTTGCAATTAGGACCATTGGTTTCTTCACTTTACGAAGTTCCTGAACCAAGATGTCATCTTCATCTAAAGCGCCAACATGAGCGTCAACCACGAATGCAAGAACATCGGCTTCCTGCATCGCCAACTCGGCCGATGCGCTTACTTGAACTGAAATTCCATCAGGTTTAGATTCCCAACCACCGGTGTCCATAATAATAAATCTGCGACCGCCCCATTCGCATTCGTACTGCACTCGATCGCGAGTTACACCAGGAGTGTCTTCAACAATTGCTTCGCGGCGACCTATGAATCTATTGATCAAAGTTGATTTTCCAACATTCGGACGCCCGAGAATTGCGACGATAGGTAAACCCAATAAGGAACGCTCTTTTAGAAGTTCCCAAACCCATTCCACGGTCTCTTCCAACGTCAGTTCGGTTGAGTCAATCAATACTGCATCCATAGCCTTGGCTAGTGGAGAAACAGCGCGGTTAGAATCGATCTGATCGCGTGTCTGCAAAGAATCGCTAACGTGTTCAGAAGAAGATTCAACCTCCGCCGATCTGCGCGCCGCACGTGCTTGTAAATCTGCCTGCAAATATATTTTTAGTGCGGCATCCGGTGCGACAACGGTTCCAATGTCGCGTCCTTCCACAACAATTCCTCGTTCGGCATTTGCGATAAATTTTCTTTGAATTGTTAATAGTTCTGCTCGAATTTCGGCTATCGCGCTAATTGCACTTACTGCCTCTGTTACTACATCGCTGCGAATCTCATCAGTTACTTCTGTATCTCCAACAAAGATTTGCGGCGCACTTGGATTGGCTACGAATCGAAGCGGTTTTCTCTTTAGCGCAGCCAAGATTTCTTCAGTGCTAGAAATCTTCTCGTTTTGCGCAAGCCAAGTTACGGCGCGATAAAGAGCGCCAGTATCTAGATAACTCCAACCGGCACGTTTTGCAACAAGTTTCGAAGTGCTCGATTTACCTGCTCCGCTTGGACCATCTATCGCTACAACGATCATTTGTGTTACATCCCATCGTTGCCTTACAAAAGAAATAATTTGTTTAAATACTCTGTGCTCATTCTATCTCGCATCTATCTCGGAGCGTGAACGCTCCAACCCGAATTCGTAAGATGAGATTGCAATATCTGAGCATCATTAGCCGATAAAGCTAAAGTAATTAATCCAGTGAATTGTCCAGGTGAGTGCTCAATAGATAAATCTTCAACGTTTACCTTCGCTCTGGCACATTCATCAAAGAGCGCTGCCAATTGACCTGGTTTGTCTTCAATCACGACCGGCAAAAGCGTGTATTCACGGGCCGCACCGCCATGTTTGCCAGGGATCTTTAGCCTTCCCTGATTGCCTCGTTCGATTAAATCTTTAACGGAGGAAGATTGCTCTAGCCGCTCAATAAAGGTCCCCAGGTCTCTTTGTAGACTTATCAATAGTGGCAACAACTCGCTCGCGTTGGAAAGCAAGATCTCATCCCATAAAGAGGCGTTGGAAGCAGCTATTCGAGTGGTATCTCGCAACCCAGCTCCTGCTAAATCCAGGGAATCACTTGCCGCATCGACCAACTGTGAAGCCAGAAGCGAAGCGGTAACCTGCGGCAGATGTGAAATCAGCGCCACCGTTTGATCGTGGGCCGCAGCGGTCATGGCTACCGGTGTTGCTCCTAATGTCTGAATCAACCAAAGACCTGCGGCGATTAAATCTTCGTCAACTGGTGCGCCCTGGAGATCGGTCGGGATATAAATCCAACTCCTTGATAGAAATAAATCAGCCCGTGCAGATTGCGCTCCCCCAACTTCACGTCCTGCCATCGGATGAGTTGCTAGGAATCGTCTGCTGGGGATCAAGGATTTTGATACCTCAACTAGAGATTTAGTCTTAACGCTGCCTATATCTATAAACTTCACGCTCGAGTTCATTTTAAATTCACTTTCAAGGGCGGAGATCAATCCAGAACTCGGTCCGGCGTAGAGAACTACCTCTGGACTACCCACGCCCTGGCTTGCCATTAAGTCATTTGCAAGTTTTGCCGCTTTGGGATCGATATCCGACATTTCAACTCTAATGCCGGCTTTGGTGAGTCCTAGGCCTATCGAGGTTCCGATAAGACCTGAACCTATGATTTTTACCGAGCTAAATCGCCCGTCATTTGATGAATTTGGGGTCATGTAATGAGCCTGAGGGCGCCTATTGAGCGATGTCTCTGCGTAGGGATTTCGCTGCGCCTAGATATACATGCGCGATCTCACTTTTCGCGCGCTCACTTTCGATGTGGGCCATTATTCGGATCGTGCGCTCCAAGGCTCCAGGTACGCCTATCTCGACGCTGCAGATAAGCGGGACCTCAGAAAAGCCTAAATCGCGGGCGGAACTGGCAGGAAAAGCGGCGTTGAGGTCAGGGCTAACGGTGAAAATAACTGAGATCACAGACTCCGGAGAAAGACCATTCTCCTTCATAATCTCGAGCAAAAGCTCCTTTGTGGCTAGATCGATAGCCTCAGGGGTGTTGGCGGCGGCCTGTGTAGCCCCGCGAATGGCTCGAACGCTGATCATTGGGAAATCTTACCTCCTAACTATCCAGAAACGTTGGCTATTTACTTAAATATTTAACAACATACTGTTATATCTATAAAACCATTTTGCTCATTCCAGAAAACATCCGATTTCTAAAAGCGGAGATTCTGGCTGGCAACACAAATATCGATAAGTAAATAATAATGAAAAATATCGAGCGTACTTTGAACTTTATTTATCGATAAATCTATTCTCGATAAGCCTTTGGATTTAATAGCGACTTATTAATTTATCGTTTAGTAGTCTCAGAATAGATAAAGCGTCAAAGATCTAAAGCCTTTTGCAGACTTGCCAGTTCGCCGCTATTTAGATCACGCCATCGACCTTCCAAGGTATCGCCTAAAGAGATTGGTCCAAACTTGGTTCGGATCAATCG
>CAEZUB010000010.1_pt1 | contig 14226 bp, 16 predicted proteins | sample 7264391 | NCBI WGS metagenome assembly CAEZUB01 (sample SAMEA6813819, study PRJEB35770) | uncultured Actinomycetes bacterium | biome: Freshwater; feature: Freshwater reservoir; material: water | place: Czech Republic | collected 2016-04-20 | depth 0.5m m
CAGGATATTCGCCAGGTTTTGGACCCACTGGCTTTTTAGCCTTGGTAGTCGTCGCGCTCTTCTTCGTAGCCATGCGCGCATTCTGCCAAGTTAATGGGCTAAATCGCGGTACCTACACGCGGTCTGCCGCCAACGATTGCAACACATCCAGCCGCCAATTGAGTTCCAGCCGTAAGAGCCGCAGTTAGGTCATGACTTTTTGCAAACGTTGCGATAAATCCTGCTGCAAAACTATCACCAGCCCCAGTTGTGTCGACCACATTTGCCGAAACTGCAGGGACGCTTATCGAATCAAAACCACGAGCCTTAGCTATTGCGCCTAGCGAACCGCGCTTAATAACTACGACTTCTGAGTAATCCAATAAGTAATCTAAGGCGCGTTCGATATCTACAGAACCTGTCAAATAGATTGATTCTTCCTCATTTAGAAGTAAGACATTGGCTTGCGAAAACCATTGGTGAATCTCGGCATCTGAAACACTTTTCATCGCTCCAACAGATGCGGGATCAAAGTAAATTGTTATGTTGTCGGATTTTATTTTTTCAATCATCGCTAGCACACCTGGTCGTGCTAAAGGATTTAACAGCGCATAGCCAGAGATGTAGACCGCTTGAAATTTGGAGATTTCTGGAAGGTCAGTAATAGATAAACTGGAATTGGCGCCTTTGTCAGGAAACATAGTGCGCTCACCAGATGAATCAACTAGAACAATTACTACACCGGATGATTCACCTGGGATTACTAAGTCTGCGTGATCAACTCCGAGTGAATCAAATTCGGCAACAATTGCAGCTCCAGCGGGATCATCTCCAACATGGCTAACAATTGTGCTGTGAGCATCTGTGCGAGTAAGCCACGCCGCAACATTTCCAGCAGCACCACCACTTCCGGTACTGATTCGACTTGCTGTATCGCTGCCATAGTTAATCTTTTGGGGCGCAACATCTATGCGCACAATGACATCAAGCATTACATCTCCGATGCAAAGTACTTGAACAGTCATCTAGTTTCCTTTTATTTATTGGTGTTGCTTCGCCACGGCAATATCGGCAGCAAGTGCTGAGTTTGATTTTATGATTTCAATATTTACAGAAAGAGATTCGCCTTCACTGGCGGTGTGGAAATGTTCTAGTAAGAATGGAGTTACCGCCTTACCGATAATGCCAGCCTTGCGCGCACCAGCTAATCCACTCTTTAAAATTTCATCATGGCGCTTGCGATTCATTTCGTGCTTTACAGGATTTGCTACGACTAAAGCGCTCTTATTGGTCTTTAGCGCCTCACGTGCCCGGATTATGTTGGCGATCTCAGCAGCGTTTTCGACACGATGTTCGATGGTGAATCCAGAATCTGTTAAATAGAAGCCGGGGAAGTTGTTGGTCTTATATCCAACAACACCGATTGCCAAAGTTTCTAGACGTTCCAAAGTTGCAGCGACATCTAAAATCGATTTCACACCAGCACACACAACAGTCATATCTAGTTGCGAAAGCGCGGTTAGATCAGCAGATTCATCAAAAGTTTCATTGGCATCGCGATGTACGCCACCCAAACCACCTGTTGCAAATATTCGTATTCCTGCCAAAGCGGCTAGATGGGCGGTTGCAGCCACGGTTGTTGCCGCTGATTTTCCAGAAGCAGAAATAATTGCGAGATCACGGCTTGATGCTTTGGCAATGTCATCTCGATTGGCTATTTCTTTAAGTTGGTCATCGGTTAGACCGATATGGATTACGCCGTCGAGTACCGCAATGGTTGCTGGCACGGCTCCGTGATCACGGACAATATCTTCGACTTCGCGTGCAACTTCAAGATTTTGTGGTCGCGGCAAACCATGGCTGATGATCGTAGATTCAAGTGCAACGATTGGGCGTCCCTCTGCAATTGCAGCGGCAACTTCAGGCGATGGCGTAAATGGCATCCGGTGGCTCATAACCCCAACCTTACCCGTGAGAAGATACCTTCGTGCATCTGTCGCAAATCACTCCTTCGCTCTTTGCGAGTCTGGGTTTAGTAGATGTTCGCGATCAAATTCAATGTGGCCCAAGCCCCGCAGGGCGAGAGCTACTTTTCTTAATCGATGGGCTAGGCGCTGATGCTGTCGCCAAATATGCAACTTACATTCCAACTCTTACATCCTTGATCCGACATGGCGCAGTTAAAACTTCATTCCCTTCAACGACTGCAACAAGTTTGGCGACGCTTACAACGGGAGTAAATCCCGGTCAACACGGAATGCTCGGTTACACCGTGCAGGTACCACGCAGTGGCGGACGAATTCTGAATTCGCTTAAATGGGACGAACGCGTAGACCCAGTGATTTGGCAGCCAATCCCAACGCTCTTTGAACGCGCGGCAGCGAAGAACATTAGCGTCACACACGTTGCAGCAAAGCGATATGAAGATTCTGGATTTACGCGCGCAGTCTTTCGCGGTGCGCAGTACAAAGGCGCAAACACGCATGCCGATTTGGTTTCAGAGACCGTGCAAGCGCTGAAAAATACACCAGCATTTGTGTACCTATACATAAATGATTTAGATGTTGCCGGACATAGCGATGGAGTCGGATCAGAGAAATGGCTGGCAGCTCTTGCCGGAATCGATGCACTGGTTGCTAAATTATTGCAACAACTGCCCCGTCAAACTCGGCTTTGGTTAACCGCCGATCACGGAATGATTAATGTTGGAGAGAAAATAGTTATTGGCCAAGATAATGATCTCGCAACAGATATCGCAATCATCGCAGGTGAACCACGTGCCCGTCATTTGTATCTCAAAGATGGCGCAAGCGATTCTGCCGTTCAAGAGAGTGCGCTGCGCTGGCGGGAATTCCTTGGAGAAAAAGTAATTGTGCATACTCGCGAAGAGGCGAAGAGATCAGAGATCTTCGGCGGTGAAGTTAGTCCAGATGCATCTGATCGCATTGGTGATTTGGTTGTAATTGCCCAAGGTGATCTGATCCTGATTGAAGCCGAACGCCAAACGCAGGAGAGCGCCATGGTGGGCCATCATGGGGGAGCGACTGATATTGAAAGCTACGTTCCACTTTTAACTGCAGTGGTTAATTAGTTTTCAGGGTTACTTTCATCAGTTGGTTTTTGTCCAAACATGATTTCATCCCAAGAAGGAACTTTGGCGCGTGCCGTAATTCCATCTGCCTTGTCGGCTGGTGCTGGTGTTTCGCGAATTGAAACAAGTCGAGGTGTCTCACGGGTTAACTCTGCTTCAAATTCTTCATCCGTAGGATCGTTATCAGGCAGATCATCCAGTGAAGATGCAACGCTGCGAATTGGAGCGCTGTCGATTCGGATTGGCTCTCGGTTTTCATTAGGAAGATTGCTGCGTGAGGGATGAGTTGGTTCAGCGTAAATGAATCCAGAATCGATACGTCGAGCCGGGGCATCTTCGCCCATCATCCATGCGGCGTTATCATCTAATGGTGCGATGCTGCGACGTTGTCCATCGTAAGTAAATTGGGCAACTCCTAAACCGTCACGGTTTGGATAGTGAAGTTCGATCGTCCAAGTTCCGTCGTCTAAACGCCAGGTATTCCAATCGAGTGCATCGACATCGACTCCACGCGGTGCTAACTTCGAAACCACAACTTCTAAGAAAGTTAAATTGTCGCGGCCGCCATCTTTACCTTCGCGGCGGGGAGATAAGCCATGGACCTGGTCGATAATAAAAATACGCTCTTGCAAGATTGGTCCAGAGAATCTTTCAACTTTATCTACAGAAACATTTCCATCGCGCGCGATTGAATCCATAGTTTCGCCAGCGCGAAGTCGGCGTTGCATCTCTTTAACACTCATGACTTCATTTTCATCGCCGACCGGTACCGAAGTAAGGCGCGGTTGATTTACCGTGGCGCGCAGGGTGTCGCTAATACGTAGTGAATATTCAACGCCGTTCTGATCGGTGAGCGCGAGGTGCACCCCATCTGGGGTTTTTCCGGTCAGGCGTAGCTCACTCATGTGGGCGAGAATACCTGCAGTGGGTGAGAAAGTAGGTGAGGAAGGGGCTCAGAACTGAGCGGGGAATTTAGCCGATTTACGCTCGGCGCCCCTTCTGTGGCAAGATACGCAGTCTGCGCGGCTGTTAAGGCCACGCTGTAATCAGCTTTAATGAGCTTTAAATAGATGAGGACCATACGATGAATATTCTTGATGCTGTTGATGCGAAGTCGCTTCGCCATGATGTTCCACAGTTTCGCGCCGGAGATGAACTAAAGATCCACGTTCGCGTTATTGAAGGCAGCAAGAGCCGTATCCAGGTTTTCCAAGGAATCGTAATTCGTCGTCAGGGCGATGGCGTTCGCGAGACTTTCACTATTCGTAAAGTTTCTTACGGCGTCGGAGTAGAACGTACTTTCCCAGTACACACACCAGTTATTGAAAAGATTGAACTAGTGAAGAAGGGCGATGTTCGTCGCGCCAAGCTTTACTACCTCCGCGACCTACGCGGTAAGGCTGCCAAGATTCGCGAAAAGCGTGATGGCGTTGAAGGTTACGGCGATGGAATTCTTTCAACTCCAGTCGCTGCAGTTGCCGAGGAAGTTGTTGCAGAAGCACCGGTAGCAGAAGCAATAGTTGAAGCTCCAGCAGCAGTTGAAACAGTTGTAGAAGCACCAGCAGAGGTAGTGGCAGAAGCTCCAGCAGCTGATGCAACGCCAGATGCAACTACTGCTGAATAAGTAACCCAAAAACAGATGCCACGTAAGGGCTCGCTTTTACGCGAGTTGCCTATCCTCGTAGTCGTTGCCCTAGTTGTCTCTCTCGTTATTAAAACCTTCTTGGTGCAATTCTTCTTTATTCCATCTGGATCCATGGAAAACACGCTCCAGATTAATGATCGCGTAGCGGTGAACAAGTTGCCATTTATTGGTAAATCTATTGGCCGTGGCGATGTGGTCGTATTCCGCGATCCAGATAATTGGCTGCCCGAGCCTTACACCGTCGATCAAAACAAATACGTCGCCAAAGTTAAAGAAGCGTTCGTCGCAATAGGAATTTTGCCGAATCCAGCGAAGCAGTACTTGGTAAAGCGCACCATTGGAATTGCTGGCGACAAAGTTGAATGTTGCTCAAAGGATAAGAAGTTAATGGTCAATGGTGTAGAAATTGATGAGCCATATATTTTCTCAGGAAATTCCCCAAGTGATTCGAACTTTAACGTTACCGTTCCAGAAGGCAAGATTTGGGTAATGGGAGACCACCGTGCCGCCAGCGCGGATTCACGTTTCCACCAGGAAGATATAAATAACGGGATGGTTCCACTTTCTAAAGTAACTGGGCAGGTTGTTGGAATCATTTGGCCGATTAAGAATTTCGGCATAGTTCATTCATTCTCATCTCTTAAGTAAGCTCATCGAGTTTTTCAATGAGCAATTCAGCGAAAGTAATTGAGTCTCTATTAATCGACGCCGGAATTTCACCTCTAGCAGGTGTCGATGAAGCAGGACGTGGGGCATGCGCAGGTCCCTTGGTTATCGCCTCGGTCGTTCTCAGAGACCCTTTTGCTCCTGAATTAGTAAAAGTGCGGGACTCCAAAGATGTATCCGAGGCCGAACGTGAAAAGTTATTTGAATTAGTAACGGATGTGGCTCTCGCGGTTAGTGTAATTATTGTTCCGGCAAAAGAAATTGATCAACGTGGTGTGCACGCGGCAAATCTCGATGGTATGCGTCGCGCCGTTCAAGGCTTATCTGTCGCACCAAGTTACGTGCTCACCGATGGGTATGCCATCGAAGGATTATCCATTCCAAATGTTGCCGTTTGGAAGGGGGATCAAGTCGTAACTTGCATCAGCGCAGCATCAATTATTGCAAAAGTTACGCGTGATCGAATTATGCGCGAACTCGACATCAAATTCCCAGACTATGGTTTCGCAAAACATAAAGGCTATATCACGAAAGTTCACAGTGAATCATTGCAAGAACTTGGGCCGTGCATAGAACATCGCCGCTCTTTCGCAAATATTGCTGCGCTTCTTCAATAATTACACACACCCTTTTTAAATTTAAAGTCTGAGGTCAGACCTGCGACCTAATCTGCGCCACATGAGTAAAGGCGCAACTAAAAGAAATAACCTAGCCACTGGAGCATTTGGTGAAGAAGCAACAGCCAGATATGTAACCGCGCAAGGCCACGAAATCATGGATCGCAATTGGCGGGTGCGAGAAGGGGAGATCGATGTAGTTTCAATGAGCGGCGATGGAGTTTTCCACTTCATCGAAGTTAAAACTCGTTCATCACTTGCCTTTGGCCATCCCTTTGAAGCGATTAATAAAGATAAAGCCCATCGCATGCAACGTTTGGCTTTAGCTTGGCTAGCAACTCATGGCTGCTTAGGTTGTGAATATGCAATAGATGCCTGTGCGGTCTTAATAAGTGCTGATGGTTCTCATACGCTGGAATATCGTGGCGGTATTTTGTGACTCTAGGCATAACACAAAGTGTGGCTTTGCTCGGATTAGATGGATCCGTTGTCACCGTTGAAGTTGATATCTCAGATGGAATTCCCATGTATTCACTGTTGGGTTTGCCGGATGCAGCGCTAAATGAATCTCGCGATCGAGTTCGTGCTGCGCTAATCAATACCAATGAAATATGGCCAAATCGCAAAGTTACCGTTTCATTATCTCCTGCATGGTTACCCAAGAGCGGCTCAAGTTTTGATTTATCTATAGCGCTAGCAATATTGATTGCCCAGCAAGCGCTACCCCAAGAACCCTTAAATGGATTGCTTGTATTAGGTGAACTCGCGCTAGATGGAAAAATTCGTTCCGTACGGGGAGTCTTGCCGGCGTTGATAGCAGCATATAAATCTGGGATTACGCGCGCCTTCGTACCGCAAGAAAATTTCGCAGAGGCTTCTTTAATGACGCAGATGCAAATAATTGGTTTTAGTTCCCTAAATCAAGTACTTCGCTTCCTTCGTACAGGCGAACGAGATATTTCGCCACAACTAGATTTAGCAATTGATAGTCCAGATTTGCTGCCAGATTTTTCAGATGTTGCAGGACAAGCGGCAGCTCGCTTCGCAGCGGAAGTTGCCGCAAGTGGGGGACATCATCTTTTATTGATTGGTCCACCAGGCGCAGGAAAGACGATGATCGCGGCACGAATCCCAACCATTTTGCCACCACTGACAATCGAGCAAGCACTGGAAGTTACGGCAGTTCATTCCATCGCAGGCACGCTTGGAACGCGTTCGCCAATGTCATTGATCGCACCAATTGTTGCACCGCACCACAGCGCAACTCGTGTTGCCATGGTTGGTGGCGGATCCGCTTCGATCAAGCCTGGCGCATGTTCGTTGGCACATCACGGGGTTCTATTCATTGATGAAGCACCTGAATGTGCGAATGGTGTTTTGGATGCATTGCGTCAACCTTTGGAAGCCGGAACCGTAACAATTGCGCGAAGTGTTGGTTCCTTAACCTTCCCCGCACAATTTCTTCTGGTGCTGGCCGCAAACCCATGCCCATGTGGAAAATTTGCCGGACGTGGACGTTCTTGCACATGCTCTTCCGTACAAGTTAGAAGATATCTTGGGAAATTATCTGGGCCGTTGATGGATCGCATTGATATGCGCGTTCAGGTTGAACCGGTTAGTCGTCTGGAAATGTCGCAGATTGAACTAGGTGAACCAAGTGCCAAAATCGCAGCGAGAGTGGTCTCTGCCCGCGCCACTGCAAAGCAACGCTTTTCAGATAAACCATGGAATTTGAATTCACAAATACCTTCACGTGAGCTTCGCACAACATTTAAACCTGAAAGATCTGCCATGAATTTCTTGCATGATGAGTTAGATAAGGAAAGGCTAACCGCACGCGGGCTTCACAAAATAATCAGATTGGCTTGGACATTGGCCGACTTGAACGGACATGTGATTCCAGATCTCGGCGACGTACAAAGAGCGCACCAACTTCGCGAAGGATCTGAACTATGAACGAATTGCAGGCACGACTGGCCCTCTTTTCGGTAATCGAAGGTGGACACTCTTTTTGGTCAAATGAAATAACAACATATGGCGCGCTGCATGTTTTTCAAAAACTATCTTCATCTGGATACGACAGCGTTAAGTACGGGAAAGCCATGCAGGCGCTAAAGGCGCTCAACTGCGAAGAGATTCAAACTCGCATAAGTGCAGTTGGCGCCGAGTTCATCACTCCGCATTCACCAAACTGGCCTAGCGCGCTAAACGAACTCGCCGCTATTCCGATCGGTTTGGTGGTGAAGGGAGACGCAACTGTGTTATCGCAAAAAAGTTTGGCAATAGTAGGAACACGTAATCCAACTCCTTACGGAGTACGTATCGCAGGTGATTTCGCGGCAGGTTTTGTAGATCGCGAATGGAGCATCATCAGTGGTGGCGCATACGGCATCGATTCAGCTGCACATAAAGGTGCGTTGATTGCCGAAGGACAAACAATCGCAGTGTTGGCAACGGGAATTGATGTTGTGTATCCGGCCGGCAATATGCGACTCTTTGCAGAAATTTCAGAAAATGGAGCTCTCGTCTCTGAAGTTCTGCCAGGAGTGCATGCGATTCCGGTTCGTTTTTTAAATCGAAATCGAATCATTGCTGCGCTATCTCAGGCAACGTTGGTAGTGGAGGCAGCATTTCGTTCTGGCTCACTTCGAACTGCACGTGATGCCGCAGAATTATTGCGGCCCGTGATGGCAATTCCTGGACCGATTAATGCACCCACATCGGAAGGGTGCCATCGACTAATTGGTGAACGCGCTGCTGAAATAGTTACTTCGGTATCGGATGCAATCGAGTTAATCAGCGCGCTTTAGGTAATGTCTGAAACAAGTGAGAGAATAAGGACATGAGTGAATTCCGTTCGGGCTTTGTCGCAATTGTCGGCCGCCCAAACACTGGAAAATCAACTCTCATCAACGCATTAGTCGGCAGCAAGATTGCAATCACATCCCCGCATCCCAATACGACACGACATGCTATTCGTGGAATCGTGAATCAACCATCTTTCCAAGCGGTGCTGGTTGATACGCCTGGAATTCATAAGCCCAAGACTTTGCTCGGACATCGACTAAATGCCGTGGTTGGCGAAAGCATGGATTCAGTTGATGTTGTATTGATGTGTCTGCCCGCAGATGAAACCTCTGGAGCCGGAGATGTTTTCTTGGCGCAGGAAATTGCAAAGCACCCCCGCGCCAAGAAATTTGCACTCGTAACCAAGACCGATTTAATTTCGAAAGAAAAACTCGCATTACGTCTTGCTGGAGTAAACGATTTGGCCAAAGGTTTTACCTGGGATGAAATTGTTCCAGTCTCGGCTGCCATTCACGCGCAGATAGATTTGTTGGCACAATTAATTGGCAAGGTGCTGCCAATAGGCCCAGCTTTCTATCCTGAAGATATGACAAGTGATCAAGATCAGGAACAATTAATCTGTGAGTTAATTCGCGAGGCAGCCATGCGAGATGCGCGTGAAGAATTACCGCATTCGATTATGGTAACTATTGATGAAATGGCAGAGCGTGAGAAGACTGGCTCCCGTCCCTTTTTTGATATACATGCGACGATTCACGTAGAACGTGATTCTCAAACTGGAATTATTTTGGGGCATAAAGGGGAACGCCTAAAAGATATTGGGATGCGTGCTCGCGCTGATATTGAACGCGAACTTGGGGCGAGAATTTTTCTTGGATTGCATGTGAAGGTATCTAAAGAATGGCAGCGCGATCCTAAATTGTTACAACGATTGGGATTTGGCGAAAACTAGGCGTTTGATTTACGGCTTGCTAAGTACGAGCCAATTAACACCAGCGGAAGTCCAACGATAATTCCTGTTGTAAGTGGTTCACTTAAGATTAATACGCCCAGAACCACCGCGAACGCGGTATTCATATAGGTAACAAGTGAAGCGCGCGCCGGACCAATCTCTGCCATTACGGTAAAGAAAACGGCAAAAGCGATACCGGTTGAGAAAACGCCCAGAGCAATTACGCAATAAATGGCAGTCATAGAAATCTCGTGATCTGGCCAGAGCAAGAAGAGCGCAGGTGAATAAAACACGGCAGTCATCGCCATTGCGATTCCGTTGATGGCAACACCAGATACTCCCGGCATCTTTCGCGTTATATAAATTACGGCGTATGCATAACCAAGGGAGGCGCCCAGCATCATCAAGATAGCAATTGGATCAGATGATCCAGTGATGCTTTCAATGCCAACCAAGAGAAAAACTCCAAGGAATCCAACGGCAATGCCAATTAAACGTCGTGGTTGCCAGACAGTTTTATCTCCGTTGCGCGATGCAATTAGGGTTGAGAAAATTGGTACGGATGCAACAAGAAGTCCGGCTAAACCAGATGTAATGGATTGTTCTGCGGTACCAATTAATATCCAAGGAATTGCCATTTCAAATAGCGCGTAAACTGCGATGTATTTCCAACCTTTGATAGCGATAAAAAATGATTTGTCATAAATCGCTATAGGAATCAAGATCAGAGCGCCAATAAAGACGCGCATGAAAACAACTATTGCGGGAGAAAATCCGGTTTCGGAATCAACCGCTATGCGAATGAAGAGATAAGGAATACCCCAAAGAAAGCCAGCCAAAATGAAGAGAATCAGATTACGGCGCGACATTATTGGAAATGCTCCAGTGCTCGAGAAAGAAAGTGATTAACGCAGCACGCTGCGATAGAGCGCAATAGTAGCCTGTGCAACAGCATCCCAGCCAAAATGAGTTGTTGCACGTTCTCGTCCAGATATTCCGTATTGAGTTAGTAAGTGGGGATCGGACATTAATCTGGTGATCGCTTCACTTAAATCACCCTCGAATTTGCCGTGATCGGATGAATAATCAACTAATTCTCCAGTTTTTAGGTGCTCAACTACTTCTGGAATACCACCAACGCGTGATGCAAGTACGGCAGTCTGGCAACCCATAGCTTCTAAATTAACAATCCCAAGTGGTTCGTATATTGAAGGGCAGAGAAATAGATCAGCCTGGGTTAAGACAGCAGTTAACTCTTGGTGAACCAACATATCTTTTATCCACCAGATGTTTTTACGCGTTTTCTGAAGATCAGCAATTAGTTCGGCGACCTCAGCACCAATTCCTTCTTCATCTGGACTCCCTGCGCAAAGTACCAATCCATACTCTGACGGTACTGATTTCCACGCTCGCAACAAATGTGCCAAACCTTTTTGACGAGTAATTCGCCCAACAAAAGTTGCGTATCGACCAGTGATCCCATATTTAGCAAGAACTGAAGCATCAGCGTTAGGCGCAAATTTAGTAACGTCTACGCCATTTCGAATTGTGTGAACTTTGGTTGGGTCAACACTTGGATAAGCAGCTAGTACATCAGCACGCATGCCATCGCTAACAGAAATGATTGCTGCTGCACTTTCATAGGCGGTTTTTTCGGCCCACGAAGAAATTTGATACCCACCACCTAATTGATCAGCCTTCCAAGGACGAAGCGGTTCTAGGGAATGTGCGCTGACGATATGCGGAATTCCATAAAGCAGTGAAGCGGTATGCCCAGCCATATTGGCATACCAAGTATGAGAGTGAACTAGATCAACGTTGGCCAAATTATTTGCAATCGCAAAATCTGTGGCAATCGCTTGTAGCGCCGGATTGGCAGATGCAAATTCGATAGGTGTTTCATATCCAAAAGCTCCATCACTGCGCGCGCCACCGAAACAATGAACTTCGACAGCTAACCCTTGAAGGTTGCGAAGGGCTTGCGTTAATTGCACTACATGGACGCCCGCTCCACCATAAACCTGAGGTGGCCACTCTTTGGTAACGATGCCTATCTTGAGTTCGCTGCTCATGGGTCAGAGCCTAAACCACGAAGTAAGAATTGCTACTGTCGCGTTGGCTCTATCACGAGTAGATTTACAGTATGAAGCGGAGAGAGCGCCCACTAGGAATTGTGTTGGCCGGAGGTGAAGGCAAGCGGTTAATGCCGCTAACCGCCGATCGTGCAAAGCCAGCTGTTCCGTTCGGTGGCTCATACCGCTTGATCGATTTTGTTCTATCAAATTTAGTAAATGCTGAGATGCGAAAGATTGCAGTACTCACGCAATATAAGTCCCACTCGCTAGATCGACATATCACCACAACATGGCGAATGAGCACGCTGCTCGGAAATTACATTACGCCAGTTCCCGCGCAACAACGTTTAGGTCCTCGTTGGTACACCGGTAGCGCCGATGCAATTTTGCAGAATTTCAATTTAATCCAAGATGAAAACCCAAACCACATATTAGTTTTTGGTGCAGACCACGTGTACCGAATGGATCCTGACCAGATGTTTGAAGAGCATTTGAATACAGGGGCCGGCGTGACTGTTGCGGCAATTCGTATGCCACGGGCAGAGGCCCATGATTTTGGCGTTATTGAATTAGCCGAAGATGGAGTAACGATTAAAGCTTTTCATGAAAAGCCGTCAGACCCACCAGCAATGCCAGGTCATCCCGATTTATCTTTAGTTTCTATGGGCAACTACATCTTTAAAAGAGATGTAATGGAAGAAGCGCTGATTTTGGACTCAGAGGATCCGGAAAGTCGTCACGACCTGGGTGGAAATATTATTCCCATGCTAACCAACAACGGGCTTGCCAAAGTTTATGATTTTGCAAATAACATCGTCCCGGGCGAGACTTCACGCGATAAAGGTTATTGGCGTGATGTTGGTTCTATCGATGCATATTACGACGCACATATGGATTTAGTTTCGATTCATCCAATTTTCAATTTGTACAACCGCGAATGGCCACTGCTAACCAACCCACCTTCATTTCCACCCGCCAAATTTAGCGAGAGCGGTATAGCGCAAGATTCGATTGTGGGTGCTGGTTCGATCATTGCAGGTGGTCACATTAATCGCACGGTTACTTCATATGACGTTCACGTGGGTGCAGGAGCATTCGTAGATGGTTCGGTATTGATGCCATCTGTGAAAATTGGTGAGCGTGCTGTAATCCGTAATGCCATATTGGATAAGAACGTGATTGTTGATCCAGGCGCACAAATAGGCGTTGATCTACAACGTGACCGAGAGCGCTTTACTGTTTCAGATGCTGGCGTTGTCGTTGTTGGTAAAGGCGTCCGAGTTACTGTTTAGTTAACTTCTTTATCTCAGTTGCGCAGTAATCAATAGCTTCGGGAGAACTTGGAGTTGCCGCAACATTTGCAAAGAACCCATGAATCATTCCGGGAAATTCTCGATACGCCACCTTTACGCCATCAGATTCTAATTTCTTAAAGTAAATCTCAGAGTCAGAAATCAGCGGGTCGTATTGCGCAGTGATGATTATCGCTGGAGCCAAGTCTCTAAAAGTCTTAGCGGTTGCGGGTACTGCATATGGATTTTGGTCAAAATCTGTTCCTTGCAAATACAAATTCCAGAACCATTGCATCGCCTGAGTAGTTAGCCCATATTCGGTTGCATATTCAATGTATGACCGAGTAGTGAAATCTCGGGCAGCGCACGGATATACAAGCAATTGATAGGCGATTTTAATCTGTAAATCTCTGGCTTTGAGGGCAACCGCAGCGGCTAAATTCCCACCGGCGCTATCGCCAGCGACGCCAATTAAGTTTGCATCAATCCCAAATTCATCAGCGTGGCTCTTCACATATTGCAATGTCGCAAAACAATCATCAAATGGGGTTGGAAAAGGATGTTCGGGCGCCTTTTGGTAGTTCACGCTAATTATTACGGAACCACTTTGATTGGCCAAGCGATGCAGCGCTGCATCGTAGATATCTAGAAAATTAAGCGCCCATCCGCCGCCATGAAAATAAATTAAGGCGGGAGATTTCTTATCTGAAGTTGGGCGATAGATACGAATTGGAAGGTCAGCTGTTGGTCCAGGAATGAAGCGATTTACAACCGAAAGTATTGGTTCGGCTGGCCCTGCAAAACTAACTCGCGCTTGAGTCTGCTCACGGATAACAGAGATAGGGACTTCCCAAACCTGGGGGAGCGCTGCAGCCTTTTGATCACTTAGTTGTTTAATAATTTCTGGAGCAAGTGTCATTATTTCCAACTTTCAGTTCTGTCGCGCAGAGAGCGATAACGCTCTACTACTTCTGGTGTTGCATTTGAATTAACTTTTTCAATAGTTCCGAGATCCCAAATTGGAGCAGCGTTGCCACCGAGAAGTGCCCATGCCGCTTGTCTAGCAGCGCCATTTGCTACATATTCTCCAGCAGGTGGAAC
>CAEZUB010000011.1_pt1 | contig 14144 bp, 14 predicted proteins | sample 7264391 | NCBI WGS metagenome assembly CAEZUB01 (sample SAMEA6813819, study PRJEB35770) | uncultured Actinomycetes bacterium | biome: Freshwater; feature: Freshwater reservoir; material: water | place: Czech Republic | collected 2016-04-20 | depth 0.5m m
ACAGGGCGCTGATCGTGCCAATACTTATTACGAACTCTCCGCCCGAATCTTTGCTCGCGGTCAATACGACGAAGCTCTTGCGCTCGCTGAAACTGCACGAGATATTTTCTCTGAGCTTGGCGCCACTGATTCCACTGAAGGTTTAGCGCAGGCATATTCTGCGATTGGTTATAACTTAAACCAACTTAAGCGCATGGATGAAGCAGCAACCGCAATGAGCAAAGCGGTAGAAATTTTGCGCGAAAGTAAATCACCTCTCTCATTAGAACTCGCCTGCACACTTGGCGAATGGTGGTATGCGTCAAAGAATTTTGAAAAAGTTGTTGAGATAATGCATGAATGTGCCCAAGAACATTTAGTAGATGGTAATCAAATTGGTGCAGCGAACGATCTTCATTTACTTGGATGTGCTTATCGCGAGTTAAAGCAATTCGAATTAGCGATTACAACATTTAAAGAAGCACGCTTAATCTTTAAAACCGAGAAAGAAGTTATCCAGGTTGCTCGTTGCGATCAGAAAATTGCATCTTGCTATGTCGAACTTGGAGACGGTGAAAAAGCGATGGAAGCAGCGCGTAAAGCGATCGATGTCTTTGAAACCGGACATGATCACCGCCGCGAAACATTTGCTTTATTCGAATATGGAAAAGCAGAAGTACTAATTGGCAAGCTAGATGATGGGTTAATAACTTTAGATGGCGTCTTGCAGATAATTTCTGAGGATGAGCCAAAAGACTTTGAACTCATCGTTGATATCGAAACCCGCATGTCCACAGTGCTTCGTGGGCTAGGTCGGATGGATGAAGCCAATGAAATTGATCGTCGACTTATTGCAGTTCGTGAAGCAATGGAAGATGTCCCAGTTTCAGAAGATTTGGGCGACTAGGCGAGCAGGCTTATCTGGGAAGGTGCTGCAGCGCCCAGTGGTACATCGCAATTGCACCAGCGGCTGACGCGTTCATGGAACGTGTTGAACCATATTGATTGATCTCATATAAAACTTCGCAGACTGCAATTCCTTCATCGGACATTCCTGCGCCTTCCTGACCAAAGAGAAGTACGCAAGATTCGGGAAGCGCTGCGCTCTCTAACTGCTTAGAAGATGGCACGTTATCAATTCCAATTATTGGCAATTTGTTTTCATTACACCAGTCCGCAAAATCAGCGATCGTGGGATGGTGCATAACGGTTAAGTACTTATCTGTAACCATCGCGCCGCGTTTATTCCAATCGCGCTTTCCAACAATGTGTACTGCAGAAACATTAAATGCATTAGCAGTTCTTACAACGGATCCAATATTTAAATCATGCTGCCAATTTTCAATCGCAATCTGCAACTTATGGCGTTTAGTATTCAAATCAGCAACAATTGCTTCAACTGACCAATATCTGTAGTGATCCAAAACATTTCGGCGATCACCATTTTCAAGCAATTCAGGGTCATATTGCGCACCGGTTGGCCAAGGTTTTTCATGAGGACCGACACCAACAACTGGAAAAAATTCTCCTGGTCCGATCGTGGCAGGTGTATTCATTTCCATGTGCGCACTCTAAACTTATTGGGAGAGAAAGGCTAGAAAGGGTGAAACACATGGAGACTGTATTTCTAATCGCATACATCGTGCATATGTTGGCGATCGCTGGAATTCTTGGATTACTTCTTCTTCAGTGGAAAAAGAGCCCACGTAAGCTTTCACCAGGAGTGCTTCATAGCGCCGCGACAGCCTTGGTGGCCGGTCTAGTCCTGGTTGGTTCATTTGCATCCGCCAAACCTGATGAGACTCTCAATCACACAAAAGTTGGAATCAAGCTTTTAATCGTTTTAGTAATTCTTGCGATCAGTTATATGAATTTGAAGAAAAGTGAACTGAAGAAAAGCATTTGGTTGGCTTTAATTGGTTTGACGCTAACGAATGTTCTAGTAGCAACTGCCTGGCGTTAATTATAAAAGTCATGAAGAAGTCTTTCGGGCTTTGTGCCGCCTTGCTTTCAGCAACTTTAATGCTGAGCCCAAGCGCATCTGCTTTTGATCCACTAACCGCGGCTGGCGTGTTCACCAGACTTGCAGCCGCACCCGAGTTAAGCAATCCATCGGTGGCCCTGATAGATGTCAGCACAGGCGAAACCGTCTTTGAATCAAATGCTTACTCGCAACGTAAACCAGCTTCCACGATGAAACTTTTAGCTGCTGTGGCAACACTTAAGTACTTAGAACCTTCGCAAGTCTTTGCAACATCTATTTCACTTGGAACAGTCCCAGACTCTTTGGTAATAAATGGTGAATTTGATCCATGGATTTCGATGGATCACAGAACCGCAGTAAAGATGAAGAGAACATCTTTTCTGCGATTAGCTTTCAACAGTTTGAGTGCGGCAAAGAAAAATTCTGGTGGTTCAGTCAAGAAATTGAAGGTCTACTACAACGACTTGTATTCGAACGAAGTGGCAACGTTTAAAGCGTTCTATAAAAAACGCGGCGTAACTACTAATTTTATAAAAGTGAGTGAAGAGAAAGCCCTAAGTCTTTCGGCTGAAGAAATCGTGTATTCAACATCACCAACGGTAAAAGAGATTATGAATTGGTTTCTTCTTTGGAGCGACAACGTTGTTTCAGAACGCATGGCTCGATTGTCTTCTAAGGCGGCGGGCAATGAATTTAACGATAAGGGTGTAGCAATCACATTTAAGACCCTTTTAAGAGACTTGGAAATCGATCCCTCGAATATTGTTATTAAGGATGCAAGTGGACTATCTCGCGAGAACAAAGTAACTGCCCGAGTAATGGCGCAATTGCTTTATCGAGTTCATCGGGATCCACTGCTGGCAACTTTGATTGAAGGTTTGCCGGTTGGGGGAGAATCCGGAACTTTGCGAAGTCGTTACATTGAGACGGCGCCAGATGCAGTCGGATTAGTTAAGGCAAAAACTGGAACGCTAACCGGAACCGTCAGCCTTGCTGGTTATGTTCAATCGGGTGATCGCGAATACGCCTTTGTTGTAATCGCAGATAAAATCAGACGAACTAACGCGGCTAGTGACAGAGCTCGCAAAACACTTGACAGATATTTAGCAAAAATTGCAACACCACTTTTTGAATCTACAGTAGATTCTGCGACTGTGGTTACTGATTTGCAAACACTTTAATCGAACCGCCGTAACAAGCAACCCAAGTACGAGATGACTCCGAATCGTAAGTAACTCCAATTGGCTCCGAACAAACTTTGATGTTTTGAATAACTTTCATATCTGAAGTTCTAACTTTTGAAAGAGTGCCGCTGCGAAAATTCACGACAAATAGCGCAGAACCATCTGATGAAATTGCCAGACTACGAGCTGCTTTTCCAGTGGCCACGGTTTTTATCGCTTTATTGGTAATCAAATCCCAGGCAATTACTTTGCCCGAAATATTTAAAGTTGCATAAAGTTTTGAATTATCAGGTGATAACTCGATCGCCCGCGGATTTGATCCAATCGGAATGTATTTAACTGAGAAATCTGTTAAATCGATACGGTGGATTCGGTTGCCACCCATTTCGGCGACATATGCAAAATTACTATCTTTAGAAATTGCGATACCTCTTGGATATCGTCCAATCTTGATCGATTTAACGGTTTTCTGAGTTTCTACAGAAATTACAGTAACCGTGTAAGAGCACCAGTTTGCGACCAAAATGTATTTGTTATCTGGAGAAACTTTGACAACTTTCGGTACCGATCCAACGGGATAGACCGCATCAATTTTCTGAGTTTCTAAGTTAATTCGAGATAGAAAACTGGTGTCATAACCCGAAGCCGGTGAGCAAGTGTCATGTCCTTCTTTTGTAAATCCTTTGCCATACATCGCATAATTTGTGAAATATAGATATTTACCATCGGGTGAAAAAGCACCTTCTACAGGAGCTCCTTTGTAGGAGCCTGAGTATTTGGAATAACCAAAGTCAGATAATTTGACCGAGTCTGGAATAGTTGTTTGAAGTTCCATGCTTTTCGCGTCATAAATTGTGACGCTATGGCGGTACATCATGTTGTGCGCGCTTACCAAACCGCTATTTGATGCTGAAACCGATTTGGGGCTAATCGCACCATTTATGGTTTCGACCAGTACCAGTCTGACTTGATCGGTTGTGGCACTTGCCGCGTTTGAAGTTGCTACGAGAATGAAAATCATGGCAAATACAAAACTAACTCTCTGAGACTTCATAGAAAGTTAGTTTACAGTTTAAATCTAGTCGTCGTCCTCGTCCTCTTCGTCATCATCGTCGCGATCCTCGTGATCACCGCGATTTCTGTCTCCATCTCTTCCTTCGCGCTCATCGTCTTCATCATCTCCGCTACCAGTAGGCATTGCGGCTATAGATGGTTGTTTTGGTGCGCTTGGATTAACAACGGCGCTTGCACTTTGTGAATTCATCGTCGAAGCCACTGCACTCTTTGCAGATTGCAAAGCAGGTGATGAACTTGCGGTTACAGCCATACTTTGCACTTCAGCACTTGCAGGAGCCTCAGTTCCATTTTGAGCAAAGAGAATTCCTACGCCACCAATTGAAAGTGCGACTGCCATTACAAGCGCTGGTAGCGCTCGAGTTGAATTTTTAACTTGCGGCGCAGAATCCGCTTCAGCAAGCTCTATCCATTCGGGCTTATTTGGAGGTGTCATTTGTCATATCCCTTTCGTTATTACGCACGATAGGCGGCGATCCTTAGAGGAGCATGAGAACACCACTCATTAATGCTGAGTAATCTTGGCCAGTGCCCGCAAATTCACGCCTAAATGCCTCTGTAAAGGTCCGCGGCTATGTAGACCTCATGAAATTGCGCGTAGTCGAACTCTTATTAGTCTCAACTTTGCCGGCAATGGTTTTGGCTCAAGGCGGATTACCTTCTCTTTCATTAACTATCGCGACTTTAATTGGTGGAACTTTGGCCGCCGGAAGTGCAAATGCTTTTAACATGGTGATCGAAACTGAATCAGATAAGTTAATGAAGCGCACCGCTAAACGCCCACTTGCAACCGGCGTCTTAACTAAAAACGAAGCGAAAATTTTTGCAACACTAATCGGCGGAGCCGCCTTAATTATCTTCCAGGTGTTTACAACCTCGCTAGCAACGATTCTTACCGCAATCGCAATAGTCTTTTATGTCTGGGTTTATACAATCTTGCTTAAGAAGCGCACTCCTCAAAATATTGTTTGGGGCGGTGCTGCTGGATGTATGCCAGCGTTAATTGGTTGGGCGGCCGTAACCAATTCACTTTCAGTCACTGCTTGGTCATTCTTTTTAGTTATCTTCTTCTGGACACCGCCACATTTTTGGGCTTTAGCAATTAAGTACAAAGATGATTATGCAGCTGCACATATTCCTATGCTGCCTGTGGTTGCAAGCAAGACACATTTATTGCGTCAAATGTGGGTTTACACAGTTGCCATGATTGCATCTTCAGTCGCACTAATTGTTAATGCAAAGTTGCAAAATTGGGCGATGGCTTTAACGGTTTTACTTGGTTTGATTTTCGCAGCACAACTACGCGGATTGGATGAAAAATCTGAACAGTATGAAAAAGTTGCGGGCAAGATTTTTCAGTGGTCAATCACTTACTTAAGTTTGCTATCAGTCTTACTTGTTGTTGCTCAGCTCTTAAAGGCTTGAGTTAAATCCTTAATCAAGTCATCCACATGCTCTAAGCCAACTGAAAGTCTTATCACCGAAGGTGTAATTCCCATCTCCGCTTGAACTTCAGGGGATAAGCGGCGATGAGTTGTTGACGATGGGTGAGTTATAAGTGATTTGCTATCACCCAAGTTATTGGAAATATCGATGATTCTTAGGGCATCCATAAAGGCGAAGGCATCCTTTTGTGAGCCAGCGAATTCAATTCCAATTGTGCTTCCGCCGCCACTCATCTGTTTCTGCACGATTGCATAATCTGGGTGGGATTTGAGACCTGGATACTTAACAGACTTAATCTCTTTACGAGTTTCTAAGAATTCAGCAATTGCTTGCGCGTTTTGGCACATACGCTGAACACGCATCTCCATCGTTTCAAGAGATTTCAAAAGCACCCATGCATTGAACGGACTCAATGAAGGTCCAGTGTGACGAACAAATGGAATTAAGTATTCGTGGATGTACGAGAAAGATCCAAGAACTGCGCCAGCTAGTACGCGACCTTGCCCATCAATATGTTTAGTAGCAGAGTACATAACAACATCTGCACCCAGTTGAAGTGGCTTTTGCAATACCGGTGATGCCATTACGTTATCGACAATTACGGTAGCGCCAACTTTGTGCGCCAAGTCGCTGACCATCTGAATATCAACAATTTCCATTAAGGGATTGCTTGGAGATTCGATGAAGACAACTTTTGTTGGCTTACTCAGAGCTGCAGCCCAAGTTGCAGCGTCGCTTCCCTTAACAAGTTCAACAGTGATTCCCCATTTAGGAAGGATCTCAGTTATCACTACGTGGCAAGAGCTAAACATTGCCGCTGATGCAACAACGTGATCGCCAGCTTTAACTAAACAAGCAATAGATGCAAACATCGCCGACATTCCAGAGCCAGTAGCGATGCAATATTCGGCACCTTCAATGGCGGCCAAGCGCTTTTCAAACATTTGTACCGTTGGATTATGAAAACGGCTATATAAATAATGATCGGTTTCATCTGTAAAGGAATCAAATGCTTCTTGCGCAGATGAATATGTAAAACCACTAGTTAAATAAAGGGCCTCAGAAGTTTCTCCAAAACCAGAACGAGCCAAGCCTGCACGGACAGCATCTGTTTGTGGATTAACTTCCCAATCAGGTGCAGGGCGATTTTTGCGTGGTTGGTAACCCCAGGTCTCGTTGCTCACACAGATAATTCTAAGGTGCAATTGCTATATTCAATACATGGCCGAATTAGCGATCTCAGTAAGTGATTTAAGCAAGAAATATGACTCTGGGCTTGCAGTTTCACATTCAAATTTCCAAGTACCACTGGGCACGATCTGTGGCTTCGTTGGTCCGAACGGAGCTGGCAAGACAACGACGATTCGAATGCTGCTTGGTCTAATCTCACCAACAGGTGGCTCAGGAGAAATTCTCGGCCAATCGATTAAGTCGCCGGAAAAATATCTATCACAAGTCGGTGCGATGATCGAAGGCTCCGCCTTTTATCCAGCTTTATCGGGCGCGGAAAACTTAAAGGTTCTCGCAACACTCGGTGGCTTTCCACTTGAACGTGTAGATCAATTGCTCGAACAAGTTGGCTTGGCCGAGCGTGGAAAATCTAAATATAAGACTTATTCGCTTGGCATGAAACAACGATTAGGAATCGCAGCTGCCCTTCTCCCAAACCCAAAATTATTGATTCTGGATGAACCCACAAATGGTTTAGATCCTGAAGGTATTCAAGAGATTCGCCAACTGCTTCGCAAATTAGCTGATGATGGAACAACAGTCTTCGTATCTTCACATTTACTTTCCGAGTTAGAAATCATTAGTGAGTATTTAGTGATGTTGCGAAAAGGTGAAGTTGTTTTTGCTGGCGCAATGCAAGACCTATTTGATGCGCAGCAGCCATTTATGTTGGTAAAGACCGATAATTCAAATGATCTTCCAAAAGTTATTTCAATTGCCGAATCTGCTGGGCACAGAGCCCATATTCGAGATGGTGTTGCACATATTGAAGGTCCAGCTGAATGGGCGGGAGTCCTAAATAAATTAGCATTTGATGCCGGAATTCTGTTGACTCAATTATCTCCGCAGCTACCAAACTTAGAAGAGACCTTCTTCGAAATGACAGGAGATCAGAAATGATCGGCAGCATCACACGTGTCTTTTTCGCGGAATGGCGCAAATTGCGTCGCCCAACACTTTTACTCGGAACACTTGGAGCAGTTGCCTTCTTTAGCGTTCTGGTCTCATCACTACTTTTCTTAATGATCGATTCACCGAATGGCAACGGTGATCGCGGAATTCGTATCACCCGAGAAATGCTTGCCTTGCCGAGCGGAGCGACTCAATCCTTTTCTAGCATTGGAAATCTTCTTGGCATAATCGCGCTCTGTGTTTTTGCCGCTCAGACAGCCCAAGAGTATTCACTTGGCACGCTACGAAATTTATTGGTTCGCCAACCAGGCCGAATTCGTTTGTTGGTCGGCAAATTAGCCTCGATGAAAATATTCGCCGTCATTATGACTCTCGTAAGCGCCGTAATCTCGATTGGAGTTTCTTACGCTCTTGCGGGAGGTAAAAATGTAGATACTGCGCTTTGGTTTAACTCTGATGGCCGTTTAGAGATAGCAAAAACTTTACTTAATGTGTTCATCTCAATTCTTGGATTTGGAATCATCGGTATGGTCCTTGGAATTCTCTTGCGTTCACCGATTAGCTCAATTTCTTTGGGAGTCCTCTGGCTTTTAATTGTCGAGAATATTGTCGGTGCGGTTAAATCCAGCACCCTTGAATGGCTTCCCGGAAATCAATTAGCAACTATTGCGGTTGGTGGAACCGAAACAATTAGCTACACGCACGCACTTTCACTATCTGGTCTATATGTTGGCATCGCCTTGGTGATAGCAACTATCTTGTTTACAAGACGAGATGTAGCCAACTAGCGACACAACCCGCAATCTCCGAAGTTACACAGCCTGCTCATTTATTCTGAGTGCTAACTTCTTGGGGGTCTTGTGTCTCATCGCATCAAAGCGATTGCGTTAGCCGTAATTTTCGGTCTAACGCTTACGACTGCACCTGCCTTAGCGGCAACTCCAAAGCCAACTCTTGCTCAAATTGAAGCTGCCAAAAAAGCCGAAGCGGCAAAGAAGAAAATTGCAGATGAAGCCGCCAAGAAATTAGCAGCCGCAAATCAAACCCTTCGCACCTTAACTGCAAAAGCAAATGCGGCACAGGCCCTTTACACAAAAGCGAAGCAAGAGTTAGCAATCGCAACTACTGCTGCGAATGCCGCTGCTGAATATGCACGCCAAACGCAACTCGCCGTTGCTGAAGCACATCGTGTAATTGGCAAGATGGCTGCGAATGCTTACATTATGGGTGGTTCACTAACAGATATCGAACCGCTATTGAGTGCCAATGGACCACAGGATTTGATTGATCAAATATCAACTTTAGATAAATTAGGCGTTCAAAATACGATGGCGCTTGAAAGATATAAAGCGGCAGAAGTAATCGCCCGCGCTGCAAAAGTTAAGGCAGACGAAGCAAAGGTTGCACAAGAGACTGCAACTGCAAAAGTTGCAGCGGCAAAAAAAGTTGCAGATGATGCCCGTACTTTGCAGCAAAAAGAAGTAAATAAATTGCAAGCGATTCAAGATAAGTTGGCGCGCGAATTGGCCAGCGCCAAGAGGGTTCGAATAACTCTTGAACAGCAACGCGCACTTGCTTTACTTGAAGAAAGTTTGGCAAACACTGCTGCAAACACTGGCGGACAGAAGAAAGTTTGGCCGGATATTGGATTTAAAGGTCGATCAACTATTCGTACCACTGAAGCACAACGAGCGGTTGCAGTTGCATTTGCTAAGAAACAAGTCTTGGCACGTAAGCCATATATTTGGGGTTCCGAAGGACCGAACTCTTTTGATTGTTCTGGCTTGGTATATGCCGCATATAAATCTGCTGGCTTAGGTTGGCCAAATTGGGATCGTCTAAACTCCGCACTTTATGCTGGTTATACAAAGCACGTTTCAATAGATGAACTTGTTCCCGGCGATCTCTTGTTCTATTCATACAAGGGAACTATTTCCTCAATTCACCACATCACAATTTATGCAGGTAACGGCATGATGTGGGAGGCGAATTCCAAAGGTAAGGGACTGCTTTATTCAAATATTTACAGCATCAAGGGGCTTATGCCATTTGGTGGTCGGGTCTAGAGTTACCCCATGTCATCTGCTCTGCTGGAACTTCGCAATGCAGTGCGCCCCTTTTTAGAGAATTTAACTGCCGGAGATTGTGCACTAGTAGCAGTCTCAGGTGGCGCCGATTCACTTGCATTGGCTTACGCATTGATTAAGGAAGCGCCAGAATTAGCGATTTCGTTAATTGCAGTAACTGTTGATCATCAATTACAAAGCGGATCCGCAGATCAAGCAGTCAAAGTACAGAATGAATTAAAAGCCATGGGATATCAGGAAGTAATCATTGAAAAAGTTAAGGTTAAAGAACAATCTGGACTAGAAGCAGATGCGCGCACTGCAAGGTATGCTGCACTTGATGGGATCGCACATGCATACGGCGCAACCCAAATTTTCTTAGGTCATACTCGAGATGATCAAGCCGAAACAGTTTTATTGGGTCTGGCGCGCGGTTCTGGAACTAGATCACTTTCTGGCATGGCGGTGGTCAACGGAAAATATGCAAGACCATTTTTGCAATTGACACGCGAGCAAACTGTTCTGGCTTGTAAAGAGGCAAAGTTAAATCCTTGGAGCGATCCGCATAACGAAAATGAGAATTTCTCAAGAGTTCGCGTAAGAAATAAAGTGTTACCAGTTATGGAATCCGAAATCGGACCAGGTATTGCGGCAGCGTTATCTCGCAGCGCTGCAATTTTGCGCGATGATGCCGACGCGCTTGATGAAATGGCACAGGCAGTTATTTCACGAGTTGACCTGAAAGATCTCGATTGTGCAGCACTTGCTGAACTCCCTCGGGCGATCCGTTCTCGCGTCTTGCGGGCGGCAATCTATGCCGCAGGCGCCCCAGGCGGCTCGTTGAGCGCAGATCACCTCGCATCCGTGGAGGCAATGGTCACTTCTTGGCGTGGCCAAGGTGAGGCGAGCCTGCCGGGTGGTGTGAAGGTGGCCCGAATTTCGGGCAGACTTTCGCTCTTAGCCCGTCCCTAAATCTCCCTCGAGATTCGAATTTAAAAGGAGTACCTAAGTGGATCTAGCTGCTGTCGGCACAGATGTAGAACGCGTAATTGTCACTGAAGAACAATTGCAATCTAAAGTTGCAGAATTAGCAGCACGCGTTGACGCAGATTACAAAGATCGCGATCTTCTTTTAGTTGGAGTTCTTAAAGGCGCAATCATGGCGATGGCGGATCTAACTCGTGCCATGCAACGCCACATAGATATGGACTGGATGGCCGTTTCATCTTATGGTTCCGGAACCAAATCCAGCGGAGTTGTTCGCATCCTTAAAGATTTAGACCGCGACATAACTGGCCGAAACATTTTGATTGTTGAAGATATTGTTGATTCAGGGCTCACGCTGTCTTGGCTTCGCGCAAACTTGATGTCACGCGGTGCCGAATCAGTCGAGATTTTGGCTATCTTGCGCAAACCAGAAGCGGCCAAAGTAGAAGTTCATTGCAAGTATGTTGGTTTTGATATCCCAACAGATTTCGTTGTTGGTTACGGTTTAGATTTTAATGAAAAGTACCGCAATCTTTCATTCGTCGGCGTGCTCGCTAAGCACATGTATTCGTAAGGGGCACTTCGAATAATATGGACAAGAAAAACTTTCTTAAAAAGAAGTCGCCTGTAAAAAACTCAGGAGAAAAGAAAAGCGCTAAAAAAGCTCCTACAACGCGCGCTGGAAGAATTATGCGCGGACCTCTCTTCTGGATCGTCGTAGCCATTCTTGGTGTAACCATTTTTGGGCAAATCACCAGCGCTGGAAATCGCTATACCGAAATCGATACATCTCAGGCACTTGATGCAATTTCACAATCTAAAGTGGAGTCAGCACTTTTAATAGATAAATCTCAGAAATTGCAGTTGATTCTAAAGCCAGGCACTCTCATAAACGGTTCTAGCAAAGTGGAATCTTCTTATGTAGTCCGTCAGGAACCAACAATTGTTGATGCTCTAACTGGTAATCCACCAGCAAAGGGTTGGAACGTTGATGTTCCCAAACAATCGCTATTGGTATCTTTCTTATTCTCAATCGCACCAATTTTGCTAATTGGATTCCTATTCTTCTTCTTAATGAGCAACGCCCAAGGCGGAAACAAGGTATTTTCCTTTGGGAAATCACGCGCAAAACTGCAGGACAATGATGTTCCGCAGAATACTTTTGCCGATGTCGCTGGTTCCGATGAAGCAATTGCCGAACTTGAAGAGATCAAGGATTTCTTAGCGAATCCACCTAAGTACGCGCTTCTAGGAGCAAAGATTCCAAAAGGTGTGCTTCTCTACGGGCCTCCCGGAACAGGTAAGACTTTGCTCGCTCGCGCAGTTGCTGGCGAAGCGAAAGTTCCTTTCTATTCCATTTCAGGATCTGACTTTGTTGAAATGTTTGTTGGCGTTGGAGCAGCTCGTGTACGAGATCTCTTTGCACAGGCAAAGGCAAACGCACCAGCAATTGTTTTCGTTGATGAAATTGATGCAGTCGGTCGGCAACGTGGTGCAGGCATGGGTGGCGGTCACGACGAACGCGAACAAACCCTTAACCAACTTCTCGTTGAGATGGATGGATTTGAATCTGGTGGACAAGTTATCTTGATCGCCGCAACTAACCGTCCCGATGTTTTAGATCCAGCGTTGCTGCGCCCGGGACGCTTTGATCGTCAGATCGCAGTTGATCGCCCTGATTTAAAGGGGCGTGAAGAAATTCTGAAAGTTCACGCAAAAACTAAACCCCTTGCAGATGAAGTTGAATTGCTGACTTATGCACGTCGTACACCAGGATTTACGGGTGCGGACTTGGCTAACGTGCTTAATGAAGCAGCTTTACTTGCAGCGCGTGAAGGTAAGAAAGTTATTTCAAATCTGCAAATTGATGAGGCGATTGATCGCGTAATGGCTGGACCGCAACGTAAATCAAGGATTATGTCTGATGATGAACGTCGCGTCACTGCTTATCACGAAGCAGGTCATGCACTAGTTGCGCATGCACTTCCACATACAGATCCAGTACACAAAATTACGATCATGCCGCGTGGCCGTGCACTTGGCTACACAATGGTTCTGCCAGATGACGACAAGTATTCAACGACTCGCAATCAGCTACTTGACCAGCTTGCGTATTCACTTGGAGGACGCGCAGCTGAAGAATTGATTTTCCATGATCCTTCAACTGGCGCATCAAACGATATTGAAAAAGCAACCGCACTTGCCCGAGCGATGGTCACGCAATATGGAATGACCGAAGCGATCGGCGCAATCAAGTTGGGCACCGACGCATCAGAACCATTTATGGGTCGCGATTATGGGCATCAACGTGATTACTCCGAGAATGTGGCAGCAAAAGTTGATGCTGAAATTCGTAAACTAATTGAGAATGCGCATCAAGAAGCTTTTGACATATTGGTAGAGAACCGTGCGACTCTGGATGCCATGGTTCTGCAACTACTTGAGAAAGAAACGTTAAACAAAGAAGAAATCTCTGAAATATTTAGCAGAGTAAATTCTTGGCCACGACGTCCGGCATGGACTGGTTCTGCAACTCGTATTCCTTCGCAACAACCACCAGTCGCTGTGCCTGAAAGAATTGTTGCTGAACCTGCAATTACAAAGAAGCCATCGCGCGTTAAAAAGAGTGCGAAGAAGGATGGCTCTGACGAGTGAGCGATGTAACGCCAGTTTCAATGGGACCCGAAGACGGTCGTGCACTACATCCATATGATGAAGTGCGTGCTACTGCTGCGGTGCGCGAATTGTTATTGGCGTTAGGTGAAGATCCAGAACGCGATGGGCTTAAAGATACGCCTGCTCGAGTAGCAAGAGCGTTGAAAGAGAACTTTGAAGGACTTTGGAAATCACCTGAAGATGTACTGACAACTACATTTGATATCGGCCATGAAGAGTTAGTAATTATTCGTGATATCGAAGTCTTTTCTCATTGCGAACATCATCTAACCCCGTTTCATGGCGTTGCCCACGTTGGATACATTCCAAGTGGAAAAATTACAGGGTTGTCTAAAGTTGCTCGTTTAGTTGATTTGTTTTCACGGCGCCCACAAGTGCAAGAGCGTTTAACTTCACAAATTGCAGATGCAATGGTGAAAATACTTAATCCAATGGGCGTGATAGTAATTATTGACTGCGAACACTTGTGCATGTCAATGCGCGGAGTCCGTAAGTCTCATGCCCGAACAACAACGAGTGCAGTTCGTGGAGTATTGCGCGATCCTGCAACTCGCGCGGAAGCAATTAGCCTAATTACAAAAGGCTAATTGAATTGTTTGGTTCCCC
>CAEZUB010000012.1_pt1 | contig 14122 bp, 13 predicted proteins | sample 7264391 | NCBI WGS metagenome assembly CAEZUB01 (sample SAMEA6813819, study PRJEB35770) | uncultured Actinomycetes bacterium | biome: Freshwater; feature: Freshwater reservoir; material: water | place: Czech Republic | collected 2016-04-20 | depth 0.5m m
CTGGAGTTTTCATGCGTATTGGCGTCCTAACAGGTGGCGGAGATTGCCCTGGTCTTAACGCGGTCATCCGCGCAGTTGTTCGTAAAGGCGTAAAGGAATATGGCCACGAATTCATTGGCTTCCGCGATGGCTGGAAAGGCCCGCTGGAAAACTACACAATGGAGTTAACCCTGGAGACAACCCGTGGCATTTTGCCTCGCGGCGGAACCATTCTTGGTTCATCTCGCACCAACCCTTTTAAGATTGAAAATGGCGTAGAGCGAATCAAGCAGAATCTGGCAGACCAAGGTGTCGACGCCTTGATCGCAATCGGTGGCGAAGACACCCTTGGCGTTGCTACAAAACTAGACGCTCTTGGCGTAAAAGTTATTGGCGTTCCAAAGACAATCGATAACGATCTAAACAACACTGATTACACATTTGGTTTTGATACATCGGTAAACATTGCAGTTGAAGCAATCGATCGCCTTCACACCACTGCCGAATCACATCACCGCGCACTGATCGTTGAAGTGATGGGACGCCATGCAGGATGGATCGCCCTTCACTCAGGTATTGCAGGTGGTGCAGCATGTATTTTGATCCCAGAAGTTAAATTCTCAGTTGACAAAGTTTGCGAATGGGTTGAATCACGCTTTAAGAGCAGCTACGCGCCAATCATTGTTATTGCCGAGGGTGCGATTCCACAAGATGGCGACATGATCACTAAGGATTCAGAACTTGATGCCTTTGGTCACGTAAAACTTTCTGGAATCGGCGAATGGCTTGCTAAGCAGATCGAAGAAAAGACCGGCAAAGAAGCCCGCACATCAGTTCTTGGACATATTCAACGAGGCGGAACTCCAACAGCGTTTGACCGCGTACTCGCTACTCGCTTTGGCTTGCAGGCAATTACTGCCGCATCTGAGGGTGACTGGGGCAAGATGGTTGCTCTTCACGGCACAGATATTGTTCGCGTCCCATTGGCTACAGCCACTGAGAAGCTAAAAACTGTCCCAATCGAGCGTTACAAGGAGTCAGAGATCTTCTTCGGATAATTCTCACTCGAGAAACTATCTGAGCAAACTACTCTTATCCCCATGACTACTTCATTGCAGAATCTCTTCACGCCTGGGCTCGTTGCGGCGCAACAACCGCAGTGGCCAGGCGGCGTAGATGGCGAACCTGTAAAGAAAGCGGTCGCAGAATTAAAATCATTTCCACCACTGGTATTTGCTGGTGAATGCGATGATTTAAAGGCCAAGGTTGCTGAAGCTGCTGCAGGTCGCGCTTTTTGGTTACAGGGTGGAGACTGCGCAGAAACATTCGCGGCTGCAACTGCTGATTCAATTCGAAACCGAATCAAGACGATTTTGCAGATGGCTGCGGTATTGCAGTATTACTCAAGCCTGCCAGTTGTAAAAGTTGGTCGTATGGCTGGGCAGTTTGCAAAGCCTCGCTCAAATGACTTTGAAACACGCGGTGATGTAACTCTTCCGGCATACCGCGGAGATGCAGTTAATGATCTGGAATTCACCGAAGCGTCTCGAACACCAGACCCACAAAGAATGGTGCGCGTTTACAACACATCAGCAGCAACTCTTAACTTGGTTCGCGCATTTACTCAAGGTGGATTTGCAGACCTTCGCCAGGTTCATGAATGGAACAAGGGCTTTATTCGTGATTCTTCTGTGGGCGATCGTTACGAACAAATGGCCCGCGAAATTGGTCGCGCGCTAGATTTCATGAAATCTGCAGGCGTAGATCCAGATTCATTTAAGTCAGTAGATTTCTACTCAAGCCACGAAGCGCTAATCATGGAATACGAAAAGGCGCTAACTCGCATCGATTCACGCACGCAACTTCCATACGATGTTTCAGCTCACTTCCTATGGATTGGTGAACGCACTCGCCAACTCGACGGAGCTCACATTGATTTTGCCGCCAAGGTTCGCAATCCAATTGGGGTAAAGCTCGGACCTAAGTCAACAGTCGATGATGCACTTCGTTTAATAGATCGCCTTGATCCAGAACGTGAACCAGGTCGTTTAACTTTTATAACTCGCATGGGCGCCGGCAAAATCCGTGAAGCCTTGCCAGCGCTAGTCGATGGTGTAACAAAATCAGGTGCGCAAGTACTCTGGGTATGCGATCCGATGCACGGCAATACTTTTGAAGCGGCAACGGGATATAAGACTCGTCGCTTCGATGATGTTATGGATGAAGTTAAAGGATTCTTTGAGGTACATAAAGGCCTAGGAACTCATCCAGGTGGAATTCACATCGAGTTAACCGGCGATGATGTAACCGAGTGTTTGGGCGGCGGAGAACAAATTTCTGAGACCGATCTAGCCACTAGATACGAGAGCGCATGCGACCCACGTTTAAATCATTCGCAGTCGCTTGAACTCGCATTTTTAGTTGCTGAAATGTTGCGCGATCGCTAATTTAGCGTCGTGCCACTGCTGATCTCCCAATTAAAATCACCCATAGGTGTTCTAAATTTGCTGACTGATGATCAAATCCTCTTAGGTCTAAATCTTTCCAACGTTAAGGCGCTTAAAGACAGCATTTCAGCGGAAGATTTTGCAAAAGGCTTCAAGGAAGTAAATAGAATTCCAGTGATCACCGAATTGCTCAGTCAATACTTCGATGGTGATATCAGTGCTATTAATGGAATTTCAGTCCGCCAACCCGGAGCACCTTTTTCTCAGGCAGCATGGAAAGCAATGCGTAAAGTAAAGTCCGGAAAAGTTCTCTCTTACGCTGACTTGGCAGAGCGTGCCGGATCTCCTGCTGCGGTTCGTGCAGCGGGTTCAGCTTGTGCCAAGAATGCAATCGCTTTAGTCATCCCATGTCATCGCATTGTTAAAACCGGGGGAGCCCTCGGAAATTACGCCTACGGTTTAGGTAAGAAAGAGTGGTTACTTGCCCACGAGGGCGCGCTTTAATATTTCAATAGCTTGCGCACATTGTGCATCATCGAAATCAAAATGAGTTACTAAGCGAGCATATTTTGGACCGAGGGCGCTAATCCATAGCCCAAATTCACGACAACGAGTTGCCAATTCAGCCGCGGTGTAGGGAGCGTTTGTTAAATCCAATCCAACAATATTTGTTTCAACCAGCGCTGGATCCACGAAAGACTTGTCAACGGCTGCAATTGCAACCGCAAGATCTTTGGCACGTCGATGATCTTCGGTTAAACGTGCAATGTTGTTATCAAGTGCGTAATGTGCAGCGCCTGCGAGCAGACCAACCTGACGCATTCCGGCGCCATAACGTTTACGCCAGACTCGGGCTTTTGATACCCGATCCTTTGTACTGAGCATGATCGAACCAATTGGCGCCCCAAGGCCTTTCGATAAGCAAACACTGATCGTGTCAAAATATTTTCCGTACTCGCTTAAAGCAACTCCGCTGGCAACGTGCGCGTTCCAGATTCGAGCACCATCTAAATGTAAGGCGACACCGATTTCATCGGCACCTTTTCGTAGCGCTTTAATTTCATCAAGTGGCTGAACAGTTCCACCACCAAAATTGTGAGTGTTTTCAACCGCAATCGCTGTTGTAGAGACCAAGTAAGGTCCAGAGTTTGGTCGAGCAAGATTAAGGGCATCAGCAGCAATTAATTTGCCATTAATCGCTGGCCAAGTTCTAGTTGTAATTCCGCTAAATACGGCGGCTGCGCCAAGTTCAGCGCGGACAATATGTGAATTTGATTCCGCAAGCAGCTCTTGACCTGGAGCTACCAACATGCGGATGGCTAGTTGATTGGCTAGAGATCCAGTTGGTGTGAATACGCCAGCCTCTTGGCCAAACATCGCTGCGACACGTTCTTCAAGTGAATTAACAGTTGGGTCATCACTATAAACATCATCACCAACTGGAGCAGAAGCGATCGCCTCGCGCATCGCTTTTGATGGACGCGTTACGGTGTCTGATCGTAAATCAATTGGAGAAGTCATTGCCTTAGCCTCTCATGCTTCTTTCATTACGATCAAATACATGGCAAGTACGACCATGATTCCACCGATAGAAACTTGCAGAGTCAGCGATTCACCGCCAAAGGCAACAGCGAATAGCGCTGCGAAGACAACTTCCATAGTTAAGATAACTGCAACTTTAGTTGAACTCATATGTGCCTGCGACCAGGTCTGGACGATAAAGGCAACAGCAGTACAAATAATTGCGGTAAAGATAACTACGCCCCAAACGCCGGCATCTGTTGGTTTTTCATAACCTTGTCCAAGTGCAATTGCACCTGTAAGAATCCCACAAACGGCCAGTTGCACAATTGTCAGCGCATAAGTATCTAAGCCATTACTCCATTTACTTAAAGAGACAATATGTGCGGCAAACAAAATCGCGCTGATAAAGACCAACAATTCACCGATACCAACTGACCAACCCCGCAGAGATAAAAGTCCCAGACCTACGGTGGCCAGTGCAACGCAGAACCAGGTGAATCCTTTAATTCGTTCTTTTAAGACAACTGCAGCAATTAGTGGCGTTAAGACAACGTAGAGACCGGTAACAAATCCGGTGATTGCAGCACCAGTTCGCGCCAGCCCAAGAGTTTGAAAGATGTATCCAGAGCCCAAGAAGAGGCCAGCTAGAGATCCTTTCAAGATGAGGTCGCGATTTAACTTTTTCAAAACGCTTGGCCGAATTAAAACCATAGCTAGAACGGCCAGAAAGAATCTGGTTGCTAGAAAACTATTTACCGCTTGTCTCTCAATTGCTGGTTTCATCAGGACAAATGCTGCGCCCCACGAAGCCGAAACTGCTAAGAGCGCCCAAGGTGCAAGGCGAAGTTGAAGTTGATGACGAGCGTTCATCCACGCAACTTTTTCAAAAGTTCAACTTCTTTGCCATGTTCTGGCTCCATTCCAGGTGTCTCCAGAATTAGTGGCGCGTTTGCAACGGCTGGATGCTTAAGAAGCTCCTTAAATGGATCAACTCCGATAAATCCATCACCGATATTTTGATGGCGATCTTTCAGCGCTCCACAAACATCCATTGAATCGTTGGCATGGATTAATTGAATTCTTTCAGCACCAGCAACTTCAACAAGTAGGTCAAGCGTCTCTTTCATCCCACCCTTTTTTGCAATGTCATGACCAGCGGCAAACACATGGCAAGTATCAAGACAGATACCAACTTTTGGATGATATTCCAGAGCCTTTAGATAATTTTCAAGATCTTCTAAACGTTTAACCAAAGATTGTCCTTGGCCGGCAGTTGGCTCCAAAAGCAACATCGGAGCATCATCGGTAAGTGCGTTAAGAATTGGCATCATTCCTTTGTTGATCTGCTTCCAAGCTTTGGCAATGAAGTCTTCGTTAACGGCAGATCCAGTGTGAACCACCACTCCGAGTGCGCCAATTTCCTTGCCCCGCTTTAATGAATACTCTGTTGATGCTAGAGAATTAAGGTAAGTCGCCTCGGTTGGTGAGCCCAAGTTAATTAGAAAAGGTGCATGTACATAGACTTCTAAATCGAGATCTGATGCTTTCTCACGAAAAATTGCATCGGCATCATGGTTGGTTTCAGGCATCGCCCAACCACGCGGATTAGATGTAAATACTTGAATTGCTTCGGCGCCAATAGTCTCTGCGTAGGCGATTGATCGTTTAGCCATACCGCCAGTTGTCGGCGTATGCGCGCCGATGCGCGGTGATGTTTTAGGCATTTGCCTACCCTACTGTGATCGTTACCGTACTGCCACGTTTAACCTTTGTGCCGACCTTTGGCGAGATATTTGTTACCGCCTTCACCTTCTTGACGCCAATTTTCTTGACAATAACTTTCAGTTCTAGATCAGTTAGAGCGGCACGAGCTTTGGCTTCGTTTAGCGAAAAGACATTTGGGATGAATACATATTGTGATCCCTTAGAAATTGTCAGCGTAATCTTTGAGCCCTTAGCAAGAGGAGCGCCGCCAGAGGGTACTTGGGATATGACAGCGCCGGCCAAGACGTTTTCACTAAATTGATCAATGGTGGTTACATCGAATCCACCATCCGTTAACTCATTCAGGGCTTGATCCGCAGACTTACCTACGTAAGAGGTGACGTCAATAGTTTCGATGCCCTTACTTATCAATAGATCAATTACTGCATCGCGTTTTACTTTTTCGCCGGCTGCGGGTGAAGACGAGATAACAAACCCCTTTGGAGTTTGATCATTAAAGACTTCGGTCAATTCGCCAACTTTAATCGGAGATTTTGCAAGTAAATTAACAGCAGCCTCTGGTGTTAATCCCGCTAGTGCTGGAATTAGATAACGCTCTGGTCCTTTGGAGATTATCGCTTTAACTTGACCGCCAGCATCAACTTTCCCGCCTCCTGCTGGGTTAGATTCAATAATCTGCCCATCTGAAATTTCTTCATCAAAACGTTTTTCAGAAATCACCAAGGTTAATCCCAGTGGAGTAAGGGCGTTTAGAGCTTCTTTTTCGGTCGCACCAACAATAGATGGGACGACAACTTTGGATCCAGGGCCGACAAGTACATACCAACCAAATATGCCAAGCGCGATTGCCAAGCTTGCAGCGATGTAGCGATTACGGCGAACGCGCTTGCTTACCTTTTTACGTTTGCGAATCTGCGCTGTGCTCTCTTTTAATTCCTTTTTAGAATTCTCTTCGGTGTTTTCACGTTTACTTAGGGCCACAGTTTTTTCCTTTTCGATTCGCGCTCTTTCGCGACGGCTAGGTTTTTTAGATGCAGGGCGCATCGGAGCAATTGGTATATCTAATTCCAGACTTAATTGTCGTTGGTTGGGATCCAGGGCTTGCGCAATCACAGTAAGTGCACGATGGAATTCGCCGGCATCTCTGGGACGAGAATCTGGATCAGAATTCGTTGCCCGATGAATCAACTGGTCTAACTCGGGCGGAATTCCAGAGCGCTTTGTACTCATCAGTGGTACTCGCTCGTTCACATGCATGTATGCAATCTGGATCGGTTCATCACCAGAAAATGGTTTCTCACCGGTAAAGATTTCAAAGGCTGTTATTGCCGCAGAGTAAACATCGCTACGCGCATCAGCGATACCGCGTTGGACTTGTTCGGGGGAGAGGTATGAAACGCTACCTAAAACTATGCTGGATTCGGCGGTCATAGTTGTTCCGAGTAGAGGACCTTTTGCTAATCCAAAGTCAGCGATCTTTATCCGACCTTCTTTGGAAATTAAAATGTTATCTGGCTTGATATCTCGGTGCACGATTCCTAATTTGTGAGCAGCAGAAAGTGCACTTAAAACCGGTAGCAAGAATTGAATTCCGTTTGCAACCGATAGGGCGCCTTGTTCGTTCAAATATTCGCGAAGCGTATGTCCTTCAACCAATTCCATAACTAGGAAAACCGCTGGCGTGCCATTCTGATTCCACCCTTGATCTTGCACCGAGACGATATTTGGATGCGAAAGGGCGGCTGAGGCTTTTGCTTCTCTGATAAACCTTTCAACGAACTGTTCGTCTTGAGCAAGATGGGGATGCATGATCTTGACTGCGACTTTACGATCTAACCTTGTGTCTACTGCTTCATAAATCGTGGCCATGCCACCAGAGGCCATCTGGCGGATGAGCTGATATCGCCCATCAATTAGTTCGCCAGTTAAGTCAGACATATCTGCAATTTTATGTAGTTAAAATGAAATCTGCCTTTTCACGCGTTGAGTGTTGAGAGAAATATTGTTGCTGTGTGCCAAGCCACTTTTGCATTTGAATTGATACCCCTGGGCCATCACGTTCGATAACCCGCTTCACACCGATTTCGGGGTCAATATCTATCCAAATCAAGGCTGCGAATTGATCTTGAAGTGATTTATCGCCGCTTCCAACGCCTTCTAGGACCAATAGATCCGAAGGTGTAACTACTTCATTTGCATCAAAGCTATTTGTGGCCCAGTTATATCTCGCCAAGTTCGCAGGCTCTTGGCTTTGATGCTTAAGAACAAGATATTTTAAGATCTGGGTTAAGTCTTCTGTCAAAGCGTTATCCCATCCATCATATAAATCATCCATATGAATGACATTTACGGACATTTTTGGAGAAAGAGCTAAGAATATTTCATGCGCCAAAGTCGTTTTCCCTGCGCCGGCAGGTCCATCTATCGCAATGATCGGATGGTTCTTTTGACTACAGAGATCCTGTAGCGCTGCGATGAGCTCCATACCATCTACTCCATCCCATAGCAGCTAACACTGTAAATGCAGCATAAAGCAAGGTTGTGAAAGGCAAGTCTTGAGATGCATAGAGTGCAACATACCCGGCATCGACAACTAGCCATAAAACCCAGTTTTCATATTTTTCATAAACCATAAGAATTTGTGCACTCAAACTTCCAAAGAAGAGAATAGCGTCGGCGTATGTGGATGCCGCTCCCATAGATTTAAGAACAGGCGCTAGCGCTAGAGTTGCTGCGACTATTGCAATAACGATCAAAGCGCGATGAGTATGTGTCAGCGCACCTGGTCGAGCACCTGTTGGCTCCCAACCAAACCATCCCAAGATTGCAGCTGCGATAAAAACTATCTGTAATGCAGCACTTGCGTAGAGCTCCCATTGAATAAATAAAATTCCATAGAGCACAGAACTAATGGCCCACCATGGCCACGTAATACGCTTAGCTGAAATACCAAGTGCAACTCCGATGAATGAAGTTACGACTGCTAATAATTCAAGATAGCTCAGGTCATAACCCAGGATTGTGGCCACATTGTTAGAAAGAAAATTGTAAATTGATGGCATTTTTAAACCTTTCCACGTCCGCATTACCGGACGGGTCTAGCGGTCGATCTGAATCTCAGATCCTCTCAGCCGAATTACTGGCTCCCGCAAGAAATACTTTAGCCGATGCGTGCCAAAACTGCGTCTATATAGGCGCGACCTGCGACACGGGCCCGTCGCGCATTCGATGTTTTGGCCCGCTTGTTAAATATGTCGTATCCAATTTTTTCTACTTCATCAACGATTCCGCAATACAACTCGCTCGCAGCACGAATGCATGGCTGGCTGGTTTTATCTAAAAGTGCGATCCCTGGTTCTGCGGACTTCTGTAATTGACGGACTCGTGCGATCTGAAATTTGAGTGCGCTGATTATTTGCGGTGTAAGCACTCGCGCACGCAACATCTCTGGAGTCACGCCGTGCTCAGCTAATTCTTCAATTGGTAAGTAGATGCGACCACGATCTAGATCTTCGGCCACATCACGTATGAAATTGGCTAGTTGAAAGGCAACGCCAAGGTCTTTAGCTGCCGATAAGGAATTGACGATATCCCCACCCAGAATCGGCACCATTTCCAATCCAATTACCGCTGCCGACCCATAAACGTATTCGTACAAGTCTTCAAAAGTCTTGTATTCGGTAACAGTTAAATCCATTTCCATTGAATGCAAGAAATCAACAAAGTGTTGATGTGGAATATCAAAGCGTTTAACGGTATCAATCAGCGCCTTACCAACGGCATCGCTAGTTTTTCCTGATTTAAGCCCGGCAAGAACTTCAGCGCTCCAATCGCGTAGGACCTTTGCTTTTTCTTCGGGGGAGAGAGTTGAAGACAAGTCATCAACAATTTCATCTGCATATCGGGCAAAACCGTAAAGTGCGTGGACAAATGGACGCTTAGCGGCTGGCAGTAACAAAGTTGCTAAATAATAAGTTTTGCCGTGGAGCGAATTAAGCCTTTTGCATTCTGCATATGAAGCGCGAAGCTCTGGATCATGAATTCCTGCAGCGTTAAGTTCGCTCACTTACTTAACCGGACCCACGATTCGTTCTGCCGCTAGGCGGCCTGAAATCAATACCATCGGAACGCCAACACCAGGTTGTGTTCCAGATCCAGCAAAAACAACATTTTCAAAACCTGCTGCAATATTTCTTGGGCGGAACGGACCGGTTTGGAAGAAGGTGTGCGCACTTGCAAATGGTGCGCCACGTTCCATGCCTTGTGCCTGCCAATCAAGCGGTGTTGTCATAACTTCAGTCTCAATAGAATCTCCGAAGCCGGTGTAACCACGATCCTCAAGCGTCTTAATCATGTGATCACGGTATGGACGAGCTTGTGTTTTCCAATCAATATCGGCATCTAAGTTGGGAGTCGGATAGAGGATGTAGTAACTCTCCTTACCCGCTGGTGCAAGTGCTTCATCATCTTTTGTTGGAATTGTTACCAACACGGATGGATCAGACATTAAAGTCTTCTTCTTAATTAATTCATCAAATACGCCATCCCATGACTTACCAAAGTGGATGTTGTGGTGGGCTACATGATCATATTTCTTGGAAGAACCGACCAACAAGGTGGCACAAGATGGTGAATACTTTAGGCGCTTGATAGATAAAGGAGTCTTGCCGAGCAAATCGCGCCAAACAACTGGCAAATCTGGATTCATCACCACAACATCACACGCGATTCGCTCACCAGTATCGGTTATAACCGCCTTGGCGCGTGAATTTTCAACTTCTAAACGCGTAACAGTTGTGTTGTATTTAAATGTTACTCCGTGCTTTTGCGCCGCAGCAGCAAGTGCTCGCGGAACCGCGTGCATGCCACCCTTAGGGAAGAAAACACCATTTACTGAATCCATATAGGCGATCACAGCGTAAATTGCTAACGCTTGTTGCGGACTTACTCCGGCATACATTGCTTGGAAGGAGTAAACCTTTTGTAGTCGCGGATCTTTAAGGAACTGATTTACCTTAGGTGAAAGTCGTCTAAACCCACCAAGTGCGATTAGACGGGCCAAGTTAGGGGTTAGCAAGTTAAGTGGTGAATCAATATTGCGATCGATAAAGTCGTTCATCTCGTACTTATATAACTTGGTAACAAAATCAACATAATTGCGATAGCCCAGCGCTTCTTCGGCACTTACTGTACGACGAATTTCCTCTTCCATCTCTGCTGTATTTGCGTGTACATCGATCTGTGAACCGTCATGATAAAAAGCGCGGTAGAGGGGTTTAAGTGGTGAAAGTTCTAGCCAATCTTTCATATCTTCGCCGACGCAGCTAAAGGCATCTTGAATTAGAGAAGGCATAGTCAAAACGGAAGGTCCTGTATCAAATGAGTATCCATCTTTTTCCAGAAGACCATTTCGCCCACCAGGAACACTTTCGCGTTCGATGACAGTTACTTTGCGACCAGCACCTGCCAGACGAAGTGCGGCGCTTAATCCAGCAAGACCTGCACCAACGACGACAACATGATCGGTTGGTCCCTTAACTTTTGCTGGCATTTAGTGACTCCTACGCGTTGCTGTTGTTGCGAGTTCGATTAATAACTCGCGTGCTGAAGGAGCAATTTCAGCAGAGTTTGCCGCAGTTAGCGCGTTGGAAAGCAGCCCTTCGATGAGATCTTCGACATCTTTGACCGCTCCTGTAGCGATGATCAGTGCGCGAATCTCTTCAATTTGATCGGTGGTCAAATCTTCTCGCCCGAGCGCTGCGGTGATTATCTGAGAGGAGGACTGATCTGCGCGCTCGAGAGTCATAGCCATTAGCACGGTGCGCTTGCCCTCGCGAATGTCGTCACCTGCTGGTTTGCCGGTTACCGATGGATCACCGAAGATTCCGAGCAAGTCATCTCGAAGCTGAAAAGCTTCACCAAGTGGCAGACCGTATGCACTGAGAACATTTATCAGCTGCGATCTCTCGGCGCGATCAATAACCGCAAGTGATGCACCCAAATGAAGTGGTCGCTCGATTGTATATTTCCCAGATTTATACCGTGCGATGCGCAAAGAGCGATCAACGCTAGGAGTCTTTTCGCCGGCTTCGCGAACATCTAAATATTGCCCAGCCATAAGTTCGATGCGCATTTCATCGTGAACCGAAAGCGCAGATAAAAGTGCTGAATCAGAGACACCTGAAGTATGAAGTAAATGATCTGACCAAACTAAAGCAAGATCACCAAGCAGAACTGCAGCGGCTTCACCAAACTGATCTGCTAATCCGTTCATGGTTTGACTTTGATGTAAATTCTCAAAGTGGCGATGTATTGCCGGTTTTCCACGACGAGTATCGGAGCGATCCATTAAGTCATCGTGGATTAGCGCGCAAGCTTGCAATAATTCCAAACTTGTAAATGCGCGGATATCAGCAGGTGTTGCAACCTTGCCTGTTGCGGCGAACCCGGCATATGCAAATAGTGGGCGAAGCCGCTTTCCACCTTCGAGTAAGAAAGATTCGAGGGCATCGCATACAGGTATCAATTCGGAGCCGATGCCACTTAGGTATTCGCGTTGCAATGTTAAGTACGAGGTCAGTTCGGTTTGAACCTGCTGACGAACTTGAAGGAGCGTGCCACGCGCATCATTAACCACGGCGCAACGGTACCCTGACCACATGGAGATGCGCATGACTGGAATTGGCGAGAGCGTCACATACTCCTTTGAGTTCTTCCCGCCGAAGGATCAGGAGGGCGAAGATCGCCTTTGGAGCGCAATAAGTGCGCTTGAACCCATTGCCCCGGATTTCATTTCTGTTACTTATGGAGCAGGTGGGTCTACACGCGACCGCACCATACGAATCACATCCGAAATTACCGAACATACAAAATTGCCTGTGGTCGCTCACTTAACTTGTGTTGGCTCCACTCGCGAAGAGTTAATTGAAATTTTAGCTCGCTATAAGTCAGCCGGCATTCACAACATATTGGCGCTCCGCGGTGATCCAACTGGTGGTCCACGTGCACCATGGACACCAACGCCAGGCGGGTTAAATCATGCAGATGAGTTAGTAACTCTTGCAGCCGAAGTCGGTGGATTCACAATAGGTGTCGCGGCTTTTCCAGATGGGCACCCTGCCTCTGGTTTAAATCTAGACCAAGATATTGAAGTTTTACTTCGTAAAGAAAAAGCGGGCGCAGCATTTGCGACCACCCAGTTCTTCTTTGAAGCAGATAAATGGAAAGCGCTCGTTGATCGATTAGCCAAACGCGGCTCTAATTTACCAATCATTGCTGGAATTTTGCCAGTAACAAATGTGAATCAATTAAATCGTATGGCTGAATTAAGTGGAGTTCCGATTCCTGCACCAATGCGAGATAGATTTACTGCTCTTAAAGATTCCCCAGAAGATGTCCGAAAATTAGGTGTTGAGATTGCTACCGAACTTTGTGAAGATTTATTGACGGCAGGTGTACCTGGCCTGCATTTCTATACAATGAATACATCGTCGGCAACGCGCGAGATTTTTGCGCAAATAAAAGATAAGAAAAGGTCATGAACAAGTCTGATTTCTTTGCCAAATGGAGCCTGCTTCACGGCAACGCTGAAATCAAAGGGATTGTGAAAGCCTGGCTAAATATTTCTTACCGGTCGGCTAAGTTCATGACAGCACTACGAATAACTCCCAATTTCTTGACTCTGCTTGGAATAATTTTTGCGATTGTCATGGCGCTAAATCCGCTATCTCTGTGGACGATTCCTCTTTTAGTTTTATCTTTATATGCGGACGGTATTGATGGCAGCGTGGCTATTTATCAAAATCGAAGTAGTTCATTCGGAGCGATTTTGGATTCAACTGCCGATCGAATCAGCGAAGCGCTCTGGTTTTATGTGGCATACCGAATTGGCGCACCTGCATGGATTGTTTTAGCTACATACGTAATCGCTTCAACTCAAGAATACGCACGAGCTCGTCTTGGTGGCTTAGGAATAAGTGATGTCGGAGTCGTAACTCCGGCCGAACGACCGGTGCGGGCCAGTTTTATTTTTATTGCACTAGTTGCATATGCAATTGGTTTAGATTTAGTGGTTGCAGTTTCTACTGTTCTATGTGTTTTACAGCTTTGGAGTTTTTATCTAGTGGCTCGCTTTGCCTACAATCGCTTGCGCAACAATCTCGGCGCTTAATCCAACAAGCGGCAACCCTCCACCGGGATGGGCGGAGCCGCCAACGCAATACAAACCTTGAAGCGGCGAACGGTTCTTGGCTCGCATAAAGGCAGAGCGCGCGCCATTACTTGAAGTTCCATAAATAGCACCGCCCGGCGCCATGACAGTTCTTTCCAAATCTGCGGGAGTTCGAACTTCCAGAATCTCTAAACGTTCACGAATTGAAATGCCACGCGCCTCCAAAGAGTCAATAATTTTCATGGCATATCGTTGATTAAAGTCTTTATCGTTCCAA
>CAEZUB010000013.1_pt1 | contig 12922 bp, 10 predicted proteins | sample 7264391 | NCBI WGS metagenome assembly CAEZUB01 (sample SAMEA6813819, study PRJEB35770) | uncultured Actinomycetes bacterium | biome: Freshwater; feature: Freshwater reservoir; material: water | place: Czech Republic | collected 2016-04-20 | depth 0.5m m
AAAGAGCTTTGCACCTTGGCGCCTAATTTTGATTGGGCGACCTGGTTGCAATTCAGTCAGATTCCAAAAGCTGCCTTCGACGAATTAGTTGTTCAGCAACCGCCATTCTTCGCTGGCCTTTCTGCTCTGCTCGAAAACTTTGATCCGGCTCCATGGAAGGCCTGGATGAAATGGCAGCTGATTTCAGGTGCTGCAGCCTATTTAACTGATGACTTCGTTAATCAAAACTTTGATTTCTATGCCAAAACCCTTTCCGGTACCCCGGAAATCCGAGTCCGCTGGAAGCGCGCTATTTCATTCGTCGAAGGTGCCCTCGGTGAAGCCATCGGACAGATTTATGTAAAACGCCATTTCCCAGAAGCTGCCAAGGTTGCGATGCTCGAACTCGTTGATAATTTAATTGAGGCATACCGCATCAGCATCAATGACCTTTCCTGGATGAGCCCTGAAACCAAAGCTAAGGCTTTGGAAAAATTGGGAAAGTTCACCCCCAAGATTGGCTATCCCGATAAATGGCGCGACTATTCGGCGCTAACTATTACCCGTGATGGTCTATTTGAAAATATCGGCCGCATCACCAAGTTCTCTCGCGATATCGAACTGGCAAAGATTGGCAAGCCCGTTGATAAAACCGAGTGGTTAATGACCCCACAGACGGTCAATGCTTATTACCATCCGATTCAAAACGAGATCGTTTTCCCAGCCGCAATCTTGCAGCCGCCGTTCTTTGATCTAAACGCCGATATCGCCGCAAATTACGGTGGAATCGGGGCAGTCATTGGCCACGAAATCGGCCATGGCTTTGATGATCAGGGATCCAAATTCGATGGCGATGGCAACATGGTTGATTGGTGGACCGAAAGCGATCGCACCGAATTTGAAAAGCGCGCCAACGTACTAATTAAACAATTTGATGCCCTTTATCCAGAGGAAACTCCAGATATCCATGTAAACGGCGCTCTTACAGTCGGTGAGAACATCGGAGACCTTGGTGGGCTAGCGATTGGGTTTAAAGCCTATAAATTGGCTTTAAAGGGCGCCGAGGCCCCTGTAATTGATGGTTTAACAGGGGAACAACGTTTCTTCTTATCGTGGGCACAGGCATGGCGCGGCAAAGTACGTGCTGAAGAATTACGTCGGCGCATTGCAACAGATCCACACTCACCATATGAATTCCGCTGCAATGCAATCGTTCGAAATATCAGCGATTTTTATGACGCCTTCGATTTAAGCGAAGGCGACAAATTGTGGCTTGCCCAAAGCGAACGAGTTGAGATCTGGTAGCGGTAGAATTTGGCCTATGAATAAGAAGCGCTTTTCGCAGGTAATTGTCCTTGGTCTCATCACCGCTATCTCATTGACGGGTTGCGGTAAAAGTGACACTGGTCTAAATACTGAACCAGGTGACGCCTCAGAGTTCGTCGAAACTGCTGCACCGACGGTGACAACTGGCTTTGGTTCACCTCTTGATCTTGGCACTGATGTAACAATCACCTTCCAAGAAAACGCCAAATTTACTCCGGGTGCCTACGCTTCGAATTATCAAAAGGGTATGGCTGCAAATAAGTTTGATATCACTGTTGAGAACAAAGGCAGCGGACCGCTTGACCTTGCCAATATGACTATCTCGATGAAATCTGGCACTGACACTTGTGTTGATATTCTCGATGGAGATAACAACATCAATGGCGCTCCAACTGATCCGCTGGCCGCTGGCGCTTCGACATCATTTACTTACGGAGTCGGTTGCCTGACAAAAGCCGGTGCGCCATTAGACCTTACGGTTTCATTAAACGAAGCTGTTGTTGCGGTCGCGGGAACGCTTAAGTAACTTAAACTTCCGGAAAGTGGCAAGCAACAGTCTGTAATGGGCTGATCTGAATAGTTTCAGGTACAACGCTTCGGCAAATATCTTGCGCCTTCCAGCAGCGGGTATTAAAGACACATCCGCTCGGTGGATTTACTGGGCTTGGCAGATCGCCCTGCAAAATAATTCGCTCACGGCTACGACCAATTTTTGGATCGGCAACCGGTACCGCAGATAGCAACGCTTTTGTATAAGGATGACGTGGGTTAGCAAATAGCTCACGAGTCGGGGCCATCTCCATGACCTTTCCTAGATACATCACCACAACGCGATCAGAAATGTGTTGAACGATAGATAAATCATGAGCCACGAAAAGATAAGACAGGCCAAATTCTTTCTGCAGATCATCAAGCAAGTTAACGACCTGGGCTTGAATTGAAACATCTAGGGCCGAGACGGGCTCATCGGCAACAATCAACTTTGGCTTTAGCGCAAGTGATCTTGCGATACCGATACGTTGGCGTTGACCACCGGAGAACTCATGCGGAAAGCGGTTGATATGTTCTGGGTTTAGTCCGACCAGAGTTAGTAACTCACGAACAGCGTGTTCCACGCCGCCCTCAGGTTCAATATCGTGAATCGTAAATGATGAAGAAATGATTGTTCCGACGGTGTGACGTGGATTCAGGGAAGAGAATGGATCTTGGAAGATCATCTGCATCTTCGAACGGATCGGCTTCATCTCTTTGCGGTCAAGATTGGTTATATCTTGGCCATCAAAAACAATCTGCCCCGAAGTTGGCTCGTACAACTTCATAACTGTGCGGCCTACCGTTGTCTTACCGCAGCCAGATTCACCAACTAGACCGACAGTTTCGCCTCGTCCAACAGTGAGATTTACACCGTCTACAGCGCGAACCTCACCCTTTGCACGGCTAAAGATTCCGCCAGCTTTTGCTGGAAAAAACTTGGTGAGGTTATTTAGTTCAAGAATATTTTCGGTCACGGCCTATGCCTTATCTTTCACGAGATTATTGAGATCGGCTGCATCAAGATGGCAGCGCGATAAATGTCCAGAGCCTTTATCACTCAGCGACGGAACAGTTGAGGCACAAGCGCCAGATGAAACCTTTGTTGAATATTCGCAGCGCGGCTGGAAAGCGCATCCGGATGGCAAACTAATCAGAGATGGCGGCTGACCAGGAATTGCGCGCAAGCGATGAGATTCGCCGGCAGTAATTCGAGGAACAGAGTTAAGAAGTCCCAAAGTGTATGGATGTTCTGGACGATAGAAAATGTCATCAACTGTGCCATCTTCGACAATTCGGCCGCCGTACATTACGCAGATGCGGTCGGCAACTTCTGCAACCACGCCAAGATCGTGAGTGATCAGAATAATTGCCATATTAAATTCTTTCTGCAGATCCTTTAACAATTGAAGAATCTGGGACTGAACGGTTACATCAAGGGCAGTGGTTGGTTCATCTGCAATTAACAACGATGGGTTGTTAACCAAAGCCATGGCAATCATGGCGCGCTGGCGCATGCCCCCTGAAAATTGGTGTGGGTAATCATGGGCGCGAGAAGCAGCATCAGGAATTCCTACGAGATCAAGCATCTCTGTTGCCTTTTTGATTCCATCTTTCTTCGAGCCCTTGTTGTAAAGATGCCATGCCTCAGCAATTTGATCGCCGATCGTAAAAAATGGGTGTAGAGCCGACATAGGGTCTTGGAAGATCATTGACATAGATTTGCCACGCAGACGACGAACCGTGTCAGCAGATGCTGAGATGACATCGACTGGACCATCGGCAAGGTTTAGTACAGCACTTCCTGTGATCTTTGTTCGAACCGGATTATGAAGACCCATAACAGCTAAATTTGAAACAGACTTACCTGAGCCAGATTCACCCACGATTGCCAAAGTTTCACCGAGTCCAACTGAGTATGAAACTTCATTGGATGCGCGAACTTCGCCATCTTCGGTGGGGAATGAAACGTTTAAGTTAGTAACTTCTAGAAATTTACTCATGAAGTGCGCACTCTCGGATCAATGAACGCGTAAGCGATATCTACGATCAAGTTCATAATCAATACAAAGGCTGATGCAATTAGCGTTGTTGCAACGATGATCGGCAAATCATAAGTTTGTGTAACAGCCTTAATGCTTAGCCTTCCAAGTCCGTTAAGTCCAAAAATTCCTTCGGTAATGATCGCACCGCCAAGTAAGCCAGCGAAATCAAGGCCAGCAATTGTGACAATAGGAGCGAGTGCTGCACGCAAGGTGTGCTTGCGTAAAATTACTTTTTCAGTCAAGCCTTTAGCTCGCGCTGTGCGAATGAAGTCTTCACTTGAAGTTTCAATGACGTTGGAGCGAGTAAATCGAGTGTAGGTCGCGGCATATGCCAGCGCCAAAGTTGCACATGGAAAGAAAAATGTCTGAAGCCAACCGAGCGGTTCAGTAAATGGGTTATGCCAATTACCAAGTTCGAGTGGGTTAACCAGATTAAACTGCAAGACAATAAATAGAACGACCAAAATTCCGGTAATAAATGTTGGTAGTGAAGTTCCGACTAACACGAAGACAGAGGCTGCGCGATCGGCAAACTTTCCCTTCTTACGTGCTGAGAGCACGCCCAACGAGATTCCTACAGATAACCAGAGAACAAAGGCGCCTAAAGCAAGGCTTAAGGTGAATGGGAATGCTTCTGCGACGATTGTTGTAACGCACTCGTGGCGTGAGAAAGAGTAACCAAGAGCAGGCGCAGCACAGGTAATTGCAATTCCTTCTTCGCCAAAGGTTCGCCCCGCAAAAAGTCCTACGATAAATCTCCACCACTGCTCGAGGACTGAAACATCGAGTCCGAGTCTGTGGCGGTTAGCTTCAACAAGAGAAGGTGTGCACTGCTTTGAGCAGACCAAGCGTGCTGGGTCAACCGGAATCAAATCAAATATGAAGAAAATAGTAAGGCTAACAATTGCCAGCAGAATGATGGTGTACGCAAGTCGTCTTGCTACAAATGTAAGCATCTTCCTACTCCTTCACTCTAGTTTTAAATTCTTGCAAACATACTTATTTGCATTGCCAAGGTGTGCAGGTTTCCCTGCACACCTTGGATCTTGCAACTTAGCTTTTTATGGCTTGATGTAGATCTGCCCGAAGCCGAAGCTTCCCTGTGGCTCCCAGTAATAAACGCCACCGATCTTTGAGCCCCATGTCTGCTGAGACTTGCCAAAGACGGTACGGATATACCAGTACTGATCCATTCCATATTGTGAAAGCTCCTGCCACATCTTCGCTTGCTTCTTGCGATCAAGCTCGACGAGTGCAAGGTTTACCTTCTTGATAAACGGTGCATATTCAGGAGTCTTCTGATTCTGAGTGTAGTTACAGCAACCATCACCCCAGAGTTCTGGAATAACTGTTGATGCATTTGCCCAGTCTGCGCCCCAACCAGAAGATAAGAAGTCAGTTTCCTTCTTATATGTCTCAAGGTTTGCATTGTATGTACCTGATGGCTTGTAAACAGTTTCGATTACAAATCCAGCCTTCTTAAGCGCTGCTTCTACAAGTACTGCTGCCTTCTTATTGGTAGCGGTATCTGCGCGGTAGTACTTAAGTCCCTTTGCAGGGTTAGTTGCGCGGTCATATGCATCTGGGCAAGAAGTCTTAGCCTTCTCTAGCAGAGTCTTTGCATATTCTGGGTTTCCACCGATCTTAAAGTTTGGATCGTGGATATTTCCCTTAGTTGGCGCATAGTCCATACCAATTACAGGCTTAACAGGGTTATCGCCCATTTCACCGTAGTAAGTAGTTCCACCAGATAGGTCAATGAGTGACTGATTGTCGAAGGCAAAGAAAACAGCCTTACGTACATCAAGGCAGTCAAGGTGACCTGCCGAGTTATTTGCAGCTAGGTATGAAGTGTAAGGATCGTAGTTGTTCATACGACGATTCTTCTTTGTTGGATCTTCGAAGAATGCAACGTTATTTGATGGTTGCAATCCATCCATGTTGATGCCGTTAGGGATCTGATCTTCAAGATCGATCTGGTCGCGAACATCTTCATCCATACCAAATGTCACAACGATGTCATCTGGATATGGTGTGCGGATTGGATCTGAAGACTTCTTCCACTTTGGATTACGAACAAGAACCATTTCATCATTGATGGCGTACTTCTTGATCATGTATGGACCTGATGCCATTGGGCGTAGGTCGTACTTATCTCCAGTGTCCTTTGCCTTTGGAACAGGTCCACCGGCTAGGTATGTGAGGTAGTAGTTGAAGTCAGGCACAGTACGTGCCAAGTTGAATGTAATTGTGCGGTTGTCCGCAGAACAGTTAATTGACTTGTCGAATAGCGCTTGACCAGTCTTCTTATATGGACCCTTGTATGCAGATGATCCATCTTTGTCCTTTGGAATATCAAGCCATGCGATTGGGTATGCAGGACCTTCTACATATACATCTGTTGCGAATGTACGAGACCATCCGTACTTAACATCTGCACATGTAACTGGCTTGCCATCTTCCCATGAAACGCCTGGACGCAAAGTGAATTTCCATGTCTTTGCTTTGTTGCTTGGTACACCAGTGTTTGTTGCCATATCAGCAACGAGAGTTGCTCCATCTTTTCCAGGAACAGGCTTGTAAGAAACAAGTGTTCGCATCAAGTATGAACTCAAGAACGCGATATCGCGACCAGTGTAAATACGTTGTGGATCTAGATTAGGGAATTGCTCAGCATGCGTGTAGTAATTCAAAGTTCCACCAGTAACTGGCTTCGCCGTTGCAGCGCTAGCTGAATTCATGCCACCTACTAGAACTACTGAAGCAGCAAGTGCTGCAACGCTCGTAGTTGCTATGAGGCGACGAGCAGTAATTTTCATTACTGACATATGTCCTCCTTGTGAGTACTTCTCATTTCGCGGCCGCGAAATGAGTTAGAACTTTGCTGCATAACCGCGATTGAGTGTTTAGCCCGATCGCGTACTGCGGCAATTCCCCTTAAGCGACTAGTTCGCATAAGGAAACCTTTTTACTACTCTGACTTAGTATCGAGTGCATCGCGCACCGCGTCTCCAAGCAGGTTTAGTGCAAGCACAATTGAAATCAACATTGCGCAGGGGATCATGAGATATGCGGGATCTGCTCTCCAGTACTTAATCGCATCTGAAAGTACGAGGCCAAATGTCGATGCTGGTGGATTGATGCCCACACCTAGAAATGAGAAAACTGCTTCTGCAGCCAAATAACCTGGAAGTGAAAGTGAGAGAAAAACGATCGCAGTTGGCCACAAGTTAGGCAACATCTCTTTAGTAATAATTCGCCAGTTAGATGCGCCCTGTGATTGCGCTGCCATGATGAAATCTCGTTCTCGCAGAGACATTGCTTGCGAGCGCACTAGACGTGCAAAACCTGGCCAGCCAAAGAATACGAAGAAGATAATCAGAACCGTTAAACGGGCGCCGTTATCGCGAACAATGCCTAAAGATTCAACGCGCTCGACCATCGGGATACTCAGTGCGATGATCATAAAGAAGGAAGGAAATGCGAAGAGAAGATCTGAAAATCTGCCGATAAGCGCATCGACGCGTCCGCGGAAATATCCTGCCGTGATTCCGAGGATCATTCCGATTCCGATGGATGCAACGCTGGTAATAATCGCAACGCTAAATGAAATGCGTGAGCCGTAGAGCAACATGGAAAAAACATCGCGGCCAGCGCCAGGTTCTAGACCAAATGGATGTTGCCACGAAATTCCACCGCCGGCACCGATCGGCATGCCCTGTGGATCCAAACCATCAAGATAAGTTTCGGTAGAACTCAAGCCGAATAAACGCGTGATAAGTGGTGCGCCATAGGCAAGAAATAAAAAGAATAGAACGACAATTGCTGAGGCTATGCCTGTCTTATTGCGCCTAAATCGCGCCCAAGCAATCTGCTGGGGGGTGCGCAGGATGACTTCAGACAATTACGACCCCCAATAGCTAATTGCAAAGTATCTGCAACTTTGCGTAATGGAGAGTAATACCAAAGCGGCCTAAAAGGAAACCTTTACGCTCAAAATCACCCCGGTTTTAAGGTGAGGTGGACATCGCTTTGACCCTTAAAAAGAACGGTATGGGTAGTAGCACTCCAACTGCCATTAAGAGAACCCAGAGTTGTTCAAGATGAGCGCCGATCATGATGCCGGCTAGGGCTGGCCCCGCGATTCCAGAGATTCCCCATTGCAAACTGATCAGGGCGCTGGCACGACCGCGAATATGTTCAGGGGTTAGCTCTTGCATCAGCGCAGGGCTAGTTGGTGCGTGAACCATTTCGCCAAATGCAAATATCAATTGGCTAATGCAAAGCGCAATACCGCTCATCACCAAAGATAAATATGGAGATATACCAACAGCTAGCCAAGAGAGCGCCCAAATAATTGCAACTGAGACAAGGGCTGTGTATTTAGAATACCGCTCTAATATTTTTAGAACAAGTGGTTGAAATGCAACGATTGCAAAAGTGTTCACACCAAAGATAATTCCTAACCAGTTTGGTGCAAGATCTAAATATTGCGTCGCATAAATCGGCAGACCAGATTGCAACGGACCATATCCAAAAGTAAGAAGAATAATTCCAGCGATGCTCAGGTAGGTTAATTTGCGGTTCTGAAATAGCTCACGATAACTGCCCGATTGTGGCTCATTTGCTTTGGCAACATAACGACTTGCATGAGGTGTATCTAAACCGAAGATGATAAAAAGAAATAGCAAGTAAGTAGCACCGTCGATTAAATACATTATTTGATATGAGAAAAGAGAATTTTCGCGGATTATTAGTGATGAGAGCAAACCACCGACACCGAGTCCTAAATTCATTAACATAAAATTAAAACCGAAGAGCTTGGAGCGATCTTCCTCGGGAGTTACCCGAGTCAAAATAACCATCTGCGCCGGCCAAATACATTGGTTTCCAATTGCAAAAAGTGTAATTACGATTACTACTATTTCCTTGGTCGATACAAAGGCAAAACCAAAACCAGAAAACGCTGAAATAACCAAACCTAAAACCATCACAATTTTCGGACCGACGCGATCAACTAGTGCGCCCAGCGGAGCAGACCCAACAATTCCGACGAAGGCTCCCCATGCCATCAACAAACCGCCAAAAGAAGTTGTAAATCCGCGCATGTCATGGAGATAGACGATCAAAAGTGAGAGCGTCATTCCGCGGCCAATTGCACTAAAAGCAATTCCTGCAACGATTCGCCGAGAATGCGGGTTGAGAATCGAGGTGAATTCTCGATATGGCATTTTGGGAGCGCGCATCGGCGCAGTCTATATCTGAGACAATGAACCTTGTGTCCAAGAAATTTTCATTTGAGATAAAGCACAGCGCAGAAAAATCACTAGCGCGAGTGGGCACTATCTCAACCCCGCATGGCGACATTCAAACTCCAGCATTTATTCCGGTCGGAACTAAAGCAACTGTTAAATCAGTGCTGCCATCTGCAATGAAAGATTTGGGATCCCAAGCACTTCTAGCAAATGCCTATCACCTGTACTTACAACCTGGACCAGATGTATTAGATGAAGCGGGCGGGCTTGCAAAGTTTATGAATTGGCAAGGTCCTACTTTTACCGACAGTGGTGGGTTTCAAGTACTTTCACTTGGCGTCGGGTTTAAGAAAGTTTTGGCGATGGATGCCACCACCTTTAGATCTGATCAAGTTATTGCAGGAAACAAAGAACGGCTTGCTCACGTGGATGATGACGGCGTTACTTTTAAATCGCATCTTGATGGTTCAATGCATCGCTTTACTGCAGAAATATCCATGCAGATCCAACATAAAATTGGCGCAGATATCATCTTTGCCTTCGATGAATGCACCACTTTGCATAACACTCGCCCATACCAAGAGTTGGCGATGGAACGCACATACGACTGGGCGATTCGATGCCTTGATGAACATAAGCGATTAACAGATGTGCGAATTGATAAGCCCTATCAAGCACTTTTCGGCGTAATTCAAGGCGCGCAATATGAAGACTTACGCAAAAAAGCAGCTGGTGATTTAGGTTCTATGTCTTCATCCGGAATCGAATTTGATGGTTTTGGAATCGGTGGAGCACTTGATAAAGATGCGCTTGGAACAATCGTGGGTTGGGTAAATCAAACTCTGCCTGAAAATAAACCAAAGCATTTACTTGGAATTGGCGCGCCTGAGGATTTATTCGTTGGCGTCGAAAATGGTGTTGACACCTTTGACTGTGTCTTGGCATCGCGTATCGCGCGATCAAGCGCCGTTTACACAATGCAGGGTCGCTTTAACCTATCTAATGCGCCATACATCAGAGATTTCAATCCGATCGATGCCGAATGTGACTGTTACACATGTGCCAATTTCACTCGCGCATATTTATGCCATTTATTCCGTGGCAAAGAGATGGTGGCTGCAACACTTGCCACAATTCACAATGAGCGATTTGTTGTTCGCCTAGTCGACCAAATGCGCCAAGCCTTATTGGATGGTAATTTCAAGGATATGAAAGAAGAATTCTTGGGGCGCTACAAGCACCGTTCCGGGCAATCCCGAGATTAGTTCTTTCCCCATTTTGTAATGAAATCAGCTGCGCTTAATTCGTAAATATCTTCCGGTCCATCAATCTCATCCATCTGCTGGCCTTTAAAATCAAATCCAAAATATTTAATTACAGAAATTGAAGGTGCGTTTTCGGGACTGACCGTGTAGCGAAAGGTGCGTACCTCTGGAAATTCCAGCGCCCAGCGCCACATACCAAGCAGCGCTTCTTTGGCAAAGCCCTGATTTTGATATTCGGTTTCAACGCCAAGACCAATTTCTAACATGCCTTCCGAATCGGGCGCACCATGAAAGCTAGTGCTGCCAATTACTTCTTGCTTTTCCTTTGAAACTATCCAGCGCACAAACCACTTGTTGCAAGCTGGATCTGCTTTAACTTGAGGAACGCGCCAAGCTAAGGGTCCCTGAAAATCAATTAATACACGCAGAGGGTTCGTAAAGTCTTTACCTGCAAGTGCAGATGAGTCATCTCGGTTTTCGAAGAGTTTGATTAAGTCGGGGGCGCAGATGTGGTGTAGCTCTAGCCGAGGTGTTTCGATAACTCTTTCGTGCAGCGGCAACTATTTACCGCCAACTTTAGGCAAATGCCAGTCATATTTAATCGAAAATTCGCGAACCGCAATTACACAGACGCTAGCCAAAACAACCGATAAAACTTGATTGACCGAGAAGTAATCGCAACTCACATAAACTAACGATCCTGTCAGGCAGGATGTGCCAACAGTTTCGCGATGCAGCAAAACGGGCTCGACTTGGCATAAAACATCGCGCAATAGTCCCCCGGTTACCGCACCGATTAATCCAAGAATTACGGCCGCTGCAAATGGCGCATTTTGTGTCAGAGCAAATTGCGCACCAGATACTGAACAAACAGCTAAACCAATGGTGTCAAGGGTTAACACAAATCTTCCAACAGGCGTTGTGCGCTTGGCACTTAAAGTAATTACTACCGCTAAGGCAACGCCGATAAATAGCCAGCCGTATAAAACCCAAGGCGGGCGCTGCCCCAATAACAAGTTGCGGAAAGTTCCACCAGATAAAGAAGCAATGGCAGCAATAAATGCAATACCGCCGTAATCCAATCCTTTATCAGCAGCAATTCTCGCGCCCACTAAGGCAAAAGCAAAGGTGCCAGCTAAATCAAGTAGGTTTACCAGCAGATCTAAATCCATGGCTTGAGTATAAGCCCGAGCTAATATTTAAAGGATATAAAGGTTCTTTGCCTTTGTCACCGCTTCATCGCGCCCGCGTGCGCCGATCTTGCGATAGACATTTTTCAAATGAGTCTTCATCGTATTTTGAGACACATGCAAAGTTTCGGCAATCGCACTAATCGGCTTTCCGGTTTCCAAGTGTCTTAAGATCTCTAGTTCACGCTTTGTTAAGGCGGCTGTTAGCCCAGCGGGCGCCTTGGCTCGTATTTTGAGTCTAGAAGTGATCAAGGAAGCCAAGTTCTCTAAATAAACGGTTGGTTTTTCACCGGCAATACGAATAATCAAATTGAGGATTCGGGCATCTTGTCTTAAGAAAGTTTCCTTAGCGCCCACTTGCGCACCAACTTCCAATGCTTTGCGCATGTAATCAAGTGCAACAGACTCTCGATCGATATTTTCATCGGCTTCGGCCATGTACTTGTATATCTCCTCTTTAGGAGTTCTAGAGGGAAGATTCCCAACGTTATAGGTCGAAGGTGTTTTACCAACCGCTAATTCGTAGATTGGCCTAACTCGGTCAACCAAAAGAAAATTCGGTAAACGTCCGAGCAAGATACCGACTCTGTTCCAGTCGCTCATCGTGTAACGAATGAATAATTCTGTAAGGTCACAATATACGGATAAACCGTTATTAAAGGCCATTACTTCAGCGCGCTCTCGTTCTGCGCGCACAATATCTAACGCAGCAGTCGTGCTTCCAGATAAAGCTAAATCGCGGGCTATAAAACTCTCTGATATGTAAACCCAAACGAACTGCTGCCATGTGGTTGCTAAATTTCTGATTTGTTCAAAAATAAGTTGAGCAGACTCATTTTGCGAGAATTCCAAAAGGCACCGGGCTTTTACATACATAACATCGAGTGGTCCAAAGATTCCTGTATAGCCCTCTCGTTCAGCCTGCGCTAGCGCATTATTTGCGGCAACCATGGCGGCCTTGAATTCACCTTTATGAAGTAACGCACTGGCTTCGATGGCACTTATGAAGTAAAGCGATAAGGCGCTGTTGTCCTTTTCGGCCAGGTTGACTGCCAGCTTTCGAATTTCGAATAAACGATCAGAATTATCGTAAATAACTTCTTTCGCGGCCGCAATTTTTAAAATAGAGATCTTGTCAATTGGAGCCAGATCTAGCTCCTCTGCCGTAGCTGCCATTAACGAATCAACTTTAACATCGAGAGAAACATCGAGCCCGGTTGCAAAATCAATATAAACACTTACAGCTGATGTGAATCGCTTTATGAAATTCTCAAGCGAGGTGCCGCGAGATACATTCAACATTTCAAAAATTAGGCTTTGCGCATTTGAAT
>CAEZUB010000014.1_pt1 | contig 11985 bp, 9 predicted proteins | sample 7264391 | NCBI WGS metagenome assembly CAEZUB01 (sample SAMEA6813819, study PRJEB35770) | uncultured Actinomycetes bacterium | biome: Freshwater; feature: Freshwater reservoir; material: water | place: Czech Republic | collected 2016-04-20 | depth 0.5m m
ATATGATGATTCCATCAACTGTTACGCCAGAGGCAAAGGCAAGCGCTGAAAAACTAATTAACTGGTACTACGACCCAGCGATTGCTGCAGAAGTTGCAGCCTACGTTAACTACGTAACTCCTGTTAAGGGTGCGCAAGCTGAGATGGAGAAGATTGATCCAGATCTGGCTAAGAGCGAATACATCTTCCCAACTGATGCAACCATGAAGAATCTCAGCGTCTTCCGTTCGCTAACACCTACTGAAGAGACTGCCTGGACTGAAGCTTTCCAGAAGGCTGCCGGCAACTAAGTGTCATTTGACGCTACCTCTGCACGTGGAGATTTAATACTCACAAGAATCACTAAGGAGTACGGTGATTTCAAAGCGGTAGATGATCTCTCGCTTACTATTCCAAAGGGATCATTCTTTGCTCTGCTCGGTCCGTCGGGTTGCGGTAAAACCACAACACTTCGAATGATTGCAGGATTAGAAGAACCAACCGTTGGAAGTATTCATTTGGGTGAAACCGATATCACTACGACTAAGCCTTACCAACGTCCAATCAACACAGTTTTTCAGAACTACGCGCTATTTCCGCACCTAACAATTTTTGAAAATATCGCCTTCGGTCTCCGTCGTCGCGGTATCAAAGATGTTGATGCAGAAGTGAACAAGGTTCTTAACCTGGTTGAACTTCCTCACCTTTCGGGTCGAAAGCCAACTCAGTTATCAGGTGGCCAACAACAGCGCATCGCACTTGCGCGCGCGATTGTTAACCGACCCGCGTTGTTGCTTCTAGATGAACCGTTAGGTGCCCTTGATTTAAAGCTTCGCCGCCAAATGCAGATTGAACTTAAATGGATTCAAAAAGAAGTCGGCTTGACTTTCGTTCACGTAACTCACGATCAGGAAGAAGCCATGACCATGGCAGACACCATCGCAGTTATGAACGAGGGAAAAATCGAGCAAATGGGATCGCCCGCTGATCTATATGACAATCCCGAGACAGCATTCGTTGCCAACTTCCTCGGTCAATCAAACTTAATCAAAGGCAAAATAACAGGAAATGACGGAAACGCTTTGGTTGTAGATCTATACGGACAAAAAGTCTCGATTCCAAAGAGCCGTTCACATGCAGTCGATAATTCTATTTATGCTGGTATTCGCCCAGAAAAATTCCGAATCTCTCTGTTAAATACTCCAGTATCTGGAAATGTTTTGTCTGGTGGTCGAATTGAAGATGTTTCATATATCGGTGTTTCAACCCAGTACCAAGTAGCGATGCCTTGGGGGCAAGAACTAATTGTCTTTGAGCAAAATGACGACGGAGTAGCTCCATTTAATAAGGGTGATGCGGTAAATATTTCTTGGGAGCCAGTTTTCGGTTTCGCACTTCGTGGCGATGAAGATGTAACAGCTGGTTCTGAAGTTAACCCTGAAGTTCTAGACGAAGAGTAAGCAAGAATTTCGATGGGAAAGATTCGTACTCCGTACCTTTTATTGTTACCGGGTTTTGCTTTCCTGTTTACTTTCTTTATCTTGCCGATAGTTAATCTGGCTCAGACATCAACGCAGACTCCGGTTGGTGGGGGAGATACTGGTCAATATGAACAGACTTTCCGTTTCCAAAACTATATCGATGCCTTTGTCGAAAATAAGGAACAGTTTGGTCGCTCATTTGTTTATGCGCTGATCGCAACGCTTTTAGCTCTTGCGATTTCATATCCTCTGGCATATGCGATCGCATTTAAGGCGGGAAAGTATAAGAACTTTCTTTTGGTCTTAGTCGTAGCGCCTTTCTTTACTTCTTTCTTGCTCCGTACCGTTGCATGGAAGCAAATACTTGGCGAGGAAGGTTTTGTTGTTCCGACGCTACGAACTATCGGAATCATCAGCGACAGTACGACGCTTACATCGACCTCTTTTGCAGTCGTTATGGGCATGACATATAACTTCTTGCCATTTATGACTTTGCCACTCTATGCCTCAATAGATCGTATCGATCCGCGCACGCTTGAAGCGTCAGGTGATCTTTATGCCAATGGTTTTACGACTTTCCGCAAGGTAACCCTTCCGCTATCTATGCCAGGCGTTGTGGCAGGTACTTTGCTTACTTTTATTCCAGCAGCGGGTGACTATGTGAACGCTGCGATTTTGGGAAGCCCAAATACAAAGATGATCGGTAACGTTATTGAATCTCGTTATTTTAAGATCGTTGACTACCCAACTGCAGCCGCACTTTCATTCACATTGATGGCTGCAATTTTGATTCTAGTTACCATTTACATTCGTAAAGCCGGAACGGAGGAGTTGGTATGAGCAAGAAAATTGCAGACCCAACTATTCCTACAATTCCTTTCGCGGCAAAGTTCCAACGTTGGTTTGGTCGCAATCTAATTCGCGTATATATGGTCTTGGCATTTACTTATTTGTTCATTCCAGTCGCCTACACATTTGCTTTCTCATTTAACGATTCGGGAAAAAGTAATCTAATCTGGAAGGGTTTCACTTTAGATAATTGGAAGAACCCATGCGGGGCCCCAGAAGTCTGTAACGCTCTTGCTAACTCGATAAAGATTGGCTTCCTGGCAACGCTCTTCTCTACAATTTTAGGAACAATGATCGCTTTTGCTATAGGCCGCCATAAATTTAAGGGACGTTCAACCTCTAACCTGCTCATTTTCTTACCTATGGCTACACCCGAAATTGTTTTAGGTGCTTCATTACTCTCGTTGTTCCTAGTCTTTAAAATTAATCCAGGATTCTGGCCAACCGTGATTGCTCACGTGATGTTCTGTATTTCCTTCGTTGTGGTTACCGTGAAAGCACGTATTGCCAGTCTTGACCCGCGGCTGGAACAAGCCGCGATGGATTTATACGCAAATGAATTTCAAACATTTAGAAGAGTTACCTTGCCTTTAGTTGCGCCTGGAATCGCAGGGGCAGCGCTCCTAGCTTTTAGTCTTTCCTTCGATGATTTTATTATTACCAATTTCAATTCCGGCACCGTTATTACATTTCCGAAATTTGTATACACAGCGGCTGCACGCGGCATCCCCGCGCAGGCAAATGTAATTGGTTCGGGCATGTTTTTCCTCGCCCTTGCAATAGTTATAGCGGGGCAGTTCATTAATCGCCGCAAAGCGCGCTAATATAACCTTCAACTACTAGTAGTAATTGCAGAGGTGATTTCCGGTATTTCCGGAAAACGTGATGGCGACCATCGACCCATCGATTCTTAAACATTTATCGCATATGCAACCACAGCTTTATTGGTTGGATGAAGACCCACTTGAACCGCAACCTCACCCAACACTAATAGGTGATGTGACCGCCGACTTATGCATTGTTGGCGCGGGTTACACAGGTTTATGGACAGCGCTTTTGGCAAAGGAAGCCAATCCAGATCGTGAAGTAGTTGTAATCGAACAGCGCGAAACTGGTGCAGGAGCATCAGGTCGCAATGGTGGTTTTTGCAGTTACTCACTAACTCATGGCTTCATGAACGGTTATAGCCGCTTTAAAGATGAGATGGCTGTGATTGAAAGGCTTGGCCGTCAGAATATAGACGCCATCGAATCCACCATTAAGAAGTTCGGAATTGAATGTGATTTTGAGTGGAATGGCGAACTCCGTGTGGCTGTAGAAGATTGGCAGATGACCGGACTCATCGAAGAGGCCGAACTACGAAATTCTTTCGGCGACAATGTAGAACTCTTAAATCAAGAACAAATCCAATCCCGAATCAAATCTCCAATTTATAAAGGCGCTCTCTGGGATCCAGATGGCACCGCACTCGTTGACCCAGCGCGTTTAGTTTGGGGCTTGGAACGTGCTTGCATAAGTCTTGGCGTAAAAATCTTTGAGAATTCACATGTTGATCGCTTGGAACGAACCAAAAATGGCATGATCGTGTACACGCCATACGGAAGTGTTTACGCAGCCAAAGTCGCCCTGGCTACCAATGTTTTCAAATCGCTAATCAAGCGCGCGCATAAATACGTAATTCCTGTTTATGACTTCCAGCTAGTCACCGAACCGCTAACTGCGCAACAACTTGAATCAATTGGTTGGAGCGAACGTGAAGGATTATCTGATGCTGGTAATCAATTTCATTATTACCGGCTTACTAAAGATAACGAAATTCTTTGGGGCGGCTACGATGCCATTTATAACTTCCGTGGAAAAGTACGCCAGGAATATGAAACTGATGCAGAGACCTATGCTCACTTGGCTGAAGCTTTCTTAGAGACTTTCCCTCAGTTAAAGGGAATTAAATTCACCCATGGTTGGGGCGGTGCAATTGATACTTGTTCGCGCTTTTCACCTTTCTGGGGAACTGCATACCAAGGACGAGTCGCATATGTACTTGGCTACACCGGTTTAGGTGTTGGTTCTACTCGATTTGGCGCGCAGGTGATGTTAGATTTGTTAGACGGCGTCGACAACGAGCGAACCAACTTGCGCATGGTGCGCAAGAAACCAATGCCATTTCCCCCTGAGCCGTTTAAGTTCATATTTATCAGACTTACGCAGTGGTCCATAAATAAGGCCGATCAAAATGATGGCAAGCGCAATCTTTGGCTAAAACTTCTCGATTCGCTCGGGCTTGGTTTCGATTCTTAAAGAATTGCGCCTATCCTTAAGCAATGGTCAACCACGGCAATATGTACGGGCCAAGTTTTACCTTTCTTGGAATCCCGCAATGCGATTTAGATGATCCGAAAACTTTTGCAGATGCGGATGTAATCATTATTGGTGCACCAATTGATTCGGGAACATCTCATCGCTCAGGTGCAAAATTTGGTCCGCAAGCAATTCGTGGTGGAGATTATTTGCCGCATGATGCAGAACGCCCACATTTAGCCCTACGGATAGATTCCTTAAAAGCGCTCAAAGTCTATGATGCCGGGGATTTAATGATGCCACCGGGCGATCTTGTTCAGTCGCTTAAAGTTTTAGAAGAGGCCACTGAAAAAATTTCTCGAGCTGGCAAAATTCCGGTTATTCTTGGTGGCGATCATTCGATCGCATCTGCTGATGTTGCCGGGATTGCAAATCACCGCGGGCTCGGCAAGATTTCAATGATTCACTTTGATGCCCATGCCGACACCGGTGAAGATCAATTTGGGGCACTAGTCGGGCACGGAACACCAATGCGTCGCTTAATCGAAAGCGGTTCTGTACGCGGAGATCGCTTCTTGCAATTGGGACTGCGCGGTTATTGGCCTGATAGCAAAACACTTGATTGGATGCGTGATCAAGGTATGCGTTCTTATGAAATGACCGAAATCCACCATCGTGGATTAAACACTGTGTTGGACGAATCATTTGCAACGCTAACCGATGAATGCGATGGCGTCTTTTTATCGGTTGATATCGATGTTGTTGATCCGGGTATGGCGCCCGGAACCGGAACGCCAGAGCCCGGGGGAATGACAAGTCGCGAATTACTTGAAGCGGTACGCCGCATCTGTTTAGAACTTCCTGTCGTAGGAATAGATATCGTTGAAGTTGCTCCACCGTTTGATTCAGCAGATATCACCGCAATATTGGCAAACCGCGTTGTACTTGAAGCGCTTTCTGCAATCGCAAAGCGCCGCAGCGGAACTCCTTATTCACCAACCCAAAATCTGCTCGATCGTTAATTCCTAGGTAATTAAAATGAAAGATTTAGTAATCCTTGGTTCCACCGGTTCTATTGGTGTTCAGGCTTTAGAAATAGTTGAAGCAAATCCATCTCAATTCCGCGTTGTTGCAATTACTGCTGCCGGCAATAATCCGCAAGCCTTAATCGAGCAGGCTAAGAAATTTAAAGTTTCAGTTATTGGCGTTGCCACTAATGCCGAATTAATCCGAAATGCGCTGCCAGATGCGACTGTTATTGATGGGGCAGATGCATCTACTGAAATTGCTGCGATTACTTGCGACGTGGTTCTTAATGCAATTACAGGGTCAATTGGTCTTGGTCCAACTTTGGCGGCGTTAAAGGTTGGAAATCGCGTTGCACTAGCCAATAAAGAATCTCTCGTAGCCGGTGGTGATTTAGTGATGAAGATTGCTAAAACCGATCAGTTGCTACCTGTAGATTCTGAGCATTCCGCTCTTTGGCAATGCCTAATGGGTGAAAAGAAAAGCGAAGTTTCCAAGTTAGTTTTAACGGCTAGCGGCGGACCATTTCGTGAGCGATCTGATCTAAGTGAAATCTCAGTTGCAGAAGCACTTAACCACCCAACTTGGACAATGGGTCCAGTTGTAACAATTAACTCAGCAACCTTGATGAATAAAGGTCTAGAGATAATTGAAGCTCATTACTTATTTGATATGCCATATTCACAAATCGAGGCGGTGATACACCCACAATCAGTTATTCACTCGATGGTGCAATATGTTGACGGTTCAACGATTGCGCAAGCCTCACCTCCAAATATGAAGGGGCCAATCTCATTGGCAATTAATTTTCCAGATCGCGTGAAAGGTGCAACTGCATCAATCGATTGGTCGACATCTCACACATGGACTTTTTCTCCAATTGATGGCGTTCGTTTTCCAGCAATTGATCTCGCTCGCCGCTGCGGAACTTTGGGTGGGGGATTACCCGCAATTTTTAACGCAGCTAATGAAGTTTGCGTTGCCGCCTTTATCGCAGAAAAAATTGGATTTACCTCAATTATCGAAACTGTGGAAGAAGTTGTTCAATCTTTAGGCCCTAAGTCCGCAGGCGTCTTGCGAGATCTTTCAGATGTCAGTGCAATCGAGAATGATGCACGAAAGATCGCCCAAGAACTCATCTCGAAAGTAGCCCGCTAATGCAAATACTCGGAATCTTCGCCTTTATTTTTGCCCTTCTCTTTTCTGTAATGGTTCACGAGTTCGGACATTACTTAACTGCCCGTAAATTTAATATGCGCGTTTCTGAATTTTTCTTGGGATTTGGAAAACGCATTTGGTCCTTTCGCCGTGGGGAAACTGAATTTGGAGTAAAGGCCATACCTGCTGGTGGTTACTGCCGTATAGATGGCATGACCCCCGATGATGAAATGCCAGAAGGTGAAAGTGGGCGCGCTTTTTATAGCGCAACTTCGGGTAAGAAATTAATAGTTTTAGGTGCCGGATCTTTCTTACATTTCGTTCTCGGTTATTTACTTCTCTTTATTTTATTATCAGGTGTAGGTGTAAATCAGGTTCTTCCAGTAATTGATAAGGTTGCTGCAAATAGCGCAGCAGCTGCTGCAGGCTTCGAAAAAGGCGATGAAATAATCGCAATAAACGGCGATCGTTCTACTGATTGGCAAGATCAGTTAAATAAAATCCTTAATTCCGAAGGCCGAGAACTGACTTTTACAATTAAGCGCGATGGTGTTGAGCAAGATATCTCTGCTGCGCCAAGAATGACAGATATTGAAGATGGCACTTCGCGTTATGTTCTGGGTATCGTAAATGAGTTTGGCACCAAGCGACTTGGAATTCTTACATCCGTTTCATCAGCCGCCAAGTTAACCTGGTCTTTCACAACCGCATCCGTTAAAGCTCTAATTCAACTACCAACAAAGATTCCAGCACTTTGGGGCCAAACTTTTGGCGGAGAAAAGCGCGATGAGAATGGCTTGGTTGGCGTGGTCGGAGTCGCTCGTGTATCAGGCCAAGCCGCTTCAAGTGGAGATCTGTCTCCATCCGAAAGAATAGGCACCTTCATTCTTATTGTGGCCAGCCTAAATATATTTGTTGGTTTATTTAATTTACTGCCAATTCTTCCGTTAGATGGTGGACATATGGCGGTAGCAATTGCAGATGAAATACGAGCGCTCTTTGCCAGATTGCGTGGCCGCGCGAGACCAGCTGCGATAGATGTGAAAGTGCTTACACCAATTACTGCCGTCGTCTTTGTTATTCTCGCCGCCCTGACGGTCTTGCTGCTAATTGCAGATATTTTCAATCCAATTTCACTAAACCTTTAACGGTTGAATAGGCCGATCTCTCATTTTTGAGGCAGAATATCCCCATGGTTGATCTTGGAATTCCTAGCGCCCCACCAGCACCGTTGCACCCACGTCGCAAGACTAAGCAACTAAAAGTTGGCAGCATCGGCGTCGGAAGTGATTCTCCAGTCAGCGTGCAATCAATGTGCACCACACTCACATCAGATGTAAATGCAACCTTGCAGCAAATTGCCGAACTAACCGCAGCCGGTTGTCAGATAGTTCGTGTGGCGGTTCCGAGCCAAGATGACGCTGATGCCTTAGCGCAGATAGCAAAGAAATCTCAGATTCCAGTAATTGCAGATATTCACTTTCAACCAAAATATATTTTTGCAGCAATCGATGCGGGTTGTGCCGCCGTTCGTGTAAATCCCGGAAACATCAAGCAATTTGATGACAAGGTAAAAGAAGTTGCAAAGGCAGCTGGCGATGCAGGTATTCCAATTCGTATCGGAGTTAACGCCGGTTCATTAGATCCACGTTTATTGGCTAAGTATGGAAAAGCAACGCCTGAGGCACTTGCTGAATCTGCGCTCTGGGAAGCATCTCTATTTGAAGAACATGGCTTCTCGAATCTAAAGATTTCAGTTAAACATCATGATCCAGTCACGATGGTTAACGCTTACCGAATCCTGGCCGCTAAATGTGATTACCCACTTCACTTAGGTGTTACAGAAGCAGGACCGGCATTTCAGGCCACGATTAAATCTGCTACTGCTTTTGGAATTTTGTTGGCAGAAGGTATTGGCGACACCATTCGTGTCTCTATGTCTGCGCCTCCTGTCGAGGAAGTTAAAGTTGGAATTTCAATTCTCGAATCATTAAATCTGCGTCAACGTAAGTTGGAAATTGTCTCTTGCCCATCTTGCGGACGTGCACAAGTCGATGTTTACACATTGGCTGAAAAAGTTCAGGCCGGTCTCGAAGGTATGACTGTTCCATTACGCGTTGCTGTTATGGGTTGTGTAGTAAACGGACCTGGTGAAGCGCGCGAAGCAGATCTCGGTGTGGCATCAGGAAACGGCAAAGGTCAGATATTTGTTAAGGGTCAGGTCATCAAGACCGTTCCAGAAGCGATGATTGTGGAAACTCTTATTGAAGAAGCGATGCGTCTTGCCGAAGAAATGGAAGCCGCAGGAGTTCTTTCAGGCGAACCTTCCGTCACAGTCAAGTAATTACGCGATAAGGTTGCGCCCATGTTGCGCATGTCCACCTTATTTCTACGCACACTGCGTGATGACCCAGCGGATGCCGAAGTTCCAAGTCATAAGCTCTTGGTTCGCGCTGGATATATCCGCCGAATAGCGGCCGGAATTTACTCTTGGCTTCCACTTGGCTTAATCACTTATCGCAATATCGAGAACATCGTTCGTGATGAAATGGATAAGGCCGGCTTTCAGGAAGTTCACTTTCCGGCGCTCTTGCCCCGCGAGCCGTACGAGGCGACAAACCGATGGGCAGATTACGGACCATCACTTTTTCGTTTGCAAGATCGCAAGGGTGGCGATTACTTACTAGCACCTACGCACGAAGAGATGTTTACCTTGATGGTCAAAGGCGAATACTCGTCTTACAAAGACTTGCCACTAATTATTTATCAGATCCAGAACAAATTTCGAGACGAAGCACGTCCCCGCAGCGGCATCATCCGCGGACGTGAATTTGTCATGAAAGATTCGTACTCATTTGATCTAACAGATGAAGGCTTGGATATTTCCTACCAAAAACATCGTGATGCTTATGTAAAGACATTTGAACGCCTGCATCTTAAGTACAACATTGTTAAAGCAGTCTCTGGCGCAATGGGCGGATCAAAGTCTGAGGAATTTTTAGCACCTTGCGAAACAGGCGAAGATACATACGTGCTCTGCCCTAAATGTGGATTTGCCGCAAATGTAGAAGCGATGATCACCAAGGTTGCACCATCTGATTCATCTAACGTTCCAGCGATTGAAGAGTTAGATACCCCGAATACACCGACAATCGATTCACTAGTTGCAGTTCTAAACGAAAGATTCGGTGGAGGATTTACTGGCGCTTCAACGCTAAAGAACGTAATGCTAATGGCAGATAACAAGGCAATTTCAGTTTTAGTCCCCGGAGATCGCGAAGTAGACCTGAAGCGTTTACAAGCAGGACTTGCCGGCGTTGAAGAGTTACGCACATTTGAAGAAGCAGACTTTGCAAAGTTTCCTTCATTGGTTAAGGGTTACATCGGACCACAAGATGCCGCCAAATCTGGCATCACTGTTTATGCCGATCCAAGAGTTGCACCAGGAACTTCATGGGTTACCGGTGCCAATAAAATAAATCGCCACGCACGTTATGTGGTTAACGGTCGCGATTTCACACCTGATGCATATATCGAAGCAGCCGAGATTCGTGAAGGAGATTCATGCCCTGAATGTTCAACCGCTGTAATCATTGATCGCGCGATTGAAATCGGCCATATTTTTCAACTTGGACGTAAATATTCCGAAGCGCTCGGCTTAACTGTTCTTGATCAAAATGGTAAATCTCAAGTAGTAACGATGGGATCTTACGGAATCGGTGTATCACGTGCTGTTGCAGCAATAGCTGAGCAAAGCTATGACCAGATAGGACTTTGTTGGCCACTCGAAATTGCGCCTGCGAAAGTTCATATCGTTGCGACAGGTAAAGAAGATTTACCGTTTGATACCGCTGCAGATATTGGAACAAAGTTGGAAGCCGCTGGAATTTCTGTGATGCTAGATGATCGTCGTGATCCAAGTGCTGGCGTTAAGTTTAAAGATGCTGAACTAATTGGCGTTCCAGTAATCATGGTTGTCGGAAAATCACTTGCCGAAGGTAAAGTCGAGCTGCGTAATCGCAAGACGGGTGAAAAGTCAGAGGTTGCCGTAGACCAAGCAGTTACTGCTGTCGCCGCATTGATTGCCACCCTCTCCTAAAGTGTTTGTTGATTTAACTCTCTACACTTTTTTATTTCTTGCTCTTGCTGCTTTTTGTGCCGGCCTCATAGATGCGATCGCTGGCGGGGGAGGCTTGATTCAACTCCCGGCGCTTCTGATCGGGTTAGAAAAGTATGAAACCGTAGTAATTCTAGGAACAAATAAAGTTCCCTCAGTTTTTGGAACAACCGCATCAGCGTTGATTTATCGCCGAAATATAAAAACCGATCCCAAGCTTCTTCTGGCAATGGCGCTGCCAGCTTTTCTTGGGTCGATGGGTGGAGCTTCTTTAGCGTCTCGAATCCCTACTGAGATACTAAAACCAATTGTTGTCGTACTTTTGATTGCAGTGCTCGTCTATACATGGAAGAGACCACAGCTGGGCTTAATCGAATCAATGCGCCACAACCAGTTAAATAGATTACGAATCGCCTCGGTCGCTGCGCTGATCATTGGTTTCTACGATGGACTGATCGGTCCTGGCACTGGATCATTCTTGGTATTGACACTTGTTGCAGTTTTCGGTTTTGCTTTTCTCTCAGCGTCGGCTATCGCCAAGGTTGTAAACGTTGCAACCAATATTGGAGCAATCTTGATCTTTGGGCTTAACGGGGAAATTCTCTGGAAAGTCGGCCTGACTTTGGCGTTCGCCAACGTTGCAGGAGGATTAATTGGAGCGAATTTGGCAGTACGCGGAGGTTCGAATCTGGTCCGAAAAGTCTTTATGGCAATTACTTTTGCGCTGATAGTTAAAGTCGGTTTCGACACATTCTTGGCGCTGTAGTAAAGTAAGCACTGAATTAAAACTTAATAAAAATTGAATAGGGAGCACGACATGTCACTGACGCAGTCAATTTCAGATCTCATTTCTCCAGCTGTTACAGAGGCTGGTTTCTATTTAGAAGAAGTCCAGATCGCATCTCCCGGAAGCCACCGCACTGTTACTTGTGTTGTAGATGGCCCAACTCCGCTAAATCTTGATCAAGTAACTTTTGTCTCGCGCATAATTTCTGAACTTCTGGACTCTGCTGAATTTATGGGAGAGGCCCCCTTTACATTAGAAGTTACTTCACCTGGCGTTGATCGCCCACTTAC
>CAEZUB010000015.1_pt1 | contig 11928 bp, 9 predicted proteins | sample 7264391 | NCBI WGS metagenome assembly CAEZUB01 (sample SAMEA6813819, study PRJEB35770) | uncultured Actinomycetes bacterium | biome: Freshwater; feature: Freshwater reservoir; material: water | place: Czech Republic | collected 2016-04-20 | depth 0.5m m
CCCTCCTTCAAATATGCCGAAAGTCCATGTTTGCCGCCCTCGCGACCCCAACCAGATTCTTTATATCCGCCAAATGGTGACGCTGGATCAAATTTATTAAATGTATTTGCCCATACAACTCCTGCTCGAAGTTGCTGAGTAGCCCACAAGATCCGTGAGCCTTTCTCACTCCAAACTCCAGCAGAGAGTCCGAATGGGGTGTTATTCGCTTTTTCAATGGCTTCTTGTGGTGTTCTAAATGTGAGAACAGAAAGTACGGGTCCGAATATTTCTTCACGTGCGATTCGGTGAGCTTGCGTTACTCCAGTGAAAATAGTTGGCGCAAACCAGAATCCTTTTGAAGATAAATTACAGGCAGGGCTCCAGCGCTCTGCGCCTTCGGTATCTCCTGCAGCGGCCAGTTCTTGAATCTTTATCAACTGTTCGCGCGAGTTAATTGCACCTAGATCAGTATTTTTATCTAAAGGATCACCCACACGAATCTTGGCCATGCGAACTTTAAGTTTTTCGATGAGTTCATCGGCGATTCCTTCTTGCAGAATCAAACGTGATCCAGCGCAACAAACATGGCCTTGATTAAAGAAAATACCGTTGACTATTCCTTCAACAGTTTCATCGAGTGGAGCATCATCAAAGACAATGTTTGCCCCTTTGCCGCCGAGTTCTAACGTGGCTTTCTTATCGGTGGATGCGATAGCACGAGCAATTTTCTTTCCAACTTCGGTTGAACCGGTAAAAGCAATTTTGTGGATTCCGGGATGGTTAACTATGGATGCACCGGTAGTCCCATCTCCCGTAACGATATTTACAACACCATCCGGAAGTTCTGCTTGTTGGCAAACTTCAGCGAACAAAAGCGCAGTAAGTGATGTGGTTTCAGCAGGCTTTAGTACAACTGTATTTCCGGTTGCTAGCGCTGGAGCAACTTTCCACGCCAACATTAAGAGCGGAAAATTCCAAGGAATGATCTGTCCGGCGACTCCGTGCGGTTGTGGAGATTTACCGAGACCCGCGTAATCTAATTTATCTGCCCAACCTGCATGATAGAAAAAATGAGCAGCTACTAATGGAATATCAATATCGCGGGTTTCACGAATTGGTTTTCCGTTATCTAACGTTTCAAGAACAGCAAATTCGCGGGCGCGCTCTTGCAAGATTCGAGCGATGCGGTAGAGGTATTTTCCTCGATCCTTGCCCGATAACTTCGACCAAGTCTTTGTATACGCCTTTTGTGCTGCAGCAACAGCCTTATCAACATCACTTGCTCCACCGAGTGCAATCTTGCTCAAGACTTCTTCGGTAGCAGGGTTAATGGTTGAAAAGTGGTTCTTGCCGGCAACAAATTTGCCATCGATGAAATGTCCGTATTTCGCCTTGATATCGACGATAGAACGAGACTCGGGAGCTGGTGCGTAATCGAAGGTCATATTTATTTCCGGGTCTCTCTTTGTATTAATCGATCGTTACGTAGTTAGGGCTAGCGTAGTAGCCATCATCCATTTTCATGCGTTGCATTAACAAATCATTTAACAAGGCGCTGGCGCCAATACGGAAAAATTCCGGGGTAAGCCATTCCGGGCCGGCGGTTTCATTTACTAGCACCAGTTGTTTAATTGCGTCTTTGGTGTTGCGAATTCCGCCCGCTGGTTTAACTCCAATACGACGATTTGTCATGGCATAGAAGTCCCGAACTGCTTCTAGCATTACCAGCACAACTGGGGGAGTCGCAGCTGGCGCTACTTTCCCCGTGGAAGTCTTAATGAAATCAGCGCCAGCTAACATAGCAAGATACGAGGCTTTACGAACATTGTCGTAAGTAACTAACTCTCCAGTTTCGAAGATTACTTTCAGATGAGCGCGATCACCACAAACTTCGCGGATCTTAACAATTTCGTCAAAAACCAAACCAAATTGTCCGGATAAAAATGCACCACGATCAATAACCATATCTATCTCGGCAGCGCCTGCATCTATCGCATCTTGGGTATCTTGAATTTTTACTTCCATCGAAGCGCGCCCTGAAGGAAATGCGGTTGAAACGGCGGCGACAGGAACATGATGGCCACCGATTGAATCAAGATGTGTACGTGCGATGCTCACCATGTCGTTATAGACGCAAACCGCACCCACGCTTGGCACTGTTAAATCTGTTGGATCTGGTCGCACTGCTTTCGTGCAGAGCGCCCTAACTTTTCCAGCGGTATCGGCGCCTTCTAGCGTTGTTAAATCAACCATTGAGATAGCGGTATCAATTGCCCATCTCTTACTAGATGTCTTAATGCTGCGCGTTGCCAACATGGCAGCGCGAGCTTCAGCACCAACTTGATCAACGCCAGGAAGTTGCGAAAGGAAGTTCTTAAGTGAACTCTCCGTTCCGTCAACAATTCCATAAAAACTCATGAGAGAAAATCCTTTAGTGGGCTGCGTAATTGATCCAATAGTATTTGAGCCGACTCCGCATTTTTCGTAATTACCTCGATATAACACTTTAACTTGGCTTCGGTTCCGCTGGGGCGAATGATTATGCGGATTCCACCATCGAGCCAGATTCGAAGTCCATCAGTCGGTGGAAGCCCATCTTTTGGTGCAGCCAAATCATCTATAGATGAGACTTGGTATCCAGCAATTTCACTTGGTGGGTTTTCTCGCAATTGGGCTAATAGCTGAGTAATTCGCGCCATATCGGCAACTCGAATCGAAATTTGTTCGGTACCGTGGAAACCATCTCGTTCCCATACTTCATCCAGTAGATCCAGAAGGGTCAGGCCTTGCGCCTTTAATTCGCTGGCGATTTGGGCTAAAAAGATCGCTGCAGATATTCCATCTTTATCATTTACAGTCTTGGAATCAACGGCGTAGCCGATCGCTTCTTCATATCCATAGGCAAGGTTTTTAATCTTGGCGAGCCACTTAAATCCAGTTAAGACTTCTTGAAAATCAATTTTGTAATTTGCGGCTATCTTTCGCAATGCAGAGGATGAAACGATTGAATTTCCAAAAGTGCCCTCAGGCTTTGTTCGCGCGATCCATTCACCAAAAATCACGCCGAGCTCATCACCACGCAACATGCGCCAACCAGTCTTAGGATCATTTACTGCGGCTGCACAACGATCTGCATCTGGATCATTAGCAATAACTAAATCTGCCCCAAAATCGCGGGCTTTTTGTAGGGCTAAATCAATGGCACCGGGTTCTTCAGGATTTGGAAAAGCAACTGTTGGAAAATCTGGATCTGGTTCGCATTGTTCATCAACCAGAATCAATGTGGCAAAACCTGCGTGATTGAATACCCGCTGCAAAGTTTCTGTACCAACTCCATGCATTGCGGTGTAAACAACCTTTAATTCTCCAGGTTTGTTTGCAAGAAGTGCTGTTCGGCGAATGTATTCCGAGATGACTTCTTCGCCGAGTACTGTCCATTTTGCACCACGCGGTTGAGTGGCAAGTGACTTTATCGCAGCAATCTCTTTGGCTATGAATCCATCCGTTGGATTAATTATTTGAGATGCTGCGTAATCAACTCCATCAGCACTTGGGCCAACATAAACTTTATAACCATTATCTTGCGGAGGGTTATGGCTAGCTGTAACCATGACGCCAACATCGCATTTAAGTTCTGCGGTAGCAAAAGCCAAAACTGGAGTCGGTAGCGGACGCGGTAGAACAAAAACTTCAAACCCTGCACCCGCAAATATTTCGGCACTTTCTTGCGTGAAATCTTCTGACCCATAGCGTGCATCTCGCCCAATAACTACGCGATTCATCCCTCTTGCTTTCATATATGCAGCGATTCCTGCGGCAGTACGACCTACGACTGCGCGATTCATGCAAGAAGGTCCTGGTCCGATCGGACCACGCAGACCTGCGGTCCCAAATTGCAGGAAACCGGAAAAATATTTTTTTAAAGTTACTTCATCACCGGCAGCGAGCAAAGCTTTTAATTCGGCGGCAGTTCTCTGATCAGGATCATCTGCGATCCATGCCTGCACCTCGGCCAGCAATTCGGCGTTCATTAGTACAGCCTAACGAGATTAAATCGAGTTGGGAATTGTGGGTAAAGCTATGCGTCGATAATGTCACAGAGCACAGTGCCGCTTGAGACGGTTTCACCGATTGCTGCTTTGATATTTGTAATCTTGCCTGCCCTATGCGCAATTAGCGGTTGTTCCATTTTCATCGCCTCTAACACGATTATCAAATCGCCGATATCGACGGTATCGCCTTCATTTACCGCAATCTTTACGACGGTTCCTTGCATTGGGCTAGTCAGACCAGTACCACTTGCTCCGCCGACTTTAGATTCCTTGGCACGATGACGTTTTACAACGGGCTCGGGCGTGTGAAGCTTAACTTCAAAACGCTTGCCGTTAACTTCAGCTACTAAATGATCTGCCGCTACTCGGGTCGTTAAGGGAATTGCTGTTGCCGTAAATGCGGGAATTTCGTTCTTAAATTCATTTTCAATGTAACTCGTGTAAACCTTAAAATCCTTGGTGTAAGCAGGGTCTTCCAAAATTGCTCTGTGAAATGGGATTGCTGTGGCCAATCCATCTACTTCAAATTCGGCAAGTGCACGACGCGCTCTTTCGATCGCTTGTTCGCGAGTTGCGCCAGTAACGATTAACTTTGCCAAGAGCGAATCAAAGTTGCCCCCGATTGTGTCTCCATTTTTAAATCCAGCATCGACACGAACACCTGGGCCAGTTGGTAAGTTCCACTTGGTAATTCGGCCAGGCGCAGGCAGGAATGACCGTCCTGGGTCTTCACCGTTGATGCGAAACTCAAGGCTATGACCACGAATCTCAGGATCATCAAATCCCAAATGCTCGCCTGTCGCGATGCGGAATTGTTCGCGAACTAAGTCAATACCAGTCACTTCTTCGCTCACCGGGTGCTCAACTTGTAGGCGGGTATTAACTTCCAAGAATGAAATTGTTCCATCTAGGCCGATGAGAAATTCGCAAGTTCCGGCACCAACATATCCAGCTTCTTTCATTATTGCTTTGCTGGATCGGTAAAGCTCTTCATTTTGAGAATCTGTAAGGAATGGAGCTGGCGCTTCTTCAACCAGCTTTTGATGGCGACGCTGCAATGAACAATCACGAGTACTAACGACAACAGCATGACCATGCTGATCGACTAAAACTTGAGTTTCGACGTGACGCGGTTTATCCAAATAACGCTCCACAAAACATTCACCACGACCAAAACCGGCAATCGCTTCGCGCACAGCGGACGCAAAGAGTTCTGGAATTTCCTCCAGGGTATGGGCAACTTTTAGCCCTCGACCGCCGCCACCAAAGGCGGCTTTAATTGCAACGGGAAGTCCATGTTCCTTCGCAAACGCGATAACTTCTTCGTGGCCAGCAACCGGATCTTTTGTTCCGGCAACGAGTGGAGCGCCCGCCTTTGCTGCGATGCGACGTGCTGAAACTTTGTCACCAAGCGCGCTAATTGCGGCAGGTGGCGGCCCAATCCAAATTAATCCAGCGCTAATTACCGCTTGGGCGAAGTCTGCGTTCTCTGAAAGAAATCCGTAACCGGGATGGACAGCATCAGCGCCAGAATCTTTTGCGGCTTTAATGATCTTTTTTATATCTAAATAAGTTTGAGTTGCAGTTATTCCATTTAATGAAAATGCGAAGTCAGCGCTCTTTGTATGTATGGCATCGCGATCTTCTTCAGAGTAAACGGCAACACTTTCGATTCCATGATCGCGGCAAGCACGAATTACACGTACGGCTATTTCTCCGCGGTTCGCAATCAGTACGCGCTTCATCGCATCTCCTTTACTTGTGGCCAAGAGTAACCAAGTTGCAGCATGGCAGATCTTAAAAAGGGCATCGAAATTCCAACCACATTTGTGTAGTCGCCTTCGATTACTGGGATAAAAGGTGATCCAAATCCATCTAATGTAAATCCGCCAGCCACGTGCAGTGGTTCACCTGATGCTATGTAATCATCGATTTCTGATTCGCTCATTTGCGAGAAAGTAACTTTGGTGGTTACTCGATCAGCAATTTCTCTACCTTGGGCCGTATCTATGATGCAGTGACCAGTATGCAAAAGCCCGCTGCGTCCACTAATTGCTAGTGCACGCTCTTTAGCAATTTCAGGAGTTCCCGGCTTTCCAAAAGAAATTCCATCCACATCAAATGTGGAATCACAACCAATGATAATCGCAGGGAAATCGACTTGCTCGCGAACTGTGTGCGCCTTAGTAACAGCAAGCGCAATCACCATATCCGAAGGTGTCATTGCGTTGAAAAACTCCGTTTCTTCATCGACATGGCTAACCATGACAGTAGGAGTTATACCTGCGCCTTCTAGTAAACGGCGGCGTGAAGTTGATTGTGAAGCCAGAACAATCTTCGGCATTATTTCGATTTTCTCCGTGCGCCAAAAGTGATCTGATGTGGCAAAGGTTGTCTCAATTGTGGAAGTGCGAAAACGCTGCGCTTTATCACTGGCTTTAAATCTTGAACAATGTGGCGATCCAAAGCCGACTTCAAAGCCAACAATTCTTCATCGGTGGGATTTCCAGATGTAACAGTGAATTTCATTAGAGCGGAATGTTTCCGTGCTTGCGAGCCGGCAAAGTATCGCGTTTGGTTTTAAGCGTACGGAACGCCTTTGTGATGTAAGCGCGGGATTGATGCGGTTCGATAACGCTATCGATAGTTCCGCGTTCTGCAGCAGCATAAGGATTAGAGAGCGTTTCGGTGTAATCAGAGACCAATTCTGCGCGAACCTTATCTGGATCTTTAGCATCTGCAATCTCTTTACGATACAAAATGTTTACTGCACCCTGTGCACCCATTACTGCGATTTCCGCACTTGGCCACGCGAAGTTGATATCACTGCCAAGATATTTCGATCCCATAACGATAAATGCTCCACCATACGCTTTACGAGTAATCAGTGTTACGAGAGGAACAGATGCTTCGGCATATGCATAGAGCAATTTGGCTCCGCGGCGAATAATTCCGTTCCATTCTTGTTCGGTACCAGGCAAGAAACCTGGGACATCTACCAAGGTAAGGATTGGGATGTTGAAGGCATCGCAGAAACGAAGAAAACGTGCAGCTTTTTCACTGGAGTTAATATCTAATGTGCCCGCTAACTGTGAAGGTTGGTTGGCAATAATGCCGACAGATTCACCTTCGATGCGCGCAAACCCAACAACAATGTTTGGAGCGTAAAGAGCGTGGACTTCTAAGAATTCGCCCTCATCAACCAGCGTTGTAATCAATGTCTTCATGTCATATGGCTGGTTAGGACTATCCGGAATTAAATGATTTAACGCAGCATCTGCCGCGCTTTCTTCCAAGGTTTGAGTTGGAGGAAGATGTGGCGCTCCATCCATATTATTTGATGGAAGGTAGGAGAGCAGAGCTTTTACATAGTCAATCGCATCTGCTTCGCTGTCCGCTAAATAATGTGCATTTCCTGAGCGAGTGTTATGTGTAAATGCACCACCAAGCTCTTCCATTCCAACATCTTCACCGGTTACGGTCTTAATTACATCTGGACCGGTGATAAACATATGTGAAGTTTGATTAACCATCACCGTGAAGTCTGTTAGCGCTGGTGAATAAGCAGAACCACCAGCACAAGGTCCAAGAATCAACGAGATCTGCGGTATTACGCCAGAAGAGCGAGTGTTAAGTCTAAAAATTTTGCCGTAACCATTTAAGGAAGCCACGCCTTCTTGAATGCGTGCGCCGCCAGAATCGTTAATACCAATTAAAGGAATGCCACTCTTAAGTGCAAATTCGGCGATCTTTACGATCTTTTCTGCATGGACTTCACCAAGGCTTCCGCCCATCACGGTGAAATCTTGTGAGTACAAGGCAATTGGACGACCATCGACTGTCGCGGTCCCGATTACAACGCCATCGCCATATGGGCGATTTTTCTCCATACCGAATTGAGTAGAACGATGGCGTGCGAACTCATCAATTTCTGTAAAGGAATCCGAATCAACTAGCAAATCAATACGTTCGCGCGCTGTGAGCTTGCCTTTTGCATGTTGTTTTTCAACTGCACGGGCCGAACCGGCGTGAACAGCTTCCTCAACACGAAGACGAAGATCTTCAATTTTCCCTGAAGTTGTATGCAGATCTGGGTTCATACCCTTACGGTACTAGGCGTGGGTACATCAGCGCCAAGAGCGCCACTAGATAAGACGTTGATTGCGTCGCTAACTTCGCAATACTGGCGAGTAAGCGTGGTTGATCTCACTGCCTCCACACAAAGCGATCTTGCCGAATTAGCAATGGCCGGTAACGCAAAAAACGGTGATGTGATCGTTGCCGAATATCAAAGTTCGGGCCGCGGCAGATTGGATAGAACTTTTGAAGCACCTAAAGGTGCAGCGCTTTTATTTTCACTTTACTTAACTCCTAAGCGAAGTGCGAGTGATTGGGGTTTTATCGCACATCTCGCCGCACTTTCCATGCGAGATGTTTTCACTCAGAATTTGAATGGCGAAGCAAAATTGAAGTGGCCGAATGATATTTTAATTGACGATAAGAAAGTTGCTGGCTTAATTGCCCAAATTGCCGGCACAGGAATAGTTGTTGGAATAGGTTTAAATGTTGGAATGTCGAGTGAAGAACTTCCCGTTTCTACTGCCACCTCATTGGCGATCGCTGGTTCCAGCCAACTTGATCGTAATGAAATTCTTGGACAATTCTTGACTTTGTTTGCATCCAGATATGAAGAATGGGATAGCGGGCGCGACTTCACATCTGATTATTCGAAGGCGTCAGCAACCCTGGGCAAGGAAGTTCAAATCCAAGTAGAAGGACGTGAAAATCGCAGCGGCTTGGCACAATCAATATCTAAGACTGGTGCATTAATCCTCGCCGATGGCTTTGAAGTTAACGTTGGTGATGTAGTTCATCTACGATAGCGTCGTGAACGAGCGCTTTCCCACTGTCGGCATAATTGGCGCTGGCCAACTAGCTCGCATGACAGTTGCCCCAGCGGAAGCGCTTGGAATTAATTTATTGTTGTTTGCTCAGAATTCAGAAGATAGCGCCGCCCAAATAGCCCCACATGTAGTTGGCGATTACCGAGATTTATCTGCTCTGCAAGCTTTTGCTAGCAAATGCGATGTAATTACTTTTGAACACGAACTTGTTCCGCTTTCGATTATTAAAGGATTAGAAGCATCCGGTGCAAAGGTTTCACCTAGTTCTCAAGCATTTCTTTATTCACAAGATAAAGCGGCGATGCGCCAAAAACTCACCGATTACCCTGCGCCAAAATGGCGAGTAATAACTGAGGCCAAAGATTGCTTTGAATTCCCATTTATTGCAAAGAAGATTTCTGGTGGCTATGACGGACGTGGAGTATGGAAGATAACTAATATCGCCGAGCTAGAGGACGTATTAAAGGAAAATCCGCAAGTATTAATTGAAGAGCTAATTGATTTTGATAGCGAGATCGCGGTGATGGTCGCGCGCTCGGCCCACGGGCAGGCAACTTCTTGGGCTCCGACTCAGACGGTGCAATCAGATGGAATATGCACTCTCACAATTACACCTGCGCCAGTTATTAGTCAGGAGATTGCGGAAAAAGCGCAACATATTGCCCTGTCTATCGCCAACGATATTTCCTTGATCGGTGTCATGGCTGTTGAAATATTTGTCAAAGCCAATGAGCTTTTTATTAATGAGTTGGCGATGCGTCCCCATAATTCCGGACATTGGACGATAGAGGGATCGCGAACAAGTCAGTTCGAACAGCACTTGCGCGCAATCTTGGATCTTCCGCTAGGGGATCCAGCAATGACTGCCAAGTATGCGGTTATGGGAAATGTGTTAGGCGGTGCGAAAACAGATATGTATCGTCCGTATTTGCATTTAATGGCGCGCAATCCGCAACTTAAGTTCCACCAATATAAGAAAGAAGTTCGCAAAGGCCGCAAAATAGGGCATGTCACCGTTGTCGGTGAAAACCTTCTAGAATTGACTGAGATAGCCGAACATGCACGCGACTATATGAGCGGAGAAATTGATGAGTGATGTAGCAATCATCATGGGGTCAGATTCTGATTGGCCAGTAATGGAAGAAGCCGCAAAAGTTTTAGATTCATTTGAAATTTCCTACACTGCAGAAGTTCTTTCAGCGCACCGTATGCCACTTGAAATGGTTGAGTTCGCACAGCAAGCTAAGGCAAATGGATTCAAGGTAATCATCGCTGGCGCCGGCGGTGCGGCTCACTTGCCCGGAATGGTTGCATCACTTACCGCCTTGCCAGTAATTGGAGTGCCCATACCGCTAAAGAACTTGGACGGAATGGATTCGCTTCTATCAATTGTGCAGATGCCCGCAGGCATCCCTGTTGCAACAGTGGGAGTTGGAAACGCAAAGAACGCTGGACTTTTAGCAGCGCGAATCCTTGGAGTTTGCGATGACGGTATTTCCGTAAAAGTTGAGAGCGCCCTTAAGGAAATTAATCAGGAAGCAAAGACAAAGGGTGCAAATCTAACTGCGCGCCGTAATCAGAAAACTGGCTTCTAAGCCTTATCTGATTACGAAACTTTAATTAGTCAGAACGACCAAGTGCGTGAAAGCGCCAACCGGCTGCGCGCCATTTATCACGATCGAGCATATTGCGGCCATCAATTAAGAATTTTGATTTAACCAATTGTCCAATTACAGAAGGGTCTAGTTCGCGATATTCCTTCCACTCAGTTAAGTGGAGAATTGCATCCGCGCCTTTAACGCAATCAACAACTTTCTCTGCAAAATCCAAGTTTGGGAAACGCTTACGTGCTGGTTCAATTCCTTTTGGATCGTGAACTACAACGGTTGCACCGGCTGCTTGAAGTTGTGCGGCAATATCAAGTGCGGGGGAGTCGCGGACATCGTCGCTATCTGGCTTAAACGTTGCACCAAGCACAGCAATTTTATATTGCGTCAAATCTTCAGAAAGATCAGCGCGAACTACATCAATTACTCTTTGGCGAGCACGTAAGTTAATCGCATCAATTTCGCGTAAGAATTCCAAGGCTTGATCGGCGCCGAGTTCTTGGGCGCGCGCCATAAATGCACGAATATCTTTTGGCAGACAACCACCGCCGAATCCGATTCCTGCTTGCAAGAAACGGTTTCCGATACGTGGGTCATATCCAATTGCCTTAGCCAGAACAGTTACATCTCCGCCGGCTGCTTCGCACACTTCAGCCATTGCGTTAATGAAAGAGATTTTGGTTGCCAAAAATGAGTTTGCTGCAACCTTAACAAGTTCTGCAGTCGGTAGATCAGCACGGATCCAAGGTGTTCCAAGATCAATAATTGGCTTATAAACATCTTTTAATATCTTTTCAGCGCGATCATTGGCAACGCCAACTACCAAACGGTTTGGGGTCAAAGTATCTTCAACTGCAAAACCCTCACGAAGAAATTCTGGGTTCCAGGCCAGGTCCGCATGCGGAGCCGTTTCCGCAAGAATCTCGCGAAGTGATTGCGCGGTACCGACCGGGACCGTTGATTTACCAACAACCAGGGCGCCATCTTTTAGGTAAGGCGCGATCGCCGCCACAGAAGATTTTACGTAAGTTAAATCTGCGGCAAGGCCATCTTTGCTTTGTGGAGTTCCAACGCATATGAAGTGAACGTCAGCGTCGGCAACTGCTGAAAAATCTGTTGTGAAAGTTAAGCGCCCAGTCTTTATTTCAGAAGCGAGAAGTGTGTCCAGGCCTGGTTCATAGAAGGGAAGTTCTCCGCGAGAAAGTAGGTCTACTTTGCTCTGATCGGTATCTATTCCAATTACTTCAAAACCGAGTGATGACATACATGCTGCATGTGTTGCGCCTAAATATCCGCAACCAATTACCGATAGCTTCATGGGTTGGAGTCTATGACACCTTCTATTTGATTTCACCGCACGGATTTTCCGCGGCGGTACGAGTC
>CAEZUB010000016.1_pt1 | contig 11868 bp, 12 predicted proteins | sample 7264391 | NCBI WGS metagenome assembly CAEZUB01 (sample SAMEA6813819, study PRJEB35770) | uncultured Actinomycetes bacterium | biome: Freshwater; feature: Freshwater reservoir; material: water | place: Czech Republic | collected 2016-04-20 | depth 0.5m m
CGCCCGTTCGATCAGTGAGGCGATCGCAACTTCTCCCGCGGCTCCTAATGCACTCGTCACAATAGATAAGATTAGAGCAGTACCCTTGATCCATGACCCCTGCACCTGGTGCGGGCAGCGAAGGTACGAAGAAGAAGCGCAGGCGTAAGCGCCCCGCACATCGCGCCCCACTTACGAAAGATTCATCAACTTCTGGCTCTGTCGCGCCCAAGGATCCAGCTACGAAGCGTCCGAAAACTCCAAATAAGACCTACGCCAAGCGCGTAGATGAAGTTTCCGCTGGTGGATTGGTTATTGATCACAGCGGCAAAAATGGTTTGTTGATCGGTCGCATCGATCATAAAGATGCAACTGGAAAGCGGATTCTGTGGTCTTTGCCAAAAGGACATATTGAAGAAGGTGAAACTCCCGAACAGGCTGCACTTCGAGAAGTTGCTGAGGAAACCGGAATTGAGTCCGCGATCGAACGATCTCTTGGCGTAATTGATTTTTGGTTTATGGCAGGCGGAAAGAGAATACATAAAACTGTTCATCATTATCTTTTCCGTGAGACCGGTGGAAAGTTAGCACCGCAGGAAAGTGAAGTCGATGAAGTTGGTTGGTTTCCATTAGCCGAAATCGTGGAGCGTCTGGCATATCCCGATGAGAAGAAATTAATTGCACGTACTGGAGCATCTGAAGAGGTTGCTGCCCAATGAGAAAAATATTTATTTGGCTAATTACATCCTTTTTCTTTTTTGCATTCGTCCCCACCGCTTCAGCCGATGTAAATGTTATTTATCTAATTAGTAAACCTCACCAATTATTTGACGGAACGTTTCGAAATGATGACTTAGCAAACGAGTTGTTATCTACAGGTCGCCTTGGAAAACCACTTGAACAAAAACGCAATGGAGTTCGTGTTTGGGTTATTGACGGTCAACTTTTAGATGAAGTCGCAGATATGGCTAATGGATATAAGTTGGTAAACAAAAAAGAACCCAGCGGTGAGTTGGCAGCCAAAGAATGGCTGTCGCGTTTATTGCTTGTAACTTCGGGGGATCGAATAATTCCACTTGCTTACGGAAATCCGGATATCGATTTGGCGAATCGTTCGGCGCCAAGTGAGCTGCGTTCTTATTATGCCTATGGGGCAGAAAGAGTTTCCTTCCATCTCAATCGTTCTATTCCGGTGGAAAAGAGTGCAAATTGGAGTACTGGCAAATCTCAACTAAGCCCAGTATTGCGCAAGAAATACACACAGAATCGTCAGGCTTTGACCGCACTTTCAACTATTGTGAAAGCTGATGAGGTTCGCGCCCAAAGAGCCAAATTGGCAATTCTTCTTTCTCCTACATTAAATAAGCAGGATCGTGAATTTTTCTCATTTAACGCAACAGATGGTGTTGCTAACACTCTAAATAAATTACGAGTTACTAGCGGTAAATATCAAATTACATCTCAAATCGGCAAGGTTCCAGTAACGGTTATAAACGGGTTCGATGTGCCGGTTAAATTCAACGTTGATTTGACTCCACTTAATTCACGCGTTCAAGTAACAGATATTTCTGAGCTAACAATTCCTGCAAATTCCAGAACTCAGTTGGCTCTGCCGTTTACTGTGATTGCACCTGGTTCCACAACCATCGTGGCCCAAATAACTAATGGTGATGCAGAATCTATTGGGCCGCCTGCCCGACTCTCCTTAAACATCACCATCTTTGATTCTCGAGTTACCTGGTTTACTGTCGGCGCTGCGATCTTGCTATTTATCGCCGCATTAACCCAGACTATTCGCAGGATTAGAAGGGGGCGCCTTGAAAAATAATGACTTGTTCCGCGCTTCCGGAATCATGGCGATCGGCACAATACTTTCTCGAATTACTGGCTTCTTCCGTGCGATCTTGGCGGTGGCGGTGCTTGGTACCGCACTCTTAGCGGATTCATACAACGTGGCAAATACGATGCCGAATATTTTGTACAACTTACTTGTAGGTGGCGCACTTACTGCAATTTTTGTACCCCAACTTGTCAGATCTTTCTCAGATGAAGATGGTGGACATGGGTTTGCATCGCGACTAGTTACAACAATTTCGGGAATTTTATTTTTGCTCGTAATTATTGGTGTGATATTCGCTCCTGCGTTGGTGCGTTTATACGCACCAGAATTTTCAACGGATGGGTTTGAAAGGGAATTTTCTCTTGCGGTTGCTTTCACGCGTTATTGCCTTCCACAAATATTCTTTTTGGGTCTCTTCACAATGCTTGGACAAGTGGCAAATGCGCGAGGTTCTTTCGCACCCCTAATGTGGGCACCAATTGCCAATAACTTGGTAGTTATAGTGATTTTCGCCGGTGTATTGGTAATGCAGAAGACGCTCTCAGTTGAAAACATAACTGATGGCCATGTTCAGCTTTTGGGTTGGGGTACAACTCTCGGCATTGTTGTCCAGGCGCTAATTTTGATTCCGGTTGTTAAACGCTCAGGAATTCGTTTGCGTCCGATATTTGGCGTTGCAGGTCTCGGTAAATCATTCTCGCTCGCTGGTTGGACGTTGATTTATGTTCTAATTTCTCAAATTGGATATCTCATTACTGTAAATGTCGCTACGAGCGCCGCAGTTCGAAGTGCTCAAGCCGGGATAACAACAGGTGTTGGTTTTACGCCGTTTACCAGCGCTTATTACATAATGTTGCTGCCTTATTCAATTGTCACTATTTCTATAGTTACGGCGCTTTTGCCGCACTTATCAAAATTGGCGATTGAGAAAAATGTTGAAGAAGTTAAGAAGCAATTAGTTCGTGCGATTCGAATGTGCGGAGTAATTACGGTTCCAAGTTCAATTGCTCTTTTACTATTTGGCTCACTTATGACCGAAGTTCTTTACTTCGGAATTTCTCTGGAAGATTCGCGTTATATCGGTTATGTTCTCTCCGCGCTAAGTTTAGGTTTGGTAGCTTTTTCAATTAATTTGATTTTGATTCGTGGGTTTAACGCTTTTGAAGATACAAAGACACAAGTTCTTTCGATACTAATTATCAATATTATTTCGTCAGCACTTTCTTATCTTTTCTTAGAAACACTAAAAAGTGATCAGGTAACCATTGGTTTGGGGCTAGCCTTCGCCGTTAGCTACATAGTTGGTCTTTTTGTCACAATCTCACTGTTGAAAAAACATGTCGGGCACTTTGAGTATTCCGAGTTTGCGGGCCAGCACGCGCGTTTATATGCCGCATCCCTGTTGGCGATGACGCCGTTCTTTGCGATTGCATACTTTTTCCACTGGATTAGTGATGACGCCGCACCCCTTTTGGGCCTATTCCGATTAGCTTTCGTCCTTGTAGGAAGTGGTGTTGGATTTGTGTTAATCGCTCATGCATTCAAAATTACCGAGATTGCCACCTTGCGAGAGTTTGCAATCTCACTTTTTAGTAAGCGTAAGGCGCGCCGTAAGAAATAAGCAGGAATGGATAGGGTGAGCACATGGTTAGAAATTTGGTAATTGTTGGATCCGGCCCTGCTGGCTATACAGCGGCGATTTATGCTGCTCGTGCGCAACTAGATCCAGTTATTTACGAAGGTTCTGTTACCGCCGGTGGCGCGTTGATGAATACAACAGAAGTTGAGAATTTTCCTGGTTTTGTGGATGGCGTGATGGGTCCAGATCTGATGGACAGTATGCGCAAACAAGCGAAACGTTTTGGAGCAGAGTTAATCACTGATGATGTTGTCGAGATGGATCTCTCAGGTGATATAAAAATTATTAAGGATGGTTCAGGCAATACTGTTCAAGCTAAGGCAGTTATCTTGGCTATGGGTTCGGCGTATAAAGAAATTGGTTTAGAAAACGAAAAGCGGTTATCTGGCCGTGGAGTTTCTTGGTGCGCAACATGTGATGGTTTCTTCTTCCGCGATCAAGTTATCGCAGTAGTTGGTGGAGGGGACTCCGCTGTCGAAGAGGCAACTTTCTTAACTAAGTTTGCCTCCAAAGTTGTTTTGATCCACCGCCGTGATTCACTTCGCGCATCAAAAATTATGGCTGATCGTGCACTTAACAATCCAAAGATCGAAATGTTATGGAATACCGAAGTTATTGATGTTTTGGGTGCAGAAAAAGTTGAAGCGCTACAACTTCGCAACACAGTTACTGGTGAAGAATCAAAGCGTGATTTCACTGGTTTGTTTGTTGCAATCGGACATATTCCGCGCAGCGAGCTTGTAACTTCTCAAATTATTTTGAATGAAGAGGGTTATGTCTCAGTGGAAGGTCGATCAACGCGTACAAATATCAGTGGGGTTTTTGCCTGCGGAGATTTAGTTGATTTCACCTATCGCCAAGCGATTACTGCAGCCGGGTCAGGGTGCCAAGCAGCGCTAGACGCTGAAAAGTTCCTCTCTCACTAGTACGCTTCAAATATTGATTTTTAGGCAAATACAAAGTTCGTTAGATAAAAGGAGCAAAAATGAGCGCAGGTAAAGTAACGGCAGCCAACTTCGATGAGGTTGTCCTAAAGAGCAGTAAGCCAGTTTTGGTTGATTTTTGGGCTGAGTGGTGTGGGCCCTGCCGCGCAGTAGGTCCAATCTTGGATGAAATCTCAAATGAACACGGAGACAAGCTGACGATTGTTAAGTTGAATACCGATGAAGAGTCAGCACTTGCAATCAAGTATGGAGTTACATCAATTCCGATGCTCAATGTTTATGTAAATGGTGAAGTCGTCAAGACAATCATTGGTGCTAAGCCAAAGCCTGCTCTTCTTAAAGAGCTAGAAGCGTATATCTAATCAATTCGTTGAATTAGATCTGCTATGAAAGAACTATCTCCGGATGAGATCCGTTCTTTTCAACAAGAACGTGGACTTCATGTCACTGGTGAGTTAAATGAATCCACGATTCGCGCACTCGATGAAGCGCGTTGGAAACTAGGCGACCGTTCGTTAAATTTACAACCTTCGCCGATGATGCGAGGTGATGATGTTGCCGCTCTTCAAGCGCGGTTAACTGAAATGGGATTTAATGCCGGCCGCGTCGATGGAATATTTGGTGAGCGCACCGAATCTGCTGTTAAAGAGTTTCAGAAATCTGTTGGAATAAAAGTTGATGGTAAATGTGGTCCGGCAACAATCATTGCGTTAATACGTTTAACAAAAATTGTTTCTGGTGGCGCTCCAACACAAATGCGTGAAACTGCAGCACAGCGCAATCGTGGGCCAGCGTTAGCGAATAAAGTTATTGTGATTGATCCGGCGTTCGGTGAATTAGAATCTGAAATTGTTTACGATATTGCCCAACGTTTAGAAGGTCGTTTGCTTGCACTTGGTGCAAGCGTTTTCTTAACTCGTGGCCCCCGTAATGTTTTAACAGAGAATCAAATCATTACATTTGCGAATAAAAATGCTGCAGACTTAGTCATTTCACTTCATGCTGATCATCACACAAACCCCGATGCGCATGGTGTTTCCACTTATTTTTACGGCAGCGATGCGCATGGTGTGCATTCGATTGTGGGAGAAAGATTTGCATCTTTAGTGCAGCGTGAAATATGTGCCCGGACTGATTTATTGAATTGTCGTACACACGCCAAAACTTGGGATTTGTTGCGTTTGACTCAGGCGCCCGCTGTGCGTGTTGAGCTTGGCTATCTTTCAAACGCTGGTGATTCTGCCCGTCTTGCGCGGCCGGATTTCCGCGATACTTTGGCGGAAGCTTTCATTATTGCTATTCAACGTCTTTATTTATCCGCTGAAGATGATGCAAAAACAGGAACTTTGCGATTATCTGACCTAAGAAGTGCTGGAATTCGCCGCTAAATTTAATCGGTTCGCAATCTCCTCTAGCCTTGTGGGAGACTAGCGCTTATGTCTGAGGTATCAGTTCGCTATCAAACCGGCGCTCCACAACATCTGGAACAACGTTTTGCTACTCGCGCCGCGGGAATGTTGCCTTCTGAAATTCGCTCACTTTTTGCAGTTGCATCGCGGCCTGAAATTGTTTCACTTGCAGGCGGTATGCCAAATCTATCTGCTTTGCCTATGGAGATGATGGCTGGTGTTGTTAAAGAATTAATTTTAAATAACGGAGCGGAAGCTCTTCAATATGGAAGCGGCCAGGGCCACCCAAAGCTGCGCGAACAAATTTGCGATGTTATGGCACTTGAAGGAATTCGCGCTAATCCTGACGACATCGTTGTAACTACAGGATCACAACAAGCGCTCGATTTAATCTCACGTATCTTTATTGATCCAGGAGACGTGGTTCTAGTTGAAGCACCGTCATATGTGGGAGCTCTTGGGACATTTAGACAATATGAGGCATCTGTCGTCCATGTTGAAATGGATATGAATGGAATGGTTCCAGATGCGTTACGCAATGCAATCAAGTCAGTGCGTGCAGCAGGCCGCAAGATTAAATTTTTGTATTTAATTCCTAATTACCAAAATCCGACAGGTGTCTTGCTTCCCGCTGATCGGCGCACTGAAATTCTTGCTATTTGTCGTGAAGAAGGAATCTTCGTCGTTGAAGACAATCCATATGGTCTATTGGGCTTTGATCGTCCATCACCAAATGCGATGCGCGCCGAAGATTCCGAAAATGTTATTTATCTTGGATCTTTCTCTAAAACAATTGCTTCGGGGCTTCGTATTGGCTGGGCGCTTGTTCCACAATCTCTTAAAGATAAATTGGTTATTGCATCTGAATCTTCAATTCTCTGCCCATCAAATTTCACACAGTTAACTATCTCTAGTTACTTGGCTGATCAACCATGGCGTGATCAGATCGCTTCATTTTGTGAGCTTTATAAAGTTCGCCGTGATGCAATGTTGGAATCACTTGAAGAATATTTCCCTAAAGAAGCGACTTGGACAAAGCCTGGTGGCGGTTTCTATGTATGGGTTAACTTGCCTGCTGAAATAGATACCAAGGCGATGATGCCTAAGGCGATTGTGGCAAAAGTTGCTTATGTCCCCGGAACGGCTTTTTATGCAGATGGTTTTGGTTCCTGGTCAATGCGTCTTTCGTATTGCCATCCAACACCTGAAAGAATTCGCGAAGGCGTCAGAGCACTTGGTGGAATTGTTAAGCAAGAAATGTCGCGCCGCGGCACTGCGCTTAAATAACTCTTATTTACCTTCGATTAAATCTACGATTCTTTGTAAATCTTCGCGTCCCGCAAATTCAATAACAATCTTTCCTTTGCCAGAAACCCCTTGAATGCTTACTCGGGTATCTAAATAATCGCTCAGTAATTCTGCAGCAGCAAGGGTTTCACCGCTGGCGGCAGATTTCCTAGATTTTCCAGTTGCACCCTTTTTCTTTGGGGAATTAATCGCTACTGCTTCCTCGGTTGCGCGCACACTTAGACCTTCGGCAACAATTCGGTTAGCTAGTTTTTCTATCTCTTGTTCGTCAGTAAGACCTAGAAGTGCTCGAGCATGGCCAGCAGAAATTACTCCAGCAGCAACTTTGCGTTGCACTGTTGGTGGAAGATTAAGTAAACGCATTGTGTTAGAAATTAACGGGCGGGATCGTCCCAATTTGGTCGCTAACTCTTCATGGGTGCAATTAAAGTCATTTAACAACTGTGCGTAGGCCGCACCTTCTTCAAGTGGATTAAGTTGACTGCGGTGGATGTTTTCAATCAGCGCTTCGCGCAACAATTCATTGTCGGGGGTTTGTCGAATAATTACCGGAATGCTTTTAAGACCTGCAGCTTTTGCTGCGCGGAAGCGTCGTTCTCCCATAACTAATTCATATTTACCGGGTGAAGTTTGGCGAACAACTGGTGGTTGCAGAATTCCAATTTCTTTAATTGATGCAATCAATTCATTTAATGCAGTCTCGTCAAAAACAGTACGAGGTTGACGTGGGTTTGGGGAAATAGCATCAATTGAAACTTCGTTCTGTTGTGCAACTTCGGTGCCGGCAACTGTTAGTGATGTTGGAATTAGTGAATCTAGATTAGTTCCAAGCCCGCCTCTTTTTGCACTCATGCGATTTCTCCATCACGTTTGTAATTAATATTTACAACATTTGAATCAAAGTTAACTTCGTCTTTTGGTTTGCCGCGTTCTGCAATTTCACGCGCAACCTGCATATAAGCAATCGCGCCGGGTGAAAGTGGATCGTAAGTCATTACTGTTTGGTTATATGAGGGGGCTTCTGAAACACGTACCGCTCGAGGAATTGGTATATCAATTAACTCTTTTGGAAAGTGCGAACGTACATTTGCAGCAACATCATTTGATAAACGTGTACGTCCATCAAACATAGTTAAAACAATTGTTGATAGATCTAAGTTTGCATTTAGTCTTTTCTTAACAACGCCGTAAGTTTCAAGCAATTGAGATAAGCCTTCAAGTGCGTAATATTCAGTTTGAATTGGAATCAAAAGTTCGCGTGCAGCAGCGAGTGCGTTAATGGTTAATAAACCAAGTGAAGGTGGGCAATCAATAAAGATGTAGTCATAGTTTGGTGAAATTTCATCTAGCGCTTCTTTGAGGCGAAGTTCGCGTGCAACCATTGAAACTAAATTAACTTCCGCGTTTGCAAGAGATGAATTTGATGGAACGCAATCAAGTGCGGGAAAGCCTGCTACTTTTTGAATGACAGAAGTAATAGTTGATCCACCCATAAGAACTTCATAGATTCCTTCGATATCACGGTGGGGTACTCCTAAAGCGGTGCTGGCGTTGCCCTGTGGATCTAAATCGATAACTAGGACCCGCAGGCCCCCCATTGAAAGAGCTGCTGCGATATTGACTGTGGTGGTGGTCTTTCCAACCCCGCCTTTTTGGTTGGCAACTGTGAAGATTCGGGTGGTCGCAGGTTTGGCCATCGCCTCTTTAAGGCGGCGAACGCCGACTACTTTGCCATCGCCCCGAGGAGCACTTGTTTCACGTGAATCATCCACGCGCTTATCTAAGCACCTTTACGAACGGAGATAATCCGTCCAAGTTCAATTCCTTCAAGTTTTATCTCGTGAAGCTCGGCCCCTTTGACGCCAACCATCTCAGTTGCGGCCGACTCCCCCTTCATTGCAAGCAGTGAGCCTCCGGTTTTGACCATATGCCAGCTCATCTTCTTCAACTTCTCAAGTGGGGCTACTGCGCGAGCTGTTACAAAATCAGCGCTCTTCTTTACATCCTGGGCACGCCCTCGGATAACCTCAATTTCGATTGAGCCATCTGAAATGGCGGCAACAGCCTCTTTTAGGAAATTAACTCTGCGCTCAAGGGGTTCAATGAGCGTAACTTTTAAATCAGGTCTAGCCAGAGCGATAACTATCCCCGGTAGCCCAGCCCCTGATCCGATATCAAAAAGGGAGGCTCCTTCCGGCAACAATTTGGTTACAGGAAGGCAGTTGAAGATGTGGCGATCCCAGATTCGTTCGCCTTCACGAGGGCCGATTAACCCTCTTTCTATACCTGCGCTCACCAGAAAATCGGCATAGCGTTGAATTGCCTGCTCTTGCCCTGGAAAGTACTTGGTGATCAACGTCGAATTTGGCAACGTTTCACGTGAAACTGACTCCGGCTGGAGATTTTCCATTTATCTACGCTGGGTAGATGACTACGAAGCGATTTGGGTCTTCCCCGTCAGATTCAGATGAGAGGCCCAGGGTCTGGATTGTGTCGTGGATAATCTTGCGCTCGAAGGCGTTCATAGGATCTAACTTGATGGAGGCGCCTGTCGTTTTTGCTTGTTCAGCCATCTTTTCTGCCAGCGCAGTTAGCTCCTTGCGGCGGCCTGCGCGGAAACCATCGATATCGAGCATTAGACGGCTGCGATCTCCGGTTGAAGTCTGAACCGCTAAACGGGTCAACTCTTGGATGGCATCCAAAACTTCGCCTTCTTGGCCGACTAGGTGGCGTAGTTTTCCGCCAACAATCGCCAGGCTGGCACGGTCGTTTTCAACATCGATATCGATATCTCCGTCAAGGTCTGCAATATCAAGCAAGCCCTCGAGGTAATCGGCGGCAATGTCGCCCTCCTCTTCTAGGCGTGCAATTGTCTTAGGGGCTTTTTTGGTGCCGGTTGTCGCCTCGGCCTCAGTTGAAGCATCTAGAACTTCTGTTGTCTCTTCGCTCATTTTGACTCCTTTTTTAGAAACTTGGGTGGATTATGCGTTTTTGATAGTAATTGTCTGAATTAGAGGCTACTTCTTCTTTTTCTTTTTTGGTTGTTTTCTTTGCCCAGGCGCAGCCCCTGTTTGACCAGGATCTGTGTTTTCAGGGTTAATAACTGTTCCGCTCTGTTCGCGGTTTTCTAGCTTCTCTTTATGTTTACGTTTTTGCTGCAGCTCTTCAAAAGCTGGTGATCCAGGAGTCGGATTACGTTTGATCACATAGTACTGCTGACCCCATGTCCAGAAGTTTGTGGTCGACCAGTAAATTAAAACACCGACTGGAAAGTTAACACCGGAAACTGCAAAAATCACTGGGAATAAATACAACATTATTTTTTGCTGTTGCAACATCATATTGTTGCTGGAATCCATTTTTGGCATTCCTTTTACCATCAACTGACGTTGTGTTGTAAAAGTTGTTGCAGACATAATAAAAATCAGAATTATCGTAACTATCTTTACTGTCGTATCTGTTGAACCTAAAAAGCTCTGTGAGATCTTGGCTCCGAAAAATGTTGCTTGAGCCGCGCTATCTAGATATTCACCCTTTAGAAAACCGCGTGCGATTGGCGCAGAAACACCAGCGTCAGTTTTTGCGGCTATTCCGTTTAGTACTGTAAAGAGTGCGAAAAAGATTGGTGCTTGCGCAATGATTGGAAAACAAGAAGCGAGCGGATTTGTTTTATGCTCTTTATAGAGCTTCATCATTTCTTCAGATTGCTTTTGGCGATCATCTTTATATTTGTTTTGAATCGCTTTCATCTGTGGTTGCAGAGCCGTTAAAGCACGCTGGCTTTTAATCTGCTTAACGAAGAGTGGGATTAGAATAATTCGAATTAAAACTACAAGGCCGACGATTGAAAGTGCCCAGGTAACTCCGCTGTCAAAGCCGAATATTGGTGTTAGGGCTTTATGAATTAAGACAATAACTCCGGATACAAAGTTATAGAGTGGATTTAAAATAAAGCCCATTAGTTAACTCCTACACTGGTTTTTTGGATGTTTTGTAAAGGTTTTACTGCGTAATCAACTCCACCGTGCGACCACGGGTTGCAGCGCATTAGGCGCCAGATAGCCATAAAAACACCGCGCACTCCATAGTTAGAGACAGCTGAAGCTGCATATGAAGAACATGATGGGTAGTACTTGCATCGCGCCGGGAAAGCCGGTGAAATCCATTTTTGGTAGAAAGAGATAATTAAAAGAAATAATTTGCGCATTACTTCACCGCACTTCGAGCGGAGCGCTCAATTAACTTATTGGTTAGTTTTTCAACTTCAGCGGCGACAGAATCAGGTTTGTTTTTCGCTAATGCGCGGATAACCAGAAGAGATCCTGTGGGAAGTTTTGATATTTGAGGAACAACTGCATGACGCAATTTGCGGGCAAGTGTGTGGCGAACAACAGAGCCGCCAACAGATTTGTTGATGATCAACCCACATTTAGGTGTGTCTTGATTTGTTACAGGGGATATGTATAGGTATCCAACAAAATTATCGGTTGTAACGCGGGTTCCACTCTTGGTTGCTCGAGCAAAATCGGCGCTTGTGGTCAAACGTGCGTTTTTAGGCAGCACGAGAAATTCCGGTGCAGCTCGTTCGCTTAAGCAGAGAGACGAGTGCGGCCCTTGGCGCGACGTGCTGAAAGAACAGCGCGTCCTGCACGGGTTGCCATGCGTGCGCGGAAGCCATGCTTCTTGGCGCGACGACGTGTATTTGGTTGGTAGGTGCGCTTTGTCATGGTGACTCCTTTTAAAACTCTC
>CAEZUB010000017.1_pt1 | contig 11623 bp, 8 predicted proteins | sample 7264391 | NCBI WGS metagenome assembly CAEZUB01 (sample SAMEA6813819, study PRJEB35770) | uncultured Actinomycetes bacterium | biome: Freshwater; feature: Freshwater reservoir; material: water | place: Czech Republic | collected 2016-04-20 | depth 0.5m m
AAAACCGCATATTTACCGCATAAAAAGTCAGATTTTGAGGGTGCAAAATCTTCACCTGAAATCTTTTCATTATTTAAATAGGCGCCTCCCTCTTTAACGATTCGTCGCGCTGCCGACTTCGAATCGACCACTCCGGTTGCAGCTAGTAGATCTACCCATGTTGGAATTGGTTCTCCATTTTTAACTGTTGTTCGCGGTAGTTCGGCTAGAGCAGATGCCAAAGTAGCTTCATCTAATTCAGAAAGTTCACCTTGTCCAAAGAGTGCGCGTGCAGCGGCTTCCACACGTTCGCAAATATCGGCGCTATGAACCAGCGAAGTAAGTTCGCGAGCAAGTGCACGATGAGCTTCACGTGCTCCTGGATTTTCTGCATGAGATTTTTCGAGCGCTTCGATTTCTTCACGGGATTTAAATGAGAAAACTTTTAAGAAATTGATTACATCTTTGTCATCAGTATTTAACCAATATTGGAAGAATGCATACGGGGACGTCATCTCTGGATCTAGCCAAATCGCTCCTCCCGCTGTCTTTCCAAACTTAGAACCATCTGCCTTGGCAAGCAGTGGAATTGTTAAAGCATGGCCGCTTCCAGATTCAATACGTCGAATTAGATCTAATCCTGCGGTGATATTTCCCCACTGATCAGATCCGCCCAATTGAAGTGTGCAGTTATAGCGACGATAAAGTTCAAGAAAATCAAATGACTGTAAAACTTGGTAAGAAAATTCGGTATAAGAAATTCCACCGGCTTCAAGACGAGATGAAACCGAATCTTTCGATAGCATTTGATTGACACTGAAATGTTTGCCAACATCTCGTAAAAACTCGATCGCAGAAAGCGGCGAAGTCCAGTCAAGGTTGTTGGCAACTATTGCAGCATTGTCTTTGGCATTGAAATCTAAGTACTTTGAAACTTGAACCCGAATTCGGTCTACCCAAGCTGCGACTACATCGGTTGTATTGAGGCTGCGCTCTTCACTTTTTCCGCTGGGATCACCGATAAGTCCGGTCGCCCCTCCCACGAGTGCGATTGGAATGTGGCCTGCTAATTGGAAGCGGCGCAAGGCAAGTAGCACCACGAGGTTACCAACGTGCAAACTCGGAGCGGTTGGATCAAAGCCAATGTAGAGCGTGGTTGGCTTTGCTAATGACTGGATTAGCGCTGCCTCGTCGGTTGATTGCGAGAAGAGGCCACGCCATTTGAAATCTTCGATTAGCGCCTTTGATTGAGTTGCCACGTTTGGGTTCACTCCCCCATCATCTCTGAGAAGACTCTCATCTGGTCGGATAATTTCTTTTCGGCACTCTTAATGTCGGAGTTAGCAGCAGCGAGTTGGGCGACCAGAGCAGCACCACCCGTGGCACCGACCGTCGTGCGAGATGCGATCGCACCTTCAACTGTTAGCACTTTGCGGATTTCTGATGTCAGTTGTGGGTGCACTTGGAGGAAGTCAGCGTCACTTAAATCGTGGAGATCTATTTTCCTCGTTTCACAAAGTGCAACGCATTTACCCGCTGCTTCATGAGCTAAAGCGAATGGCACATTAGATCGAACTAAGAAATCAGCAATCTCTGTTGCAAGTGAGAATCCCTGGGGAGCCGCCTTTAACATTTTCGCGCGATCAAAAGTTGTTGTCGCAACCATGCCAGAAACTGCAGGCAGAACCAGTATTAAAGTATCAATTGAATCGAAGAGCGGCTCTTTATCTTCTTGTAAATCGCGGTTGTATGCAAAGGGAAGCCCTTTGAGCATCGCAAGTACACCTGTGAGATTTCCAATCAAACGACCCGCCTTGCCGCGCGCTAACTCGGCCATATCAGGATTCTTCTTCTGAGGCATTATCGATGAACCAGTTGAATATGCATCGGCAACTTTCGCCCAACCGAATTCAGTCGTCGCCCAAATGCACCACTCTTCACCAATACGAGATAAGTGCACACCAACCATGGAGATTATAAAAAGAGCTTCCGCTACGAAGTCTCGATCAGAAACGCCGTCGATGCTATTGGCACTCGACGAAGAAAATCCTAAATCTTTCGCGGTAACTTCTGGCTTTAGACCAAGTCCCGATCCCGCTAATGCACCTGAACCAAGTGGACTTACCGAAGTGCGTTTTAACCAATCTTGTATCCGATCGAGATCGCGCGCGAATGCGTGAATATGTTTAGCGATCTCATGACCAAATAGAATTGGTTGTGCATGCTGCATATGCGTGAAACCTGGCGCTGGTGCATCACCGTATTCTGCAGCCTTTGCTGAAAGAGCTTTCTGTAATTCCAAAATCATTTGTGCGATTTCCATCATGTGATCTATTGCGAAGAGTTTCAAATCTGTGGCAACCTGATCATTTCGAGATCGACCTGCCCGAAGTGCTCCCCCAACCTCGCCTATCTTCTCGGTCAGACCTCGTTCTAAAGCGCTATGAACATCTTCATCATCTTCGGAAGCAACGAACTTTCCAATGGCAACTTCATCTATCAATTCACGAAGTGCTTTTTCGATCTGATGAGCAACTTCTGTTGAAAGTAAACCTGATGCACTTAGAACGCGCAGGTGCGCCAGAGAAGAACGCAGGTCATATGGCGCCAAGCGCCAGTCAAAGTCGACGCTACGGGAAAGTGCGAATACAGCATCGGCTGGTGCAGCCGAGAATCGTCCACCCCAAAGAGCCATTATTTTGCCTTTCGTTTTGCAGAAGAATTCTTAACTGCGCCAAAGTTGAGCAATTCTTTCGCAAGTTCGGCTCCACCGCTTGCCTTCTTGGATACAACTAGGACCGTGTCGTCGCCGGCAATCGTGCCGATAATGTTTTCCAGTCCAGAATTATCTAGAGAACTGGCTAGAAACTGTGCCCCTCCGGGCGGTGTGCGAACAACGGCGAGGTTTCCGGATGCTTCAACTGAAAGAATCAGATCGGATGGAAGAGGCATGGATCTGGCTATCGAACCATCGGCTGTTGTTCCTAATTGATAAACAAGTTCCCCAGACTCGCTACGCGAGCGAACTGCGCCGAGCTCTTCTAGGTCTCGACTTGCGGTCGCTTGCGTAACTACAAAACCCGCTTTTTTCAGCAATTTAACTAAATCTGACTGCGAGTGAACTACTCCGGCTTTGATCAGCGCAATTGCCTTGGCTCGTCGCGCCGAAACAGAATTCGAATTTAAAACTTTAGCCATGGTTAACCTCTCTCATTGCCTTTGCAAATGCAGCAATAAATTTATCTATCTGAACCTTGGTAACAATTAGGGCTGGCGCAATACGAATGGTCTCAAAGTTTGGCGCATTAACTAAAAATCCATTCTTGGCCAATAAAGCGGCAAGATCTTTTGCATATTCGCCATCAATAGCTATTCCGATCAGTAGACCGCGACCACGTACTTCTTTAACACCACGAATAGCGCTGAGCTTTATTTTCAGCCGTTTTTCAAAACTGCGCGCTTGGCTCATCAAGCGGTTCTTTTCTATTACAGAAATCGCCGCCAATCCCGCTGCTGCTGCAATGGGGTTGCCACCAAAGGTAGTTCCATGTTCTCCCGGAACAAACTGTGGAGTTGTACTTCCTAGAGTAATCATTGCGCCGAGTGGGAGTCCGCCGCCAATTCCCTTGGCCAAGGTAATTACATCTGGACGGATATTTTCGTGTTCGTATCCAAACCAGTTTCCTGTTCGGCCCATTCCGGTTTGTACACAATCCAGGACAAGGAGAACACCGTGTTCGTTGCACAAATTTCGTAAATCTTTTAAATATCCTTCGGGGGGCGTTATTACTCCCGCTTCGCCAAGGATTGGCTCAACTATGACCATCGCAGTCTTCCTGGAAACTGCTTTGCGCATCGCCGAAATATCTCCAAAAGCCACGTGCTTAATATCTTTGAGAAGCGGTCTAAATGGAGCCCTCTTACTTTCCTGCCCAGTTAGCGAAAGCGCACCCATGGTTCGTCCGTGAAACGCGCCAGTTGTTGCAACGATCTTCGTTCTGCCGGTTTTTCGGGAAACTTTTAGCGCCGCTTCATTGGCTTCGGCACCTGAATTACAGAAGAAAATTCGTGCCGTGTTATCTCCAGTTAACTCTTGAAGTTTCTTAGCTAGCGCCAATCCAGCAGGGTGGCTGTAGAAATTACTGACATGACCAAGTTTTGAAACCTGCGTCGAAACCGATTTCACTATCGCTGGATGCGCATGACCAAGAATATTTGTGGCGATTCCGCTGAGAAAGTCTAAATACTTCTTCTTGTTCGCATCAGTTACCAGTAGGCCCTTGCCAGAGACCAAGGTTATCTCTGGAGTGCCATAGTTCAATTGCATAACGTCTTCCCATAGTGGCGCAGTCATTTTTTTAGCTGAACTCATTTGCTCACCAAAGTTCCCCCTGTTTCACCTAACGCCGCAGCGAAGGCAGATGGATCTGTTCCATCGATAATTCGAACCGCACTTGCACCACCATCTATTGCATCTAGACAGGCTTGAACCTTCGGCGCCATTCCTTCTGCAAATGTTGATTTAATCGAAGACAATTCGTCATATGAGATCTGCGAAATTAGAGAACTAGTATCCGGCCATGAACGATAGATTCCCGCAACATCGGTCATTATGATCAAACACTTTGCATTCAGTGCACCTGCGATAGCCGCGGCCGCAAGATCCGCATTTACATTCAATCCACCCTTGAAGCTTTCATCAATTGCTATCGGGGAAATCACGGGAACCTGACCGCCCTTAAGTGCGTTTTGAATTGCTTGGGGGTTAACTGCAGTAATGACACCAACGAGTCCGAGATCAATCGGATCACCGTTGACCAGTTTTCGCATGGGTTCGGCTATCAAAGATTCGCTGGTTCGTCCCGATAGTGAAACGGCGCTTACACCCTCGCGCTGCAAAGATTTCGCGACACCTGGGCCAACTTCTTCTACTAAAACTTTCTCTACGATTTCAAAAACTTCTGGGGTTGTTACACGAAATCCACCGATAAATTCCGACGCTACACTAGCCGCTTTCAGCGCAACATCAATTTGAGGTCCGCCGCCGTGGACAATTACCAACTCGACCCCGTCGTGTTGGGCAGTAGCTATCGCCTTTGCAAAAGCCCCATTTTCATCTTTCATGGCGTGTCCACCAAATTTAACCACGATCATGTTGCGTAGGCCGAGTTCTCGTGTACGTAATCATGAGAAAGATCATTTGTGAAAACTGTTGCGGCGCAGCTTCCGACCTTTAGATCTACTTGAATCGTTACTAAGCGATTGGCAAAAGAAACTTTATTTCGGTCTTCAAATGGAGCACTAGATTTAGCAACCTTAACTCCATTGAGAGTTACATCAATATCTAGCGGATTCAATTTAGCTTTCGCTGTTCCAACAGCGGCTAAAACTCTTCCCCAGTTTGGATCTGCTCCGAAAATCGCACATTTTAGTAAATTGTTACGTGCGCATGCCCGGGCTACTTCCACGGCATCGTTTTCGGAAGCCGCGCCAACAATTTCTATCGCGACCGTTTTGGTTGAGCCTTCCGCATCAGCAATCAACTGCTGCGAGAGCGAGCCGCAAATCTGCATAAGTGCGCTCTCTAACTCCTCTACATTTGGCTGATATCCACTAGCTCCTGATCCCATCAAAAGAACGGTGTCATTAGTCGATGTACATCCATCGGAGTCAATCCTGTTAAATGTTCGATCACAGACTCTTTCAAAGATATCTTGTGCATTAATTGGCAGAACCGCATCAGTCATCACGACCGAGAGCATTGTTGCAAGTGCTGGCGCAAGCATTCCAGCGCCTTTTGCTACTCCCGAAATTTCGAAATTCTGGTTATTAAAATTCGCTATCTTCGAAACGCTATCGGTTGTCATAATGGCACTAGCCACATCTTGCAAGGTCTCAGTAGATAATATTTTTGATATCTGATCTATTCCGGAGATGATTTTTTCCATTGGTAATAGTTCACCAATCAAACCAGTTGAGCAGACGACTACTTCACCGGATGAAATTCCGAGCATTGCACCAACGCGCTCTGCTGTCTGATGGGTGTCGGCAAATCCTTGCGGACCCGTACATGCATTTGCTCCTCCAGAGTTTAGAATGGCAGCACGCACAATTTTTTCCTTTGTAACTTGCTTACTCCAGATAACCGGGGCGGCAACGACTTGATTACTCGTATAAACAGCCGCAGCGTCAAAATTGGGGCCAGTATTTACAATCAAAGTTAAATCCAGCGCACCAGTGCTCTTAAGCCCTGCAGCGCAAGATGCAGCTTTAAATCCGTCAGGGAGTTTCATACTCCAAGACCTAAACCGCTAAGGCCGAGATTTTCGGGGAAACCGCAGATCAAGTTGGCATTTTGCATCGCTTGACCTGCTGCACCTTTAACCAGATTATCGATAGCAACACTTACGACCAAACGATTGGTGTGCGAATCAACTGCAACTTGGATTGCAACATAGTTGCTTCCGAGCACTGATGATGTCTGTGGCATCTGCCCTACAGGTAGTACCTGGACAAACTCTTCTGACTTATAAGCATCCTCATAAATCTTGTGCGCCGCCTCGCTGCTGATATCCGAATTAAGTTTCATAGTAATCGTGGCCAAAATTCCTCGGGGCATAGGTGCCAAGATAGGCGTGAATGAGATCTTGGCGGATACTCCCGTTGCACGAGTCAGCGCTTCTTCAATTTCGGGCGTGTGTTGGTGTACTCCCCCGAATTTGTAAGAGGTAAGACTTCCCATCACTTCACTGGCAATTAGATTTATTTTTGCGCTACGTCCTGCACCCGTTGTTCCTGAGGCGGCAACTACAACTACGTCGCTAATGTCTGCAATCTTTGCGGCAGGAATGGTTCCGAGCGCTATCGCGGTTGCGTAACAGCCAGGGTTAGCAACTCTCGATGATTTAGCAATTGCCTCCCGAGCACCAGGAATCTCAGGTGCGCCGTAAGTCCAAGTTCCGGCGTGATCGCCGCCGTAATACTTCTGCCACTTAGCGCTGTCTTCCAAACGATAGTCAGCGCCGAGGTCAACAATCTTGGCCTTTGGATTGAGGTTGGCTATGACTGTAGAACTTTCACCGTGCGGTAGTGCAAGAAAAATAAGTTCGCAGCAATCGAAGTCGCTAGCGTTGAAGGCCGAAAACTTTCGATCTGAATATGCGGTCAACTGCGGATGAACCGAAGTGATTAATTCCCCAGCATTGCTATGTGCGGTAACACAGCAAACTTCAAATTTCGGGTGTCCTGCCAATAGACGCAGAAGTTCTCCCCCGGCATAGCCGCTAGCGCCAATAACTCCGATTTTCATGGGATTAGATTAGCATAAATATGCATTAAGCCGTATATTTATGCATCCGAAAAAACTTACTTAGGCTGTGCGAAGTACGGCGCCGGTTGCTTTCTCTGCGGCAACAACCGCCGCTTCGCGCATCGCCGATACTTCGGCCCCGGTTAGAGTGCGATCGGGCGCTCGGAAAGTAAGGGTAAAAGCCAATGAAATCTTGCCATCACCGATTTTGTCGTAACGATCGAAGAGCGAGATAGATTCAAGTAGCTCCCCTGCACCACTGCGCAGAGCCGTTTCGACATCCAGAGCAGTAACTGACTGGTCAACGATTAAGGCCACATCTTGAACAGCCGCGGGCATTGTTCCAACTCGAGTTGGTCTGACTATCTGCGAATCTGCAAGTGCACTCAATCCCACAGCAAAGCCGACGCTTCGTTCTGGTAAGCCGTATTTAGCGATGATGCGAGGGTGAATTTCTCCTGCATGTGCAACTGCTTTGCCATCCACAATCAATTCTGCACATCGACCAGGGTGCCATGGAGCAAAATCAGAACGCTTGATTGTCCATTCAAGATTGCAGAGTCTGAGAATATCTTGCGCGTAAGCAATAGCATCTTGCCAGTTATATGAGCGAGCCTTTCCTTGCCAATCTTCGGATTCAATTTTTCCAACAAGTAAACCTGCGACGTGGAAGGCCTGTGGCGGTACGCTGGCATAAATAGATTCAATTGTCTTTGCATCCGGGCGGCTTCCAATGCTTGGAGAAACCGCTGCTACTAATTTTTGAGAGCTTCGGAAGATAGATCCCATTTCAAAGATTGCGAAATCTTTTGCCCCGCGACTGATATTGCGTGCAGCTACTTCAATGAGCCCCGGAATTAAGTGAACGCGCATCAGCGGGAATTCTTCCGACATCGGATTAGCAATACGATATGTTGAAGCGCGTTCTCCTATAAATCCCATCTGGTCAATTGTCTCTTGATTAGTGAATGGAAAAGTTTGAACTTCTGCTAAACCCCGTGCCGCAAGCATTGAAGCAATTGCGCGACGACGTTTCTGGGTTGGCGTGAGGCTGGCATGGTTAGGACGCGGCGGTAATATCGACGGAATCTTGTCGTAGCCGATCATGCGGGCTACTTCTTCCGCTAAATCTGCAGAAGATAAAAGATCTGAACGCCAAGACGGTGGATCAACGCTGAAGGTTTTCTCATCTACATCGCAACCGATCACTCGAAGCACGCGAGCAATTTCGGCAGCAGATACTTCTAGCCCCAAGGTCTTCGAGATGTAAGCCGGATCAAGTTTGATAATTTGTGGGTATTTGGGTTCGCCAGTAACCACGGTTGCGACATGTTGGGCGGAACTATGAGCGGTTAACAATTGAACAAATCGCGCGGATGCGAATTGAGCAAGCGATGGATCAACGCCGCGCTCTAGACGACGAGATGCTTCAGAGGAAAGCTTGTGGCGACGTGAGTTTTTGGCAATTAACACAGGTTCAAAACGAACTGCCTCAAGAGCGATTTCTGTCGTGGTCGACGAAATTTCTGAAGAGGCTCCGCCCATGGTGCCAGCAAGTGCCAACGGTTGCTTGTCATCACAAACCATTAAATCTTCCGGATCAAGTTGGCGAACTTGCCCATCAAGAGTTGTGAATGGTTGAGATTTACCAGCTCGCTTGATAGTCAAGCCCCCCGAAATTTTGGCTTTATCAAATGCGTGTAATGGTTGACCCAGTTCGAGCATCACATAATTTGTAACATCAACGACAAGCGAAATAGAACGCATCCCCATCTTTTCTATGCGACGACGCATCCAGATTGGCGTTGTAGCAGTTGGATCGAAATTTGAGAGCGTGCGCAAGTAGAAGACCGAAGCGGTCGCGGGATCATCAATTCTCGCAGCTACACCTTTACCGATTTCATCAAATTTTAAATCGCGAAGCAGATCAACCGGATCACTGAAAACTAATCCAAGTGATCCTGCCACCTCTCGAGCAATACCCCGAATACTCAGCGCATAACCTCGATCTGGATTTACCGCGACGTCGAAAATAGTGTCGTTAATTTCAAGTACAGAAATTGCATCCGCGCCAATTTCTACTTCACCTTCGGCGAATACCATGATGCCAGAGTGATCTTCGCCCAAACCAAGTTCGCGTGAAGAGCAGATCATCCCGTTGGAAGTTTTTCCGTAAGTTTCGCGGGCTCCGATTTTGAAGTCGCCAGGCAAGATAGCGCCAGGAAGAGCCGCCACGACGATGTCGCCAACTACGAAGTTAGTTGCACCACAGATCACATAGCGCGTCTCTTTTTCACCACAATCAAGCCCTACATAACGAATCGGCTTTTTGAATTCAGTTATCTCTTCGATACTTAAAACCTTTGCGAACGTCAGAGGTCCAGTTAAGTCAGAGCCCGCTTCAATAATTTCCTCAACTTCAAAGCCAACGCGAATAAGTGCGCTAGAAATCTCTTCCGCAGAGATAGATGCAGGAATATCTACAAATTCTCGGATCCAAGATAAAGGCGCACGCATATTAGAGACCCACTCCGAATTGTCGAGTAAAGCGAAGATCGCCTTCGACGATATCGTGCATATCGGTTACGTTGTGTCTAACCATAAGCGTCCGTTCTAGCCCCATGCCAAAGGCAAAGCCGCTGTAAACATCGGTGTCGATCCCACAAGTTGCAAGAACTTTTGGGTTCACCATTCCGCAGCCGCCCCATTCGATCCATCTCCCGTTAAAGAAGATATCTACTTCCGCACTTGGTTCGGTAAATGGGAAGAAGGAAGGTCGAAGGCGAGTTGTTACATTTGAACCAAACATTGCCTGCGCGAAGTTATCGAGAGTTCCTTTTAAGTGAGCCATTGTTATGCCTTTATCGACCACCAAGCCTTCAACCTGATGAAAGACCGGACTGTGCGTTGCATCAAGTTCATCAGCACGGAAAGTACGACCAGGACAGATCATGTATATAGGTGGTTCTTGCGCAAGCATGGAGCGAATCTGCACTGGTGAAGTCTGAGTACGTAGCACCATTCCAGATTCAACTGGTTCGATGTAGAAAGTATCTTGCATTGTGCGCGCGGGATGATCAGCGGGAATATTTAACGCATCGAAATTGAGCCAACCCGATTCGAGTTCGGGACCTTCTTCAACGGCATAACCCTGTTCGATAAAGAAATCACTTATCTCGTTCTTAATAATTGTTATCGGGTGTAGTCCGCCGCGATGAGCACGATTTACAGGAAGAGTTATATCAACTACCTCTTCCAATAAAACTTTGGCATCACGTTCTGCTTCTAGTTTTTGGGTTGCTAGATCAAGCGCGTCGGAAATAGCTAGCTTTGCTTCACCGATTAATTTTCCAGCACTTGCCTTTTCTTCTGGCGCAAGCGAACCGAGACCACGACTGGCCAGAGAAATTGGCGCTTTATCCCCCAGATGTGCCAGTCGCGCACTTTTTAGAGATTCAAGGTCGCCTGCTACAGCGAAAGCCTTGCGGGCATCGCTTACCCAGGAGTCGATCTCTGCGGGATTCATAGCGAAATTCTAACCTGAGACCTTTCAAAGATGCGGGACATTTGGAAATTGAACGGGAATTAGAGAGCAGCTAAATGAAACATCACAATTGATGCTGCTGCAGAAAGATTGAGACTTTCAGCGTTGCCTTTCATCGGAATATTTACTGCACGAACATCACCGCTAATCAATGTGTCAATTCCACGGGCTTCATTGCCAAATATTGCAACACAATCGCCCACATCTTTGAGTTCCAAAAGCGAAGTCTCCCCTTGCGCTGAGAGTGCCAATTTAGTGATAGTTGGAAATTTTTCGGAGACAGTAGAAAGTGTTATTCCAGAATAAAGTGGAATGTGCCAAAGAGACCCGGCGGTTGCTCGAACAACTTTTGGCGAATACATATCAACGCTGCCCGGTGAGGTAATTACAGCGTCTATACCCATCGCATCTGCGCTGCGCAAAATAGTTCCGGCGTTTCCCGGATCTTGAATTTCATGAAGATAAATAAATCGCGATTTTCCGCTCAAACTTAATTCATCGAAGTTATTTCGACCAATTTCGCAAACGCTAAGAATTCCTTGAGGGGTGATTGTTGAGGACATTGCCGCCATAACAGGTTCGCTAACCAGAATAGTTTCGACGTTAGTAGCGTCCAATCCTGCGGCGCTAATTCGCGATTGTCCACTCTCGGTGAGGAAGAGCGTTTTAATCTGTGGACCAGAATTTGCCGCTAGCGCTTCACGAGCACATTGCAAACCTTCGGCGATGAATTGACCGTGCTCTCCGCGCTCTTTATTGCCACGAGAAGAAATAAGAGCCTTCACCCGCGC
>CAEZUB010000018.1_pt1 | contig 11424 bp, 8 predicted proteins | sample 7264391 | NCBI WGS metagenome assembly CAEZUB01 (sample SAMEA6813819, study PRJEB35770) | uncultured Actinomycetes bacterium | biome: Freshwater; feature: Freshwater reservoir; material: water | place: Czech Republic | collected 2016-04-20 | depth 0.5m m
CTCTGCTCCATAACGACGAGTTACCTCTGCACCTAACATTGTTCCAACAGTGCGGTTTACATTTCTTACAGGAAGATCAATGCGAACAGGCTCTCTTTTATCCAGAGCGGCTGCTGCGAGTTCAATCAATTTATTGTCGAGCGCATTTGCAAGTCCGTGATCTTGAACTGTGGTGCGATGCAGCGGCGAATCAACATCAGGCCGCACCAAAAGTGGTGCTAGATCTAGACCGCTGGCTTTCCAGTGGTTGACCGCATCGCGAGTATCCAGATACTCGACATGTCCGATCGCTTCTTGCAGAGTTTTAAATCCAAGTTTGGCTAAAATTTCGCGCACTTCTTCAGCGATGTATTCGAAGAAAGTTTCAACGAACTCGGGCTTTCCAGTAAATCGTTTACGAAGTTCAGGATTTTGCGTTGCTACTCCGACCGGACAAGTATCCAAGTGGCAGACGCGCATCATTACGCAACCAGAAACAACCAGTGGCGCGGTTGCAAAGCCATATTCTTCTGCGCCCAGTAGCGCTGCAATAACTACGTCGCGTCCAGTTTTTAATTGACCGTCTGCTTGAACAACGATGCGATCGCGTAGTCCGTTAAGAAGAAGTGTCTGTTGAGTTTCAGCAAGACCTAATTCCCACGGAGCGCCAGCATGCTTTAGCGATGTAAGTGGTGAAGCACCTGTTCCACCATCATGACCAGAGATCAAAACAACATCAGCATGCGCTTTAGATACACCGGCCGCAACGGTTCCAACACCGACCTCAGCAACTAATTTCACGTGAATGCGTGCATTTTTGTTGGCATTCTTAAGATCGTGAATTAACTGAGCAAGATCTTCAATTGAATAAATATCATGATGAGGTGGAGGAGAGATAAGACCAACACCAGGAGTTGAGTAACGAACTTTGGCAATCCATGGATAGACCTTGTTGCCAGGTAGCTGTCCGCCTTCACCAGGCTTTGCTCCCTGGGCAATCTTGATCTGAATATCATCTGCATTAACCAAATAGTTACTTGTAACTCCGAAGCGACCGCTGGCAACTTGCTTAATGGAGCTGCGCTTAGAGTCGCCGTTTTCCATAGTTACAAAGCGCTCTGGATCTTCTCCACCTTCACCTGTATTTGATTTCGCTCCTAGACGATTCATAGCAATAGCAAGAGTCTCGTGCACTTCTTGCGACACAGATCCGTATGACATCGCACCTGTTGAGAAACGCTTAACAATTTCAGAAATTGGTTCAACTTCGTCAATAGATATTGCTGGGCGTTCGCCTTCTTTAAAGGCAAAGAGCCCGCGCAAAGTCATCAAAGATTTGCTCTGCTCATCGACTTTATTGGTGTAACGCTTGAAGATGTCATAGCGCTTAGATCTGGTGGAATGCTGCAAAGTGAAAACTGTTTCAGGGTTGAACAAATGTGGCTCGCCATCACGACGCCATTGATATTCCCCGCCGATAGGCAGGCGCTTACTACCTGGGATTTCACCGCCGGGAGGATAAGCGATGTGGTGCCGAGCAATTGTTTCCTCAGCAATTTGATCCAGACTAATTCCACCAAGGCGTGATGTTGTGCCTACAAAATATTCGTCAACAACTTCTTGTGAAAGACCGATCGCCTCAAAAACTTGCGCTCCGGTGTAAGAGGCAATCGTTGAGATGCCCATCTTGGACATGACCTTAAGTACGCCTTTGCCAAGACTCTTGATGACATTTCGAACTGCCTTTTCAGGAGTTATTCCAGTGATCACTCCTTGCAAAACCAAATCTTCAGCTGATTCCATCGCTAAATATGGATTAACTGCAGCTGCGCCGTAACCAATAAGGAGAGCCACGTGATGAACTTCGCGGACATCGCCGGCTTCAACAACTAATCCAACTTTCGTGCGAGTTTTCTCGCGAATTAAATGATGATGTACAGCTGCTGTAAGAAGAAGTGAAGGAATCGGAGCATCTTCAGCATCGCCATTTCGATCGGAGAGAACGATGATGCGCGCACCCGCTGCAATTGCATCAGAGACTTCAACTTTTATCTCTTCTAGCCGGGTTTGTAGGGTGTTGCCGTCGCCTGAAACTGGAAAGAGTCCACGTACAACGTAGGCAGCAAGACCTGGATGATCATCATCGGCGTTAACGTGAATAATCTTTGATAATTCATCATTATCAATAACAGGGAATGCCAAAGAAATTTGGCGGCAAGAAGATGGACCAGGGTCAAGCAAATTATGTTCAGGGCCAATTGAACCGCCCAAACTTGTAATCAACTCTTCACGGATCGCATCCAGCGGCGGATTGGTTACTTGTGCAAAAAGTTGTGAGAAATAATCAAATAACAATCGTGGCTTTTCAGAAAGAGCTGCGATTGGAGTATCAGTTCCCATGGAACCAAGTGCTTCCATTCCATTTTTAGCCATCGGCGTAAGCAGAATTCGTAGCTCTTCTTCGGTGTAACCGAATGCACGTTGGCGGCGGATTACGGATGAGTGCGGATAAACAATATGTTCTCGAGATGGAAGTTCGCTTAACTTGATCATTCCAGCATGAAGCCATTCTCCATAAGGAGCGCTATCAGCCAGTGAATCTTTAATCTCATCATCTTCGATGATTCGACCTGCTTCGATATCAACTAAGAACATCTTGCCTGGTTGCAAACGTCCCTTGCGCACGATTTTTTCTGCAGGAAAATCAAGTACACCGACTTCAGAAGCAAGCACGACAATTCCGTCATCAGTAACCCAAAAACGAGATGGACGAAGTCCATTGCGATCAAGCACTGCACCTACTTGATGGCCATCGGTAAATGTCACACATGCTGGTCCATCCCATGGCTCCATAAGTGATGCATGGAAAGCGTAGAAGTCGCGACGTTTCTGCGACATGGTTGTGTGATTCTCCCAAGCTTCGGGAATCATCATCAAAACTGCGTGCGGCAATGAACGACCGCCGAGATACAGAAGTTCGAGCACTTCATCGAATGAAGCGGAGTCGCTGCCAGACATTTCTACAATTGGGAATAGGCGGCTTAAATCTCCAGGAATTAATTCGCTAGCCAGTAATGATTCACGGGCACGCATCCAATTTCGATTTCCTTTAACGGTGTTGATTTCTCCGTTATGAGCTATAAATCGATAAGGGTGCGCCAACGGCCAAGATGGGAATGTGTTGGTTGAAAAACGTGAATGCACGAGCGCCAAAGGAGATACAACCCGTTCATCACTTAAGTCAGGGAAAAACTCCTCAAGCTGGCCAGTCGTGAGCATTCCCTTGTAAACAATTGTTTGGGAAGAAAGTGATGGGAAATAAAGCTCGAGGCTATGCTCGGCACGTTTACGTAAGCAGAAAGCTAGACGATCTAATGCAATTCCGGTTTCATTATTTTTTCCTGCGATAAATAGTTGTTCAAACTTTGGCATCACCGAGAGTGCAGTGTTGCCAAGTGAAGATGAGTTAATCGGAAGTTCACGCCAACCAAGAAGTACTAGACCTTCTTCGGCAACAATTTTTGCTATTTCGCTTCGGACATCTGCGCCTGGTGCAATGAATGCAATTCCAGTTGCATAGGAACCTTCTGCGGGAAGATCAAAGGAAACTACCGCACGATAAAAAGCATCTGGGATTCGAATTAATATTCCTGCTCCATCACCGCTATCTGGTTCTGCACCGGATGCGCCGCGGTGTTCAAGATTTCGAAGAGCAGTAAGTGCCTTATCAACGATTTCGTGTGTAGCAACTTTGTTTAGCGTGGCAACCATCGCAACGCCGCATGCATCATGCTCGTTTGCTGGGTCGTAAAGACCAACACGCGCTGGATAATTAGATGGAAGGGCCATCTGTTACACACTCCTGTTGTCCACACTCAAATTTTTGCGTTTTGATGAGGGACAACTTTGGCCCAAGTAAATTTCGACGTAGAGGTCGAGATGCAAAAGGGTAGCAACTGTTAGCCCAAATGGGCACATCCAAAAGGGCGCTTTAGGCGGATATGAGTTAGATACCGCTCACATGGAGCAGCTGCCCAATGCCCGCAGTGATCGCCATTCCGAAGCAACCGCCCAGAATTACGCGCAATGTAGGAGCAAGAACTTTTGAACCGGCGGTCTTCGCGCTTACAACTCCAGTGAAGACCAATCCGATTACGGTGAAGCCAACAATGCTAAATGCCACCTTGCCGGGCGTTGGTGCGAAAGCGCCAATGAAAGGAATTAGGCCACCGGATGTAAATGCGGCGGCAGAAGCAATCGCAGCCTGCACGGGGCGCGCTTTAGTATGCGGAAACTGCCCCAACTCATCGCGCAAGTGCGCTTCCAATGGATCGCGATCATGCATTGCGTTGGCAACTTGTAAAGCGAGTTCTGGCGTCAAACCTCTATTGATGTAAATCTGCTGGAGCTCAAGAAGTTCTGAATCCGGATCAATTGCAAGATGTTCTATTTCAAGGAGGCGATCTGACTCTTCAATATCATTCTGGGAACGCACCGAAACATATTCGCCAACAGCCATCGACATCGCGCCAGCAACAATTCCGGCGGCGCCAGCCGTAACAAGAAAACCTTGAGAATCTGCGCCACCAACTTTTGCAGCGGTCACACCAATCATTAGCGAAGCGGTCGAAACCAGACCGTCGTTTGCGCCAAGAACTGCCGCACGCAACCAACCTGCACGATGGGTGCGATGGTGGAGATTGCGCTTGTAAACATCTTCGAGAGCCATATTGAGAGCCTACCTGATGAATATTATCTTTCCGCTGAAGTCGATATCCGTGGCTTGCGTTGCAAACGATAAAAAAGGCCTAACCCAAGGGCAAAGATAAGAGCGCTCGTCCACTGATTAAGGCGCAAACCAGAAATCGCCTGGGCAGGATCAATTCGTAGAGATTCGATAAAGAAGCGACCTAGCGAATAACCGGCAATATAGATTGAAAAGGTCGCACCGCTATTCCACTTTTTTCCAAATTTGATTAGCGCTATTGCTAACAGAGAACTCCAAATTGCTTCGTAGAGAAATGTTGGATGAAAAGTTTCAAAGAGGCCAAATCCGCGTGGACGATACTGATAAGGGATCTCTAGCCCCCACCATGTATCTAGCGGTCTTCCGAATAACTCAGCGTTAAACCAATTACCGAAACGACCAATTGCCTGTGCAAATAAAATCCCTGGCGCTAGTGCGTCAAGCAGAGTTCCGAACGAAGGCAATTGCATCTTCTTGGATAGTCTGCGATACGAGACAAGTGCGCCGAGAGCGCCTAAGGCAATGGCTCCCCAAATGCCAAGACCACCATTCCAAATTTTTAATATCGCAAGCAGATCACCATCGGCGCCAAAGTATTGATCCGGCGTCGTGATTACATGATAAAGACGACCACCAATAACTCCGGCAGGTACAGCGATTACCGCAATATCTGAGACAACACCTTTTAATTGCAATCCCAGCGCATCACCAACAGATACAAGTCGCTTATCCCCCAGCCAAATTGCGACTGCGATACCAGTAATTATGCAGAGAGCATAGAAATGAAAAGTGAATGGGCCGATAGCAACTTGCGACAATGTCGGAGTTGGTATCGACTCAACCATAACTAGGCTTTTTCGACAGCAAGCATGAAATCGGCCAAGCTTCCGTAAGCTCTTTGGCGATCGATTTCTTTACCGTTAATGAAAACTGTTGGAGTTGAGTTGATGTTGCGCTTTGCGCCTTCCTCGGAAACGTTCTTCACCCAACCCATGTATTTATTCTCAGCAATGCACTTGTCATACTCACTGCTTGATATTCCAAGCCCTAAGCCCAGAGTAGAGAAGTATGAAGAAGTCCATGCTCCTGAGTTTTCACTTGGTTGGTTTGCATACAAAGTCTTATGAAGCTGCAAGAACTTTCCTTGGTCGGCAGAACACGCTGCAGCATTTGCTGCAAGTTGCGATTCCGCACCCAAGAAAGAAAGCATATGGAAGGCGACCTTTGCTTTCTTTGTTGTGATTAATTCTTCGACGTACGCTCCATTGACGCTTTCAAATCTGGCACAAGCTGGACATTGGAAATCTTCATAGATCTCAATAAAGGGAACATCGGTAAGTTCCTTATTGAAAACCATTCCATATCCGTCTTCGACTGAGACGCTAGAAGGAATGGCGGCTGATGAATCAGACTGCTTGGAAAGAATTGTAGGAACCAACATGATTAGGACGACGCCAAGGACAACTGCGATCACTAAATTGCGTGTGAAGTTATCTTTTCCGCCAGCCGGGTTCTTAGCCTTTGACATTCTTATTCCACGTCTCCTCTTGCTCCAGTGTCCGCACCATTTGGTGTCGGGTTCTTATCGATTGAAAATTTCGTAATTGGGTAACGAATTAAATACAGTGCCAAAAATACTAGACCCAAATCCCTGAGAATTTCCTGTAAATATCGAGTGTCTTCTGGGGCTACAGACCCGCCGCCACCGAAGCATCCGCAATCTATGTTCAACCCACGAGCCCAGGCTTGGGATATGGCGATGATGAAGGCGAACATTGTTATTCCACCGAGTATCGCAACAACGCGTGTTAAAGCGCCAAGAATCAATAGTGCGCCTATGGCCACTTCGAAAAATGGAAGAAACAAACCAAACGCGTTGGCTATAGAAATCGGCAGCATCTCGTAGGCGCGAACAGCCATTTGAGATTTATCCGGCGTGCCCACTTTTAGATAACCGGCTACGAAAAGAACTCCCCCGAGAATCAGTCTTGCAATAAGACCTATCCATGGCTGCGCAATTAAAAATTTAGATTTCATCGACCTTCACGTACTCCCTTTGCTAATTCGATCGCTAATTCTTTAACTGCAGCAAGGCCCGATGCTTCATCCGGGGCATCCTGCATCGCTTTGATGAAAGCTGATCCAACAATTACTCCGTCGGCATAAGCTGCAACACCTTTTGCTTGCTCGCGAGTAGAGACACCTAAGCCGACTGCAACAGGCAAAGTTGTAGTTTTTCGAACTCGTTCTACCAAATCGGCAGCTCCTGATGAAACTGTTGTACGTGCACCAGTAACACCCATCAAACTAGCAGCATAAACAAAGCCCCCACATTTGGAAGTTACTTGAGACAGGCGCGAATCACTGGTGCTTGGTGCGACGACGTAAATTGGATTGATCGAAGAGCTAACAGTTGCACTTGCCCAACCCTGAGACTCTTCAATTGTTAAATCAGGGGTGATTACGCCAGAGCCGCCATTTGCCGAGATCGCTGCGGCAAACTTATCAACGCCATATCTCTCGATTGGATTCCAATATGTCATCACTACTGCAGGTACATGGGCGCTTGCCGTAGCCAGAGCCTGAAAAACTTCAGTTGCACCAGTTCCATTTGCTAGCGCTGTAACTGCTGCATCCTGAATTGTCGGACCATCCATTACTGGATCGCTATATGGAAAACCAATTTCGATGGCGTCAACGCCACCAGCTATGAACGCTTCTATAACTTTATGACAGCCAGATTGCGAGGGAAAACCCGCTGGAATGTATGCAATTAACGCTGCCCGATTTTCGGCGCGCACCTTCACAAATAGTTCGTCTAGCGCTGTCATTAATCCAGCGGTATTCCAAAGTAATTCGCTGCTGTCTGTACATCTTTATCGCCACGACCAGAAAGATTAATTACGATAATCGCATCTTTTCCAAGTTCGTTACCAACTTGCAGTGCACCTGCTAAAGCATGAGCAGTTTCAATCGCCGGAATTATGCCTTCAGTTTTGCACAGCAGGGCAAAAGCGTGCATCGCTTGCTCATCTGTTATGGCGCGGTATTCGGCGCGACCAATGTCATGTAAATACGCGTGCTCTGGTCCTACACCTGGATAATCAAGTCCAGCAGAAATTGAATGTGATTCGATTGTCTGACCATTTGCATCTTGTAGAACATAGGAACGAGTTCCGTGTAGTACTCCAGGCGTTCCACCCGTAATTGTTGCTGCATGGCGACCGGTTTCAACACCGTCTCCCCCGGCTTCTAATCCAATCAAGCGAACAGATGGATCCGATATAAAGCGATGGAAGATTCCGATTGCATTCGATCCCCCGCCGACACATGCCATCACGACATCAGGCAGGCGACCTGTTAGTTCCAGAACTTGCTCACGGGTTTCTTCACCAATAATTTTATGAAAATCTCTAACCATTGTTGGAAATGGATGCGGACCGGCGACTGTTCCTAGTAAGTAGTGGGTTGTTTCTACATTAGTAACCCAGTCGCGCATGGCCTCGTTTATGGCATCTTTTAATGTGCGTGAACCAGATGTAACTGGAACAACTTCGGCGCCCAGCAACTTCATTCGTGCCACATTTAGCGCTTGGCGTTTTGTATCTTCTTCGCCCATATAGACAACGCATTCCAACCCCATCAACGCGGCGGCAGTTGCTGAAGCAACGCCATGTTGTCCCGCACCGGTTTCAGCGATGATTCTTTTCTTTCCCATGCGCTTTGTAAGAAGTGCTTGGCCTAAAACATTATTTATCTTATGGCTACCTGTGTGATTTAAATCTTCGCGCTTTAAAATTATGCGCGCACCACCAGCGTGCTCTGCAAATCTTTTAGCCTCGGTGATAATGCTGGGGCGTCCTGTGTATGTGCGATGAAGTTCAGCAAGTTCTGCTACAAATGTTGGATCGAGCTGCGAAGTGCGATGCGCTTCTTCTAATTCTTCCAGCGCACCGATCAGCGCTTCAGGTACAAAGCGCCCACCATAAGGTCCGAAATGGCCCAAGATTTGGGAGAGATCAATTTGCGGCTCAGTGGTCATGGTTTAAGCCTACCCTTGACCCAATAACCTTCGCATTGCCAAAGTTGGTTCACCCGATGTGACCAGGGCTTCACCTACCAAGATCGCGTTAGCGCCAGCGCTCTGCGCAAATTCCACATCTGCACGGGAGGAAATTCCAGATTCAGCCACTCGAATCAACGTTGAGGGAATACGCGGAATCAAGTCAGCGAAAGCGGCTGGATCAACTTCCAGAGTCTTTAAATTTCGTGAATTGACTCCGACTATTTGCGGTGAAATTTCCAGCGCTCGTTCGAGTTCGTCTGCGGTGTGAACTTCAATAAGAGCGGCCATGCCGAGTTCGGTTGCCACATCGTAAAAATCTTTTAATTGGCTCTTAGAAAGCGCCGCCACGATTAAAAGAATCAAATCTGCGCCGTATGCGCGAGCTTCAAAAAATTGGTACTCATCAATCATGAAATCTTTACGCAAAATAGGAATAGTTACACGAGAACGAACTGCCGCTAAATCATCCAACGATCCCTTAAATCTGCGCTCTTCAGTAAGCACGCTAATAACACTTGCACCAGCGCTTTGGTATTGCTCAGCCAGTGCTGCTGGATCTGCAATTTTAGATAACTCACCTTTGCTCGGTGATGATCGCTTTACTTCTGCAATAACTTTCATTTGTTCGCCAAATAACGCTGCGTGGGCATCAAGTGCGCGAGGCGCTTGCGACATCTGATCATGGATTTCGCTAAGCGGTTTACGCCTATTTGCTAAATCTTCACGCACGCCTTCAATAATCGAATCAAGGACGCTCATTTTTCACCAGAGTTTTCAGTTGGATCTATTCCGTTATCTAGCGCGCTCCAAGGAGTTTGCACCTTTGGCTTTCTTTCATAACGCGCCGAAATGTTGAATTTCTTTGACAATAGAAAAACGAAAGCCAACACCGCGATGATTGAGAAGAGCACAGGCGCTAGATCAGACATCTATTTTCGTTGCAATCTATTTGCGGCACCAATTGCTCCAAGGACAGCGGCGGCCTTGTTCAGACATTCTTGATTCTCTGAATCTGGATCAGAGTCCGCAACTACACCCGCACCGGCTTGAACATATGCAACGCCTTTGTGAAGTAGCGCGGTACGAATTGCGATGCAGGTATCAATATTTCCGGTGAAATCTAAATAGCCGATAGCGCCGCCGTACAGCCCGCGCCTAGTTGGTTCTAACTCTTCAATAATTTCCATCGCACGAGGTTTTGGTGCACCAGAGAGTGTTCCAGCGGGAAAGACGGCAAAGAGCGCATCTACTGGAGATTTATCAGATGAAAGTTCACCAATAACCGTAGAAACAATATGCATGACATGCGAATATCTCTCGATATGCATGAAATCAATTACTTCAACCGTTCCTGGAGAACAGATTCGTCCAAGATCGTTACGCCCTAAATCCACGAGCATCAAGTGTTCGGCTCGTTCCTTTGGATCTGCCAAAAGTTCTTCGCCTAAACGGTGATCTTCTTCGGCTGATGCAGAACGTTTACGAGTGCCTGCAATTGGATGAACCATTACCTCTTTGCCAGTTACCTTAACCAACGCTTCCGGACTTGATCCAACAACTTCTATTCCATCAGTAAAGCGGAATAAGTACATGTACGGGCTCGGATTATGGAGTCGCAACATGCGATAAACCTCAAGGGCATCGGCTTGGCAATCCATAGCAAATCTCTGCGATAGAACAATTTGGAACGCTTCGCCTGCCAAAATCTCTTCTTTTGCTTGCAAGATCTTAGATATGTATTCCTCGCTAGTTACGTTACGAGAAAATTCTGGCTTCTCTTTACTTGGCAGTTCATCTACAAAACCAGGCAATGAACTTTGCAGGTCTGACTGCATGCGATCTAAGCGAGATTGTGCATCGGTGAATGCTTCATCAACTCGCTCTCCGCTACCGTCCCAGTTAATTGCGTTTGCGATTAAAGTGATCGTGCCTTCAGCATGATCCATAACAGCTAGATCGCTAGTTAACATGAAAGCTAATTCAGGTAGCGCAATATCTTTCTCACTTAAAGTCGGCAATTTTTCTAGGCGACGAACCGAGTCATATCCCATATATCCAACGAGTCCTCCAGTCAGTGGTGGAAGACCATCAATCTTTGGTGAACGCAAATGTGATGCCGATAAGCGAAGTGCATCTAATGGGTCAATACCAACTGGCGCTCCCGCTGGAGTTGTTCCTACCCAAATGGCTTTTCCGTCTTTCTCGCTCAAAGTCGCTTGACTGTTTGCGCCAATGAATGAGTAACGCGACCAAGCTCCCCCATGTTCGGCTGATTCAAGTAGAAATGTAGATGGCCCGCTCTTGGCAAGTTTTCGATAAACACCAAGAGGCGTTTCGCCATCGGCTAAAAGTTTGCGGTAAACCGGAATTACATTAAAACTCTTGGCGTACTCGCGAAATTCTTCAAGCTTCATCTTTATCCGTTTGATTCTGCAGAAAGATTTATTGGATTGTGAAAACAAGTTTTATCGCCGGTATGACACGCACCACCAACTTGCTCTACCTGCAAAAGAAGAGCATCTCCGTCGCAATCTAAGGAAATTGAAACAACTTTCTGGGTATGTCCAGAAGTTGCACCTTTCTCCCAGAGCTCACCTCTTGAACGACTCCAGTAAGTGGCGCGCCCAGTTTC
>CAEZUB010000019.1_pt1 | contig 11307 bp, 10 predicted proteins | sample 7264391 | NCBI WGS metagenome assembly CAEZUB01 (sample SAMEA6813819, study PRJEB35770) | uncultured Actinomycetes bacterium | biome: Freshwater; feature: Freshwater reservoir; material: water | place: Czech Republic | collected 2016-04-20 | depth 0.5m m
AAAGTGTCCGCAAACTGTGGGATTTAGAGCGTATCCAAAATCATCGAGATGTCAGAAATCTTGGTCCACGGATTTACGATGGCAAAACGCAAAATGGCTTTTCCTTTATCCGATGACGGAGGAATGAATCCGATCTGATCTGCCAATAATTTATCGCTCCACTTTTGGTAATCATCAGCGGTCCAACCTTTGCGAGTAAATGCAACGATGGAAAGTTCTGGTTCCATCAAAAGTTCTAGATTTGGATGTTCCCGAATCATTTGTGCAGCAGCCCGCGCCACATCAAGGGTTCCTTCCATCGCTTCGGAATATGCATCGGTGCCGTGAGCTGCCAGTGAAAACCAGAATGGTAATCCGCGAACCCGACGTGTTAGATGAATTGCATAATCCGATGGCGACCAAGAGTCATCGTGCAAGGTATCCAAATAAGAAGCATGTTGTGTGTGAGTCTCTTTTGCGATTTCAGGATTGCGATAAATAAGTGCGCAAGCATCAAATGGTGCAAATAGCCATTTATGTGGATCGACAATTAGCGAATCTGCCGCCTCTACCCCGTTGAATTTTTCTCTAACTGAAGGCGCACAAAGCGCAGCTAAGCCATATGCACCGTCTACGTGAAACCAAATATCTCTCTGATGAGTTGCAGCGCCAACCGAAGTTAAATCATCAACGATTCCCAAGTTTGTAGTTCCACCCGTCGCGACTACTGCGAATACGCGGCTATCAGATGAGGCATGTAAATCATCAATAGCGGTGCCAACTGCATCGCCATGTAACTTGCGGTCTGTACCGGGTTCAATCTTTAGTAGCTGAACATCCATAATATTTGCAGCACTTGCAATCGACGAGTGTGCCTCGGCACTGCATGCAATTGCCCATCGTGAAATATTTGGATATTTAGTTCTGGCATGTGCGCGCGCTGCAACGAGTGCAGAAAGATTTCCGATCGTTCCACCTTGTACGAAAACACCGCCGGCCGATTTTGGTAATCCAGCTAAATCAGAGATCCAACGCAACGCTTGGTTTTCTGCAAAAACTGCGCCAGCACCTTCTTGCCAGGATCCACCGTAAAGTGAACTTGCACCAACAACTAAATCAAAGAGGTTGGAATATTCAGTTGGTGCAGAAGGAATGAATGCCAAGTTGCGTGGGTGATCGGTTGAAATACATGCCTTTGCTAAGACATTTGTAAATACTTCAAGGGCTTCATGTCCGCCCAAACCTTTTGCGGTGATTGTGTTTCCAACTTCGTTAAACAAGTCTTCGGGTGTGCGCGGGCCATCAAGCGGTGGATCATCTTTGAGGCGCTGCAAGCTATACGCCAAAATCTCATCAGCGAGCGCTTGAACTTCTGGCGTGAATTTATGAATTGGCATAATCGGTGCGATTAGCCTTTCGAATTAAGTTTCGCAACATTGTTGGAAAGACAAAAACATGGAACGGCAGAACGAAATACCAATACAACTGACCGCCTAGGCCACGTGGAGAGAAACTTGCCTCCTGTCTAACTATGCGTCGACCTTCGCTTTCGATAATTGTAAATTCCAACCACGCTTTTCCGGGCAGAACCATTTCGGCATAAAGTTTTAATCTAACCCCGCGTTCAATTTCTTCAACTCTCCAGAAATCTAAACTGTCGCCCACTCTTAGCGTTAACGGATCACGACGACCGCGACGCAGCCCAACACCACCAACGAAGCGATCTAACAAACCTCGCAAATACCAAAGCCAATCGGCTCCATACCAACCGCTTTCACCACCAATGCTTTCGATTGCTTGCCACAAAGATGATGCAGTGGCATCGGTCTTTGATTCTCGGCGATCGCGCAAAACCATTTCGCCCGCCCAATCAGGATCACCTTGTGCTTTTTGCCATGGCGCGGTCGGATATGCCGCATCGGACCAACGAGTTATTACATCGCGATCTGCAATTCGTGAAAGCGCTAATGTAATTGCACCTTCCACATCAATAAAACCTTCGGGTGGTGGGGCAATTATTGGATCAATGCTCTTTGCTGGATCGGCGACAACTTCACTAATTAGCGATTCAACTAACGGGCGTGCCAGTGATGTCGGAACTGGAGTTACAAATCCAATCCACAGACTAGAAAGTTTGGGAGATAGAACTGGTACTTGAATAATCCAACGTTTGCGCAGCCCAGATAGCTTGGCAAATTTCTGCATCATGTCAGCGTAAGAAAGAACTTCTTTTCCGCCGATATCGCATATTTTTCCAACGGGGGTAGGAAGCGATGCCGCTTTTCGCAAGTAATAAAGTGCATCGCGAATTGAAATCGGTTGCGTTAAGTTAGAAACCCATTTGGGGGTCGTCATTATTGGCAAGCGATGAGTCAGGTGGCGCAACATTTCAAATGATGCCGAACCTGAACCGATGATAATTCCTGCGCGAAGTTCTAATACTGGAACAGAACCGGATGCTAATTGCGCGCCAGTATTCATCCGTGATGCCAAGTGTTGGCTGCGGTTTTTATCGTTAGCAATTCCGCCAAGATAAACAATCTGTTTTACGCCTTGTTTTTCTGCAGCCATCGCAAAGTTGCGCGCCATTTCAGATTCGATTGCATCGAAATCTTTCCCCAAATTAATTGAGTGCAGCAAATAAAATGCGGTATGCACTCCCGCAAGAGCGCGTTCAAGATCGCTCGCGTTGTTGGCGTTGCCTTCAATAATTTCTACATCTTTGGCCCACGGTTGCTCAACTATTTTTTGACGATCTCGCACCAAAATTCGTACCTGAAATTGATCGCTGACCAAGTCGCGCACTAAACGCCCGCCCACATAGCCCGATGCGCCAGTAACCAGGATTAACCTCTGCGAGTTCATAGTTCAGAGCCTAGACTGCGCTCATGGCAACTTCCACACGACCACGAGTCGTAATTCTGGGCGCAGGCTTTGGCGGGCTAACCGCTGCTAAAGCGCTAGCCAAGGATGCCGATGTCACAGTTGTCGACCGACATAACTTTCAAACTTTCTTGCCACTTCTCTATCAGGTGGCTACGGCTGGTTTAGCTGCCGATCACGTCGCCCATCCTGTCCGCGGAGCACTTCGTAAGAGCGGCGTTAAATTCCGAATGGGTTCACCAATTTCAGTTGATCATAAAAATAAATCGGTGAAACTAGATTCTTCCGAAGTTCTCGAATTTGATCACTTAGTTGTTGCACTTGGTTCTGCAACAGCCGACTTCGGAGTCGCTGGTGTAAACGAACATGCACTCGGCATGAAGAGCGTGCATGAAGCGATCGGAATTCGCGCTGAAGTTATGCGTCGTTTTGAAGATCTATGTCGTTTTGAAGATCAAACCCGCTTATCGCTAAGCGTTGTTGGTGGCGGTCCAACCGGAGTGGAAATGGCTGGCGCGTTGGCTGAACTAAAGCGCGGACCGCTAAAGAACGATGAAGCAAATGCGGCTAAACATATTGATATTTATTTAATTGAAGCGGGACCAAGAATTCTTCCAATGTTTAGCGAAAAACTTTCAGCACGAGCTAAAAAAGATCTTGAGAAATTAGGCGTTAAGGTTTTATTAAACACAGCCGTGGAAGAAGTTAAGCCCCGCCAAATTTTAATTAAGGGCGCTAACGCAGTGCCATCTGAAGTAACTATTTGGGCAGCCGGAGTTAAAGGAGAACCAACAGGTGCGCTCCTTAACTTGCCACTTGAAGGAACTCGCGTCAGCGTTGAACAAAATTTGCGAGTAAATCATTACCCACACGTTTGGGCAATTGGCGATATCTCAAGTGCAAAGGGAAGCGATGGAAGATTCTTGCCGATGGTCGCACCTGTTGCGCTGCAACAAGGACGTTGGGTTGCTAAACAAATTATGCGCGCTAGCCGTGGACAAGATTTACAAGACTTTAAATATCTCGACAAAGGTTCGATGGCAACAATCGGACGACACAAAGCAATTGTGCAATTTAAAGGGATTCAGATCGCCGGTATTCCTGCTTGGTATGCCTGGTTGTGGCTGCATTTGTTCTACTTACTTGGTGGCCGCAACAAAATCGGCACCATCGCTGATTGGACTTGGAACTACTTAACTTTCGACCGCGGCAATCGCCACATTATGGATAGCCAGTAAGTAAATGCCGCAATACATTGATCTGCGCGGGCACCAGGTCTATTCCTACGAATGGGAAAACAATGGCGAAGCGGTTGTGCTTTTGCACGGCGGGTTGAGTCAGACATCTCATTGGGATTATGTTCTGGCTCCTGATCTAGAACCAGATTTTCATTTATTTGCCTACGATCGAACAGGTCATGGGTTTACCGCAGATCAATCAGAATCTTTTCACTTTAAATTCCAAATCCGTGAAGCGATTGCCTATTTGGAAGATGTGGTTAAAGAGCCTGCACATTTAATTGGTTGGTCAGATGGCGGGATTATTGCGATGTCTATCGCGATCGCCCGCCCTGATCTTGTTAAATCGCTGGTGTTAATCGGCGCTAATTATCATCACTCGGGAACAGTCATCGAGCTACCTTTTGAAGAACCAAGTGATGAAGATAAGGCTGAATACGCAATAACTTCACCCGATGCACCGCACACCTTGGTTGAAAAAATTAAGAAAATGTTGAAGATTTGGGATAGCGAACCAGAAATTGCATTGGAAGATTTAGCAAAAATCGAGTGTCCCACATTGATAATTGCGGGCGATGATGACGTTATCTCGCACGAGCACACACTTTCGATGTTTCGCGCAATCGAGCTGAGCCAACTCGCGATTATTCCGGGAACCTCACATATTGCACCAAAAGAAAAACCAGCTTTATTTAGCGCTCTAGTGCATCAATTCTTAACTGATTTAAATTATCCAGTTACGAAAATGCCGATCAGGCGAGTTAGCAATCAACCGGCTGAATAGTTCCGGTCTTAACGTCGTAAATCGCACCAGCAACGGTTACGCCTTCGCGCAATAATGGATAAGCACGAATGCGATTAACGTCAATGTTCAGTGCCGCTTTTTGATCACGCGTTGTACGAAATTCAAGTGATCGTGTATCTACTCCGAATTTCTCATCAATTAACGCGTGGATATCTGCTTCGTCTCCACGAGCCATGGCACAGTCGGTGTGTGGCATCACCAAAATACGATCCACATTTAATAGGTATGTTGCTAGTACCAAAGTACGAATAACGTCTTCTGTAACGCGTGCACCTGCGTTACGCAAAATCTTGGCATCACCTGATTGCATACCAACAACTGAAAGTGGGTTGATGCGCGAATCCATGCAGGTAACGATCGCTAAACCTTTAGCCGCTCTGCCTGATAATTCGGAATATTTAAATGACTTTATATATTCGGCATTTGCAGCGAGCAAGTCATCGAATCGATCGTGAGGAAACGAATAATCTTTCATCGTTGCCCCTTCTCCGTCGGGTTAAATTCTGGAGCCCCCCGTCAGGATTGAACTGACGACCTGCGCATTACAAGTGCGCTGCTCTACCACTGAGCTAGAGAGGCCTGCTGCCTTGTGAGCAACGAAGCGCAATTATGGCAGTTAACGGCGTAATGTAAAAATCAAGGGCGTATGCAGGACAAACAGGTAGGTTTGCCGCATGCGATTGGGTGTTTTGGATGTGGGGTCAAACACCGTCCACCTCCAAGTCGTAGATGCGCATCCAGGCGCACGACCAAGCCCGGCGACCAATCAAAAAGTAGAACTTCGTCTTCATGAATATTTAAATAAAGAAGGTGAAATAACTGCCGAAGGTGTTGAGCTTCTAGAAACCGCAATTGCTGATGCGATTTCGCATGCCCGTGATTTTGAAACAGAAGAAATCCTTGCCTTTGCAACTTCTGCGATTAGAGATGCGAAAAATGGAAAAGAAATTCTCGCGCAGATAAATAAGAAATTTGAAATCGATCTGCAGGTTTTATCGGGAGATGATGAAGCCCGCATGACTTTTCTGGCAGTGCGTCGTTGGCTAGGTTGGTCAAGCGGTCGATTACTTGTTTTAGATATCGGAGGTGGGTCGCTAGAAATTGCAGTTGGCGATGACGAAAGTGCTGAAGCAACTATTTCTTTACCGCTTGGCGCATCACGATTGACCCGCGAATTCTTGGGGTCTGATCCACATAGCGCGAAAGAAATTAAATCTCTGGAAATCCATGTTGCTGAACAAATCAAGAGCCATGTTCCCGATGGAATTATGGAACACGTTGCCGATCACTTTGTCGCAACAAGCAAGACATTTAGAACGCTGGCTCGCCTTGGGGAACATTGGTTTGATGACAATACAAAATATCTAAAAATAAATTCACTTAATAAGATGGTCCCAAAGTTACAAGAAATGACCAATAAAGAACGCGCCGAACTTCCTGGTGTTTCGCAGAGCCGCGCCCGTCAAATTGTTGCCGGAGCTATCGTTGCTCGCACAGCGATGGAAAAACTACAGATCAATGAATTAGAAATATGTCCTTGGGCCTTACGTGAAGGCATTGTTTTACGCTGGCTTGACTGGATGGAGCGTTAAAACAAATTAAATGATTGGTTCGTCGATCCAATCACAGGCTATAACTTCTCCACCGCGGCAATGAAGAACAATCGCTTGAGCAGGTTCTAGTTCACGGTCCATTGATTTGAAATACTTCTTTCCCACTAGTTTCTTGACTAACTTAGGGATAATCGGGTTGTGGCTGCAGACTATTGCCGGAATTCCACGATCCATTAAATCTTGAACATAATCAAGTGGAGCATCTTTATCTTTCGCGAAACCGTATTCGGATAAGTCACTAGAAAAGATAGGTGTCTTCTCTATTAAGCGCGCCATGAGATCAACTGTCTCGAAGCAGCGCAGCGCATCTGAAGTGTGAACCTCTGAAATCCCGTATGGAAGATAGATCGGTAGCAAACGCTTGGCCTGTAATTGTCCGCGGTGTTCTAGCGGACGATCACCGTCATCGCCATCCCATTCGGTCCGCTTTAGCGCTTTGGCATGGCGTAACAAGATAATTGGAAAAGTTTCTGTGCCAAATTCTAAGAAGTAATCAACGATTGCACGATCATCCTTATTAGTTAACTTCGCTTTTGCCATTTCTGGTTCAAGCCAGAGAACTTCATCCACTTCTTGCGGGTTTGGGTTTCCAGTTTTGACGGTTGCCGCCGCTACCCAATATCTAACTTCCTTTGGAGCGCCCTCGAGTTTATAAACTACCGATCCAATTTCGGGACCGAAAGTTGATTCATATCCAGTCTCTTCTTGAATTTCGCGATAACCAGCCGAGATATGTGATTCTCCGGCTTCTACTTTTCCTTTTGGCAGAGACCAATCGTCATATCTTGGGCGGTGAATGATTGCGATTTCTAATTTAGATTTATCTGATTTGCGCCATAGAACTGCGCCAGCAGCTTGTATTAGTGGAGCATCGGATTCTTTAGCCATTAGTGGGCTTTCTTATAGCGTTTTATATAGAGGCTCTGCAGATCTTGCAGTGGCTCACCAGTCGCGCTGCGTGATACACGAATCCATTTTTCTTTATCTTGGTGCCAGTTTGAAGTTTCATCGCTCATTGCTAAGTCAAATACTTCTTGCAAGGAAGCTTTGTGTGCAGGGCGTTCAATACGTACCAAACTTTCTACGCGACGATCTAGATTGCGGTGCATTAAATCCGCACTTCCAATCCAATACTCATTATCGCCTCCATTAACAAAGTGATAAATTCGTGAATGTTCAAGGAATCGACCCAAAATAGAGCGAACTCTGACGTTCTCTGAAAGTCCAGGAATGCCTGGCTTGATTGAGGAAATGCCACGAATAACCAAGTCCACTTTTACACCGGCTTGGGATGCTTCATATAAAGCATCTACAAATTCCTCGTCAAGTAGTGAGTTTAGTTTTATCTGGATTCCGGAAGGTCGGCCAGCTTTAGCCATGGCGGTTTCAGTCGCAATTTTCTCTAACAAACTCGCACGCAGATTGCGAGGCGCAACAAGTAAACGTGAATAAGTTGAATGCGGTGCGAATCCCGAAAGTTGATTAAATAGCTTTGTTAAATCTTCAGTAAGCACTGGGTCAGCGCTCAGGATTCCTAAATCTTCATAGAAGCGTGCTGTTTTGGGATTGTAATTACCGGTTCCCATATGACAGTAAAGACGTAAACCTTGTGCCTCATCGCGTACAACCAGTGATAGCTTGGCGTGAGTTTTAAGCCCCATAAGGCCATAAACAACGTGCACACCAGCAGCTTCAAGTTTGCGAGCCCAGCGCACGTTTGCTTGTTCATCGAATCTTGCGCGCAACTCAATAACGGCAAGCACTTGCTTTCCGGATTCGGCCGCTTCAATTAGCGCCTCAATAATTGGTGAGTCACCCGATGTGCGATACAAGGTCTGTTTGATCGCCAAGACCGCTGGATCCTCTGCCGCATGCTGCAAAAACTGCACAACTGATGAGGTAAATGACTCATATGGGTGATGCAGCAGAATTTCACCTTGACGAATAGCTGCAAAGAATAAATCGGGCTCTTCCGAATCAACTTCGCGCAGTGACGCCACGGTTCGAGACCTAAACGGTGGATATTTCAATTTCGGTAGATCTAAATCTGCGATCTTTGCTAAATCGACAAGATTGAGCGGGGCAGGAAGTGAAAGTACGTTGGCAGGATTTATATCTAATTGCTCACAAAGTTTTTTGAGCAATTCTTCATCGACACCTTCTTCGATCTCCAAGCGAACCGGTGGACCAAAGCGACGACGAGCGAGTTCTTGCTCAAGAGAAGTCAGCAAGTTTTCGGAGTCGTCTTCATCAAGATCAATATCTTGATTTCGAGTGATGCGGAATGTGTAGTGATCTTCAATCAACATACCCGGGAAAAGTTCCTGCAAGTGAATCGAGATTAAATCTTCAAGTGGCAGAAAGCGGGTGCTCTGTGGCGCTGGGCTGACCGAGACGAAACGCGAAAGAATTGGTGGAACTTTAATTCTCGCAAAATATTCTTCGGAACTCTTAGGGTTCTTTACAATTACCGCCAGGTTTAGTGAGAGTCCAGAAATGTACGGAAAAGGATGGGAAGGATCAACGGCAAGCGGAGTCAGAACCGGAAAAATTCGATCCTTGAATATCCGAGAAACATAGGAATGTTCATCATCTGAGAGATCATCCCAATGAATAACTTCAATCTTATGTTCTTCTAACTCGGCAGCAATTTTATTCTTAAAAAGATTGGCATGGCGAAGCGTCAGTTCTTTAACGCGGATTGAGATTGCTTCCAAAAGTTCTACAGGAGAATAGCCAGCTGAGTTCACTAAACTTGGGTTAGTCTCTATTTTTCCAAGAATCGATGCAACGCGAACCATATAAAACTCGTCTAAATTGGATGCAAAGATAGTTAAGAAGCGAACCCGCTCAAGTAACGGAATCGTTTCATCCTCGGCCAGTTCAAGCACTCGCTCGTTAAATGAAAGCCAACTGATCTCACGATCGATCAGGTGCGCTGCATCAGGCATGGTCTAATCATCTCTCTTTAAAGTGAACTTCAAGTAATCGGATTATGGACAACGGCTAAACAGGCCAGCGTGTAGGGGTTGGATATTTGGCACTTCTGCCATCACCTGATGATTTGCCCCTTATGCGACGCCAGATCCAAGGTAAGGCAAATGTGAAGAACCAAATCATCGAAATAATCCGCTTCTTTATCCAAGGTGTGGCTGGTGCAGGTGGAAGAGGCGTTCTCCACGATGGATCAAATTCATAACCCAATCTTTCTAACAAAGCTTGCGCAACGCGATGGTGGCCTTCAGAATTCAAATGCAAGCGATCAAATGCTAGAAAACGATTATCGCTAAAGAAAGTTTCGTTATTAGCATCAACAATAATTGCTCCCACTTCGGCGCCCACTTGGCGAACAATTTTGTTAAATTCACCAAAACGCGCCGCCCAAACATCTGAACCACGGCCAGTATTTCCGGTGCGCTCCAAAACTGTAAATAACATAATCGTTGCACCTGTTGCCGCTGCACGACGAACAGCTTCGGCATAGAGCGCTTGGGCTACTTCGGGTTTGTAATTTGGACGTAGCGCATCATTTGCTCCAGCGTGAAAAGTTAACAAGGTGTCAGGACCAGTGACATAGCCAATTGCAACTGGCAATTGATCATCAATAACTTGCTTCAGTAATTTTCCACGAACTGCCAAATTCACATAACTGAAATCCGAATTTGCTCGAGCCATCACATCTGCGATGCGATCTGCCCATCCGCGATATTGCCCATTGATAATTTCATCGGACATGCCCTCAGAGTAAGAATCTCCACAGATAATTAAACGTTTGTACTTCATTTTCCTTTTCTTTCTAACTATTTACGGCGCTGCTCATCTACCCAGAACAAAGCAATTGAAGTTGCAACGCTGGCGTTAAGTGATTCGGTTGTCGCCCGCATTGGAATTGAAACGACCAAGTCGCATTTTTCACGAACTAGACGGGACAAGCCCTTTCCTTCAGAACCAACAACGATCATGACATTTTCTTTGGCTACTTTCATGCCGCTAAGTGTCTGATCAGATTCACCATCTAAACCAATGACAAAACAGCCCAATTTCTTGGCATCTTCAATAGTGCGCGCCATATTTGTTACTTGTGCAACTGGTAAACGAGCTGCTGCGCCAGCCGATGATTTCCAAGCAGATGCCGTCATCGCCGCTGCGCGACGTTCGGTCATAACAACACCAGCAGCTCCAAATGCTGCTGCGCTTCGAACAATCGCACCTAAGTTACGTGGATCTGTAACTCCATCTAATGCAACGATCAAAATAGGGTGGTTGGCACGTTCTGCTATTTCTTGGAATGAAGAGTATTGATAAGGCTTAATTGCCAAGATAATTCCTTGGCTATTGGCGTTAATACCTTCTAATTCAGCGCGATGAACTTCGCGAATCGGAAGTTGATGATGCAATGCAAGTTGCAATGATTCGGCAACACGATCATCAACATCGATACTGCGCGCAACAATTAGTTCGGTTGCTGGAACACTTGCACGTAGCGCTTCGAGAACTGCGTTACGGCCAGAGACAATTTCGCCTTTTGGTTTTTCACTACGGCCAGTACGAGTACGTGGTGAAGCAGATTTCTTTTCCGCAGCCTTCTTGCGTTTTGCAGCTGCGTGATACGGACGATCTTCAGCCTTAGGCGTTGGACCTTTACCTTCTAAGCGACGTTTATTTTTTCCGCCGGTGCCACCGGTTGGACCTTTTTTCGCACTTGATCGAGCTGCGCCACGAGGTTTTGCATTGCCGGCCATTTACTTCTCGCTTATCTGTGAGATAGACCAACGTGGCCCTTGTGCTG
>CAEZUB010000020.1_pt1 | contig 11204 bp, 13 predicted proteins | sample 7264391 | NCBI WGS metagenome assembly CAEZUB01 (sample SAMEA6813819, study PRJEB35770) | uncultured Actinomycetes bacterium | biome: Freshwater; feature: Freshwater reservoir; material: water | place: Czech Republic | collected 2016-04-20 | depth 0.5m m
CGGATACGGTCATTAATGCGCGGTTCAGTTGTGATTTGTGCTCCTTAGTTGATTTACTACTGTCGTTTGACTTAGGTAGCCGGTTCTATCGCAAAAATCGCACACCGCTAAGGAAAGAAATAAACGCCCGCAGGCGATTCACTTTCGACAAACCAGCCAGCTCCACGTAAGTGGGCCGAGAAGGTGGGAGCGGTGAGCTCCTCTTGCAGTAGCGCTCGAACTGCCACTGGTCTGGGGGTTACTTTACCTTTAGGCACCCATAGCGTGCAAACCGCCGTCTACATGGATGATCTCAGCAGTGGTTTTCGGGAACCAGTCTGAAAGTAAGGCCACTGCCGCTTGGGCTGCGGGAACTGGATTCGTAACATCCCACTCGAGCGGTGAACGTTCATTCCAGACCTTTTCGAATTCATCAAAACCCGGAATTGATTTAGCAGCCATAGTGCGAATCGGGCCGGCTGCTACAAGATTTACTCGAATATTTTCCGCGCCTAAATCACGCGCTAGATAACGAGAAGTTGATTCGAGAGCTGCCTTGGCTACACCCATCCAGTCATATTTTGGCCAAGCAACCGTGGCATCAAAATCAAGCCCAACCACCGAACCGCCACCGTTAAACAGAGCGCGCGTTGCCATGGTCAGCGACTTAAGAGAGTAAGCAGATACATGTACTGCAGTCGCAACATCTTCCCAAGAAGTGTTTAGAAAGTTTCCGCCGAGCGCTGCTTCGGGCGCGAATCCAATCGAGTGAACAACACCGTCTAAATGCGGAACGTGTTCCTTAAGGCGTTCTGAAAGAGCATCCAAGTGTTCTTGATTCGTAACATCTAATTCAATGACCGGAGCCGGTTTTGGAAGTCGACCAGAAATTCGTGTAGTCAGACTCATTACGCGGCCATAAGACGATAGAAGAACTGTTGCGCCCTCTTCTTGGGCGATCTTTGCGATATGAAAAGCGATCGATCCATCGGTAAGAACGCCAGTTACTAAAATATTTTTACCGTTAAGAATTCCCATTGTCAGTGCCCCATTCCTAATCCGCCATCGACTGGAATCAGCGCCCCAGTTATGTAACCCGCCTCTTTCGAGGCAACAAACTTAACCACTTCTGCAATCTCTTCTGCACTACAGAATCTTCCTAGCGGAACTGATTTAGCGATTTCATCTCTGCGTTTCTCATCCAAGTTCGATGTCATATCTGTTTCAACAAAACCTGGTGCAATCACATTTGCTGTGATTCCACGTGATCCAAGTTCGCGCGCAAATGAGCGCGCCATACCCAGCAGACCAGATTTGCTGGCTGAATAGTTGACTTGTCCCGCCGCTCCGACTCCCCCAACGACTGAGCCAATAAAGATTAAACGTCCACGCTTTAACTTAAGCAAACCTTTGGTGGAGCGACGGGCAACACGAAATGCTCCGGTTAGATTTGCGTTTATTACATCTTCGAAATCAGCATCGCTCATACGCATCACCAATCCGTCTTTAGTGATTCCCGCGTTGGCAACGATTATTTCAGGAACTCCCCATTGTTCTTCTATGGCAGCGAATCCCGCATCGACGCTTTCAGTCGATGTCACATCCATTTGAACGGCGTTAAATCCTTCTGGAGCCTCACCACTGCGATAAGTAACAATGACGTCGTGACCACCGGCCTGCAAAGCACGTGCGATGGCTAATCCGATTCCACGATTTCCACCGGTGACCAGCGCAATTGAAGAATTATCATCTGACATATGACAAAACTTACCTTGCTACCTATGCGTAACTTCCCCTTTCGCCTCGCGCGCCCTCTTTTCTCCGCATAGTCTTAGGCTATGGCCTCAATTTTTGGTAGAAAAACAGGTAAGTCAAAGCCCGTAAATGTCTATGACATTACCGGGGCTCCTGCCTCCCTAACTCGAGATCAAGCAGGTCGTCAACGTCGTTACTTTATTTCAATGATGATTCGCACAGCGTGTTTTATTCTCACCGTTCTTCTGCCTAGCCCATGGAGATGGTTTGCGCTTTTAGGCGCCGTTACCCTGCCCTATTTTGCGGTAGTTATTGCCAATGCTGGTCGTGAAAGTTTTGCTCCTGGCGATGGATTGCTGCGCGATAAATCGAAATCTCTGGAATAGCTCAACTCAATTCTAATTTCGCTAGACTTGTTAAATGGCTGATCTGATTAAGGTTAAAGAGCCAAAGGCCATCTTCAAAACAATTATTGCAATACTTTTGATTGCTGGATGTTTTTGGGCAAGTCAATGGCAATTCCAAAGGGGAATAGATCGCCAGCAGCGAAATGCCAATATCGAATCCGCGCTATCTAAGCCCATGTTAAAACTTGAAGGACTTACATCAGATTACGAATCTGTGGAGTGGCGCACTGTCGAAGCCTCAGGAACGCTAGATTCGAGCAATCAAATACTTTTGAAAAATAGATACTTTGAAGGCGTTTACGGCTATGAAGTCTTAACTAGATTCAAATTAACTGATGGTCGCAATCTCTGGGTAGATCGTGGCTGGGTAAAGGCGGGCAAGGATGCGAAGACAGCGCCGAAAATTACCCAGATTCCCGATTGGAAAATTTCTATAACTGCGAGAGTTCGTTTAGATCGATCTCTTCCGCAAGGTGCCTTCTTTGCACTTCCTGCTTCCGGCGCTGGAATGATCTCCAAGTTAAATGCACAATCAGGTTTAGAGAGTGAAGGTTTTTATCTCGACCTAATTGATGGCTCTGAACCAAGTCTTAAGCCAGAAGTGCCCGCTCAGGTTCCCGAGTTAAGTGATGGTCCTCATCTTGCCTACGCGCTGCAATGGATTTTTTTCGCCGGTCTTATCGGATATGGCCGAATATTAATTAGACGCGGTCAGATCCTGACGAGCAAAGAGCTCTGAGTACAAACCACCAGCTTGCACCAGGTCTTCATGCTTGCCACGTTCGCGAATTAATCCATTTTCCAAAACGAGAATTTGATCAGCGCTCATCACGGTGCTGAGGCGATGAGCAATCACGATGCTTGTCCGTCCGCTCAAAGCCTGTGCCAGCGCTTTCTGTACTAACTCTTCGTTCTCCGAATCTAAATGCGCAGTGGCTTCATCAAGAATTACGATACTTGGAGACTTCAAAAGTAATCTAGCGATAGCGAGTCTCTGTTTTTCGCCTCCAGAAAGGCGATGTCCACGTTCTCCAACCATGGTCTCTAAACCATTTGGTAACGATTTAACCAAATCCCAAATCTGTGCCGATTCACAAGCTGACTGCATCTGCTCGAGAGTTGCATCACTCTTTGCATAGCGAAGATTGGCAGTGATCGTGTCATGAAATAAATGAGAATCCTGCATTACAACACCAATACTGCTGCGCAGGGAGTCGAGAGTTAATTCGCGTAAATCAACTCCATCTATCTTTATCGCTCCAGATGAAACATCATAAAGTCTCGGCAACAGCGCACTTATTGTTGTCTTTCCAGCACCTGATGGACCCACTAATGCAGTTACGGTACCGGCAGCAGCTGTGAAATCTATCCCCTTTAAAATCTCTTCACTCTCTTTTATCTCGGGTAAGGATGCGGACTCTAAAGAAGCAAGAGAAATTTGCTGCGCATTGGGATAAGTGAATCGAACGTTTTCGAAAGATATCTCTGGGGTTCTCGAATTAAGAATCTTCGCATCATCTGCTTCTTTAACCATTGGCTCTAAATCTAAAACCTCGAAAACTCTTTCAAATGAAACTAGTGCACCCATCACATCCACGCGAACCGTGGCTAATGAAACAAGCGGGCCATAAAGCCTTGCCAGTAAGGTCGTAATCGCGATCAAACTTCCAACAGTTATTGATCCGTCAATTGCCAGATGACCACCGATTCCATATGCGATCGCAGTTGCTAACGCCGCGATACTTATCAGAGCAATGAAAAAGAAGGTATTTAGCATCGCCATTGAGATTCCGATATCTGCGACTTTGCGAGCTTTCTTCTTGAATACCACTGATTCCTGATCCATGTTGCCATAGAGCTTCACCAGCAATGCTCCCGAAACGTTGAAGCGTTCGGTCATTGTCGAAGACATTTCAGCATTTAGTTCATATGAATCACGCGTGTATCCCTGAAGGCGTCCACCGATCCATTTTGTCGGCGCCAGGAAAACTGGGAGCAAAAGCAATGAAGCAATAGTTATCTGCCAACTCAGCGCCAACATCGTTCCAACGACAAGGATCAGGGTTAGGACATTGCTGATGATTCCGGAAAATGTTGATGTAAAAGCGCGTTGTGCCCCGATTACATCAGAGTTGATACGCGAGATTAGCGCGCCAGTTTGTGTCCGCGTAAAGAAGGCAATCGATTGTTCTTGAACATGGCGAAATACCTGTGATCGCAAGTCGTAGATTAAACCTTCTCCTATTTTTGAAGATATCCAACGAACCACGATATTTACTGCCGCTGTCAAAATGGCAAGAAAAGCAACAGCAATCGCCATTGTCGTTACGAGAGCGCGATCTTTCGGAATGACTCCTTTATCGATTAGCTCTCGTAGAAGTAACGGAGTTGCGATTGTGAGAAAGGCGTCTGCAATTAAACAGAATAGGAAGAGAACAAATGTTGATTTATACGGAACTGCGTAAGCGAAAATACGCTTAAGGGTGCCGGGTTTTAACTTTGCGCTCTTGACAGATTGATCAGAACTTAAAGTTCGTAGCGCCATCCAGCCTGCATGCATGGACACTTCGAGCTCCGATCTTTAGAGAAATTTAGACTGTAAAACCTAACGCGCGAAGTTGTTCGCGACCGTCATCGCTGATCTTATCTGGACCCCAAGGCGGCATCCATACCCAATTAATTTTTACGTCAGATGTCAGCGGTGCCAAAGCCTGTCGAGTCTGATCTTCGATTACATCCTGCAAGGGACAAGCAGCGGAGGTCAGCGTCATATTTAGAACCGCAATGTTGTTGTCATCAACCATGACATCGTAAATCAAACCCAGGTCGACTACGTTAATGCCTAACTCTGGATCGACAACATCTTTCATTGCCTCTGTTACATCGTCAACTGCAGCAACCATTTAGCACCTCTCTCCATTTCTTAGTCTAGTTTAGATTTAGCTTGTGCCTGAACACTGGCATCTTTAAATGCCATCCAACCCAACAATGCACATTTAATTCGGGCTGGATACTTTGAAACTCCAGCTAGCGCGATTGCATCTTCCAAGACGGACTCGTCGCCAACGATGGACCCCTTGCTTTGCATTAGAGCCACAAAGTTATCGTAGATCGAATAGGCCTCGACAATCGACTTACTAACTAAAAGGTCCGTGAGAATCGAAACACTTGCTTGAGATATTGAACAACCAACCCCATCCCACGTTATGTTGGTAACTATCTGATCTTTTATCGTCAAATTCAAATCTATTTCATCACCGCATGATGGATTGACATGATGAACCTGGGCATCAAAAGTGGCGGCCAATTTTTTGTTCTGCGGTCTCTTGTAATGATCCAAGATGACTTCTTGATAAAGGTTATCTAGTTCCATTATGCAAAATATTTCTGGGCATCTTTGGTTGCGGCGATTAATGAATCTATATCTGCTTCGTCGTTATAGAGATACAAGGAGGCTCTTGTCGTTGCCGGAACACCCATTTTGCGGGTTAACGGCCAAGCGCAGTGATGGCCCGTACGGACGGCAATACCAGCGCTATCTAAATACTGTCCTAAATCGTGAGGATGGATCTCTCCTAAAGTAAAAGAAATAGCGCTGCCCCGAAGATGCAGGTCAGTTGGTCCAACGATTCGCAGCTGATCAATCTCTTGCATTTTATCTAATGTGTATTTGGTCAATGCAACCTCGTGTTTATGGATGTTTTCCATACCAACGTTACTTAAATAATTTAGCGCCGCACCTAGACCGACTATCTGTGCCATGTTTGGAACGCCCGCTTCAAACTTGCGGGGAGCTGGCGCCCAGGTGGCATCAGTCATTGTGACAGTTTCTATCATCGATCCGCCAAATAGAAATGGTGGAAGATCTGAGAGCAATTCGCTTCGTCCCCAAAGAACGCCAACACCGGTTGGCCCGACTGTTTTATGGGCGGAAAAAACAAGAAAATCAATATCTAGATCTTTCACATTTACCGGCATATGCGGGACTGACTGACATGCGTCAAGGATAAAAACAGCACCAACTTCATGTGCACGTTTTACTATTTCGGTTAAAGGATTGATTGTGCCAAGTACATTGGATTGGTGAGTTACTGCAACGACTTTTGTTCGTTCGGTAATAACTTTTTTGATATCAGATAAATCTAAACGACCCGCTTGATCTACCTCAAACCACTTCAGAGCCGCGCCGGTGCGCTTGGCAAGCTGTTGCCATGGGATGAGATTTGCGTGATGTTCCATTTCCGTAACCACGATCTCATCGCCTGGCTGTAGGTGGAAACAATTACCACTTGGCGCACTGCCTATTGAATAGGCTAATAAATTCAAAGCTTCTGTAGAGCTCTTAGTGAAAACAATCTCTTCACTTTCTGCCCCTAGGAATTTCGCAACGATCTCGCGAGATCCTTCGATTGCTTCCGTGGCTTCTTCAGCTAATTGATGGGCTCCACGATGTGCTGCTGCATTGTGGTTACGATAAAAATCGGATTCAGCATCAATTACAGAATTTGGCTTCTGGCTCGTGGCTCCGCTATCGAGATAGACCAATTTTTTGCCATCACGAATAACCCGATCAAAAATCGGGAAGTCTTTACGAATGACGCTAGGGTCTAAAGTCATGAGATTTACGCGCTGACGTACTCCGCATAACCGTTAGCTTCCAACTTATCCGCTAACTCTGGTCCGCCTTCTTCAACAATTTTGCCGTTTGCAAAGACGTGTACAAAATCAGGTTTGATATAGCGCAAGATACGCGTGTAGTGAGTAATCAAGAGCACGCCAATGTTCTCTGATGCCTTTGCACGATTTACGCCCTCGGAGACAATTCGTAGGGCATCTACGTCAAGGCCGGAATCAGTTTCATCAAGGATTGCAATTTTTGGCTTTAGCAATTCCAACTGCATGATTTCGTGGCGCTTCTTTTCACCGCCAGAGAAACCCTCATTTACATTTCGTTGAGCAAATGAAGGATCCATATTTAAGGCCTCCATGGCATCTTTAACTTCGCCTACCCAGGTGCGCAACTTAGGAGCTTCACCGCGCAATGCAGTTACTGCTGTGCGTAAGAAGTTAGATACAGATACGCCAGGAACTTCTACGGGATATTGCATCGCTAGAAATAGCCCAGCCTTGGCGCGCTCATCAACAGTCATCTCAAGTACATCGGCGCCATCAAGAGTTACGGTTCCACCCGTGATGTTGTACTTCGGATGACCAGCGATTGAATAAGCGAGAGTTGATTTACCGGAACCGTTTGGTCCCATGATGGCGTGGGTTTCGCCAGATTTGATCGTTAGATCGACACCCTTCAAAATTTCAACAGCACCATTTTCGGTATCGACAGAAACCTTAAGGCCGCGAATTTCCAATGTACTCATTAACTTTCCTCGCTACGCATCTACCGTGACGGAGTCTCCGTCAACGATTACTGAATAAACTTTTACTGGAGCTACTGCAGGAGGCGTTAGCGCCTCCCCCGTGCGTAAATCAAACTCGGCGCCATGCAACCAACATTCAATTTTGAAATCTGAAACATCTCCTTCTGCCAGAGAGGCATCGGAATGTGAACAGGTGTCATCAATTGCAAAGACTTCATCTTGTACTCGCGTGACGCAGATTGATCGACCATTTTTTTCGATCTTCACTGGCTTGCCAGGAGTCAAGGATGCAAAAGATAGATCGCTCATTTATGCACCAGCCTTAGCAAGCTCGTCATCAATACGATCCATCAATCTTGTTTGAATATCATCTTGACCAATCTCAGAGATAATTTCATTGAAGAAACCACGGACAACTAGACGTCGAGCATCTGCCAGATTAATTCCACGAGACATCAAGTAGAAAAGTTGCTCATCATCGAAACGTCCGGTGGTGCTGGCGTGACCTGCTCCAACAATTTCGCCGGTTTCAATTTCCAGGTTGGGAACAGAATCTGCGCGCGCTCCATCGGATAAGAGCAAATTGCGATTTAGTTCGTAAGTGTCCGTACCTTCTGCGGCTGCGCGGATGAACACATCACCGATCCAAACTGTGTGGGCTTGATCGCCAGCCAAAGCGCCTTTGTAGTTAACTCGCGACTTTGCATTAGCTACCTTGTGGTCTACGAACATACGATGTTCAAAGAATTGACCAGATGTTGCAAAATAAACCCCGAAGAGTTCACATGATGCTCCAGGACCCGCAAATTCAACCGTAGGTAACATCCGAACTAATGATCCACCGATAGTTACGACTACAGATTTAAAGGTGGCATCTCGGTCAACAACTGTGTGTTGACGCGCTGCATGTACCGTCTTGGATGACCACTCTTGAAGTGAAACCAGAGTAAGGCTGGCACCGGCAGCTACAGAAATTTCAATATCTTCAGCTAAATGCGTGTCGCCTGTATTTTCAACAATGATCGTTGCACGTGCATGGTTTTGCACATTGATCTGAACTCTTGAGAATTCAGCACTTTCGAGCGATCCTTGAGAGCGCCCCAAGATAATGGGATCAGCAACTTCTGTGTTAGCGCTAATTGTTAAAACAGCAACATCTTTCCCAGCTTCGCGAATTCGACCGACGATTGCGTCATCGCTTTCAGATAAAACTGGTGCATCCGAGGCTGGCTTTAATTCAAAGGAAACGCCTTGAGCTTTAGTCCCAACGAATGTGAGCGAGTGTCTATCGGCAACAACTGCGCTGCCATCATGCATCCCACCCAAACGTTTAAGGGGTGTGAAACGCCAAGCTTCTTCACGCCCAGTTGGCGTTAGGTAATTGGTAGTCAGGGTCGTCATTAACCAACAGCGCCTTCCATTTGCAGCTCGATCAAACGATTCAATTCGAGTGCATATTCCATTGGAAGTTCGCGGGCGATTGGCTCGATAAATCCACGAACGATCATCGCCATTGCCTCATCTTCTGTTAAACCGCGAGACATTAGATAGAAGAGCTGATCATCACTGATTTTTGAGACGGTTGCTTCGTGGCCCATTGAAACGTCATCTTCACGAATATCAACGTATGGGTATGTATCCGAACGTGAGATTGTGTCGACAAGAAGGGCATCACATTTGACTGTGCTCTTTGAATGATGGGCGCCTTCTTGGACCTGAACGAGACCACGGTATGAAGTGCGGCCTCCTCCACGCGCTACAGACTTTGAGATTACAGATGAAGATGTAAACGGTGCAGCATGCACCATCTTGGCTCCGGAATCTTGGTGTTGTCCAGGTCCTGCAAAAGCAAGTGACAAAGTTTCACCCTTTGCGTGAGGACCCATCAACATAACTGCTGGGTACTTCATCGTGACCTTGGATCCAATATTTCCATCCACCCATTCCATGGTTGCACCTTCCGCACAAGTAGCGCGCTTGGTAACCAAGTTATAAACGTTATTCGACCAGTTTTGAATGGTTGTGTAGCGCACGCGTGCGCCTTTTTTCACAATGATTTCCACGACCGCTGAGTGCAGCGAATCTGACTTATAGATCGGCGCAGTACACCCTTCTACGTAGTGGATATAGGAATCTTCGTCAGCAATAATCAAAGTGCGTTCGAACTGCCCCATATTTTCGGTGTTAATACGGAAATATGCTTGCAAAGGAATATCCACATGCACGCCCTTAGGAACATAGATAAATGATCCACCAGACCAAGCAGCAGTATTTAGCGCTGCAAATTTATTGTCACCGACCGGAATAACAGATGCGAAATACTCTTTAAAGAGCTCTGGGTGCTGCTTTAGTCCGCTATCGGTATCAAGGAAGATAACGCCTTGTTTTTCTAGATCTTCGCGAATTGAGTGATAGACAACTTCGGATTCGTATTGCGCAGCAACACCTGAAACTAGGCGCTGTTTTTCCGCTTCTGGAATGCCTAAACGATCATAGGTATTTTTAATTTCTTCGGGTAGGTCATCCCATGTCGCTGCTTGCTTCTCGGTTGAGCGAACGAAATATTTAATGGTGTCGAAGAAAATACCTGTTAGATCAGATCCCCAAGATGGCATGGGCTTTTTCTCGAAGAGCGAGAGCCCTTTCAGGCGCATATCTAGCATCCACTGAGGTTCATCTTTCTTAGATGAAATATCGCGAACAACATCCTCGTTGATTCCACGTTTTGAGTTTGCGCCGGCATCGTTGCCGTCAGACCAACCGTATTCATAGTTTCCGAGTCCATCTAGTTCTGGATGTGCAGTTGTCATTACCGCGCCTTTCCGGCTGTTTGAGGTTGTTTCTTTTCGATATTTGCTTGATTGGGAATATACGTAGTGCAAACTCCATCACCGTGTGCAATGGTGGCTAAACGCTGAACATGCGTTCCTAGCAATTTAGAAAATACTTCTGTCTCGGCTTCGCATAGTTGTGGGAATTCTGCGGCGACGTGTGCAATGGGACAGTGATGTTGACATAGTTCTTCACCATTACCTCGGGTCCCTGCAGTAGCGGCATAACCTTGTTCACTCAAAAATGTTGCAAGAGCATCAACTTTGTTAGCTTTCGCACCCAACGCAATGGTGGCCTGACGTTCAATATCGTCAGCGCGAGATTGTGCGAACGCTGCCACGAGGTGCTCACCAGATTGCGCCGACATAAATTTCAAAGCAGCCACAGCAAGATCATCATAAGAATGTTCAAACTTTTCACGACCAGAATCGGTCATGACAAATACTTTTGATGGACGACCGCGTCCTCGGGTTGAAGAAATTCGTGGTTCTCGGGCCTCAAGAATTGAATCAGCAACCAGAAGATCTAAGTGGCGGCGAATGCCAGCAGATGTAAGGCCAAGGCGTTCGCTCAAGGCGGCGGCAGTCGATGGCCCATTTTCCAGAACCGAGCGTGCGACCGCATCACGAGTACGCGGATCGTCGTTAGTTTTGAGGGCTGGCCCTGGACTTAATTTCACAACACTATTGTGTCGTAATTCGCTCGCGCTTTCCACTTGGGCGCGGGTGTCAAGGTCATAGGCTTAGGCCATGACGTTCAGACGCATCATTTATGGACTTCTTCTATTTTTGCAAGCGGGACTGATTTTAACCGGCGGAGCTGTTCGCTTAACTGGCTCAGGGCTCGGATGTCCTAC
>CAEZUB010000021.1_pt1 | contig 10691 bp, 9 predicted proteins | sample 7264391 | NCBI WGS metagenome assembly CAEZUB01 (sample SAMEA6813819, study PRJEB35770) | uncultured Actinomycetes bacterium | biome: Freshwater; feature: Freshwater reservoir; material: water | place: Czech Republic | collected 2016-04-20 | depth 0.5m m
CGCGATGGGATAGATGTTCTCTATCGTGGAGAAAGTGCTGATGTGCTTTTGGTAAGTATTGGAGCAATGGCTGCGATAGCAGTGGAAGCTGCGTCAATGGCCTATCGCGAGGGTGTGGGAGTAACGGTTATCGATCCGCGCTGGGTTAAGCCGCTTCCCAGCGCGCTGGTCACGATTGCTCAAAGATATAAGAGTGTTGTTGTTTTGGAAGATGGAATTAAACACGGCGGTATCGCGAGTTCAATATCTGAAATGTTCCGTGATGCCGGCTTGGGGACACCGATTAACTCCATTGGAATTCCCCTGGAATTTATCGAACATTCCAAACGCAGTGAGATTTTAAGCGATCTCGGAATAACTGCACAGAATATTGCGCGAAGTATTGTCGAATGGAACAGTCGAACTTCAGATACGACTATGGCAGAGATGCAATACCCGGTGAATGAAAGCGTTGACCGCAAACCGCTTCGCTAATTCCTTCACGATCTAAGTAAGGCAAGATTCCGCCGAGATGCATCGGCCATCCAGATCCCATCAACATGCAGAGATCAATCTCAGCAGCAGATGAAACTACGCCTTCATCTAGCATCATTCGAGCTTCAGTTGCTAAAGCTTTTAGTGCGCGATCACGAACTTGCTCAGCAGTCGATGCAGATGTTCCTTGGTGAATTAGGGCCAACGCCTCAGGATTGGGGCTGAATTTTCCATCCGCACCCTTTATGTAGAAATTACGAACTTTGGCGGCGACCATTGCTTGCATGGTGGGAGAGATGCGATAGCGCGGTCCAAGATTTTCATGCAACGTTTCGGATACATGAAGTGCAACGCCAGGTCCTACGAGGTCGAGAAGTTCAAACGGAGACATTGGAAATCCGATGCTTCTCATTGCATTATCTGCAACTTCTGGAGATGTACCTTCATCGACCGCATCTGTTACTTCGCCCATGAAGCGAGTTAACAAGCGATTGACCACAAAACCTGGAGCGTCTTTACAGATGATCATTGTTTTCTTGAGTTCTTTACCGACGCTTACTGCGGTTGCCGTCGTTGCATCATCAGTCTTTGATGTGCGCGCCACTTCAAGAAGAGGCATAACAGCAACTGGGTTAAAGAAGTGGAAGCCAATTACGCGCTCTGGATTCTTAAGCCCTTCACTCATTCGCTCGACAGAAAGGGATGAAGTGTTAGTTGCAAGAACGCACTCTGGTGAAACGATTGTCTCTAATTTCTTAAACAAATCTTGCTTGAGCGAAAGTTCCTCGAAAATAGCTTCGATAATGAAATCACAACCGGCGAAAGAATTTTGATCGGCAGATCCGCTAACCAATAGCGAGAGACGACGAGCCGATTCTTCACTCATGCGCTTTTTCTCGACCAGTTTTGCTAACTCATTCTTAACCCAGGCGACGCCCTTATCGGCACGCTCTTGATCAATGTCGGTCATGACAATTGGACACTTGAGATTGCGAAGTAGAAGTAGTGCAAGTTGAGATGCCATCAGTCCGGCACCAACGACTCCAACTTTGGTTACCTTGCGAGCTAATGCAGGCTTTGGAGCGCCTTCAACTTTTTTGCGTTTCTTCTGAATTAAATTAAATGCATAAAGAGATGCGCGCAAAGGATCAGACATGGTCAAATCAGCCAAAGCTTGATCTTCGGCATCAAAGCCAGCACCACGAGTATTTGATCGAGCCGCCGCAATAAGTTCTAGCGCTCGCATTGGCGATGCGATCTCGGCTCCGCCATATTTCTTAAGCGCAGCAGCCTTGCCGGTTGCTAGCGCTGAATCCCAGGCAGGATCATTTGAATAATCTTTGCGTTCTACCTTTGTTTCACCCGCCAAGATTTTTGCGGCAAAGGAAACGGAGCGTTCCAAGAAGTCGGAAGGTTCGTAAACTGCGTCAACTACGCCAAGTGAAAGCGCATCTTTTGCCTTCATCATGGTGTTGTTATTTAACGCATTTAACATAATCACTTGGATTGCGCGCTCTGGTCCAATTAACTTGGGGAGAATAGTTGCTCCACCCCAGCCTGGCACTAAGCCTAAGAAAACTTCAGGCAATCCTGTAAAAGCGGTTGAAGCCAAGGTTCGGTAATTGCAATGCAATCCAACTTCTAGTCCGCCACCGAGTGCAAGGCCGTTAATGAATGCAAATGTAGGAATCCCGCATTCATCTAAGCGGCGAAAAACATCATGTCCTAACTTTCCGATAGCTAAAGACTGATTTCGCTCTGTAAGAAATGAAAGTGCAGATAAGTCGGCACCGGCAGCAAAGATAAATGGCTTGCCAGTAATCGCAATAGCAGCAGGGGAGCGGCCAATTGCATCGGTAATTGCAAGATTTAGAGCGGCAAGTGATTGTGGCCCAAAAGTATTTGGACGCGTGTGATCTAAACCGTTATCCAATGTGATTAGCGCAAGAGAACCCGCAAAGCCAAAGGGAGTTAAATCAACATCGCGCACGAGTGCATTGGTAATAACCTCTTCAGGTGCTCCTTCGGGAAGTTTAATTTCGGTAGTCATTATTTTGAACCTCCTGAAAAGTGTGGGTTTTCCCAAATAACGCTGCCACCCATGCCTAGTCCGATGCACATTGTTGTTAACCCATAACGAACTTCAGGATGTTCTTCAAAAGACCGCGCCAGATTAAGCGCTAAACGAATACCTGAGGATGCGAGCGGGTGTCCTACGGCAATTGCACCACCGTATGGATTTACTCGCGGATCGTCATCTGCGATTCCGAAGTGATCAAGAAACGCAATTACTTGCACGGCGAATGCTTCATTAATTTCGAAAGCACCGATATCGCCTATGGAAAGTCCCGCTTTTGCGAGCGCTTTAATGGTTGAAGGCACAGGTCCGTATCCCATTACTTCTGGTTCTACTCCAGCGAAAGCGTAGGAAACTAATTTGGCCTTAATCGTTAACCCAAGCTCTTTTGCTTTATCTTCACTTGCAAGTAATGCGGCAGTGGCGCCGTCGTTAAGTCCTGATGAATTTCCAGGAGTCACGCGACCAGCAGGACGAAATGGCGTCTTAAGAGTCGCCAAACCTTCCATCGTTGTTGTTGGACGTGGCGGTTCATCAACAGTTGCAATTCCCCAACCCATCTCTGGAATTCGCGCGGCAGTTGGAATTAAATCGCGTTGTATTTTGCCGGCAGCGTATGCAGCAGCAGTCTTCATCTGAGAGTTATATGCATAACGATCTGCTCGCACTTTAGTTAACTGTGGAAAGCGATCATGTAGACGCTCTGCAGTTGCGCCCATGGCGAGCGCATCTTGGTCCACAATTTTTTCTGCGAGATAACGCGGATTTGGATCTAGGCCATCGCCTATTGGATGGTTTCCCATATGTTCAACCCCGCCTGCAATTGCGATATCAATTGAACCAATTGCAATTGCGCCAGCAAGAGAAGTCATGGCTGTCATTGCACCCGCACACCAGCGATCAACTGAATAACCTGGCACGGTAACTGGAAGCCCTGCCAACAATGAAACGCTTCGACCTAAGTTCATACCTTGGTCACCAGTTTGAGTGGCTGCAGCTATTGCAACATCTTCGATCGCATCTGGTGTAACTTTAGGATTGCGCTCTAGAAGACCACGCATGACGCGAACCATTAAGTCATCGGCGCGAGTGCCGGAATACATGCTGCCGGCCTTACCAAATGGGGTACGAACAGCATCAACTAAGACAACGTTGCGAGACATTTAAATCCACTTTCTCTTTAGAGCAGGCGATGATCTGCCGTTGGCGGGCAGGCGCTTGCTTATAGAGAAATGTTACTCGTCAGTAGGCAAAAGTGGAACAGCCGTGGTTAGGCGTTGACTGCAACCTTTGGCTTTGCCGCGTTCTTTCCCTTTGAAAGGTAGGGAATAAGCACGGCAAGCAGGTAAATACTCCAACCAATGAACTGAACGAAGGAGGTTGTTGTATCAAAGCCAACCAGGCCACCCAGGATTGAACTAAGCAATGATTCTTTTGCAATCCAAGGGGTTACATCCCAGAGGAAGCTATCTACTCCCGGCAGATATCCAAGCTCTTGGAATTCGTGGATTCCGTAGGAGAGAACACCGGCGGCAATAATGATTAATGCAACGCCTGTGATTGTAAAGAATTTTGAGAGATTTAATTTCACAGAACGGTTATAGATTGCATAACCGAGAAATACTGCAAGTCCGAGTCCGAGAATTAATCCAACTGTGGAACTTGATGCAACGCCGACAGTTTTAAAGTTGCTGTAAACGAAAAGCGCAGTTTCCAAACCTTCGCGTACAACAGCAAAAAAAGCCACTAAAGCAAGGCTTATAGGGCCTCCCATGAGTGCGCTATCAACTTTGCCGTGCAACTCATCGCGCAAATAACGAGCTGTTCGCTTCATCCAAAAGACCATCCAAGTTACAAGCCCGACTGCTAGAAACGATGTTATTCCAGCGAATAATTCTTCTCCGCGGGAGGAAAGTTCAGCGGAAGTAAATGCGAGCAATCCGCCAAGTGCCAAACTTGCAGCAAGGGCAACACCGACACCGGTCCAGAGCGGCTTAAGCAAATGGCGTCGATCAGTTCGAACGATGTAAGCGACAAGGATTCCAACGATTAACGCGGCCTCAAGGCCCTCGCGCAAGGCGATAATGAAGGTGCTAAGCATGGGCTAAATCTAGAACTGAACTGCCTATTTACGCAACTTAAGTGTTGCGTAATTCATCACAAAGCCTCAGCCGCTGCTTCCTCGCCATCGGCGACAGGCTCAGCTAAAGGCTCTGTCTCCAACAGGGCAGATTCCAAGATAGGGGCTGCAATTTCGATCTGCCAGGAACGTGCACCCAAAGTAGTCAGCGCCTCGGCCACAGCGCCTTTTGGGGCCATCCAGCACACTCTGCGTACAAATTCCGGCGTAATCATATTCTCAAGGGGAATGGAGAGCTCGAGCGCTTTTTCGGTTAACCGCGCACGGGCATGGGTCAGCGGCGCGTACTTTTCTGGAAAACGCTCGCGCCAGATCTTTATTGGCGGCAGAGAATCAGAATCAGAACGCGCCTTGGGCCATTGATCTTCAGGCAGAGCAAGGGCATCAGAAATCGCGCTAATCCACGTAGCAGCATTTTCGAGCCAACGCGCTCGCAAACCCAGGGGACGCAGAGCGCGCTCTAAATCTTTCTTCGTCTTAATCGGCTTGGAATGAGCAACCATCGCAAGTTCCACGATCGCCGAATCCGATAACAATCGCCCTTGCGAGATATCAACTTCTTGCGCGATTTCGTTGCGAACCATCCAGAGCGAGCGCACGATGGCAAGCTGTTCGCGTTTCTTAACTTTGTGCATTCCTGATGTGCGGCGCCATGGATCAATTCTTGGCGGTGGTGGGGGAGCATCCAATATGGATTGAAATTCTTCCTCTGCCCATTTTAATTTATTCGCGCTCGCTAATAACCCGTGAACTTTGTCGCGAAGTTCGATCAGCAATTCGACATCGAGGGCCGCATAATTCAGCCAATCCTTGGGCAATGGACGTTGCGACCAATCGGCGGCCGAATGTTCTTTGGCCAGAGATACTTCCATTAGAGATTCCAGCAGAGGTCCTAATCCAACCCGAGGCAATCCTGCAAGACGTCCACCAAGTTCGGTATCAAATAAATTAACTGGGTTTATTCCGAGCTCCCGCAGGCATGGCAAATCTTGAGTACTAGCATGCAAAATAACTTCGTCGGTTCGCAACAAGTCATTTAATTGTGCAAACAAATGGTGCCCGGGGCCGAATGGAATAGGGTCAATTAAATGCAACCCACCACCATTTCGTTTTATCTGAATTAAATATGCACGAGCGCTAAATTTAAATCCTGAAGCTCTTTCGGCATCGACTGCAAAAGGTCCGGTTCCGCTTGCTAATTCAGAGAGCGCCTTTTCGAATAAAGATTCACTATCGATTACTTGTGGGACTCCATTTGCGGGAGCCAACAACGGGACAGCGGTCGGGGATTCCTGGCTCTCTTCAGAAGGATTAACTGGTTGCGTCATATTGAAATTTTCAGCAAAATCTTTTTTGCATCACGCCTTGCGACGTGCCGCCGAAATTGGAGCAACGCCTTCGGCGATCGGTGCCAGGCCAGCAACTTCACCCAATAAATTGCACCATGCTTGAATATGAGCAAGCATTTCTGTGCTGTCGTTAATTATCGGACTCCAAGATGCGCGAATTTCGATTTCTGATTCATCATTTCTTGGAGATAACTTGCCAAAAGATGCACTCGATACTCGAGTAACCGTTCCGCTAGGGGCATTAAATTCGCATCCCGCTGCAGAGAGTGAATCCAGCAGCCAAGTCCAGCCGACCTCAGGTAGCAGTGGATCATCTTGCATCGCTTCATCAACATCTGCACTTAGAAATGTAACGCAGCGAAATTCGCCTTCCCAAGTATCTTGTCCGCCAGGTTCGTGAAGAAGAACGAAACGACCAGATGCAATTTCATCTTCGGCATCACCAAGTAAGCCATTTGAAACGTCGGCGGTAAAGGCAAAAGAATAAGTTGCCAATTTTTGTGGCGCTGGAACTTCTTCTAAAATTATTTCAGCCCGAGGGGTTGCAGTTCGAAGGTGATCAATCATGCGATTGAACTGGGCGACATCCACTGCTTAATTCTAAAGATATACGTGTGCTTTAAGTGGGAGGCAGGGCGCGGGGCTGTTGTAGCCTTGCTCGCTATGGCCACCTTGTTAGCTCTTTTTTCGAGTCTCTTATGGGGAACGGCCGATTATCACGGTGGAAAGTTAAGTAAGACTCACCCTGCTATCGCCGTTCTTGGAGTTACTCAGGCGATTGGTTTAATTTTTGGTATTGCTCTTGCAATCGTTAGTGGTGAATTCACAAGTAGCGCTTTTGGAGCAGATGGATATTTCTTTCCTGGTGCACTTGCCGGAATATTGGGTTACTGCGGTTTGATTTGTTTATATGCAGGATTGTCTACGGGGCGCATGGGCGTCGTATCTCCCATAAGCGGATTGTCAGCGCTAATTCCTGTTGCATACGCATACTTTGTTAAAGGTGATCGACTTTCATTAATTTTATCTATAGGTGCAGCACTTGCAATTATTGGTGCATTTTTAGCAAGTGGTCCAGAAATGTCTCAAGGACTACCAATCAAGCCTTTGATTCTGGCGCTAGGTGCAGCAGGTGGTTTTGGAACCGCACTAGTTTTCATGGCGATTGGATCACAAGGAAGTGCGTTGATGACCATGGTAATGATGCGTGCAACTACTTTCTTCGTCTCACTCGCAATATTTGCTAAGTATCGAACTTTAGGTGGGCTAACTTTTAAGCAATCACCTATTTTGATATTTATCGGATGTGCAGATTTTCTAGCTAATTTGTTACTCGGTATTGCAACGACAAAAGGTAATCTCACTTTGTCTATGGTGCTCGGCGCGTTATATCCAATTTTCACAGCACTGCTCGCATTTAAATTCTTACACGAGCGATTACATAGAATTCAGTACCTCGGAATTTTTGCCGCTGTCGCTGGTGTGGCAATTATTTCAGCGTTTTAGCCTCAATAAATAAAGTGTCTCCAATTTTTTGACGATCGATGTCGAGAAAATTCTGCAATAGCTCTTCAAAATTAACCAAGTCATCGCCACCATTCACATCAGTAACGCTCAGATAAATTCCATCTAGCATCCTGACCGATAAGAGATGCTCCAACATCAGCGCACCGGATTCGACTAATACCTTTGGGCCAAAGCGATTAACACCCTTTTCAATTGCTGCCACCGGAGAAAGATTCCACCAATGAGCCAAACGGTTATCGGCCAAGGCGTTGACCATAGATCGTGATGAAACAACTACGGGGACGGGGGTGCGGTGATATGGCTCGGTGCGAGCGGTCTGCCCACCGATAAAAATGAAATCAACGGTGCGACGGCGCGCTAAAAATGCTGTGCGATCAACGCCACTCGAAATCGCTCGAGAGGATCCGTCTTTGGAAGTTGCCCCATCAGCGCCAACAACCAAGGATGCAAAAACAGACATACCGAAAGGCTAGCGCGCAGGTGCCGGACTTTGGCTGCGGCAGGGCTGTCAGTGGTGTGCCTTATCGTCTCTCACATGATCATTACATGTGAAACTTGCGCTGTTCGAGATATTGGTTGCGGTGATTGTGTTCTAACTTTTTTCTTGGAAAAAAAGCAAGATCAATCTGCGCATTGTGAAATTCCTGATAAGACTGCGCAGGCCATTGATCTACTCTCATCTCGAGGAATTGTTCGGCCACTTCGCTTTAATTCAGCGTAATTTCCCGAAAATAGTTAAATTCACAGGCTAGCCACGCTTAACTTAAGTTGAGCCAGTGTTATATCCCGCGTTAACCTAGAACTCTTATGCCGATTCTTGCTTCGATCTTTCGCCTGCGTTCAGCCGCAGCTGTTGCAATCGCCATGATTGCAATTGCGTCACCGATCTTTACCGCTCCAAATGCTGATGCGGCGCAAACTCTTGCGCAAGTACAAGCGCGAGTTAGACAACTCGAAGAAGAGGCAACCACTGCAGCCGAAGGCGCTCAAGAAGCAAAAGTAAAATTAGCCTCACTCAATCGCACCTTAGTTGGGATCCAGGCTAAGGAAGCGGTTCAAAGCCAGAGCGTCAGCGCGCTATCAAAAACGCTGAGCGCAATCGCCATCGAACAATACAAAACTGGTGGCTTGAGCCAGAGCCTGGAACTTCTCTTCTCATCAGATCCCGCGCTTTATCTATCTGCAGCAGGCTCTTTAGAAGCGATAACAAGAAAAAAATCGGTAGAGCTTCGCAAATTTCAAGCGGCTAAACAGCGATTAACCGCTACTTCATTAACGGTAAATGACAAGCTAGCTTTGGTAAAAGCGACGCAGAAGAAATTAGCTGCTCAGAGCGCTCGAGCAACAGCCAAACTTGCTGAAGCGGAATCTCTCCTTGCTAAATTAAAGAAAGAGGACCGCGAACGTCTTGCACGATTGGCGCAAGAAGAAGAAGATGCCGACCAAGCGTCCTCACTTGCAGCTGCCAAATCGGCTTCCGGAGTTTCTGGACGTGCTGGTAAAGCGTTGCAATTCGCGCTGAAGCAGATTGGTGACAAATATGTATTTGGCGCTGATGGAATGACTTATTGGGACTGCTCTGGTTTAACAATGCGCGCTTATCAAACTGCCGGTGTTTCATTGCCGCACTCATCACGTGCGCAGTATGGTTATGGAAAGTCGGTTAAGCGCGCGAACTTAGCGCCTGGAGATCTTGTCTTTTTTGGTCGCCCGATTTCACATGTAGGAATTTATCTAGGCGGCGGAAAGATGGTGCACGCGCCTCGTTCTGGCTCACGAGTAAAGGTGGCCAGCGCATCAAGCTTGGGGCGCAAACCATTTGTCGGCGCACGGCGTCTCTAATTAATCGAAGCTAAATGTCTAAAAAAATAATCTGTATTACCAATGATTTTGGTCCACGTGCTGGCGGAATTGAAACCTTTGTAATCGGATTGATTGAGAGATTGCCTAAAGATTCCTTGGTTGTCTATACCTCCAGTCAAGGTCAAACATCTGAATATGATGGCAAATGGTTGCGCGATTTCGGAGTAATAGTTATTCGTGATCGATCAAAGATTTTACTTCCGACCCCGCGAACGATTCGAGCCATAAAAAAGGTGATCTCAGACGAAAAGATCGAAACAGCGTTCTTTGGGGCTGCCGCACCTTTGGCGGTTATGGCTAGAGAAATACGTAAAGCTGGCGTTACCCGAATAGTCGCGCTTACTCACGGACATGAGGTTTGGTGGGCCAAAGTATGGCCATTTAAATTAGCAATTCGTTTCATTGGAAATAACGTTGATCATTTAACTTATCTGGGGGATTTCACGAGACTACAGATTTCTCGTGCGCTCTCACAAAAAGCAGCGCAGGCAATGGTGAAGATTGCACCAGGAATCGACCCAGAACATTTCGCGCCCCATCCGGGAGCAAAGGAATTAAGAATCTCACTTGGATTATCAGAAAAGAAGGTGATTGTTAGCGTCGGACGTCTAGTTCATCGCAAGGGACAAGACATGTTAATTGCAGCGCTACCTGAGATTCTAAAACACCATCCAGAGGCACATATTTTAATGGTGGGTGAAGGTCCTTATCGCCAACATCTTCAAAAATTAGTTGAAAAGCATAAAGTGGAAAGCGCGATCACTTTTATTGGAAGAATTCAATTCTCAGATTTGCCGCGGTATATAAGTGCTGGAGATATTTTTGCGATGCCATCAAGATCTCGATTGGCCGGACTTGAAGTAGAAGGACTCGGAATTGTTTACCTGGAAGCAAGTTCGTGCGAACTGCCAGTTATCGCAGGTAAATCAGGTGGAGCACCAGATGCCGTGCTTGAAGGTGTAACCGGAGTAACGGTAGATGGAACTAAACCAACTGAAATCGCAGCTGCCGTTATTTCCCTGATGGACAACCCTGTCGCGGCGCGAGAGATGGGTATGGCTGGGCGAAAATGGATTAATTCAAATTGGCGCTGGCAGATTTGGTCAGATGCTTTTTCCCAAATTCTTATAAAAGATTAAACTCGCGCGCTTTACTCACTGCGCCCATTCTCCCAGAAACATTCATCTTGCGATAAATAGAAGCAGCGTGGGTTTTAAATGTTGCCTCTGAAATGAAAAGTGAACTTGCAAGTTCTTTGTTC
>CAEZUB010000022.1_pt1 | contig 10363 bp, 10 predicted proteins | sample 7264391 | NCBI WGS metagenome assembly CAEZUB01 (sample SAMEA6813819, study PRJEB35770) | uncultured Actinomycetes bacterium | biome: Freshwater; feature: Freshwater reservoir; material: water | place: Czech Republic | collected 2016-04-20 | depth 0.5m m
AAATTCTTTGGCGTAATTAAACTTCTCATCCATTGGGTCAGCTTGCGGAGAATTGCCGTGCAAAATTTTTAGGTCTAGTTGGTTTGGCCACCAGTCACGGTTGTACTTTCCTTCATCGGCTAATTTTGCACCGGTGTAAGGGCATTTTGCAGTGTCTTCCATGGCGTCCTCCAAAAGTAAGTTGCTTAGGCAAGACTATCCAACGAGGGAAAAATCGCCACCTCGGAATGTCTCAAATAACAAGAATTTACCTAGAGTTAAGGGCGTCCCATAACTGTAAATGCTCGGTCAAAGACTTCGGCAAATGCGATTGAATCAGAATGAGGCATTAGCCATCCCTCTCCCCCGCGAATTCGGCGCGACATGGAATCAGCCATTAGTTGATAAGGATCGCAAGCAGCAAAGTTCTCGACAGTAACTTTTCCATCAACTTCGATTTCAAGAGTGCTGGCTTTGTTATGTGAATTAAAGGCGTCATTTCCAGTTAAAGAAACGCGGCCCTTTGTGCCAATCACATCAAAATAGAGTGTATTCGGAGTGTTCATAGAGGTAAGTGCCTCGGCGCGCGCGCCACCGATATCAAATGATGTTGTAACAGTTTCATCGCAACCGCCTGGGTGCCACTTAACTTTTGTTGCAATGTTGGTTACAGGTGCAAAATCCATCAACCAAATAGGCGCTGCGACAGAATAAGGACCAAGGTCGTAAAGGCCACCTCCGCCGAGTTCGTGAATAGCGCGAATATTGCTTGGATCAAGCCCGTCGTAGGTAAATGCGCTGCGGATATCTTTTACTTCACCAATCAAACCTGAATCAACGATTTGCTTTAAACGAATTGTGCGCGGGTGCCAACGATTCCAACTTGCCTCCATGAAAATAAGTCCGGTTTCGTTTGCAACAGCAATCGCTTCTTTTAATTGTGCAACGTTCATTGCTGCCGGTTTTTCACAAAGTACATGCTTACCTGCACGCATTGCTTTGATTGACCATTCGATATGAAGTGAATTTGGGAGTGAGATATAAATTGCTTCAACTTTAGGATCTGCAAGTAGTTCGTCATAATCTGTGTAAACCAAACCTGAAGGAGAAAGCGACTTTCCACGTTCGACATCTTTTGAGCCAACTGCGTAAATTTCACCATCATTTGAATTTAGTAGCGCTGGATAGAGCGCCAACTTTGCTATGTAACCTGCACCTATAAATCCCCAGCGTACTTTGTCCATGTCGGAGACAATACTTGCAAAATTAGTTATCTCCAATAAGGCGTACGATGAGAGTTATGAAAAGCCAAAAATGGACAGCCAGAGATGCCAAGAAGTGCATCGTTATCCCAAGCGATCTAGATCATAAGTATTCACGTGGATCCCTGGGGATGATTACTGGCTCGGCGAAGTACCCAGGTGCTGCAGTCTTGACTTCGCGCGCAGCCTTTGCAACAGGGCTAGGCGTACTTCGCTTTCATAGTTCATCTGGATTGGCTCATCTCGTACTTCACTCAACTCCGGAAGCTCTCGTCCAGCCAGGAAAAGTTGATGCATGGATATCTGGTTCTGGAATTAGCGAGAAAAAATACGAAGATATTTCCACTTGGCTGCGTCATCGTTGGTTTGCATTGATGAAAGCTCAAAGCGTTCCAACTATTTTGGATGCAGGTGCACTTAATTGGGCAGGTAAATTGTCTCAACCAACTTTGATTACGCCTCACGCTGGTGAACTATCGAAGTTGCTGAAAACGCGTGGAATAAGTGCCAGCACCGAGGCAATTGAGTCTGATCCAGCCAAGTGGGCGGTCAAAAGTAATCAACTACTGGGATCAGTAGTACTCTTGAAAGGCGCTACAACTTATGTTGCAAGTGAAAAAAATTTAATTGAACTACCTAAAGCGACGGCATGGCTCGCAACTGCAGGAACTGGTGATGTATTAGCGGGAATAATTGGCGCACTTGTTGCTACAAATTACATCGCAATTTTAAATGATCCAGAACAACTTGCGAAAGTCGCAGCCACTGGTGCATTTATTCATAACTTAGCGGCGATCGCCGCTGCTAAGGATGCCCCTATTTCTGCCACATCAATTATTGAATTTATTCCAGAAGTAATTAGAAAAATAATTAAGTAGGGTTATCCCCATTATTTAAAATAATTTTTCTTTCACAACGCGCGTAACACTTAACAGGGTTATCTTTAGGTGTGCCCAACTCCGCAACAGTTCTTGTAGCAAGTGATGACGCATTCGAGTTAGCAACTCTTAGCGCAGCGCTTCGTTTGCAATCTGTAAATGTTGTTGCAGAGGCTCATACCGAAGAGATTGCCGAAAATTTATATAAGTTTCTTTCTCCCGAAGTAGTTTTAATCGACTTACAGTTTGCGGGCGAAGAGGCTTTGGCTTTAGTAAATAAGTTTCGCAAAGTAAATCCGTTACTGGGCATTGTCTTAATGACTGCATGTCCAGACCTACGATTACTTGGATTATCTGAGAAACAAATTCCAACCGGTTCTCAAGTTATTCTCAAAAAATCGGTTGCGGATTTAGCAGTTGTTGGCCACGCAATCACAAATTCCATTGTCGCTGTCACTGAGAAGAAAAAGATGTCTTGGATTGATAGCCATGGATCGCTCCATGAAAATGCTTTCCGCTCGGTCTTAAGCGAATTCACGGATATTCAGATTGAAACTTTTCGCTTACTCGCCAGAGGTTTAAGTAATTCCGAGATAGCTAAAGTGCGTTATGTCAGTGAGAAATCTGTAGAACAGATCGTGGCTCGTATTGCCCAGCATTTGCAAATAACACCAGATCGATCTCGCAACTTACGAGTTGTTTTAACCGGTGAGTACTTTAAGTGGATCGGCTCACCGCGTCACTAACGCGATCTAAATATCGCAAGCCAGTAAAGTGTCCTGCATGAGTGCGCCGCTTACCTTGATCGAAATCCGTGCTCGCTGGAATGATGTGCTGGATCATTTAGAAAGCCATGATCGAGTAGCTTGGATCGCATATTTCGATGCCCGTCTTGCCGATTTTGACGGCCAAGTGCTCTCACTTGATTTCAGAGATGCCCGAAAGTTTGCTGGCGGGCATGAGTACTCGCCAACCCGAGAAAAATTAGAAAGTGCTTTGAAATCCTCAATCTCGGAAGTTTTATCTATTGAAGTAAAGATCTTTGAGTTGTGATGAAGCGTCTTATTTCATTAATAGTTTTAAGCCTTGCGATTTTCTCGCTGCAAGTCGTTTCATCAGAGGCAGCCACATCTAAAATTACAATGACTTTGAAGCAAACCCCTGGTGGTTCTGAACCAACCGTTACTTTGTATGGCAATCTGAAACCCGCGAAATCTGGAATAAAGGTTGCAATTCAAATCCAATTAAATGGTAAATGGCAAGATACAAAATTCTCTACAAAGACGGCGCGAGTTGGGACCTGGCAAGTGCTTGCCGTTGCTACCGCCCTCGACGCCAAAGTTAAATATCGAGCCAAAGCCAAAATTGGAAATAAAAATATTTACTCAAATATTCGCGAGATCACTGTTCGAGCAAATGCCGAGATTTCAGATGCCGCATCCATGGTGATAGTTGATCAACTTGGACCCGGCGGTCGTATACATGGGTCCGATGTAAGCAGATGGCAGCACCCCAATGACGCTCCGATTGATTTTACAAAGATGTACGCGGCTGGAATGCGATTTGTAATGATTAAAGCATCCGATACCCGCGATGATGCGGATGCGCTCTCGTTGAAATATGTAATTATGGATCGTTCTGCGGCTCAAGCGGCTGGTCTATACACAGGTTTCTATCACTACGCAGTTCTGCCAAATGTGAAGACTGATGAACAAGTAGTTATTGATGCGCAAACACAAGCGCAGAAAGTTATATGGCGAATTGGCGCACTTGGTGGGTTTAATGAGCGAGATCTTCCTTATGCGCTAGATCTAGAAAACAACTGTGTTGCTTTATCGGGTAAAACTTGTTCACGTTATCTTCCGAAAGCACAGATAACTTTGTGGGCAAAAACCTTCCTGAAGGTTGTAAAAGAAAAAACAGGGCGCACTCCAATTATTTATTCTTATCCAAGTTTTCTTGAAGGTGCCATGGTGCGTGATGATGAATTGCGTCAATATCCACTCTGGCTGGCCCAATATGCAATCGATCCAGCAGATCCAATTGCCCAGCCGGGGCTAAAAGAAGGTGGCTGTTACGTCCACTCTTGGACAACCGCCAATTGTTCATCGCAATGGATTATCTGGCAGTACTCTTCTTGTGGAATTGCACCAAAGTACGGAGTTCCAGGCACTCGCTTGGACTTAAATGTTTTCCGCGGAACCCCAACCACATTCTTAAATCTGATTAAAGGAAGTTGGGTTCCAGAAGTTGCAGATCAAATGCCAAGGAATGAACCAACTTCACTCACCTATAAAAATATTAAATTCTCTACCGCAGATAAACCCGTCACTCTTGAAGTAGATGTAATCCGTCCAGATGGTCGCCCAGTTGTTACGGGAACGGTTCGTTTTTATGTTAATTCTTTAACGCCGATTAATCCAAAACCGGTACAAACAGTTGTTCGCGCAACTAGCGGCTCATGGAAGCTAAGCATTAAAGGAATACCGGCTGGTTTATGGGCTGGCAATATTGGTTTTGTTGACGCCACCGGAACCCACGCTGAAAGCAAATTACCAATTGAATTCGCGATCGGTCCAGCACCGGAACCAAGCGAGAGCGAAAAACCAACTGCCACCCCATCTCCTTCGGTAACAAAGAAGCCAACGACAGATGGATGCCGAAATCAAATAAAGAACTAAGTAATTCGGGGCGATAACCCTTAGAGTTAACCATTATGGGCAAGAATTTAAACGCGGGTGTAATTCGTAGCGACTTGGCGATGGCCGATGGACGCACAATCCGTTATTACGATTCCCAAGGTCAAACTCGCGATGCAAAAGATCAGCGACCTCAAGAAGACCAACCCGGAATCGGTGAATTGCGTCTAGATCCGTTGGTGAATGAATGGGTAGTAATGGCCGCCCATCGCCAAGGTCGAGTTTTCTTGCCGCCGAAAGAGTTGTGTCCACTCTGTCCAACAAATGGTGATCTGCTTACCGAAATTCCTGATTCGAATTACGAAGTCGTTGTATTTGATAACCGATCACCTTCGTTGCGCAAACCTGATGGAGATTGGGCCGCTCCAGATATGGTCGGAACCGAAACCGATTCCGGAACTGCAGCAGGCAAATGTGAAGTAATTTGTTTTACAGATAATCACGGAGGCTCATTTGCAGAGTTAACTCCGCAACGCGTGCGCGTGCTTCTGGAAGCTTGGTCTGATCGAGTTCGTGAACTCTCACTTGAACCATACATTCATCACATCGCTCCATTTGAAAATCGCGGCGAAGAAGTAGGCGTTACTTTATTTCATCCACATGGTCAGATTTATGCGTATTCGTATCTGCCGCCACGTGTTCAAAAAATGTTAGCAGTCGCCAAATTACATAAGGAAAATACTGGTCGTGTCTTATTCGATGATGTTGTTGCGCGCGAGTTAAAAGATGGCGATCGAATTGTCGCTAAGAACGAAGAATGGGTTGCCTTTGTCCCGTATGCGGCGAGATATCCATTTGAAATTCATGTAGCTCCACTAAAGCCGGTTGCAGATCTAGCGGGTCTATCCCCCGAGCAATCTGATGCATTTCCGGCAATCGCCTTGGAAATTATGCGCAGACTCGATGGCGTTTTTGGAATCGCAATGGCCTACATAGCAACCTGGCACCAAGCGCCAGTTCGTGAAGGTCGAGATTTACTTCGACTTCATTGGCAGATCACCTGCGTTCGCCGGGCACCCGGAAAATTAAAGTATTTAGCAGGTAGTGAATCTGCAATGGGCGCTTTCATTATGGATCTAAAGCCTGAACAATCTGCAGGTCAATTGCGGGATGTAGTTCTTTAATAATAATGACGCTAGCAAATACCTTCACGGCACTCTTTTCAGGTAACCCGGAAATCATTTGTGAGGCTCCTGGGCGCGTAAATTTAATTGGCGAACACGTTGATTATTGCGATGGCTTTGTAATGCCCTTTGCAATTAGCGACCGAACCTTTGCTGCAATAAGCCGTCGCCCAGATAGAAAAATCCGAATCGCTTCGGTGCAGCGTCGCAATGAAATATTTGAGACCACTCTTGATGATTTGAAACCAACGGCTGCAGGTAAATGGGAACGCTATGTATGCGGAGTTATCTGGGCTTTTGGTGACAAGATTACAAGCGGTCTAGATATCCTGGTCGATGGCCATGTTGCACTTGGCGCTGGACTGTCTTCATCTGCTGCACTGGAATGCTCGGTTGCATTCGGATTAAATGAGCTATTCGAAACTCAGTTAAAGTTGGCCCAGTTGGCAAAGTTGGCACAACGCGCCGAGAATGAATATGTCGGAATGCCGTGCGGAATCATGGACCAATCGGTCTCGCTTATGGCACAAGCGGGCAGCGCACTTTTACTAGATTGCCGAGATCTAAGTACCGAACAGATCCCACTAGATTTAGCCAGCGCCGGTTTGGAACTATTGATAATTGACACGCGCGCGCATCACGCCTTAGTCGATGGTGGATATGCCGAAAGACGCGCATCGTGTGAATCAGCTGCCGCCAAATTAGGAATTAAGGCGCTTCGCGATTGTTCAATTTCGCAATTAGAAGACTCACGTTCCAAATTATCTGAACTTGAATACATGCGCGCAGAACATATAGTCAATGACATTGCTCGAGTTCACGAATGCGTGGATCGCCTTAAGAATAATGATTTCGTCACTGTCGGAAATATTCTTACCAAGTCGCATGCTTCTTTACGTGATTTATTCGAGATCTCTTGTTCAGAACTCGATTTGGCTGTAGATGCATCGTTGGCCAATAAGTCACTAGGCGGACGGATGATTGGCGGAGGCTTCGGCGGAAGCGCAATCGCATTGTTTAAAATTGAAGATATAAATCAAGCAAAGCAAGCAATTGCTGCTGCGTTTAAGGCTTCTGGATTTAAGGAGCCAAGGTTCTTCACTTCGCTGCCCAGCGCGGGAGCGCGAATTACTAGTTAATCAATAGATTAATCAATTGGTGTTACAGAAATAACTTCTACGCCCCCGATAGAGCCAAGTACTTCGACCAAATCGGATGGATCTGTTCCTGGAACCGCAACAGTTACTTCATCAAATCCCCGGCCATCTTCGGACTTTAAAACAACGAGACCGCGAATATCAGCCCCTGCCGCGCCAATTGCAGATGCCAAAAGTCCCAGTGAACCAGGACGATCAGGTAGGGATACATGTAAACGAAATAGCGCCATGGGTAGAACGCTACCTCATCACTTGTATTTGATCCATTACACCGCTGGAGCGGTACCTAATGTGATCTTGTAAGTCTTGGTCGAGCCATCAGGCAACGTCATGACAACTGTTATCACTGAACCAGGGGCATAAGAGCGAATCTTTACGATGGCTGCATCACGATTTGAGATTTTAACGCCATCGATTGATTTAATAATTGAGCCAACCAGAACGCCAGCCTTTTCTGCGCCTTCACCACTTGTTAACTGAATGATCTTTGCTTGAGTTTCCGCCGTTACATCATCAAAGACAACGCCCATCACTGGTCGTGTTGATTTACCGGTTGCGATAATTTCATCGATAACACGTTTAGCTTCGTTAATTGGAATTGAGAAACCAAGTCCGATACTTCCACTGGTTCCACCAGAAGTTAGCGTGGCAATTGCAGAGTTAACTCCGATAATTCGACCTTGCGCATCAACTAGTGCACCGCCTGAATTACCAGGATTAATCGCAGCATCAGTCTGAATTGCATTTACATAAGAAGTTGAATCAGTTGTACCCGCTGTAACAGGACGATTCAGAGCCGAGATAATTCCTTGTGTAACAGTATTTGCCAATCCCAGAGGTGAACCAATAGCAAGAACTTCATCGCCAACGCTGATCTTTGAAGAGTCTCCCAGTGCAATTGCAGGCAGGTTGCCTTTCTTAACTTGTAATACAGCAATGTCATACATGCGATCTCGTCCGACAATTGTTGCGGCAATCTCTGAGCCATCAGCAAATTCGACCGTGATTGACCCCGATGAGACGGCGCTTTCAACAACGTGATTATTTGTAATTATGTAGCTTGAAGTTCCACTGGTTTTATAGATTGAACCAGAACCGGTTCCACCGCCATTAGCAGTCTTAACTGATATCGAAACCACAGAAGGTGTAACTAACGCGGAGATTGACTTGGCATTGATTGAATTGCTGCCAATTTCTATCGCAGTTTTATTCGCGGTACATGTGCCTGACTTAGCCAAAGTAAGAGCCTGCGTGCGGTTATCTGCACAGACGGTAACGCTGCTAACTGTTGAATTCGTGGCTGCTGTCGCTACTCCGCCAGCAATAATTACGCCAGTAACAAATGCGATGGTTACCTTCATAGGTGTGCTCTTTAGGTTCATGGTCTGATGATGCCTCTTCTTACTTAAAGTTTCCTGTGATCTGTTTTAAAAGTTTATTAGGCTTCTACGATCCAAGCACCTTCTGTAGCCACCTTGATCTTGGCAAGCGGGGTATTTGTCGGTCCGCCTAAAACTTTTGCCTCATTTGCAGGATCAAATACCGCTCCATGACAGCCGCATTGCAGATGCTTTGATGCTGAGTTGTACTGAACGGTGCAACCTTCGTGGGTGCAAACTGCGGAGTAAGCGAATACGCCAGTCTTGGTTTTAAACAAAACTGCAGGCGTTCCGGCCTTCGATACGAAATTGTGGGTGTCGCCAACTTTAAGTGCTACCTCTTTAATAATCTTTTTTGATCCAGAAGCAGCAGGTGCTTTGACTTCCGATTTTGGAATTAATTTTCCAAGTCCAGCAGCAGCGATCGCAAGAGCCGCCACACCACTGATGCGGATAAACCCACGGCGATCAAGTGAAACGTTGCTCTTTCGTCTTGAACCGTATAGGAATAAGAAGTAAACAAGCCACAAAATTGTGTATGCAGAATCGCTAGCTAAGAAATATGGTTTTACATGCCAACTGCTGGCCAGCCACAAACTAAGTGACATAGCAAAGCCACCAAACGCTGCCCAGGTTGGGGCGATCCAAAGCAGAGTCGCAAATCCAATTGCGAATTCCGCAATCATTACGAAAATGCCAATTTGAGTTGAATGTTCCAACATCTTATTTATTGCAAAACCAACCGGAGAACTTTGGGCGTACGCAGAAAGTTGTCCGCCTATAAATGTTGATGAACCAGCTTTTAGAAATCCTGGATCACTTGCTTTATCCCAACCGGCGTAAATCCAAGTAGCGCCGAGCCAAACTCGCATTACTCGTAGCGGCCACAATTGATTACGCCAGGATTGTTTGAGGTTCATAAGTGAAATTTAGACCCTTGAACTATAAATATCGTGCTGGCTGCCCCACCTGGCCTCGATCCAGGGACATCCGAATTAACAGTTCGGCGCTCTACCAACTGAGCTATGGGGCATTGATTATTAACTTGTCGTGCAGGCGCACACTCTAGCGCACGAGGCGCAGTGGGTCTAAATCGAGCGAAGCGCTAGGTCGTGAAGCCCGCGGCGCGTGGTTTCAAGGGCGACCAGGCCGGCAAATGCTGCGTTGTATTCCTGCTCATTTTCAACTGGATTTAACCGTTGCAATGAGGATTTCAATTCGGCAATTGATCGCGAAATCGCAACCTCACGCAGCCGCGCCACAATACTTTCAACGTAGTGGCCAGTAACTTCACCGTCTGAGCGAATTGGTTCCACATTTAATTCGGTAAATAGCGAACGCATATTTTCATCAGCGATATGTTCAATTTCGATTGAGCTCTTCTCGGGATGCGAAGCGATAAGCGCAGACAGTTGGCTGTATGCCGGATGGGTAAATGCATTTGCTTCAATCTCGGCCCAATTTGCGATCAAAGATGGCATCTGTAAGCGCGCTTTTAATACTTCTCGCTCCAAAATCAATCGTGGCTCTTGCGGATTAGGACGCCATTGCACATTAGCAATCGGTTCTTCCACCGTCGCTGCATTGTTAACCTGTGGCTGTTTCTTGAGCCCCTGATTAACTGCCGCAGTTACTAACTCGACTTCTATGCCAAGCCATCCTGCTAACAATCTGGAATATTCGGGACGCAAAGATTTGTCGCGAATCTGTGCAACAAGAGGTGCTGTCGCATTTAAGGCGTTAACTCGACCTTCAGCGCTATCTAATTTGTGAAGTTTAATTTCTGTACGAATCGCGAATTCAAAAAGTGGAACACGTTTTGCAATGAGATCGCGCAAAGCAAGATCACCTTTTTGCTGACGCAGATCGCATGGATCAAGTCCAT
>CAEZUB010000023.1_pt1 | contig 10112 bp, 8 predicted proteins | sample 7264391 | NCBI WGS metagenome assembly CAEZUB01 (sample SAMEA6813819, study PRJEB35770) | uncultured Actinomycetes bacterium | biome: Freshwater; feature: Freshwater reservoir; material: water | place: Czech Republic | collected 2016-04-20 | depth 0.5m m
CAACCACAAGTTACTTGGGTCTCTTTATATTCTGGATGAATATCTTTCTTCATTTTCGTATTCCTTAATCTATGTCTGGGTCCGCGTTAAGCGGTGAACCAGGGCATCGCCATAAGTTATGGCTAGGGGGTAATCCTCTCGCGAAAAGAGAAAACCGCAAAATCCGTGCGCACGAGGCACGGATTTTGCGGCTTGGCTATTGGAAAACCTAATCAAGCAGTCGGCTTTGCAGCCTTTGCTGGCTTAACCGGTTTAACTGGCTTTACCAACGCGGCAATTGCTGCATTTGCCGTTGCTTCCGCTGCAGCTACAGCCGCTTTGCGCGCATCTTTAGCTGCTTGCAGTTGTGCATCTGTTGTAACTGAGGCAAGTGCGGTTTGGAAATCAGCAAGTGCTTTTGCACCAGCTGCACGACGTGCATCGATGATTGCACGATGTGCGCTGATGTAAGTATTCATCTGTGCTTGGAAAGTTGCTTGTGCCTGGGCGCGAGCGACTGCGGCATCTTTAGTGTCAGCAGCGTTTGCAGGTGAAACCGCGCCAACAACAGAGAGTGCGACGATGGTTGCTGCGATTATTTTCTTAGTAGAAAACATATCAATCTCCTTATTCTCACCCGCCGAATTGGCTGGCTGATAAGGCGATACTGCGCCCTGACCTTGTGAAGACTTTGTGAAAGCCTTGCGGTCCGACGGTGAGTATCTAGAACTTAAAGGTGACTAGCCCTCGTTTGGACCCGAAGTTGTCTTCTGGATCTGCATCAAGAATTCGACGTTGGACTTAGTGCCCTTCATCTTCTCGAGCAAGAGTTCCAACGCAGCTTGTGGTTCTAGTGCATGAAGCACGCGACGAAGCTTCCAGACAATATTGAGTTCTTCAGTACCCATAAGAATTTCTTCTTTACGTGTACCAGATGCGACAACGTTAACCGCAGGGAAGATGCGCTTATCTGCCATCTTTCGATCGAGAATAAGTTCCATGTTGCCTGTTCCCTTGAACTCTTCGAAGATAACTTCATCCATGCGAGAGCCAGTGTCAACAAGTGCGGTTGCAAGAATTGTTAGTGATCCGCCGTCTTCGATATTACGAGCGGCTCCGAAGAATTTCTTAGGTGGATACAAAGCAGCAGAATCAACACCACCGGAAAGGATGCGGCCAGATGCAGGTGCTGCGATGTTATATGCACGACCCAAACGAGTAATTGAGTCAAGCAGAACCACAACGTCATGACCTAGTTCAACCAAACGCTTGGCGCGCTCGATGGCTAGTTCGGCAATTGTTGTGTGGTCATCAGCAGGGCGATCGAAAGTTGAAGCGATTACTTCACCCTTTACCGAACGCTGCATATCTGTAACTTCTTCTGGGCGCTCATCAACTAGAACAACCATCAAGTGACATTCTGGGTTATTGGTTGTGATTGCATTTGCAATTGATTGCAAGACCATTGTCTTACCGGCTTTAGGAGGTGAAACGATAAGTCCACGCTGGCCTTTACCAATTGGCGCAATTAAATCGATAACGCGTGTTGTCAAAATATTTGGCTCAGTCTCAAGGCGCAGTCGCTCTTGTGGGTAGAGCGGAACTAACTTGCCGAATTCAACGCGACCACGCGCTTCATCAGGTGTTACTCCGTTGATTGTTTCCAAAGTAATGAGTGGGTTGTACTTCTGGCGTTGTTCACCTTCGCGAGCCTGACGTACTTGTCCTGTAACAACATCGCCTTTACGAAGTCCGTACTTGCGAACTTGCTGTTGTGAGACGTAAACATCGTTTGGTCCTGGCAAATATCCGCCAGTGCGAATGAATGAATAGTTATCCATGATGTCGACAAGGCCACCGACTGGCACCAAAACATCATCTTCGCCGATTACAGGTTCGCGCTCTTCGCGAGGTCCACGATCGCGATTTCGATCACGTCCACGATTGCGATCACGGCCACGGTCGCGACGACCGCTCATGCCACGGTCGTTTTCACGTGGTCCGTTATCTTGAACATCGCCATCATCGTCAGAGTCATCTGAGTTGTCCCCAGAGTTATTTGAGTTTTCGCGATTTGAATTCTTCTTAGCATTGCGTGCTTCGCGGCGTGCTTCGCGTTCAGCTTTAGCTGCCTCGCGGTTTGCTGCCTGCAAATCTGCGATCGCAGTTACGAGCGCATCTTTCTTAAGTTTGCTCGCGCCATCTATACCGAGTTGTGAAGCAACTTCCTTTAATTTAGGAAGGCTCATAGCGGCTAGCTCTGGACTGTTTGAACGAACTGGTTCAACTTGATCTGTCATCTCTATCTTTTCATTTAGGGCTTCGTTTACGCGTTTTAAGTTCGTAAAGGCAAAAAGCCTGGTTATTTTTAGTGATTACTTGCAATCTTTCGCCGTAACTTCCGGTCCTGCGCAAGTGGGTTAACCATAGCATCCCGCGGCGGCAGGCTGCAAAATCGAAAATTACTAGAGGATCGTGGCTCCAGTGCGGGCGATTTCGAGTGATTTAGCTTCGAATTTACTTCCGGCGGCGCGGATTAATTCGGCGACATCTGATTCATTTCCTGTGTGTAAAGCCAAGACGGTCGGGCCTGCACCAGAGATAAATGCGGCTACACCAGCGGCGCGTAACTTAGTTAATAAGGCAAAGGATGCAGGCATCGCCTCGCTGCGATAAGTCTGATGTAAGAAATCTTCAGTTGCTCGGAACAAAAGATCTGGGCGAAGTGTGAGTGCATGCACCAGCAGCGCTGTGTTTGCAGAATTACGTGCAGCATCGCGGTGCGGAATAGTTTCAGGCAACATCTTGCGCGCCTTGGATGTGGCGACCGCATTCGATGGAATAAATGCGATGGCACGAATTCTTGTATCAACACTTAACGAGATCGCTTGGGCAACTTCCTTGCCGTGGTGATCTTCTTGCCAGGCGACAACTGCGTTGCCATAAAGCGCTGCCGCCACATTGTCTGGGTGGCCTTCCATTTCTGTTGCTAGTTGCAATAATTTTTCATCACTCATCTTGTCAATGCCTGTTAAAACAAGAGCGCGGGCAAGAGACAGTCCACCAACAATTGCACTCGCGGACGAACCTAAGCCGCGACCATGTGGAATCACATTGAGTGCACGTACCGCAATTCCTTTTGGCTTTCCGCCTAAGAAATCAAATCCTTTATTCATCGCCTTAACAAGTAAGTTTTTATCTGTGCGCGGAACTTCATCTGCGCCTTCACCAGTCACATCAATATCTAGACCAGCATCATCCAAAATTTGCGCAACGTAACGATCGTGCAAGTTAAGCGCTAAACCAAATGAATCAAATCCAGGTCCCAAGTTGGCGCTAGTTGCTGGTACCTGAACCTGAATTGGATTGGCTTTAAATGTTGGTTTAGCCATGGCGTTTACTTAAGTCCCAAGGCCTTTGCGGCAGCAACAGCGTTTACTTTTACGATCTTTGGTTTTGCAAACTTTTCTAGCGCCCAGGAAATATCTTTAAGTCCGTGGCCAGTTACAGTAATGACAATCTTCTTGCCCTTTGGCAGTTTTCCAGCCTTCTTGTATTTAATCAGCCCAGCAATTCCGGCTGCAGATGAAGGTTCGACGAAGACGCCTTCTTTTCCAGCAACTAGGGCATATGCCGCCAAAATCTCTTTATCTGTTACGGAATCAATTACGCCACCTGATTTATCGCGCGCTTCGATAGCTTGATCCCAAGATGCTGGATTGCCGATGCGAATTGCAGTTGCAATTGTCTCGGGTTTTAGAACTGGCTTACCTTTAACGAGAGGAGCCGAACCAGCTGCTTGGAAACCGTACATCTGTGGAAGTGATTTAGAAATTCCATCTTTACGGTATTCGTTATAGCCCTTCCAATAGGCAGTGATATTTCCAGCATTGCCGACAGGAAGTGCGTGAATATCTGGAGCAAATCCCAACATATCGATTACTTCAAAGGCGGCTGTCTTTTGGCCGTCGATGCGATATGGGTTTACTGAGTTAACGAGTGCGACTGGATAATTTTCGGATAAATCTCGTGCCAAAGTAAGGCAATCATCAAAGTTTCCAGCTACCTGCAAAATTTGTGCTCCGTGAATAACCGCTTGCGCCAACTTGCCGGTTGCGATTTTTCCTGCCGGAATCAAAACTGCAGAAATCATTCCGGCTTTAGTGGCATAAGCCGCAGCGCTGGCAGAAGTATTTCCAGTAGATGCACAGATAACTGCCTTTGCGCCATCTTCGGCCGCTTTTGAAATCGCCATTGTCATGCCGCGATCTTTAAATGAGCCAGTTGGGTTGGTGCCTTCAAACTTTAACCAGACATCGTTGCCAAGAAGTTCCGAGAGATAGCAAGCATAAATTAGTGGAGTGCCGCCCTCGCGAAGTGAGACGACTGGAGTTTTTGCAGATACCGGCAAGCGATCGCGATATTCCTCAATAACTCCGCGCCATTGATGCGCACCCGACTTCTTGGCTTTAAATAAACTCATGCTGGCAACGCTCCTTCAACGCGGATAACGCTAGAAATATTGTTAACAATATCCATCGCCTTTAGCGATGCAACAGTTGCCTTTAACTCTCCTTCAGTGGCCAAGTGAGTAACAATTGTGACTTCAGCATCGTTATTGCGCCCTGATTGGTTAACTGTTTGAATTGAAACTCCATGGCTTGCGAAAGTTGTAGCAATTGCCGCCAAAACGCCTGCTTTATCGGCAACTTCTAGCCTGATTAGGAACTTTGTCTTTGTTGTTTCAATAGGTGCAATATCTCGATCGGCATAATCTGTTTCGCGCTGGCCAACCGAGTTAAGTGCAATGTGTCGAGCAACTGCAACAACGTCACCCAAAATCGCTGATGCAGTTGGTGCTCCACCTGCGCCACGACCGTAGAACATAAGTGAACCGGCTGATTCGGCTTCAACAAATACGGCGTTGTATGCATCCCGAACCGACGCTAATGGATGGCTCTTGTGCAGCATTACAGGGTGAACGCGAACAGAAATTTCATCTGCAGGAGTCAGCTCTGCAATGGCCAGCAGCTTAATTACGTGGTCCATGGATTTAGCAATATTTACATCTTCTAAAGTGATTTTTGAAATACCTTCACGGTAAACGTCATCAACAGTTACGCGAGTGTGAAAAGCCAGACCAGATAAAATCGCAGCCTTTGCAGCCGCATCAAATCCTTCGATATCAGCTGTTGGATCTGCTTCGGCATAACCCAGCGCTTGCGCCTCTTTCAAAACATCTGCGAACTCTCGGCTATCTTCATGCATCTTGGTCAAGATGTAATTTGTTGTTCCATTTACGATTCCCATTAAGCGGGTAACGAAGTCTCCCGCTAAAGAATCACGCATTGGACGAATAATAGGGATCGCGCCCGCAACAGATGCTTCGTAATAAATATCTTCGCCTTTGGCATAGGCGGCTGTAAACATTTCAGCGCCATGGCTGGCAAGAAGTGCTTTGTTGGCAGTTACAACTGATTTACGGTTTTCGATCGCTGTCATGATTAACTCACGAGCAGGTTCGATACCGCCCATGACTTCGATAACTAGATCAATCTCTGGATCGTTAACAATAGAAAAAGGATCTGTTGTAAAAAGTGCAGGGTTAATTCCTTCATGCGGCTTAATGGTGCGTACTGCGATTCGTGCGAGTTCAATCTTCACCCCGGCGCGAGTTGAGAGTTCGGCGGAATCAGCCAATAACAAGCGCGCGACTGAGCCACCGACAACGCCACAACCGAGCATGCCGATGCGTACAGGTTTATCTGCGGGACTCATCTGCCTATTCTTTCACATCAAGTGCGAGCAGATCTGCCTCATTTTCACGGCGCACAATTACGCGGGCTTTTCCTTCATTTACTGCGATAACTGGTGGACGTGGCACATGGTTGTAATTGCTGGCCATGCTTCGGCCATATGCACCTGTTGCTGGAATTGCAATTAAATCTCCGGGAGCAATATCCGCAGGCAGCGCGATGTCGCGAATGACGATATCTCCGGTTTCGCAATGTTTTCCGACAACGCGTGATGAAATGCTTTTTTCTTTCGAAGCGCGTTGCGCAATTACTGCGTGATACTGCGCATCATATAAAGAAGGACGGATGTTATCGCTCATGCCACCATCTACAGATATATAGCGACGGGTTGCGCCATCTTCCAAAACAACATCTTTTGTTGTTCCTACTTCGTAGAGAGTAAATGTGGTTGGCCCAACAATCGCGCGACCCGGTTCGATGGAAATTGTAGGAATAGCTAACTTATGTTTTTCGCATGCTTTAGTAACTGCAGTGCGGAGTGCGGGCATAACTTCACCTGGTTCAAGCGTTTCATCTTCAGGCAGATACGCAATTCCGTACCCGCCACCAAGATCAAGCTCGGGAAGTTCCTTTGCATATGTATCGCGATACTTTGCCAAGAGCGAGATCAACCGATCGGCGGCTAATTCAAATGATTCGGTGCCAAATATCTGCGAACCAATGTGCGAATGGAAACCACGTAGTTCGAGTTCGGGATGAGCCAGCGTTGCTTGTACCGCCGCCCAAGCTGCGCCACTGGCAATTGAGAAACCAAACTTCACATCTTCATGCGCGGTCGATATTGATTCATGCGTGTGAGCCTGAATTCCCGGAGTTAAACGCAACATAACGCCTTGAACCACGCCATGTTTGCGAGCAATGGCGGCGACGCGATCAATCTCGTGCAAAGAATCCATAACAATTGTTTTTACGCCAACTGAAACAGCGCGATCGATCTCGGCAAGTGATTTGTTGTTACCGTGCACTTCAATCTTCTTTGGATCTATTCCACCAGCAAGTGCAACGGCTAGTTCTCCCCCGGTGCAAACATCTATTCCGATTCCAGTTTCACGAATCCACTGTGCGACCGCCACAGAAATAAAAGCCTTTGCTGCGTAATAAACAGTGCCGGCGTGAGAACCAAACTCGTCTCGTAGCGCGTTATTCCATGCTGTTGCTCGCGCACGAAAATCTGCTTCGTCAATAAAGAATGCTGGTGTACCAAAATCTTTTGCTAACTTGGTTGCGGATATTCCAGACAGGTGTAATTCACCATTGGTGAAGGAGACATTTCTCGACCACATGCCTTTTACATCCTCTCCGGCGCACTGACGCCAAGTAAATCAAGACCATTCTTCAGTACTTGCAGAGTTGCCGCACATAAATTAATTCGAGCGCTATGAATTGGAGAAATTGCCTCATCCCCCATCGGCAAGACACGGCAGTCCGCATAGAAGCCGTGATAAACGCCGGCCAATTCTTCTAGATAACGAGCGATGCGATGTGGTTCGCGCAGTTCTGCGGCGCCAGCCACGATTCGTGGAAATTCAGCCAGTGAGCCAAGTAATTCGTTTTCACGATCATGGCTAAGTTGTGCCGGATCAAAGTTCTCTAAACCTGCAGGAATCTTTAGTTCTGTTGCATTGCGCAGAACTGCGGCAATGCGTGCATGCGCATATTGCACGTAATAAACCGGATTTTCGTTGGTGTTGCGCTTTAAAATATCTATATCCATCACCATTGGAGTATCAACGGGATAGCGAATCAACGTATAACGGGCAGCGTCTACGCCAACTTTTTCAACTAGCTCTTCCAAAGTAATAATTGTTCCGGCGCGCTTGGAGAGTTTTACTTCCTCCCCGCCTTCCATGATCTTCACTAATTGACCGATTAAAACTTCGACGTTGTATTCCGGGTTATCGCCAGCGCAAGCAGCAGTTGCTTTTAGGCGATGGATGTAGCCGTGATGATCTGCGCCCAACATGTAAATACATATATCAAAGCCACGTTCGCGTTTATTGATGTAATAAGCAGTATCTGATGAGAAATAAGTTAGATCCCCATTTGCCTTTATCAATACACGATCTTTGTCATCTCCAAAATCTGTAGTGCGCAACCAAGTAGCGCCATCTATGTCGAAAACGTGTCCTTGCGAGCGCAATTTATCAACACCGTGTTCGACGCTTCCGCCATCATGTAAAGATCTTTCTGAAAACCAAACATCGAAATGAGTATTGAATACATCAAGTACGCGCTGCTGATCTTTTAATTGCAGTTGATAGGCAGCTTCGCGAAAGGCGATTAATCGTTGAACTTCTTCCAGCCCAGTAATTTCTGGGTTCTGAGCAAGAACATCTTTCGCTAAATCTGCGATGTAATTGCCCTGGTAACCATTTTCTGGAATCGGTTGGCCCATCGCTGCGGCTTGAACTGATTGGCCGAAGAGATCCATTTGATTACCGCGATCGTTGATATAGAACTCGCGAGTTACTTGCGCACCTGCAGCCGTTAGTACTCGACCGAGTGCATCACCTACTGCCGCCCAACGGGTATGTCCTAAGTGCAGTGGACCTGTCGGATTGGCGCTAATAAATTCCAAATTGATTTTCACGTCAGATAATGAAGCGCCGCGACCGTACTTTTCTTGCGCAGTTAATATGGTGCGAACCAAATCTGCTTGGCTAGCGCGATTTAAAGTGATGTTGATAAAGCCAGGTCCTGCAATTTCTACAGCACTTACCTCTGCCAGCGATTCGAGATCGGCTTTTAGGATTGCAGCCACATCCCGCGGATTCTTGCCAGCAGGCTTCGCTAATTGCAGAGCAATCGAAGATGCGTAATCGCCATGGTCGCGATTCTTTGGACGCTCCAATGGAATGGTTGCAGGCACAGTTCCGATTAAATCTCCGCGTTCAATAGCGCGCGAAATCGCAGCCTGTATTTGGGCTGCTAATAAATCAGAATGCGAACTCACTAGGCAAGGTTACCCTGCCTGAGAATTTACTTTCCAAACCCCATTAGGTGCTCAAGTGCGAGTTGATTAAGGGCTTCGTATTGATATCCGCGAACTCCGGCGGCCTCAACATCGAATGAATCCTTCGCAAGATCTTTCCAACTCTCGCCCGCAGCCATTGTGTTCTCAGTGAGGCCCGGAATATTTGAATCTTTCTGGGCTGCGATAACACGTGGGTCATTGCGATAAGCAGTTGCGCGCTCTTTCAGAGCTAAATATGTGCGCATATTCGCAGTTGCAGAATCCCAAACGCCTTTGTCATCTTCAGTACGACCTGGCTTGTAATCAAAGTGCTTTGGTCCATCGTATTTATAGCGCTCAAGAAGTTCGACAAGGAAGAAGGCTGACTTTAAGTCGCCATGTCCAAATACCAAATCTTGATCGAACTTTGGACCGTGCTGACCATTTAAATCGATGTGGAATAACTTCTTCTGCCAGAGCGCTTGAGCAATTCCGTGCACGAAGTTAAGTCCAGCCATTTGCTCGTGGCCAACTTCAGGGTTTAAACCAACTAGCTCTGGGTGATCCAGCGTGTAGATAAAGGCAAGTGCGTGACCGATTGTCGGCAAGAAAATATCACCGCGAGGTTCATTTGGTTTTGGCTCAATTGCAAACTTAATCTTGTAGCCGTTGTCTAGAACAAATTGGCTGAGCAAGTTAAATGCCTCGCGCATACGCTCGTGTGCAACGTAGGCATCTTTTGCAGCATCTGATTCTGCGCCTTCGCGACCACCCCAGCAAACATAAGTGTGCGCGCCAAGTTCGACTGCAAGTTCGATATTGCGCATTGCCTTGCGAAGTGCATAACGTCGAATATCGCGATCGTTACTTGTGAATGCACCATCTTTAAATACTGGGTGCGAGAAGAGATTTGTCGTAGCCATCGGCACTTTCATGCCGGTCTCATCAAGCGCTTTCTTAAAACGATCGATGTGTCCACGACGTGAAGTGTCATCGCTGCCAAATGGAATCAGATCATCATCATGAAATGTCACACCGTATGCACCACGTGCCGCTAATTCATTAACAGTGCGCACTGGATCGAGCGCACCGCGTGTGGCATCACCGAATGGGTCGCGCGCTTGCCAACCGACGGTCCAAAGTCCGAAGGTGAACTTGTCGGCAGGAGTTGGTGTAAATGACATTTAACTTCCTCGCTTCATCGCTGTTAGAGCGCGCTTTTCTGGCGCGGCCTCAGGGCCGTTGAGCCCATAATTTTGTATAAGCCGAACTTACCTCTAACCTATGCACCAGTACATGAGTTTTTTGTAACATTCTCATGACACTCCAGCGGGAGTGGTGAAATGGCAGACACGCAAGTCTTA